>ENA-ORTQ01003589-ORTQ01003589.1-human-gut-metagenome-genome-assembly--contig:-NODE-3589-length-11513-cov-2.412637_pt1 | contig 11513 bp, 10 predicted proteins | sample MGYA00241912_ERZ509188 | MGnify/ENA primary metagenome ERZ509188 (study PRJEB26280, sample SAMEA2338849) | human gut metagenome | biome: human gut; feature: human-associated habitat; material: faeces...
TTCAATTATTGGATATAAATAAAAAAAATGGTGAAAAATCTTTAAGTGATGCTTATAATAAATATGAGCATACATTAAAACAAAATTGTTATAGACTATTTCGGTTAGTAAATAATCTTGTGGATATGACTAAAATTGATTCTGGATATATGAAGCTTATATTTATTAATTGTGAAATTGTAAGTTTAGTAGAAGACATTACATTATCAATTGTTCCATATGTGGAATCAAAGAATATAAATATAGTTTTTGATACATATATAGAAGAGTTAAAAATACGATGTGATCCTGAAAGTATGGAAAGGGTAATATTAAATTTATTATCTAATGCTATTAAATTTACTGATAATAATGGCAATATTTCGGTTTTTATTGAAGCTGATGAGAAGTATGTTTTTATTAGGGTTAAAGATGATGGTATTGGAATTTCAGAGGATATTAGAGAAGAAATATTTAATAGATTTGTTCAAGAAGATAAGTCCTTTAATAGAAAAAAAGAAGGAAGCGGTATAGGATTAGCTTTAGTTAAGTCATTAGTAGAGTTACATGATGGAGAAGTATATTTAGAAAAAGTTTCTAAAGGCAGTGAATTTGTTGTTAAATTACCTAATATTAAAATTGATGAAGAATTAGATGTTTATAATAAAGTAATGGATGCTGAAAGTAAACCATTGGTACAAAAAATACATATAGAATTTTCAGATATATATGAATTATATTAATACTAAAAAAAGAAGTTTAAATGTTTTAAACTTCTTTTTTGGTTGCGGGGATAGGATTTGAACCTATGACCTTCGGGTTATGAGCCCGACGAGCTACCAACTGCTCCACCCCGCGACATCATATATTTAAACGTTTACTTGAGGTATAATTTAATTATATGCCTATAATTTTTAAAAGTCAACTATATATAATTTTTTTATTATAACATAAAGAGAATTTTATAAAAGATAATTGCATAGTTAACTAAATAATAAAAATACTATGAAGGTATATTAATTTTAATTTGATAAAAAATAATTATATAGTGAAGAAAGGAAAGTGAGGAACTGATAATGAGAAAAATGAAGACAATGGATGGAAATACAGCAGCTGCCCATATATCTTATATGTTTACTGAAGTAGCATCAATATTTCCTATTACTCCTTCATCTCCTATGGCTGAACATGTTGATGAATGGGTAGCTAAAGGAAGAAAAAATATTTTTGGTCAACCTGTAAAAGTTGTTGAAATGCAATCTGAAGCAGGGGCAGCTGGAGCACTTCATGGAGCTTTGCAAGCAGGAACTCTTGGGACTACATATACAGCATCTCAAGGATTATTACTTATGATTCCAAATTTATATAAACTAGTAGGAGAAAGGCTTCCAGGTGTTGTTCACGTTGCAGCAAGAGCTATAGCCACATCTTCATTAAGTATTTTTGGAGATCATCAAGATGTTATGGCAGCGAGACAAACTGGTATAGCAATGCTTTGTGAAGGATCTGTGCAGGAAGTTATGGATTTATCAGCAGTTGCACATTTATCTGCTATAAAAGCACAAATGCCTTTTATAAACTTTTTTGATGGATTTAGAATTTCGCATGAATTACAAAAGATAGAGGTGATTGAAAGTAAAGATCTAGAAGGGTTTATAGACCAAGAAGCATTAGAAAGATTTAGAAGATATGGATTAAATCCAGATCATCCAGTTATAAGAGGAACAAATCAGAATCCAGATGTATATTTCCAAATGTGTGAATCAATCAATAAATATATTGATGCTATACCAGATATAGTAGAGGAATACATGGATAAGATAAAACACATTACAGGAAGGGAATATCACTGTTTTGATTATTATGGAGCATTAGATGCAGATAGAATAATAATAGCAATGGGAGCTGTAGCTGAAGTAATAGAAGAAACCATTGACTACTTGATGGATAAAGGTCAAAAAGTTGGTTTGATAAAAGTAAGATTATATAGACCTTTCAGCTATGAAAGATTATTAGCTGAAATTCCTAAGACTGTTAAGAAAATTGCTGTACTTGATAAGACAAAGGAACCTGGAGCTTCAGGTGAGCCTTTATATTTAGATGTACTTAAGGCAGTAAGTGAAATGGAAGATGCACCAGTAGTAGTTGGTGGAAGATTTGGATTAGGTTCTAAAGATCCAAATCCATCACATATTGTAGCTGTCTATGAAAATCTTTGTAAGGATAATCCAAAGAATAGGTTTACTATAGGAATAGATGATGATGTAACATATACATCTTTAGAAGAAGTAAAAAATATTGATGTAACACCAGAAGGTATTACTGCTTGTAAGTTTTGGGGATTAGGTTCAGATGGAACAGTTGGAGCTAATAAAACTGCCATTAAGATAATTGGAGATCATACTGATATGTATGCTCAAGGTTATTTTTCATATGATTCTAAAAAATCAGGCGGTATAACTATTTCACATTTAAGATTTGGAGATAAACCTATTAAGTCACATTATGAAATAGATTCAGTACATTATATTGCTTGTCATAATCAATCATATGTATTTTCATATAATATAGTAGAGGGATTAAGGAAAAATGGTACTTTAGTTTTAAATACTATTTGGAATGAAGAAGAATTAGAAGAAAAGCTTCCAGGAAGTTTAAAGAGTTATATAGCTGAAAATAATATTAATTTTTATACAATAAATGCTGTTAAAATAGCTCAAGAAATAGGTCTTGGCGGAAGAATAAATATGATTATGCAATCAGTATTCTTTAAACTAGCTAATATAATACCTGTAGAAGATGCTATTAAGTATTTAAAAGAAGCAGTTGTAACTTCTTATGGTAAAAAAGGTGAAAAAGTAGTCAATATGAATTTTGCTGCCATTGATGCAGGTATTAATTCCGTTAAAAAGATAAATGTACCAGATTCATGGAAAGATGCTACAGATAACGAAGAAAAAATAGAAAAACATTTAACTGATTTCTATAGAGAGATATGTGAGCCTATAAATAAATTACAAGGTAATAAATTAGCTGTTTCAAAATTTGTAGAAACTGGAGCTGGAGATACTTTTGAATCAGGTACTACAAGATTTGAAAAGAGAGGCATTGCAGTAAATGTTCCAGAATGGATTCCTGAAAATTGTATTCAATGTAATCAGTGTTCATATGTATGTCCACATGCTACAATAAGACCATTTTTATTAAATGAAGATGAAAAAGCACAGACACCTAAATATTTTAAGGTAATAAATGCTAAAGGAATTAAAGATCCAGAGCTTAAGTATTTTACTATAGGTGTAAGTCCTTTAGATTGCGTAGGATGTGGAAATTGCGCAGAAATTTGTCCAGCACCAGGAAAAGCATTGATAATGAGACCACAACAAACTCAGCATAATCAAATAGAACCTTGGAATTATGCTACAGATAAGGTTAAAGATAAAGCAAATCCTATGAAGAAAGCTACAGTTAAAGGAAGTCAATTTGAGAGGCCTTTGCTTGAATACTCAGGTGCTTGTGCAGGGTGTGGAGAAACTCCATATGCTAAACTTGTAACTCAGTTATTTGGTGATAGAATGATGATAGCTAATGCTACAGGATGTACGTCAATATGGGCTGCAGCAGGAGCTGCTACAGCATATTCAAAGAATCAAAATGGTCATGGACCAGCATGGGCAAATTCATTATTTGAAGATAACGCAGAATATGGACTTGGAATGTATTTAGGAGTTAAGGCTGTAAGAGAAAGAATAGCAAGTAATATTGAAAAAGCATTGGAAAGTGACATGAGCCAAGATGTTAAATCTGTTTTAAGAGAGTGGCTTGAAAATAAAGATGAAAGTGAAGGAACAAGAGAGAGAGCTGAAAAAGTTAAAGCAGCTTTAAAAAATGAAGAAAGTGAACTAGCTAAGGCAATAAAGAAGGATGAAGGATTTTTAGTTAAAAGATCACAATGGATTTTTGGCGGAGATGGTTGGGCATATGACATTGGTTATGGTGGATTAGACCATGTACTTGCCAGTGGAGAAGATGTTAATGTCTTAGTAATGGATACAGAAATATACTCTAATACAGGAGGGCAAGCATCAAAATCAACACCAACTGCAGCAGTAGCAAAATTTGCTGCATCAGGTAAGAGAATAAGAAAGAAAGATTTAGGACTAATGGCTATGACTTATGGTTATGTTTATGTAGCACAAGTATGCTTAGGGGCTGATATGAATCAAACAGTTAAAGCAATAGCAGAAGCTGAAAGCTATAATGGACCATCTCTTATAATTGCTTATGCTCCATGTATAAATCATGGAATTATATCAGGAATGGGAGATACACCAGGTGAACAAAAGAAGGCAGTAGCTTGTGGATACTGGCAATTATATAGATACAATCCAGATTTAGTAGGACAAAAACCAGCATTTTCTTTAGATTCTAAAGCACCAAATTATGATTTATTTAATGATTTCCTAATGAGAGAAGTAAGATATTCTGCTTTAGCCAAGGTATATCCAGAACTTGCAGAAGAATTATTTGCAAGAACTAAGGAAGATGCTATTAGAAGATATGATATGTATAAGAAGTTATCAGAAATAAATTAAACAATAAAGCATAGCTTTTTAGCTATGCTTTATGGTATTACTATCATATATGATATTTATTTATTTATTATCAATACTATCGATATATTCTTTCATTAAATTAGCACAATTGAGGAACTTTTCTTTTTCATCATCACTTAATGAAATATCAAGAACTTTCTCAATACCATTTTTTCCAACAATAGTAGGAACACTTAAGTAAGCATTGCTTACGCCAAGGTAATCTTCTAATAGTGTTGAAAGTGTAAGTATAGATTTTTCATCACCTAAAAATGCTTCAACTATTCTAACTAGTGCAAGAGCAACTGAAAAAGCAGTAGCACCTTTCCTGTTGATAACTTCATATGCTGCATTTTTTACATCTGTAGCAATAACATTTTCTGTTTCTTTATCCCATTCTATATTAAACTGTTCTGAGAAGCTTTTAACAGGAATATTTCCGATAGATAGTTCTGACCAAGCAACAAATTCACTATCACCATGCTCACCAAGTACATATCCTTCAACATTTCTACCATCAATTTCAAAGTATTTTCCAAGTAAGCTTCTTAGTCTAGCAGTATCGAGAACAGTACCGGAGCCAATAACTCTGTTTTTAGGGAATCCAGATAACTTATATGTCATGTAGGCTAGTATATCTACAGGATTTGAAACAACTAAAAGTATAGAATTAGGACTTAGATTAGCTAATGTTGGAATAAAGTTTTTAAATATATTATAGTTTTTATCAACTAAATCTAATCTTGTTTCTCCAGGTTTTTGAGCTAAACCAGCAGTTATAATAATTATATCTGAATTTGCTGTATCTTCAAGGGTTCCCAGTGAAATCTTACAAGGTTTACAAAGGGAACTTCCATGTATTAGATCAAGTACTTCACCTAAAGCTTTTTCTTGATTTATATCATTAAGGATTATTTCTGTGGCAACTCCTTTTTGTAATAGAGCAAAGGCTGTAGTCGCACCAATTGAACCTGCACCAATTATAGATATTTTACTCATTAATAAACACTCCTTTATAATATTAATAGCCATATATTTATTATTGTGAATAAATATGAATTTATTCTTTTCAATATAATTTATGATTATAGAGAGTACTATAGACAGGAGAAGAATTATTTTAATTTTTTGAAAATTTTATAACACTGAAAAATAAGTGTTATAATCATCATGAGGATTGTAGAATAATAAGATAAAAACATTAAGGAGAGTGGAAAAATGAAGTTATTTAGAGAAGCCATAATAATTTTTGGTATATATCTCTTAGGCGTATTAATAACAGATATTACTGGAGTTCCTATACCTGGCAATGTAATAGGAATGGTTATATTATTTTTATTATTGTATTTAAAAGTAATAAAGGTAGAACAAATAAGCACCATTTCTAACTTTTTCTTAGAGCATTTGGCATTTTTCTTTATACCTGCTGGAGTAGGTTTAATATCATCTTTTTCAGTAATAAAAAATATATGGTTACAGTTATTAATTGTATGTTTTGTAACAACTGCAATTACTATGATATGTACAGGACTAGTAGTTCAAAAAATAGCTAATAAAAAAGAAGGTGATAAAGATGGAAAGCTTAATTAATAATATGCTTTTTGGGGTGGTTATTTCTCTTATAGCATTTGAATTGGCATTAATTATTAGAAAAAAAACTGGAATAGTATTATTAAATCCACTTTTAGTATCAATAATAATGGTAATAGTATTTTTGTTATTATTTAATATAGATGTAGAAATATACAATGTAGGTGGAGATTTCATTAATATGTTCTTAGGGCCTGCAACGGTTGTACTTGCAGTACCTCTTTATAATCAATTGGATAATTTAAAAAGATATGCTGTTCCAATAGTAGTAGGAATTTTTATTGGTACTATTATAGGTGTAATATCAATTATTATATCTTGTGTAGTGTTTGATTTAAATGAAGAAATAATAGCCTCTCTTTTACCTAAATCTGTAACTACACCCATAGGAATTGAAATATCAAGTCAATTAGGCGGTATCATACCTATTACAGTATTGGCAATATTAATAACAGGAATTATTGGAGCTGTCATAGCACCAATAGTATGTAAAGTATTTAAGATAAAAAATCAAGTTGCCATTGGAGTAGCAATTGGAACGTCATCTCATGCTTTAGGAACAACAAAGGCTTTAGAAATGGGGGAAATAGAAGGGGCAATGAGTAGTCTTTCCATAGGTGTTGCTGGAATTATGACTGTTTTTATAGCACCAGCTACATATCAATTATTTATTAATTTAATTACATAAACACTTTATTAGTTAAATTTAGTATAGCTATAGTTAAGAAGTTACAACTGAAAAGGTAAAATGTTAATTCCCTTTGCTAAGTAAATTAAGCTTCGCTTAGGTAAATTAGTTTGTAGCTTTGCTAAACTAATAAATAAGCGAAGTGATATTTACGACTTAACTTAGCTATTTATGTTGACTTAATTAAGTGCATAAGAAAAGCAATATGCACTGTTTGATTTTTAAAGTATGTCTTCTAAGCTATATTTTGAAAATTCTTTAATGAATTTTTCAAGAGAGTTAGAAATAATGTATTTAAGTTTACAACCACCAGTCATTAATGGGCAGTTTTCTGGATTATTAAAACATTCAACAATATTTAAATTGTCTTCTGTAATTTTAAGTATTTCCCCTAGATTTATATCTTTAGGCTCCATTCCTAGTTTTAAACCACCACCACGCCCTTTGATGGAAATAACATAATTTGTTTTTGCTAGCTTATGAATTATCTTTTTTAAGTGATGTTCAGAAATATCTAAAGCATTAGCTAATTCCTCAACAGTAGCTAAGGAATCTTTTTTATCTGCTAAATAAATAAGAGCTCTGAAAGAGTAATCAGTAAATTTTGAAAGTTGCATATATAGTCCTCTTTTCTTGTACTAATAAGTAGTATTATTTTATCAAAAAATAATGTAAAATAAAATGTGCATTTTAATTGAACATTTTATTTTATCATGATATAGTATTTATAGAATAAATACAAAAATAATATTTAGGTAGATGGAGGTATATATTAATGATAACTAAAGATATGACAATTGGCGAAGTAATAAAAATGAAAGCAAATGCACCTGAAATATTAATGGGATTTGGTATGGGATGCGTAGGATGTCCATCAGCACAAGCTGAATGTATTGAAGATGCAGCAGAAATTCATGGAATAAACTTAACAGAATTATTAGAAGCATTAAATAAATAGTATAAGTATAGTAATAAACTCACAGAAGATATTTTCTGTGAGTTTATTTTTTTAGAAAGTGTTGACAATTAATGTAAGGAGTATATACTGTATATATAGAGTATATACAGTAATGACTTTAAATACAGTTTGAAAAGAGGTAATTATGAGAATAGTTATATCAAATAGTTCAGGCATTCCTATATATGAGCAAATTAAGGAAGGAATTAAAAGTTCTATTCTTTCAGGTGAATTACAGGAGGGGGAAATGCTTCCTTCTATAAGGCAATTGGCTAAAGAATTAAAAGTTAGTGTAATAACCACCACTAGAGCATATAATGATTTGCAATATGAAGGATTTGTAACAAATGTTCAAGGAAAGGGATGCTATGTACTAGCTCAAGATAACGAGATGTTAAAAGAACAGCAACTTAGAGAAATAGAAGAATGTTTTGAAAAAGCTGTTGTGGCAGCTAAAAGGGCGCAACTTAGCAGAGAAGAATTAAAAAATATGTTGGATTTTATATTAGAGGAGGAAGGGTATGAATAATGTATTAGAGATAAACAACATTACTAAGGATTATAAAAAGTTTAAAATAGATAATATATCTTTTAATTTGCCAAAGGGGTATATTATGGGCTTTATAGGTGCTAATGGAGCAGGAAAGACTACTACTATTAAACTTATATTAAATATGATAAAGAGAGACTCTGGAGAAATAAAGGTTTTTGGCCTTGATAATATAAGAGAGGAAGAAAGGATTAAGGAGCAAATTGGTGTAGTATTTGATGAATGCTATTACTTAGAAGATTGGACTCTAAATGATGTTGAAAAAGCTGTAAGTATGTTTTATAAGAATTGGAACAGCAGCATATATGAAAAGTATTTAAAGGAATTTAACTTAGCTAGAGATAAGAAAGTTAAAGATTTGTCTAGAGGAATGAGAATGAAGCTGATGATAGCAGTGGCCTTTTCTCACGAAGCAAAGCTTTTAATCTTAGATGAACCTACTAGTGGTTTAGATCCAGTGGCCAGAGATGAATTTTTAGATATCTTAAGAGATTATATAGAAGATGAAGAAAAAAGCGTAATATTTTCTTCACATATAACTTCTGATATAGAAAAAATAGCTGATTATATAACTTATATAAATAATGGCAAGATTATTTTTACAGGAGAAAAGGATGAGTTTTTAGAGAAATATTGCATTATCAAGGGTGGAAAAGAAGATATCACAGAAAGCCAGAAGAAAGAAATCATTGGCTTAAGAATGCATAGCACAGGTTTTGAAGGGCTTATTGAGCTTAAGAAAGCTGTAGGGTTCTCCAGCAAGGTAATTATTGAAAAAGCATCTCTTGATGAAATTATGATTTATATGAATAAGGAGGCCATGTAATAATGGAAAAAGTTTGTAAGTTTGCAAAATTAGATTTATTTATGGTAAAGCCATATTTGAAGAAGTATATGCTATTATTATTTGCAGTATCTATTCCAGTGATAATAACCACTAAAAATATATATATGATGTCATTTATAGCTATGTTTTATGGTGTAATAATGGTAAGCTATCCTTTTGCCTTAAGTGAAAAAAATAATATAGAGAATTTTTATGGTACCTTGTCATTAAAGAAGCGAAATATTGTTAATGGAAGATATATCTTTACTTTAGGGACAATGATATTTTTTACTATACTTTCTTATATTATTATGATAGTTGGAAATGTGATTTTAAAGCAAGGCTTGGAGTATAGTGAACTATTATTTGTTTTAGTAACAGGTTTCTTTATGTCACTTATATTAGTGTCATTACAGCTTCCAGCATATTTTAAATTAGGATATACTAAAGGAAAGATTTTCACTTATGTACCTTTTTTTGTGATAGCAATAGGAGTTCCTCTTCTTGGGAGTTTAATGGGAGAATCTACAGAAAAATTTAAAGCAATAGCAGCATATATAGAAAATAATCCAGTTATGGTCAGCATTTTCTTAATATTATGTGGCTTATTAATATTTGAAATATCTAATATAGTATCACAAAGGCTATATATAAATAGAACTGCATAAAAAAGTATATGGTGAAAACTACCTTGTAACTTTATAATTGAAGCAAGGCTATATCAAATTAGGGTATTGTATAAAGAAATATTGACATTAAAAAAATAGTGAGATATATTGAGGAATATAGAGAGAGTCTGTATTCCTTTTTTTATTTTATAAAAGGAATATATGATTAGTGGAGGATTTGTATGGACGATAAATATGAAGTTAATTCAAGAATATTTAAAGCTTTAAGTGATGTGAATAGATTAAAGATCATTGACTTATTATCATATGAGGAGAAATGTGGATGCAAGATATTAGAACATTTTAATTTTACTCAACCTACATTATCACATCATATGAAAGTGTTAATAGAATGTGGATTGGTGGAAGCAAGAAAGTGTGGAACTTGGAATTATTATAAAATAAGCAATGAAAGTGCTAAGGAACTCATTAAATTTATAAAATCTATCACTAATAAAGACATGGATATTAATGGCAATGAAATAGAGCAATAGCAGAAAACTTCAGTTATAGCTGGGGTTTTTATTATTTATTCATGAAAACTTATAGATTGACACTATATAGATAGTCATTTATATTTAATATAGATAAATATCTATATTTAGGAGTAGAGTTAAGATGAAAAAGATAGATTTAACTAAGGGAAAAGTAATAAATGTACTAACGGTGCTTGCACTACCAATAATGGCAACTTCACTTTTACAATTCACCTATAATCTTATTGATATGCTTTGGGTTGGTGCATTGGGAAGTGATGCAGTAGCTAGTGTGGGATCATCAAGTTTTTTTGTAGGTCTAGGCTATGCAATAAATTCAATGGTGGTAATAGGGACTACCATAAAACTTGCACAAGCCATTGGCAGGAAACAAACTGAAAAAGAAAAGGAATACATTAATGCTGGGTTAGTTATAAATTTAATAATAGCATTAAGCTATGGCTTATTATTGATATTTTGTGGAAAAATATTTATAGACTTTTTAAATTTAAATAATACTATAGTAGAAAGAAATTCATTTTATTATTTAGCTATTAATGGACCAATTTTATTTTTTGGATTTTTTAATATGCTATATTCTAAAATTATAGGAAGTTATGGCAACAATAAAATAGCATTAATTATAAGTGCCATAGGAATTGTTTCAAATATAATATTAGATCCAATATTCATATATATATTTAATATGGGGGTATCAGGAGCTGCTTTGGCAACCTTGGTAGCTAATATTATCATGTTTTTATTATATAGAAGAAAATCTATGAGCTTTTTAAGATATTATAGAGGTGTTAAATTAGATTTTGTAAAAGTTAAAGAAATTTGTGTCTTAGGAATTCCAATGTCTTTCCAAAGAGTATTATTTACCTTGATAAATATAGTTTTGGCAAGAATAATTGGTGGTTTTGGTGCAAATGCCATAGCAGCTCAAAAAATTGGTCTGCAGATTGAATCCATAACATATATGGTAATAGGTGGGCTTCATGGAGCTATATCAAGTTTTGTAGGACAAAACTTTGGTGCAGGCAAATATAATAGGATTAAGGAAGGATATAAAACAGCATTAAAATTAGGTATACTTTATTCTTTAATAATGGTATTTGTATTCATATTTTTAAATAGGCCCATAATTAAACTTTTTATTAGTGAAAATGAAACTATAATA
>ENA-ORTQ01003597-ORTQ01003597.1-human-gut-metagenome-genome-assembly--contig:-NODE-3597-length-11503-cov-7.149196_pt1 | contig 11503 bp, 9 predicted proteins | sample MGYA00241912_ERZ509188 | MGnify/ENA primary metagenome ERZ509188 (study PRJEB26280, sample SAMEA2338849) | human gut metagenome | biome: human gut; feature: human-associated habitat; material: faeces...
ACAAGACGCGAAACCAGAAGGTGATCTGCGTGGTGGCAGAGCCGCGCGACGTAATCGCGTTCGAGCGCACGAAGGAGTACAAGGGTCTGTATCATGTGCTGCACGGTACGCTGTCTCCGATGGGGCACGTCGGACCGGACGACATCCGTATCCGCGAGCTAGTCAAGCGCGTGGCGGAGGAGGAGACCGAGGAGGTTATCCTTGCCACCAATCCGGACACCGAGGGCGAAGCCACGGCGATGTACATTTCGCGGCTGCTGCAGCCGTTCGGCATCAAGATTACGCGGCTGGCGTATGGTATTCCGGTTGGCGGGCATTTGGAGTTCGTCGATGAGGTGACGCTGACCCGTGCACTGGAGGGGCGAAAGGAGCTGTAATGGCTCCTTTGCATCCTTGTAAGGTTTGCGTTTGACGGAAATTGGTGCCGCAGTATGCGGCGGTTCTTGCCTTCGCGGCAGGCGCACAAGAGGGTAGACACCAAGGTTTCCACCCTCTGATTTTCACCCCTTTCCTGAGGGCACGGCGGCAATCAGAGAACTGAGACTATAAGGGAACGGCAGAGGATTTTTTCTACCGTAGGGGCGCACAGTGTGCGCCCATGTCTCTGCCTGTACGCAGTGCCAGATACCTTGCTGCTACACAGGACAGAAAGTTAACGCAGAGGGCGACACAAGGTGAATTGCCCAAAGGGCAAGAGAGGGTCCTCTGGAGGATGGCGGTGCCGCCCAATGATTTGGTTGGTTGCTGTGCTCGGCACCGTTGTTTATGACAAGATTGTACTTGTTAGCGTATAGGCGTGCCCGGTGACAGCGTACCGCTTCGCGGATCGTGTGCACCGGATAGATGGTGCTGAATAGAATTTACAACGTAAACTCTCATTTTACCTTTGAAAAAGGTAAAAAAACAGGAACAGCCGAACTTTCGTCCGGCTGCTCCCGCAATAAAAGGTAGGATAGAGAGTAGAAAGCAAGAACATGTGGGGGGATCTTACGCTTTCCACGCCATTTATAATACTGGTGAATTGTGAACATTCTGTGTACATTCTACAACAATATTAGATTTTTGATAGATCGGGAGGAAAAAGTCTGTGGCAGACCTGAAAAAAGAAATTGAAAATCGGCGCACATTTGCAATCATTTCGCACCCTGACGCCGGTAAAACCACCATTACAGAGAAGTTCTTGCTCTACGGCGGAGCCATTCAGGAGGCCGGCATGGTCAAGGGCAAGAAAAACAGCCGTCATGCGGTTTCCGACTGGATGGAGATCGAGAAGCAGCGCGGTATTTCGGTAACGTCCTCGGTACTGCAGTTCCGCTATGAGGGCAAGTGCATCAACATTCTGGATACCCCGGGTCATCAGGACTTCTCGGAGGATACCTACCGCACGCTGATGGCGGCTGACTCTGCGGTGATGGTCATTGACGCCTCCAAGGGCGTCGAGGCACAGACCCGCAAGCTGTTCAAGGTTTGTGCGATGCGCGGCGTGCCGATCTTCACCTTTATCAACAAGATGGACCGTGAGGCACGCGACCCGTACGAGCTGCTCGAGGACATCGAGAACGAGCTGGGCATCGGCACCTATGCGGTAAACTGGCCGATCGGCTCGGGCAAGCGCTTCAAGGGCGTGTACGACCGCATGGACGATGAGGTTATCGCGTTTGAGGGCGCGGATTTCCGACACGAGGTCAAGGCGCAGCGCCTGTCGATCGACGATCCGATCCTCGAGGGTCTGCTGCCCGAGGATCAGTACCAGACGCTGATCGACGATGTGGAGCTGCTCTCCGGTGCAGGCGATGAGTTTGATCTCAAGGCTGTGCACGAGGGCAAGCTGTCGCCGGTGTTCTTCGGTTCCGCGCTGACCAACTTCGGCGTTGAGCCGTTCCTGAAAAAGTTCCTGCAGATGACGCCGCCGCCGACTGCGCGTACCGCTGACATCGGTGTGATCGACCCGTTCGACCCGCATTTTTCGGCGTTTGTGTTCAAGATTCAGGCGAATATGAACAAGGCGCACCGCGATCGTGTGGCATTCATGCGTATCTGCTCGGGCAAGTTCGAGCGCGGTCAGGACGTTCTGCACGTTCAGTCCGGCAAGAAGATGGCGCTCGCCGCACCGCAGCAGCTGATGGCACAGGATCGTTCGGTCGTAGACGAAGCCTATGCGGGCGATATTATCGGTATCTTTGATCCGGGCGTGTTCTCCATCGGTGATACCGTGTGCGATCCCAAGCATAAGTGCGTGTTCTCTGGCATCCCGACGTTCGCACCCGAGCTGTTTGCCGTTGTCCGTCAGAAGGACACGCTCAAGCGCAAGCAGTTCGTCAAGGGTGTCGAGCAGATCGCACAGGAGGGCGCCATCCAGATCTTCCGCGAGCCGAATGCCGGTATGGAATCGGTTATCGTCGGCGTTGTCGGCGTGCTGCAGTTTGAGGTGCTCGAGTACCGTCTGAAGAACGAGTATAACGTTGAGATCATCCGCGAAAACCTGCCGTATGAGCACGTTCGCTGGGTTGAGAATGACGAGGAGGACTTCGACATCAAGAAGCTCCAGCTCACGAGCGATACCAAGATCGTCGAGGATCTCAAGGGCAATAGTCTGCTGCTGTTCACCTCGCCGTGGAATATCACCTACGCAACCGATCATAACGAGAACCTGCGTCTCGCGGATTTCTCGGAAAACGCGTAAAACAAGGAAAAGACCGCCATATGGCGGTCTTTTTTTTGCACAGAGCAGCCAGATGTGCAATACGGGACACAGGCGGCTGTGCCGCCGGGTCCCGCACCCGCGAACGCGGTTCGCGGCATAAAATACGCAGTATGTCCCGCAAACCGCACCCACAGGACAGCCGCCTGTCGGCGGTGAGTCCTTCGCGGGCGACAGCGTTCACGCCAACCCATAAAATCCTCGACGGGGATTTCAGCACCCAGATAACCTATCACGCCACGGAGCGCATCAAATGGAGCGCTTTCAGCGCGACAAAAATGGCCCAGCTTTGCCGGGTCATTTTTAGCAAACAATAAAAGAGCACCGGAATCGAAATTCCGGTGCTCTTTTATTGCGGTAGCCCTTACAGGCAGCGCCTGTCAAGGGCGTCCCTCGATTGAAAGTGCTGCGCCCTTTCAATCGAAAATCAGCATACGCCCTGAGCCAGCATAGCGTCAGCGATCTTCTCGAAGCCGCCGATGTTAGCGCCCATAACAAGGTTGTCCTTGTGGCCGTACTTCTCAGCTGCAGTGATGCAGGTGTGGAAGATGTTAACCATGATGTCGTGCAGACGCTGGTCAACTTCCTCGAAGGTCCAGGACAGACGCAGGGAGTTCTGGCTCATTTCCAGACCGGAGGTAGCTACGCCGCCTGCGTTAGCAGCCTTTGCCGGGCCGAAGAATACGCCGGCTGCCTGGAATGCTGCAACAGCCTCCGGGGTGGACGGCATGTTAGCGCCCTCAGCTACAAACTTGCAGCCGTTGGCGATCAGAGCCTTTGCGTTCTCCTCGTTCAGCTCGTTCTGGGTTGCGCACGGCAGAGCGATGTCGCACTTGGTGCCCCACGGACGCTGACCCTCGGTGTAAACGCTGCCCGGTACGCGCTCAGCATACTCCTTGATGCGGCCGCGCTTAACTTCCTTGATGTCCTTAACAACATCCAGGTTGATGCCGTTCGGGTCGTAGATGAAGCCGTTGGAGTCGGACATGGTAACAACCTTAGCGCCCAGCTGGGTAGCCTTCTGGCAAGCGTAGATTGCAACGTTGCCGGAACCGGAGATTGCAACAGTCTTGCCCTCAAACGAAGTGCCCTTGTATGCGAGCATTTCCTTCATGTAGTAGCACAGACCGTAGCCGGTAGCCTCGGTACGAGCCAGAGAGCCGCCGTAGGACAGGCCCTTGCCGGTCAGAACGCCGGTGTACTCGTTGCGCAGACGCTTGTACTGGCCGAACATGAAGCCGATCTCACGGCCGCCAACACCGATATCGCCGGCCGGTACGTCGGTGAACTGACCGATGTGCTTGCACAGCTCGGTCATGAAGGACTGGCAGAAACGCATGATCTCAGCATCGGACTTGCCCTTCGGGTCAAAGTCGGAGCCGCCCTTGCCGCCGCCCATCGGCAGAGTGGTCAGGCTGTTCTTGAAGCACTGCTCAAAGCCGAGGAACTTGATAACGGATGCGTTAACAGAAGGGTGCAGACGCAGACCGCCCTTGTAGGGGCCGATTGCGGAGTTGAACTGTACGCGGAAGCCGCGGTTAACCTGAACCTTGCCCTGATCGTCAACCCACGGTACACGGAACATGAACATGCGCTCCGGCTCTACGATGCGCTCCATGATGCCGTTCTTCTCGAGCTCCGGACGAGCTTCAACAACCGGCTCAAGGCTCTCCAGAACCTCGTATACAGCCTGCTGGAACTCCGGCTCATTCGGGTTGCGCTTCTGTACGGTTTCGTACACGCCCTGCAGATAAGAATTGGTAAGTGCCATTTTTATTGTCCTCCTTACATTCTATACCACTCGCTTAACTTTCGTAAGTAATCCGAGTGGAATGCTTTTATATTTGGTGACGGTTCTATTATATAGCAATTTTTTTGCATATGCAATACTTTAGCACGATAAAATTATACAGTTTTTTAGGCCGAAAAACCTATGGATATTGGCAATCTGACTTGATATAATAAAGCCAGTACCGCATAATTAAAGCGGCGGTGCTTTGCGAAAATTTACTTTCTTGACTTCGGTGTGTTTTCTTGCAATCCGAAAGTATTGCTGCAAAACCATGCCTCGTCAAAAAAAGAAAATTTACTCGCAAATCACTCTTGTTTCATTATGTGGTATTGGATAGTAAAAGACAGAGGTGATTCGTATGGCAAACAGCTTTGAGCGAATATATGCAGTGGTGAAGAAAATTCCGCGCGGAACGGTGGCCAGCTACGGGCAGGTCGCGCTGCTCGCGGGCAACCCGAGATGGGCGCGCGTTGTTGGCTACGCACTGCATGCCAATCCCGATCCGGAGGGGATTCCGTGTTACCGCGTGGTAACGAAAGACGGACGAACGTCACCGGCGTTTGCGTTCGGCGGCGCGGATATCCAGCGCGCACTGCTCGAAGCGGACGGCATCGAGTTCACCGAGGACGGCCGCGTGGATATGGCGAAATACGGCTGGACAGGATTAGGGTAACACCGCACAATTAAACTGCGGCGCTTTACGGAAATTTTGTGCTCTGACGTCGTTGTGCTTTCACGGTAATACACAAAGTATTACCGCAAAATCACGCCTAGTCAGACCGCAAAATTTACTCGTAAATCGCTCTTGTTCAATTATGTGGTATTACCCTGACTTGACAAATCCGGTTGTGCGGTGCTATGCTTGCGCCAAAGGAGTGACACGCATGATCGACATCGAAAAGCTGACCGCGCTCGCCATCGCGTATGACGCAGGCGACGCAAAACGGATTCAGCACTTTATAAAGGTATACGCGTACAGCCGCCTGCTCGGACGCAGGGAAGGTCTGGATGAGCAGAAGCAGAATGTACTCGAAGCTGCAGCCGTTCTGCACGATATCGGCATCCACGAAGCCGAACGGAAGCACGGCTCGAGCGGCGGATACTGGCAGGAGATGGAAGGTCCGGCGGTCGCGGCTCCCATGCTGCAGCAGTGCGGCGCAGATGAGCGGGAGAGTGAGCGCGTGCAGTGGCTCATCGCGCATCACCATACCTATACCGCCGGAGAGGAAAAAGATTTCCGTATTCTGCTTGAAGCGGATTTCCTTGTCAACGCCTACGAGGACGGTATGACGGCAGAGCAGTGTAAAATCGCGAAAGACCGCGTGTTCCGAACCGAAACCGGCAAGCAGTATCTTGAAGAAATGTTTCTCAAACCGGCATATCAGGCGAAATAATGGAAAATTGAAAATGGAGACACCCACCGCAGTGGGCGTTCAGCGAACAACCGCCCATAGGGCGGCTCTTAGCGAGTCGGAATGGAGAATGAACCGGACGGGTTTCATTTCTCCATTTTTTTATTTTTATTGAGTGCCAGCCGGATAGCACGGTGCGCCGAGGTCGGCGCACCCTACGGTAAACATTCATTATCAAATTAAATTCGCAGGTGCCGTCTGTAGCCACCAGACCAACGAATTGCGCGACACAGGTATCCCCCAGGGGACCCTCTCTTGCCCTTTGGGCAATTCACCTTGTGTTGCACCTGCGGAGAGTAGCCCGCATGTGTAGCAGTACGTTATCTGTGAACTGCGAATATGTCGAGAAATGGGCGCACGCTGTGCGCCCCTACGGCAGAGTAACCCGACTGCCGTTCTCATATTTTTCGAAGCAGTCGCCGGTCTCTGGTATGCGTCAGGTTAAGAAACAAAAGGAAGTGGGAGTTAAGAGGGTAGAAACCATTGGTGTCTACCCTCTTGCCCCCGCCGTGGGTATGGCGCCCCCCGCCGGGCAGGTGAGATTCCTCTCGCTTCGTAAGCGACCACTCCCCGAAATGTGAACATTTCGTGAAACCCGTTGACATTGCCGAGTGACGGTGTATAATATGTTAGCAAGCTAACAGTAAGGAGGCTAACAATGAATTGCTGTGACCATAATGAATGCTGCGGTCACTCGAACGAACGCATCGGTGCAGAAATCGGCATGCTGCATAATCTGCTTCGGCGGCAGATGGCGTGTATGACCGAAAAGACTGCGAATGCAGCGAATGTGACCGGCATGCAGGCGATGATCGTCCATCACCTGATCATACACGAAAAACAGGGCGATATATTCCAGAAGGATCTGGAGAACGCGTTCCAGATGCGCCGCTCGACCGCAACGGGCATACTGCAGCTGATGGAGCAGCACGGCATTATCCACCGTGAGCCGGTGGAGCATGACGGCCGCCTGAAACGTCTGGTGCTGACCGAGCAGGCGCGTGCAATGGATGAATACATTACTGAGCGCATGAAGCAGATGGAGCAGCTTCTGCGGCAGGGCATCACCGAGGACGAGCTGAAGGGCTGGTTTGCGGTCTGTGAAAAAATCCGCTCCAATCTGGAGCAGTACCAATGCAATATGTGCAGGGAGGGACAGAAATAATGATAAAACGACTGCTGAAAAGTGTGCGTGAGTTCAAAAAGGACGCACTGCTCACGCCGTTTTTCGTTGTGCTCGAGGTCGTGATGGAGGTCATCATTCCGCTGGTTATGGCGCTGCTGATCGACAAGGGCATTGACGGGCAGGATATGGCCGCCATTTGGAAATACGGCATCATCCTTGTGCTGTGCGCCATGCTCGCGCTGGTGTTCGGCGCGGCGGCCGGCACCTTTGCGGCGAGAGCCTCAACCGGCTTTGCCCGCAATCTGCGTCACGATATGTACTACAATGTGCAGAATTTCTCGTTTTCCAACATTGATAAGTTCTCCACCGGTTCGATCGTCACCCGTCTGACCACCGACGTTACCAACGTACAGAACGCCTTTCAGATGTGCACGCGCATCGCGGTGCGCTGCCCGGTTATGCTGGTCTTTGCGCTGTTCATGGCGATGAAGATCAACAGCAGGATGGCGCTCGTATTCCTCGCGGTGCTGCCGATTCTGGCAATCGGCATGGGCATCCTGATGAAGGTTGTCGGTCCGGTCTTTGAGCGCGCATTCAAGATCTACGACCGCATGAACACAGTCGTACAGGAAAATGTGCGCGGTATCCGCGTTGTTAAGACCTACGTTCGTGAGGACCACGAGACTGAAAAGTTCGAGGGCGTTTCCGGCATGCTGTACCGCACGTTCTCCAAGGCGCAGAAGACCATGGCAGGCGTTATGCCGCTGATGCAGTTCTGCATGTACGCGTGCATGCTGCTCATTTCGTGGTTCGGCGCGCGTCTGATCGTCGGCGGCTCGATGACGACCGGCGAGCTGACCAGCATGTTCTCCTACGCGATGCAGATCCTGATGAGCCTGATGATGGTAGCGATGGTTTTCGTTATGATCACCATGGCCAAGGCGAGCGCAGAGCGTGTTGCCGAAATCCTCGATGAGCAGCCCGACCTGCACAATCCCGCAAACCCGATTCACGAGGTCAAGGACGGCGCGATCGAGTTCGATGATGTTTCCTTCAGTTACAAGGGCGATGAGCGCAAGCTGGCGCTCAAAAACGTCAACCTGCATATCAAGGCCGGTCAGACCGTCGGCATTCTCGGCGGCACCGGTTCCGCGAAGTCTACGCTTGTGCAGCTGATTCCGCGCCTGTACGATACCACGCACGGCACGGTCAAGGTCGGCGGCGTGGATGTCCGCGATTACGATATCGAGGCGCTGCGCGATCAGGTTGCCATGGTGCTCCAGAAGAACGTGCTGTTCTCCGGCACGATCAAGGAAAACCTTCGCTGGGGTGACGAAAACGCTTCGGACGAGGAGCTCGAGCGCGTATGCCGTCTGGCACAGGCGGATGAATTCATCCAGCAGATGCCAGATAAGTACGACACCCACATTGAGCAGGGCGGCTCGAATGTTTCCGGCGGTCAGAAGCAGCGCCTGTGCATTGCGCGTGCGCTGCTGAAAAAGCCGAAGATCCTCATTCTTGATGACTCGACCAGTGCGGTAGATACCAAGACGGATGCGCTCATCCGCAAGGCATTCGCGGAGGAAATCCCGGACACGACCAAGATTATCATTGCACAGCGTGTTTCCTCTGTGCAGGATGCGGATCAGATCGTCATTCTCGACGGCGGCACCGTGCAGGCTGTCGGCACGCATGATGAGCTGCTCGCCGCCAACACGATCTATCAGGAAATCTACAACCAGCAGAACAGAAAGGGCGGTGAGGAATAATGGCAGGACCTCAGATGCGCGGACCCGGCGGCCGCAGAGGCAGGATGGGCGGCAAGCGCAGCAAAAATCCGAAAAAGACGCTCGGACGTCTTATGAAATATATTCAGAAGGGCTACGGCGTACAGTTTGTGGTCGTACTGATCTGCATTCTTCTATCGGCTGTGGCAAACGTGGCAGGCTCCATGTTCCTCAAAAGCCTGATCGACGACTATATTTCTCCACTGCTGCTGCAGGCATCTCCGGTGTTTACCGGTCTGCTGCATGCACTGATGAGCATGGCGGTGATCTATCTCATCGGCATTGCGACTACGTTCATCTACAACTGGCTGATGGTCGGCATTTCGCAGGGCGTGCTCAAAAAGGTGCGTGACGAGATGTTCGCGCACATGCAGAAGCTGCCGATTCGCTACTTCGATACGCATACCCACGGCGATCTGATGAGCCATTTCACCAACGATACCGATACGCTGCAGCAGATGCTCAGCCAGTCCGTGCCGCAGATGTTTTCTTCGGCGATGACCATTATCTCGGTGTTCATTGGCATGCTGGTGACGAATGTATGGCTGACGCTGTTCGTACTGCTCGGCGTGTGCGTCATGCTCAAGGTGGTAAAGAAGCTGGGCGGTCAGTCCGCGAAGTACTTCCTCGAGCAGCAGAAGTCGCTCGGCAGGGTCAACGGCTATATCGAGGAGATGATCAACGGTCAGAAGGTCATCAAGGTGTTCTGCCACGAGGAAAAGTGCAAGGAGCAGTTCGATGAGCTCAACGATGAGCTGCGCGAGAATGCTGCGAGCGCGAATACCTTCGCAAACATCCTCATGCCGATCATGATGAACATCGGCAACCTGCTGTACGTTCTGGTGGCGGTTGTCGGCGGTGCGCTGGCGCTGTCCGGCGTGGTCGGAAACAGCATCACCATCGGCGTTATCGCGTCCTTCCTGCAGCTGACCAAGTCGTTCACCCAGCCGGTAACGCAGATTTCGCAGCAGTTCAACTCCATCGTTATGGCGCTTGCCGGTGCCGAGCGTATCTTTGAGCTGATGGACGAGGAGCCGGAGGTAGACAACGGCTACGTTACTCTCGTTAACGCCAAGTACGACAAGAACGGCGAACTCGTTGAAACCCCGGAAAAGACCAACATCTGGGCGTGGAAGCACCCGCACGAGGACGGCACCACCACCTACACGCAGGTCCGCGGCGATGTTCGCTTCTTCGATGTGGATTTCGGTTATAACCCGGATAAGATCGTTTTGCACGACATCACGCTGTACGCCGAGCCCGGTCAGAAGGTCGCGTTCGTCGGTGCAACCGGCGCGGGCAAAACGACCATCACCAACCTGATCAACCGTTTCTACGACCTCGCGGACGGCAAGATTCGCTACGACGGCATCAATATCAATAAGATCAAAAAAGCCGATCTTCGCCGCTCGCTCGGCATCGTTCTGCAGGATACCAACCTGTTTACCGGCACTATCCGCGATAATATCCGCTACGGCCGCCTTGACGCGACCGATGAGGAGGTCGAGGCTGCGGCGCAGCTTGCCAATGCGGACGACTTCATCCGCCGACTGCCGGACGGCTACGATACTGTCATCGACGGCGACGGCGGCAGTCTGTCGCAGGGTCAGTGCCAGCTGCTTTCCATCGCGCGTGCGGCTGTTGCCGATCCGCCGGTTATGATCCTCGATGAGGCGACCAGCTCGATTGATACCCGCACGGAGTCCATCGTGCAGGCCGGCATGGACGGCCTCATGTACGGACGTACGGTGTTCGTTATCGCGCACCGCCTGTCCACGATTCAAAACGCAGACGTTATTATGGTGCTGCAGCTCGGTCATATCATCGAGCGCGGCAACCATGAGCAGCTGATCGCGGAACACGGCAAATATTATCAGCTCTATACCGGAGCGTTTGAGCTGGAGTAAGATAAAAGAACCCGAAACGAGAGTTTCGGGTTCTTTTTTGTGCAAAATTGAGAATTGAAAATGGAGAATGGAGAATTGACATGGTGGTTTTCCGTTGTGTGGGCGGTCAATGACCGCCCCTACGATTAAATGTGTGCAAATCGTTTGCTACGGTGCGCCGAGGTCGTCGCACCCTACGGTAAAGTTGGTTGATAAATGAAATTCGGAGGAACTGTCTGTAATAACGCGTAAAAGAGTTGCGCGGCACGGTCATCCTCCAGAGGACCCTCTCTTGCCCTTTGGGCAATTCACCTTGTGCCGCGCCTGCGTAGAGCAGCCGATATGTGTAGCAGTAAATTATTCGACACTGCGGATAGGTTAAGACATGGGCGCACACTGTGCGCCCCTACGGAAGAAAAAATCCTCTGCCGTTCTCCTTTTCGGAGCGGTCGCTGGTCTCCGATTTGCGCCGAGTTATGCCAAGGTGGAAACGGGAGTCCCAAGAGGGTAGTACTCATTTAATCCGCGCACGGCGCGGGAACAAGGTTTAGTGGCCTACGGGCAAACCTTGGTGTCTATCCTTTTGGACCACGCGCTGACGGCAGCGCACATTCTCGAGCTTTATAAGCGCCGCTGTCTATCCTTTTGGACCACGCGCTGACGGCAGCGCACATCCGCACATTCCAACACTTTATAAGCGCCGCTGTCTATCCTTTTGTTTCTGTGGCGAAACCGCCACTTTTACGCGCTCGAAAGTTGGAATATGCGCTTAACTTTTTTCAAAACGCAATTCCCGCTG
>ENA-ORTQ01003602-ORTQ01003602.1-human-gut-metagenome-genome-assembly--contig:-NODE-3602-length-11478-cov-3.013657_pt1 | contig 11478 bp, 11 predicted proteins | sample MGYA00241912_ERZ509188 | MGnify/ENA primary metagenome ERZ509188 (study PRJEB26280, sample SAMEA2338849) | human gut metagenome | biome: human gut; feature: human-associated habitat; material: faeces...
CTTCGGGCATGTATTCATCAGAGACCTAACAAAATAAGAAATAACACAAAAACGTTGCGTTCTGCGGCAATTATCTTAGTTCGCTGCCGGCAGAACAAGTTAGTTTGTCGGCTGCAAAATACATATTTATTGCTGACATAATGAGCAGAAATCATGCGCAAGTATTCTGACATAATAAGCAATATGTGGTTGTGGAGGCTTTGAGGCATGGGAAGTTGGCGTATATAGGCAGCTAACTCATAGATACTACGGTGAGAATGTCATTCTGTACGAAAAAGCGGACAGTAACGCCGGCGAACTCGAATGCATAGATGCGTTCCGGATCGTTTTGGTAAGAAGGGCGAGGATCTTGAGCCAGCACTTTTTCCAGAGAAAGAAGCTTTTCGGCAGGCAATACTTGGCCCGCATTGTCCGGAAGTATTACGCGCAGCAAATGAACTTCTACGCTGTCTGTAAAACCACCCGTGGCCAGCGGTTTACAGTCGGCATACGGAAGATATGGTTTTATATCATAGATCGGGGTGCGGTCCATGAGATCGGCACCCGTTATTTCCAGGATTGGTCCATCTTCTTTTGAAAAAATAATGTCCTGTAATTCTACACAAGAAAGCGCCAGTGAATTTGGTCGAAATGGAGATCTCGTTGCAAATACTCCCATGCGCTTATTGCCGCCAAGTTTGGGCGGACGAACGGTAGGTGACCATTCCCCACGTATTGTTTCTGAAAATTCCCAGATCAGCCATAAATGAGAAAAATCTTCCAAGCCGCGGACCGCATCGCGATTGCGGTATTCCGGTTCAAATATGATACGGCTGCGTAACTCCGGAACCAGACCGCTCTGTCGTGGAATGCCAAACTTTCCCGGAAAATCAGAGTGTATCCGTGCAATCGGATGAATTTCCATGTTTTCCTCCTGTCATTGATATCAATTATTCAAAATGTCGCTGATATCTTTTGCTCAAAATGTCACTGATATCAATTATTCAATATGTCGCTGATATCTTTTGTTCAAAATGCCGTTGATATCAATTATTCAATATGTCACTGATATCTTTTGCTCAAAATGTCACTGATATCAATTATTCAAAATGTCACTGATATCATTTATCATTTCATCATCTTTCAGGCGGAAAAGAAATTCCACGCGACGAGATGCATTTTGATCTTCTTTGCCATCCTTATCCAATATTGGATTGCTAAAGGACTTGCCGTTTGCCGTCACAATTTTGCGTAGTTTCGTGATCTTGGTAGTCGACAGCACTTTCTTGTTTTCATCCAAGCAGAAAGTTGCGACAGATAAGGCCCTTTTTTGGGACAGCTCCAGATTATATAAATAGTCTCCCTGTGTATCTGTATGTCCTTCAATAATAATCTCTGAGATATAATCATTAAATTGCTTGTCTGTTAATACGCCGATATACTTTGGTAAAAACTTTTGCAGCAATTCCTCACCCGACGCTTTCAACGCAAATTGTCCGGAATCAAACAAAATGCTTGAGTCAAGCGCGATGGATCCGGTCTTTTCATCGACTTTCACACTGAGATCCGTACCGTCAAACTCTTTCTTGAGAGCCTCGATCAGTTCCGTTCGAATACCGATCAATTTGTCTAACTGTTCCTGTTGCTCCTGCAATTGTTCCTGCTGGCTTTGAACCAAAGCCTGCTGCTGCTTTAATTCCTCTTGTTTTTGTTCGTAACGTCTTTGCGATTGCAGCATTGTAAACGAAATGATCAACACAAAGATCAACAAAAGAGCAGCCATCATATCGGAATAGGAAAGCCAATAACTGGTTTCCTCCAAATGTCTTTTCTTTTTTCTGCGCATAATAAACCTCTTTTCTGTACGCGGAACCGGGTGGTGTTACTGTCTGAGTGCCCGAGCAATCTTATCAGCTACTTCATCACTAAATTTCTCCATCATCTTCTCTGTCTGCATCATTTGCAAAGCTTGATAATCCAAGAAAATATTTGCCGCATTATTTTGTGCACGGGGTGCGACATATTTATGGTAACTGTCCAAAAAATCGTCCATGGCATTATAAGCATCTTCTAAGTTTTTCTTGTAAACAAAGTTAAATACCAAAGAAAATACCATACCATAAATAGATGTGTGGAACGCGATCTTGATACCATTCATCAACTGCGGAATGCTGTCCGTAATTGCGGACGCACTGCCGGTATTAAAATTCTGAAGACCAAACGACAGACCGATAAAAGTACCCAAAATACCAAGACCGGTCATTACGCCGGGAACAATGCTGATCAATCCACATTTCATTACGCTGTCAATGTAATATTCATTCAGATAATCATCAATATCGCATTGGGCACTTCGCTCTAACATCGTTAATCTTCTGCGCTCCTCGCAATATTCACGAAAACGTGTATCTGCCAATTTGTTACCAAAGAGCTTTGGATTATCTTTATAATCATCCCACAAATAATCGCCTTTGCGTTTGAAGTCAGTCTGAAAGTTGCGTGCCGCAAGATGCAGGCTAGCCATCATCCGATTAGCAGGCATGAAACAATGTGTCGTAGAATACAAAATAATCCCGCCGACAATTAAAAACATTCCAATATTAATGATAATGTTGGCGATATCAAGACCCGAACCCGTAAACACGTTCAGATATACGGCCAAAGCCAGCATAATAAAATATACAGGGAATAAAATCCCCTCACTACCAAAAGATTTCATAGGTACCCTCCAATGTTTGCTTTGCTGCAAAAAACCAGCGACCATCCCCTCTGTTCTAAAGAAACCGGGCGTATATCAAAAGCTGATGCCTTGCAGTCGTAAAATGTAACGTGTGCCCGATGGCACAACATATATACTATACAAAGTTTGAGGGAGAAAGTCAAAAGGTGGGCGGGGCGGTGCACTGCATATGAGAGGATTTCGTAAAATAGAAAATGTTATGTTATCTATTACGATAAAAGAGAAAGGATGAAAAGCAAATGGCACTAATTTGTTGCCCGGAATGCAACCGGGAAATTTCGGATACCGTAAGAAAATGTCCGAATTGTGGATACAAAATCAAAAATCACCGATCCAAAAAAGAACCAAAATTATTGAAAAATACGATTTAGTACGTTTTATGGGACAATAAATGTGCTATAATAGTGGCATGTCATAAAAGAATGTGTAGAGAATCCACACTAAGACAAGTAATGTTAAATTTTGCACCAAGAAATCTACGATAGGTATGCGTATAAGAGATGGGAGGGTAAATGGCAAAACGACCGAATCAAAGGCTAAAATTGTTGTATTTAGCAAAGATTATGCTTCGACTGACGGATGATGAACATGGTTTACAGGTAGAGCAGATTATCAATGAGTTGGCCAAGTATGACATTGCGGCAGAGAGAAAGAGTATATATTCTGATTTAGAAGCTCTGCAATTGTTTGGAATTGATATTGAAAAAAAGCACATAGGACGATATGTATATTATTGTGTAGGAAATCGAAATTTGGAATTGGCGGAATTGAAACTTTTGGTAGACGCGGTACAGTCTTCTAAATTCATCACAGAGAAGAAATCCAGCCAGCTTATAGAGAAACTGGAACGCTACGTTAGTCAATACGAAGCGAAACAGTTAAATCAACAGGTATATGTTCACGGTCGGATAAAAACCATGAACGAAAGTATCTACTATAATGTAGATGAAATACATAATGCAATTACAGCAGACGTAATGATTTCATTTCAATATTTTCAGTGGAATTTGAAAAAGGAGATGGAGCCAAGACACGAAGGAGAGAGATACATAATATCTCCGTGGGGGCTGATTTGGGATAATGAGAATTATTATATGGTAGGATATGACGCAAAGGCTGAGTTTGTCAAGCATTTTCGAGTCGACAAGATGTTACGTATTCAACCGATGAAATGCAAAAGAAAAGGTCAAAAGTTATTTCCACAGGGAAATATAGCAAACTACGCAGAGAAGCATTTTGGAATGTTTTCGGGAAAAGAGGAATCGGTCACGCTGCTTTGTCAAAATGGGTTTATAGGTGTGATTGTAGATAGATTTGGAAGAGACGTTAAAATTCGCCCGGTGGATGAGGATCACTTTCAAGCAAAAGTTGAAGTGGTTGTCAGTAATAATTTTTTTGGATGGGTGTTAGGATTAGGAGAAGGGGTTAAGATTACTGCACCGCAGGAAGTTGTCAGTGAACTACAAAAGGAAATTCAAAGAATGAGGAGACAATATTTTGCGGATGATCTGGAAATGGAATTGGCTATGAAGGATAACAAGTGCTGATTCTTAGATTGAAGTGATGGGGAGGAGTTGATCTAGTATGAACAAGCAACAAAAAAACTCGCCGAGGCGAGTTCCTAAAGTTCAATTAAATCACACACTGTGATGCCCGAAGGCGATTTGAATAAATTTTTATTTGAACTTATGATGTAGTTAATACGTATGGTACTTAACTGACATCAATAATAAAGCATAAACTACGACATGTCAAGAGAAAAAGGAGGATTTTATGAAAAAATTTGAAGAGTACTATATTGGATTGGATATGGGAACCGGTTCTGTAGGATGGGCAGTGACGGATCCGACGTACAATATTATCAAACGTCATGGTAAGGCATTATGGGGAATTCGCCTGTTTGAGTCTGCTAAGACAGCCGAAGAAAGAAGAATCTTTCGAACATCTCGAAGAAGAACAGAGCGCCGTAAAAATCGATTACATTTATTGCAGGAAATCTTTGCGGAAGAGATTAGCAAGAAAGACATGGGATTCTATCAGCGCATGAAAGAGAGCAAGTATTGGCATGAGGATAAGAAAGACATCAATGGAAACATGCCGGAGCTGCCGTATGCACTGTTTGCAGATGATGGATTTACAGATAAAGACTATTATAAGAAATATCCGACAATTTTTCACTTACGCTATGCGTTGGCAACGAATACAACAGATAAGCCGGATATTCGATTGCTTTATTTGGCATTGCATCACATTATTAAGCATAGAGGACATTTTCTGTTTGAGGGCAAGAAATTATCAGAAGTAAAAGAATTTTCAACAGCGATTGAGGCATTAGTGCAGCAGGCTGAAGAACAAGAGATTGATCTGAAATCTTTGACGCAAGAAGAGGTGTTGACTCAATTGGAACACATTATGAGTGATGCTCAATGCACAAAATCAGATAAAAAGACGCAGGTCAGCAAGCTCATAGTAGGAACAGATAAGCAGAAGCAAAAACAGGAGAAAGCGATAGCAGCTTTAATTACGGGTTGCACCGTAAAGCTAAGTGATATTTTTGCTGATCCGGAGTTGGATAAAGAAGAAATCTCGAAAATATGCTTTTCTGATAATGGTTATGAAGAAAAAGAGGTAGAAATAGAGTCTGTATTGGCGGATCGATTTTTGCTTATAGCAGCAGCAAAGGGTGTGTATGATTGGACGGTATTGCATGATATACTGGGGGATGCGCGCTTTTTGTCGGAAGCAAAAGTTAAAACCTATGAGAAACACCGTGATGATCTGCGGAAAGTGAAGCAGCTTCTTCGGATGGATAAAGAAGTTTACGAGGCTGTTTTTGGTGTGTCTGAGAAAAATGAGGCAAATTATAGTGCTTATATTGGCATGGCAAAGAAAAATGGAAAAAAACAGCCGATTGAGAAAAAATGTTCACAGGAAGATTTTTATAAATTCTTAAAAAAACAGTTGGATCGTCTGTCTGTGGATGAAATGGGGCAAGAGATAATCGATGAGTTAAAAGCAGAGATGGATCTTGGAACATTATTTCCAAAACAAATAATTCGCGATAATGGAGTTATTCCTTATCAATTGCATGAGAATGAATTGAATGCAATATTGGACAACGCACAGAAATTCTATCCGTTTTTGTTGGAGAAAGATCAAGATGGTTATACGCCAGTGGAAAAAATACAAAAGATATTCCGCTTCCGCATTCCGTACTACGTAGGACCTTTGAACACGGCGCATCAAGATAAAGGTGGTCATAGCTGGTCTGTACGTAAAAAGGAAGGCAAAATTTATCCATGGAATTTTTCAGAAATGATTGACGAGGAAGAAAGTGCAACGAAATTTATTGAACGCATGACGAATAAATGCACGTATCTGATCGGAGAGGATGTTTTGCCGAAGGAATCATTGTTGTATGCGAAATTCAATGTATTGAACGAGCTAAATAATCTGCGCATTGATGGGGAACTGATAGCTCCGGAACTTAAGCAGGATATTTATAATAATGTTTTCAAGAAATACCAACGTGTAACAGGGAAAAAGGTCAAGGATTACCTTAGAATCAACGGCGTAATTTCTAAAGAACAAGAACTATCCGGATTTGATCAGAATTTTAAGAGTTCGTTGAAAGCGTATCATGATTTTAAGCAGATCGTTGGAACGGGGGTCCTTTCGGAAAGTGAACAGGAGGATATCGTCAGAGATATTACGCTATTTGCAGATTCTCAAAAGATGTTGAAACAGCGTATTCATAGAAAATATCCGATGTTGTCTGACAAACAGGTTGCTCAGCTTGCCAACAAAAAATATGCAGGGTGGGGCAGATTGTCGCGTACCTTTTTGGAAAATATTGAATCAGTCAATAAAGAGACTGGTGAAGTGATGAATATCATCACTGCGCTTTGGGAAACGAATGAGAACTTAATGAAACTTTTAAGTGGAAAATACGATTATACAAAGCAGATTGAGCAATGGAATGCCGGACAGATGAAAAAAGGAGAGATAGAATATCAAGACATTGAAGAGCTTTATGTGTCTCCTGCAGTAAAGCGCCCAATTTGGCAAACTATAAAAATTGTAAGGGAAATTACAAATATAATGGGTGGTGCACCAAAACGTATTTTTGTCGAGGTTGCAAGAGAGCCCGGTGAAAAAGGCGTGAGAAAAGTTTCTAGAAGAAACCAGTTGTTGGATCTTTACAAAGCCTGCAAAAAGGAAGCACCGGAATTATACGACCGTCTGGCAAATAAGGAGTCTGACAATGCATTGCGCAGTGACAAACTTTTCTTATATTATTCGCAGATGGGAAGATGTATGTATTCCGGAGATGCCATTGATTTGGATGAGTTATTCACAAACCGATATGATATTGATCATATATATCCACAATCGAAGGTTATGGACGATAGTATAGACAACCGCGTATTGGTCAAAAGAGATTTAAATAGCAAAAAGACAGATACATTCCCGGTCTCTGAGGAATACCGAAAAGCAGGAAAAGCATTATGGAGCACGCTGTTGAAAAAGGGACTGATCTCTAAAGAAAAATATAAGAGATTGACAAGAACAGAGCCATTTGGTGAAGATGAGTTGGCTGGTTTTATTGCCAGACAATTAGTGGAGACACGTCAGAGTACCAAAGCAGTTGCGCATTTATTGGAAGAGGCATATCCTGATGCCGAAATCGTTTATGCAAAAGCTCGTGCAGTTAGTGAATTCCGGCATAAATTTGACATGATCAAAGTGCGTGAGGTGAATGATTTCCATCATGCCAAAGATGCCTATTTGAATATTGTTGTCGGCAACACATACTATGTAAAATTTACAAAGGATGCGGCTTGGTTTGTGCGCAACAATCCGGGACGTACATACAACTTAAAGAAAATGTTTGAGAATGAAACGGTAAAACGTGGAAATGAAACAGCATGGATTCCTGGAGATAACGGGACAATATGTACTGTGAAGAAATGGATGCGAAAGAATAATGTTTTATTCACCAGAAGAGCATACGAAGTGAAAGGAGGGCTTTTTGATCAAAATATTTTGAAGAAAGGGAAAGGACAGATACCGATCAAGGGAGGTGCCGATGAGAGACTCCAGTCGATTGAGAAATATGGAGCGTATAATAAGGCGAGTGGTGCTTATTTTATGCTGGTGGAATCCGATGGTAAGAAGGGAGAGAGAAAGAGAACGATTGAGTTCGTGCCGGTATATTTGGCGAAAAGCTTAGAGGAATCTGTGGAGCTTCGTAGACGATATTGCGAGGAGGAACTCGGTCTTGTGAATCCAGACGTGCGAATACTTAAGATAAAGATTAATACGCTATTTGACGTGGATGGGTTTAAGATGCATTTGTCGGGAAGAACAGGAAAGCAATTATTATTTAAGGGAGCAAATCAACTGGTTTTGAGCGAAGAGTTGCAGTTGATAGTAAAGAAGATAGGCAAATATTGCGCCGACTATAAAGAGAATAAAGAGGCTGTCCTATCCGAAAAAAGTGAAGTGACACAAGAAGTCTTGGAAGAGCTCTATGATGAATTTCTGCATAAGCTAAGAAATAGCTTGTATGGGCATAGGCTGTCAGCGCAAATAGAAAAGATAGAAAAAGGAAAAGAGATTTTTCAATCTATGAGCAATGAGCAGAAATGTCTGATATTAATGGAAATTCTACATTTATTTCAATGTGCCAGTCAAGCTGCAAATTTGCAATTAATAGATGGACCGGGGAAGGCGGGAATATTGGTGCTTAATAATGATATATCAAAATTAGAAGATATAAAAATCATCAACCAATCAATTACAGGTTTCTATGAACAAGTGATTGATCTAAAAACGATATGAGTTGGCGGATTGTTGTCGTGCATAACACGGCAAAGTTGGATTTGCAATTGCAATATTTAGTGGTACGAAGTGAGATGAAAACGCAGAAGATACATATTTCAGAAATAGCACTTCTGCTTGTGGAAGCTACTTCTGTATCGCTGACAGTTGGATTGTTGGCGGAATTAACGAGACAGAAGGTGAAAGTGATATTTTGTGACCATAAGCGAAATCCATCCTCGGAGTTGATTTCGTATTATGGCTCACATGATACAAGCAATAAAATCCGTACACAAATTACGTGGCCACAGTCTGTGAAGGAAGCCGTGTGGACGGAAATTGTTCGTGAGAAAATAAATAAGCAGGCGGAATTCTTGCTGGAAAGGGGGAAGAATACGGAAGCTGCGCTGCTGAGAGACTATGTTCAACAGATACAATGGAATGATGCCACTAATCGTGAAGGTCATGCTGCAAAAGTATATTTTAACGCATTGTTTGGCATGGATTTCTCACGGAGTCAAGATTGCCCGATTAACGCAGCATTGAATTATGGATATTCACTGATGCTTTCTGCAATTAATCGTGAAATTGTAATGAATGGATACATTACGCAGCTGGGGTTATTCCATGATAATATGTTTAACCAATTTAATTTGGGTTCAGATCTAATGGAGCCGTATCGTGTGCTTGTCGATCGAAAGGTATGTGAAATGAAACCAATAGAATTTGAGCATGAACAAAAAATGAAATTAGTTGCTTTGCTAAATGAAGAAGTAATAATGGAAGGCAAACATTTTGTCATCCTAAATGCGATCAAGCAATATGTTAAGAGTGTATTCGATGCTTTGAATGAGTCGGACATTGCGCAGCTTTCCTTTTATTCTTATGAGTTATAGGTACATGAGAGTGATAGTAATGTTCGACCTTCCTGTACTATCAAGTGCGCAGCGACGAGAATATACGAGATTTCGGAAATATTTGCTGAAGAGTGGGTTTGTCATGCAGCAGGAGTCAATCTATAGCAAGTTAGCATTAAATACCAGCATAGCTCAAAGGATTGAAGATAATGTTCGCAAAAACAAACCTCCTGAAGGGTTGGTGCAAATGTTGACGATTACCGAAAAACAGTATGGTCGAATGGAACTTTTGGTCGGGGAAGTTACAAGTGAAGTGATTCAGAGTGATGAACGGTTAATTATACTGTAATCACGGTAAAAGAGGGGAGGGGGATGTTTGAAATTAACACATCCGGATGTTCATTTCGATATAGAATTTGGAAAGGCTGATTCTCTGATACCAGTGTGTGTTGTAGAATCGCCGGTAAGATGGCGGGAGATTCAAAAGGAATTAATATTTCAGCAAAGTGGTGATAGCGGTAACTGGGTATTGTCGGAAGGTGATAAAGAATTAAAAATCAGCAAAGTCATGGAAATGATATTTAATCCATTGCAGCTAGATGTTAATCAAAGAAAGCTGGTTACTGCCTTTTTGAAATCTTTTGCAGAAAAAGCAGTGAACGAAATGCATTGGAGAGAGGGGCAGGAGCTAAACACACATATCCAAACATTCTTTGGTAATCTAGAGGTGGAGTATTCGTTTGAGTTCAGTATCAATGAGGAACTTGATTATTCGAGTTTGGCGAAAGCTATGGGTATTCAATTAGTTACTGAATATGAAACGGACTTGGAGCGGTTATTGCAATATTGTATATTGCTCCAGGAATTGATAAAGCCAAAATTATTAATATTCTGGAATTTAAGACAATACTTTTCTGCTGAAGAAATGAAATTATTGTATTCAGAAGTGTGCTGTCGAGAATGGAATGTTTTATTAATGGAACATTATATTGACAGTAGAATAGATGGTGAGAAGTGGTATATTATTGATAAGGATAACTGTGAAATCTATTGAAAAAAGAGAAAGATCTCGTTATACTATTATTTAGATAAGTGTGTTTGAGCACAGCAGAGATACATTTTATGTTAGTGATGGCATTTCATTTTCTAATTTGAGGTTTGAGAATGATGTAGAAATGTATGGTGCTCAAACAAAATGTAAACCTGTAGCCGAATTAGTATAGTTTGAGAATGATGTAGAAATGTATGGTGCTCAAACATTATCAATTTAGAGAACAGAATGTAGCTCGTTTGAGAATGATGTAGAAATGTATGGTGCTCAAACAAATAGCTTGCATTTTAGCAGATTGTATGCGTTTGAGAATGATGTAGAAATGTATGGTGCTCAAACTAGCAACGGCTGTATTATCATCGGACTGCGGTTTGAGAATGATGTAGAAATGTATGGTGCTCAAACGAAGACGTTATCGACGAAGAAGAGGAGGAAGTTTGAGAATGATGTAGAAATGTATGGTGCTCAAACTTCAATAATTTGAGATTCTCACCGACAGATGTTTGAGAATGATGTAGAAATGTATGGTGCTCAAACGATTTTTTTACTACGCTTACTGATAATCTTGTTTGAGAATGATGTAGAAATGTATGGTGCTCAAACGGCATTGGTGATTTTTTTACAACTCTTACTGTTTGAGAATGATGTAGAAATGTATGGTGCTCAAACGAAAGCAAGGGGGTAAAATGGAAACAGAACGTTTGAGAATGATGTAGAAATGTATGGTGCTCAAACTATTGACTATGTGAGCGGTGTAATCACTCAGTTTGAGAATGATGTAGAAATGTATGGTGCTCAAACACAGCAGATAATATCTATCTGCTATCGGGTGTTTGAGAATGATGTAGAAATGTATGGTGCTCAAACCGGAGCTTTTGTCTATCTTGCACAAGATAGTTTGAGAATGATGTAGAAATGTATGGTGCTCAAACCCTCTGTCAGATCATATCCGGTTATTCCTGGTTTGAGAATGATGTAGAAATGTATGGTGCTCAAACATTCGGAGCTTGGTTGATTCTGCATTGTTG
>ENA-ORTQ01003616-ORTQ01003616.1-human-gut-metagenome-genome-assembly--contig:-NODE-3616-length-11429-cov-11.640935_pt1 | contig 11429 bp, 8 predicted proteins | sample MGYA00241912_ERZ509188 | MGnify/ENA primary metagenome ERZ509188 (study PRJEB26280, sample SAMEA2338849) | human gut metagenome | biome: human gut; feature: human-associated habitat; material: faeces...
AGGAAATTGAAATTTACAGGAATGACGAGTCTGAATATCCGCTAAAGCGGATTGGTCTGAATTTTCCGGTGTTCAAGGATGGCGGGGAAGTTACGGAGCTTTTGTGGGACAAAGGGAATACCGTTGACAAGGTGGTATCCTTGCACACCGGCTGTTTGCTGCCACCGTTGTACCGTGTCTCGCATATCCTCAAAGGCGGTTTCGCACACACAGCTGAGTCCCGTTTCAAAACAATCCAACTCCGTCTTTTCTCGGTTTATGGCATAGTCCACTGCGTCCTGCAAAGACTTGGGACCGCGTGTCGTCTTGGTTTTATCCCGCACATAGTCCACCGCTCGGTCCAGGCAGCGGACGGGGATAATGGATGTATAAGCCATCCCGCATACAACCTCCTTATGTTATGTAAATTGTCGCATATAGCCTCTTGTGCTATACTGATACCAGATATTTCATTGAGTTATCGATTAAAGGCATATTTTTCAAAGACTTGGCATGGGAGGTTGAACATGGATAAATATTTGAACGAAGATGCAATTACTGCGGAAATCATGTCCTATGTAAAGAACAGAATATACAACTATGCAGTTCTCATCGATGGTGATTGGGGAACAGGTAAAACATACTTCATCCAGAAAAGTATTATCCCAACCCTCGAAGGTTCTGGCTATATGCCTATATACATTTCTCTATACGGCGTCAACTCTACGGACACTGTTTCGCAAAAGATTGCGCTTTCCATTTTGACAAATAAGCTTCCCTCTGATAAAAGGACTGTTGCAAAGCAATGTTTACCAGCTATCGGTTCTTTTGTCCTTCCAATAGGCCAAACTCTACTAAATGCCACAGGCATATCCATTCTCGAACCACTTTTCAAATCTCCTGTAGAAGATATTCCTTGGGATACCATTTTCAAAAAATTTAATGATTCAAGAAAACGTATTTTTATCTTTGATGACTTAGAACGTTGCTCATTGCCTATCAATGAAATACTAGGTTATATCAACAGTTTGGTTGAACACGAATCTGAAAAAGTTCTTATTGTGGCCAATCAGCAGGCTATCGGAAAAATGTCTTTGCGTAATGATTTGGAAGCCAAGTATCAGGTAGTACTAAACCCCCAACTACATCTAACAGAAAAAGTACGCGACCCTTCCCAACCATACTACACATTGCAGAACAATCTTGTGGATCAACACATCACTGAATTTACACCGGATCAGCTAAAGCAACACACTGCAGAACTATTCAGTGAAAATGTGTTGTATAAAGAAATCAAGGAAAAACTGGTAGGGCAGGAACTCTATTTTCACCCCACGTTGAAAAATATACTTCCTCACATAATTGCCGAGAGTTCCTTGGATGAGGAAGTCAAAGAAGTTTTGACCCAGTCACTCGACAAAATCGTGTATGTTTTTCAACAAGAGAATTGTTTGAATTTGCGTTCTTTCCAATCAGCCCTCCTAACATTCAGCCGCATTTGGAATCTTAATTTTAATATGAACATTAACCCACTGGACAGGCACTCTCTATTAGAAACCCTGTTTATTGCAATTTTACACAGTACAATTCAGCAAAAGAGAGGCGGTCCGCGATTTAACTGGCCGGAGAAACGGTCGTACCAGCAATATTCTTATTCGAAGAAAGTCTTGGATTTTGCCAGAATGTTTGTCGGGTTCAAGTTTGTTGAGGATTATGTATTTGACTCCGAACTTGATTGTGAGAGTGCTATTTCTACTATAAATTCTTACGTCCAGAATGAAATCACCAAACCAAGAGAAAGAAGCTTCGATCCAATTCAAAAGGCAGAAAAATATTGGCTTATGGATGATCTGAAGGTTGAAGCAATTTATACTGAACTATCCAATTGCATTGAAACCCACAACTATACCCTCATTGAACTTTTCAAAATATTATCCTTTGCACATAAGCTGTCTGAGTTAGGTTTTACGGTTGATGTAGACCAGTATTTTCACAAAGTCTATAATGCCATAAACAATATGGAGCCTATCTCTAAAGAGCAGATGAGGTACTTTGAATTGTCCATGTTTGACGGTAGCTTTTTATCACAAGATTCACCTTGCTTTTCCGTCTTCAAACAACAATGTAATGAATTGCTGGCTCTTATAGAGAAAAAATCTACCAATAAAGACGACCTTCAACTCGATAATATCCTTAAGGAAAAGTTACACTGGGGGCATAAACTCTACAAATACGTTTTCGAAAGGAGGGATGCTTTTCTATCTGAAAGAGCTTTCCTTTCAAAATTCAATATTGATATTATCGTTGACAAACTCAAAAACTCGCCTCCTGATGATTGGCAAGATTTCAGGCATTGCCTCAGTGCCGTTTATGGTTTTTCAAATCTAAGGGATTACTATTCCAATGATTTAAAAAATGCAATAGCTTTAAAGGAGAAATTGGATGTCCTTGTCCTCCCCACTAAAATTCTCAATAATTTGCACAAAAAATGGTTGATTGCGGATCTCCAAGAAATAATCAACAAACTTACTCCCCAGAGTCCCAACAATAAAGAAACGGCAAATAATGGGGGTTCAGATACTACCAATTCTCAACATGTATAACACCCGATTTTTTCAACGTGCACTTTCCCTTCTGGTTTTTCTCAGAATTTTCCGTTTAGGTTGCGGTACTTTTTCCGGCAGACACGGATGGCTAATATTGCGGTAGTCCATGTTGAAGAAGATACCTCGCAGCTTGCCCGAGAAGTGGTTTGCCTTGGCAATCTTTTCCGGTGTTCCACGGCTCTCGATGTAATCGTTGGGGCCGCCATACAGGCGGGTCACCATCTCATTCTTTTCCGGGTCATAGGACATAAAGCGCAGATCAAAGCACACCGTCGACAGCTGCATCCCCACAAAGGACGCGAAGTGCTGTTGACGGTTTTCTTGCTCCGTCAGCGGAGGATGTGCTTCTGCCGAAGGCTGCAGCTGGAGCGTGGTAGTACAGACGTTGGTCCAGAACTCCACCGACAGATCAGCCGACAGGTTCAGGTTGGTGTGGTCGGGGACATAGGCCATATAGTAGCGCTCGGCGTCCGGCTCTTTCCCCACCAGAATGCCGTCTTTGCTGATTTCGCTCACCACCAGTAGGCAGTTCCAGGCTTTCTTCTTCACGTCAAATCCCATGTACCGTTGTTTGGCGCGGATGACGACGGGCGGTCTGCGAAAGTCATCATTCACAAACAACTGGTAGTCAGCATCACTGAGCACCAGCACCCGCTGTATGGAGAACTTTTGCGGCTTACTCATGAACGGCGAAATATTCTGAAGTTCAGTAACATCCAGTACACCGGATACAAAATTGGCGGTTTCCTGATATTTCTTTACCATTGATTTTTCACCTCCTTCCAGATTTCCCGGGAGATTTGAATCATTTTGTTAACACTCTCCTGACCGGCCACACCCGTACTGTTTGCCCGATGGGCCAACCATGGTTAAGCAATTTGATGTCGTTTTCTTCACCTGATATAATTATTTCAGCATCCTAGGTTATGGAAAAGGTCTAAAGACAGAAAAAGAATTCAGGATATAGGAGGTCAAAATCAAAATGCTTTTAAATGGAATGTTCGCTTTCAGAAAAACAATTGTACAAATAAAAAGGAATCCCGATACAAGCACGGAATCCATTGCAGACCAGCAACCTTCTACGTATCCTCAGCACTTATACAAATATGTTTCACTTACGACCGCTGTTCAAATTTCTCGTCTATTTGATATTCTTATGTCTCATAGACTGTATTTCCCTAGATATACTGAGCTAAATGATCCCTTGGAAGGAGCTGCAATTGATATTCCCGTAGGTGGATATGCGGGAAGTTCTATATACAAGCAAGAAGATAGAGAAGACCCCTTCATTGGAGGACTCAAGGCCCAGTATAGGATTCTTTCGCTTTCTGATGATCCATGCTCTCCCCAACTATGGGCGCATTATGCAGGGAATTATACCGGCGCATGCTTATGCTTTAGGACAGATGGGAAATTTAGTTCCGCAAAAAAGGTCCAGTATTTCCAAAGGAAACCCAAACCGAAAACCGAGACAATGGAAAATCAGCTTGAACCCTCAGTAGAAGATTGTAAGAAAATGGTGTATTCCAATTGGTTTTTAAAACAAAAAGGCTGGGAATATGAAAGAGAGTGGCGAATTGTAGAAGAATCAACATCAAATTATTTCGACTATAATCCTGGCGAGTTGGTTGGAATTATACTCGGAACCAATTTGGATTCTCATATCGGCGATGCTATTAAGCATTGTGTGCCTTCGTCTGTTCGGATACTCAAAGCTTGGCCTGGACAACGCACTTTTGAAATATTAATTACAGATGGTGAGTATCAGAAATTAGGCGATGGGTCTCCAATACCTAAAATCACAGATATAGATTCCTTTTTGTCCAGCAACGTATAAGTCATTTGGCCATTATATTTATATATCTTTTACCAATTTATCTTGACAGCATTGTAGACCTTTCGTGTTAGCTCTATCATTTTTTCCACGCTTTTTTGCTCTGCTCTTCCAGTAGAATTAGCCTGATGAGCAAGTTGGTTTGCATTATTACAAAGTCCGGACACTTTTCGCAGCAGGTCCTCATGATGGGTACAAGGACGCGGACGAATGGTTTCACCCATAATCAGCGCCCGCAGGAGTTTTTCACGAGATAACCCGCTTTGCGCTGCCAGCCGGTTCAGATGCTGCAGTTCCTTCTCGGTCAGCCGAAGGGAAATAACACGGCGGCGCTTCCGTCCGGTCACCGGACGGCATCCGGATGCCCGATGTGAATTTCCGGGTTGTGGCACGACTCAAGGGTCACCTGCTTCTTCGGCACCCCCGTAAGATCCAGAAGTGTCTTGTCCGGCAGATAGGCGCCGAATATCTGCGCGGCCACCCTGGTCAGGAGAATTGCTTCTTTTTCGGATACTGCAGTAACCAGAGAACAATGGAAGGCCCCGTACACCGTATCGTACCCTTCCTTGGGAATGTCGGTTTCAAAGGCATACCGCTGACCCAGGGCGCTGCAGAACTGCCGGTAGTCTTTGGGCGAGAGCTCCAGCAATTCTTCCGTAACGAAAGGGTACGGTACGCCCTCCGCTGCTTCTTCTTTCAGCCGTTCCAAGTCAGTCACCAGCGGGTAAAATTGTGCCCGCATCTCAAATCCATTCATGGTTTTCACCTATTCCTTTCCAAATGTAACGCGGCACCGCTCTTGCAGGCCGTCGGGGGTTTGGGGTATGCCCCAAAAGTTCTGCGTTTGGATATCCAAACGCTATGCTTGCAAAACACGTCTACCCCCCAAAAACGATAGCACCCAACCCAGATGCCCATACAAATTCGTATATCCCCAGAGTGAATCACTTCTGATTCATCCAAAAATCTTGACTCGAAAAAGTGAATCAGTTCTGATTCACTCCTAGGGATAGAGGTATATGCTTCTACCTGTCAAGTGTATACAAGGCGGATAAGCAGCACAATGATTTATTGAAAATTCGGAAAATAATCTGTATAATACTTATTAGATAAAGCCTATACCCATGAAAAGCAAACGGTTTAACCGTCGGCACATAAACCCATTTGTTGCCCCCAAAAGGAGAACACATCGTGAACCACATCGCAGTAGTCGAGGACAGCGCGCAGGATCGGGCAGTGCTGGACTCGTATCTGGAAAAATACCAGCAGGAGAAAAACTGCCATTTTCAAATCACACATTTTTCAGATGGTGACGAGATCGCGCTGGGCTATAAGGGCGGCTATGACCTGATCTTGATGGACATCGAGATGACCTTCATGGATGGTATGTCAGCAGCCGAGGAAATCCGCCGAGCCGACCCGGAGGTGCTTATCATCTTCATCACCAACTCGCCGCAGTATGCCATCAAGGGGTACGCGGTGCAGGCGCTGGACTATATCTTAAAGCCGCTGAGCTACTACGCCTTCTGCCAGCGGATGAACCATGTGCGGGAGCTGCTGGGACGCCGCCAGAAGCATTTCCTCACGGTACCCTGCGCGGGCGGCGTGCAGAAGCTCGATGCCTCCGACATCTATTATGTAGAAATTTGCGACCACGACCTGCTGTTCCACACCAAGCAGGGCGAGGTGCATTCCACCGGCTCCATGCGCGATGTGGAGCAGAAGCTGCCGCCGGAGAATTTCTTCCGCAGCAGCAAGGCGTACCTTGTCAATTTGGAGCACGTTGACGGCATTCAGGATGAGGACGCCATCGTCAACGGTGAGCGGGTGCAGATCAGCCGTGCCAAGCGCAAGGCATTTTTGGCGGCGCTCAACCACTACATGGGGGAAACCATCTGATGGAAACGGAAGTTCTGGGCAACATTCCCCGCCTGTATACCGCGCTGGCGGACTGGCTGGCCTGCCTTTTGTATCTGTACTATCTGCCCAAGCGTACAGCAGGCTGGCGGCGGTATGCGATCCACGCGGTGTTTTTGCTGCTGCTCGGCGTCTTTATGCAGGCAACGGGGCAGGTGCCGCAATTCTGGTTTCTGCCCTGCATTGCGGTGTCCATCTTGATCATGTATCTGTACATCCGAATGCAGACCGACGTGCCCGCCCGGTGCGCGGGGTATTATTGTGTCCGCGCGTTTATTTTGGGGGAACTGGCCGCCTCGCTGGAATGGCAGCTCTACTACTATATGGCAAGGCGGCAGGGCACGCCGGGCGCGGGTGTGCGTGTGGGCATTTTGGCAGTCGTCTATGCCGCAGTGTATGGCGCGGTGTTCGCGCTGGAACGCAATTATAACGATATTGCCTCGCCTCTGCACGTCCACAAAAAGGAATTTCTCAGCACGCTGTTCATCGGTGTGGCGGTCTATGCCGCCAGCAACCTGAGTTATGTCAGCCCGGACACGCCGTTTTCCGGTAAAATGACGGCGGAAATTTACAACATCCGCACGCTGGTAGACCTGGGCGGCATGGCCATTCTGTTTGCGCACCACATGCAGCTGGTGGAGTACCGCCGCAAAAAGGAGCGCGACGCTTTGCAGAACGTCTTGCAGGCGCAGTACGCACAGTACCGCTCGGCGCAGGACAGCATCGACCTTATCAATAAAAAATATCACGACCTCAAGCACCAGATCGCTGTGCTGCGCAGCGAGACCTCAGAGGAAAAGGCCCACTACCTCGACGCGATGGAGCAGGAGATCCGCAGTTATGAGGCGCAGAACAAGACCGGCAACGAGGTGCTGGACACGATCCTGACCAGCAAAAGTCTGTACTGCCAGCAGCACGGCATCACGCTGACCTGCGTGGCAGACGGTGCGGCGCTGGATTTTATGGATACGATGGACCTGTGTTCGCTGTTCGGCAATGCGCTGGACAACGCCATCGAGAGTGTAGAAAAGCTGCCCGACAGCGAGCAGCGACTCATCCATCTGGTGGTGGCACGGCAAAAGAGCTTTTTGTGGATCCGGGTCGAAAACACCTACGACGGTGCCTTCCAAGCGGACGGCACGTTGCCCAAGACCACTAAGACCGACGCCCGCTACCACGGCTATGGATTAAAGAGCATCTACGACACCGCCGAAAAATACGGCGGCACGGCAGAGATCAGCACACAGGAAAAATGCTTCACGCTGAAGGTATTGCTGCCGGTGCAGCAAAAATAAGCCGCAGCCTGCCGATTTGGCAGGCTGTTTTTGCGTTTTTGGCGACCTGCACAAAGACCCCGGCGGATCGTTTGTCAATTATGACACACCCCAAAACTGTTTGCGGTGCAAAAAGCACGGTTTACGAATGGAGCACTCCTTCAAAACGAATCTTGTGCTACACTGAAAGCATCAAAGGGGAGTTGAACCCCCAAAAAATAAGAAGGAGAAGAACATGAAGAAGCAAACGAAGAAAACTTTATGGCGCGGTCTGACCTCTACCTCGGCTGTGCTGATGGTTGTATCTCTGTTTGGTACGCAGTGCGCCATCACCTACACCGGTACGCTGAACTCGTACCTGGGCACAACGACCAGTCGTATCGTATCCACCGGGGACCCCTCGGCAGAGGATACAAACTACTACACCAGCGAGTTCGGTGACTATTCGGCGGAAAATCTCCAAAAGCTGATCCAAGCCACCTACGATGAATCTGTGCTGGAGCAGGAGGAAGGTTCTGTTCTGCTGCGTAATAACAACAGCGCCCTGCCGCTTTCCTCCAACAGCCATGTGACGCTGTTTGGTCACGCCGTTGTGCAGCCGGTGTATGCCCCCGGTGGTGCAAACAGCGGCGCAGCGTCCACCGGTACATATGTAATCGATCTGTATCAGGCGTTGAAGGATGTCGGTTTCTCTATCAATGATACGTTGTACGATGCCTATAAAAACAGCTCGACCTCTCGTGTGGCCAGCAACAACCTGACGATTTCGGGTGGTCCGAATTCTACCGGCGATTTCAATGCAGCGCCTGTATTGGGCGAAGAACCTAAGTCTTTCTACACTGCGCAGCTGCAGCAAAGCTGGGAGAACGACTACAACGATGTCGCTATCGTCATGCTGGCACGCGAGGGCGGTGAGGACTGTGAAATGATGATGGAAGACCCGGACGGTATCAGCGCCCTGGCTTTGCATCAGGACGAAAAAGATATGCTGGCAATGATCCGCGATTCCGGAAAATTCAGCAAGATCGTTGTGCTGCTGAACAGCGCCTACCCCATGGAATTAGGCTGGATGGACGAGTACAACGTGGACGCCTGTCTGTGGATCGGCGACCCCGGCCAGCGCGGCTTTGAGGGTGTCGCCAACCTGCTGACCGGCAAGGAAAATCCCTCCGGCCACCTGACCGACACCTATGCAGCTAACTCGCTGTCCTCCCCGGCTGCATACACCCAGAGCCAGAACGTTGCCGAGTGGAGCAACGTGGACGAGGTGCTGAACTCCGGTATTGTCACGGATTCCCCGCTGCATGTTTCCTATACGGCAACGCAGGCGGAGGGCATCTACGTTGGCTACAAGTACTACGAGACCCGTTATGAGGATTCTATCCTGAATCCCGCTTCCGGTGCCTCCGGCACGACAGGTTCGTCCTTTGGCGGCGGCTGGAATTATGCCGCTGAGGTCACCTACCCCTTTGGCTACGGTCTGTCCTATACAACCTTTGAGCAGACGCTGAACAGCGTGAGCTATGACGCCGATCAGGATATGTTCACTGCAACTGTCACGGTGAAAAACACCGGCAGCGTCAGCGGTAAATCGGTCGTGCAGTTGTATGTGCAGACCCCCTACGGCGACTACGAAAAGCAGAACGCCGTGGAAAAATCCGCCGTGCAGGTCATTGGCTACGGCAAGACCGACGAGCTGAAGCCCGGCCAGTCGGAGCAGGTCACGGTCACGATGGATCGCTACATGATGGCCAGCTATGACTACACCAACGCCAAGGGTTATATCCTGAGCGCAGGCGACTACTATCTGGCGCTGGGCGATAATGCCCATGACGCCCTGAACAACATTCTGGCGGCCAAGGGCGCATCCGGCATGGTCGATCAGGATGGCAATACCGTGGAGGGCAACGCCGCCAAGACCTACCGTTGGAACTATGATACGCTGGATACCGAGAGCTACCGCTACTCTGTCACCGGCGAGGAAGTCACCAACCAGTTTGATGACTGTAACGCAAACTACTGGCAGGAGGGTTCTGTTACCTACCTGACCCGTCAGGACTGGAACGGCACATTCCCGACTAAAGCCCCCGCCATCACCTGCACCGAGGAAATGATGCAGATTTTGCAGGGCGAGCTCTACACCAAGCCGGAGGACTCCCCCTCTGTCAGCGATATTACGCAGGGGCAGAACAATGGTCTGACCTTTGTTTCGATGAAAGACGTCTCCTTTGACGATACAGAAACTTGGGATAAATACCTTGACCAGATGACGGTGGAGGAACTGGCAAGCCAAATCTCCGATATGTTCGGCACGCCGGAGGTTTCCTCCGTGGCAAAGCCCGCTTTCAGTGAGGGCGACGGAACGGCCAGTGTCGGCGCAAACACCTTCCCCGAAGAATACGGCGACACCCGCGATGTCTGCCTGTATCCCTGTTCTGTTGTGGCGGCCTGCATGTGGAACAACGACCGCCTGACCCGCCGTGGCGAACTGATGGCGGAGGAAGCGCTGTACTGCAAGTTACCCCTCTTCTGGACAGGCGGCGGCAATCTGCATCGCACACCGTTCGGCGGCCGCAACGGCGAATATTTCTCAGAGGATGCCGTTCTGACCAACCTGTACACCACCACCGAACTGACCGCTGTGCAGAGCCGTGGCGTCACTCCCGGCATCAAGCACGTAGCTGGCAACGATCAGGAATTCCACCGCGAAGGTCTTGCCGTGTTCTTCAACGAGCAGGCTTTCCGTGAGCAGACCCTGCGCGCCTTTGAGGGTGCGCTTTCCAACGAAAACACGATGGCCTTGATGCAGTCCTTTAACCGACTCGGCCTCGTTTGGTCTTCCTCCAGCAAGGCGCTCTGCACGCAGGTGCTGCGCAAGGAATGGGGCTTCAACGGCCAGCAGGAGACCGACGGCGTGGCTGGCGGTGCGTACAAGAGCCACTTCGCCACCTCTCTGAGCGCCGGTACCACGACCTACTGCATCGATCCCACCGGCTCTGCGGCATCCGCCATTGTGGAGGAAATTCGCAGCAACGACGACGGCAATATGCTGTTGAACCTGCGTGATGCCGTCAAGCGCTACCACTATATGCTCTCTCACACGAATTTGATCAACGGTCTAAGCATGAATGCTACGGTCGAGTCAATCATGCCGTGGTGGCAGATCGCACTGTATGCCATTGATGTCGTGTTTGCACTGCTGATGGTGGGCAGTTTGTTCATGATGTTCCGCGCCAAGCGCCGCAGCGAAGAAAAAGCCTGAGATAGGAGGACACGAAAATGAAGAACCTGTTTCAAAACAGAGCCGTAGGCTTCTGGTTGGATCTTGCCGGGACCGTTCTGACACTGGTCGGTATTATCCTGTATGCCTTGTATGCTGCCGACACCGGCAGCAACAACGTCTGGGTATACATTGGACTTGTGGCGGCCGTGGCGGCCGGTGCAGCCGGGCTGGTAACGGACAATGACCTGCTGGCAATCGCAGCCCCGGCGCTCAGCGCGGTCTCCCTCTGCGCTTTTATTACGGATTCCGTTTATACCTTTGTCGGCTACTTCTTCGGCTTGGCGATGTTCGGCGACGTCAGCAAAATCGGCGCGATCATGCGTATCTGCGTGGTGGTCGCCATCAGTATGCTGGCACTTCTCATCAGTTCTTTCATGCGCAAAGATAAAGCCATGTAAAGTGATAAAGGTCTCGGAGGCTGTGCAGCGTCCGAGGCCTTTTGGAATCTCAGGAAAGGTATACCACTATGAAACCAACCCCACTTCTCACCGGCTGGACGTGCCGCCATTTGGGCGATACCGCACCCGGCAAAGCGG
>ENA-ORTQ01003617-ORTQ01003617.1-human-gut-metagenome-genome-assembly--contig:-NODE-3617-length-11427-cov-2.728016_pt1 | contig 11427 bp, 10 predicted proteins | sample MGYA00241912_ERZ509188 | MGnify/ENA primary metagenome ERZ509188 (study PRJEB26280, sample SAMEA2338849) | human gut metagenome | biome: human gut; feature: human-associated habitat; material: faeces...
ACCACATGAGCAAAATAGAAGCATCGAAGATGCGATTTTGCGAATGGGGTTCTGAGTAGTTACTTTAATTGTGAAAAAAAATATAGAAGATACAGTAAAGATGTGTTACTATAGTATCATGCCAACGGGGGCAACAAGTTTGCCCCCACTGTCAAAATAGTAGGTTAGTAAACTAAAACATGAGTTAGCCGCCAGATAGCAGAGTAATCAGTTGGAAAGGAAACATCAGTATGTCGAAATATTCAAAGGAAGATATTTTACGCATGGTAGATGAGGAGGACGTTGGATTTATACGTCTGCAGTTTACAGATGTGTTTGGAACCGTAAAGAATATTGCAGTTACAGCAGGACAGCTAGAGCAGGCACTTAATAATGAATGTTCATTTGATGGCTCTGGCATTGACGGATTTGTGCGAATCGAAGAGGATGACATGTACTTGTATCCAGATTTGGATTCGTTTGAGATCTTTCCATGGAGACCTCAGACAGGCAAGGTTGCCCGTCTGATCTGTGATATCCATAAGTGTGATGGAACGCCATTTGAGGGGGATAGCCGTTATATATTAAAGCGGGTTATACGTGAGGCAGCCAAGATGGGAATTTATCCTTATATTGCCCCAGAATGTGAATTTTGTCTGTTTCCATATGATACAGACGGAGAGGTGATGCTGCAGACGCAGGGACATGGATCTTATTTTGATGTTGCACCGCTTGATACAGGTGAGAATGTCAGAAGAGATATTATTCTTGCACTTGAGGATATGGGAATTGATGTCAGAAGTTCCTATCATGAGCATTCACCTTATCAGCATGAGATTGATTTGCAGCCAGTGAATGCGCTTGCAGCAGCCGATAATATAGTGACATTTCGCATGACATGCAAAACTATTGCCAGCCGTCATGGACTGCATGCAACATTTATGCCAAAGCCGATGAATGACTCAGATGGCTGCGGTATGCATCTTAAGATGACGCTTATGGATTTAGAAGGCAATAACATTTTGTCCGATCCAGCTGATTCATATGGACTTAGTGAGCTTGGCTATCATTTTATGGCAGGTATCATGGCACATGTAAGAGGATTGACAGCAGTAACAAATCCGCTTGTAAATTCCTATAAGCGCATTGTTCCGGGAAATGAAGCACCGGCCTATATTGTATGGTCATCAGGCAATCGCTCACCATTAATCAGCGTTCCAAGAACATCTGCAAAGGATATGCATATTGAGCTTAGAAACCCTGACCCTTGTGTAAATTCCTATCTGGCATTTGCTGGTATCATTGCAGCAGGTCTTGAAGGAATTAAAAAGGGCTTAATGCCACAGGCAGCAACAGAATTAAATATTTATCGCCTCAGTGAAGAAGAGTGTGAGAAGCTGAATTTAAAGCGTCTGCCAAAGAGTTTATCAGAGGCAGTGGAGGAAATGGAAAATGATCCTCTTGTTATGAAGACGCTTGGCGAGTATATTTCCGGCAAATATGTTCGTGCAAAAAGGCGTGAGGTAAGTCAGTATCAGGCTTATGTAACTGATTGGGAAACCCGGCAGTATCTAAACAAGTATTAAGTGTAAATATTTTGATGTAACAGATACTGCAGCACGAAAATGTTATGTGTAAAAGGGGGAATCTCAGTGACAAATGTGATAGTGGCATTTCCCAAGCCGGAGGATGCAAAAAGTATCCGAAATATTTTAGTGAAAAATGGATTCCCCGTTGTTGCTGTCTGTACCTCGGGTGCTCAGACACTTCAATATGCCGATGATCTGCATAATGGAGTAGTTGTGTGCGGATACCGATTGACCGACATGATCTATAGTCAGCTTAGGGAGGATTTGTCGGAACAATTTGATATGCTGCTTCTTGCTTCAAGGCGGTTTACAAGTGAGGTAGATGATAAAAGGATTAGATGCGTAGCTATGCCGCTTAAGGTGCATGAGCTGCTTGCAAGTGTTGATGCGGCTGTAGAAGAAAGTGAGCTGCGAAAGAAAAAAGCACGTCAGCAGCCAAAACAGCGAAATGTGTTTGATAAGCAGCAGATTATGCTTGCAAAGGATCTTTTGATGAAGCAAAAGGGCATGACAGAGGAAGAAGCACATCGTTATCTGCAAAAAAGCAGTATGGCAAACGGGGTAAATATGATAGAGACAGCCCAGATGGTACTTTCCATATTGGGGAAAAATGTATAAGCCGTAACGGCGGAAAGAGGAGAAGAATGGCAAGAGTAAATGAAAATTATCTGAAGCTTCCGGGAAGCTATCTGTTTTCAAAAATTGGAAAGAAAGTAGCTGCTTACAGTGCAGCAAATCCAGATAAGAAGATTATCCGTTTAGGAATTGGTGATGTAACACAGCCAATTGCACCATCTATTATCGAAGCTACACATAAGGCAGTAGAGGAGATGGGTCATGCAGAGACTTTTCACGGCTATGCACCAGATCTTGGATATGAGTTTCTTCGCAGCGCCATTGCAAAGGAATATAAGGACAGAGGCTGCCATGTAGACATCGACGAAGTATTTGTTTCTGACGGTGCGAAGTGTGATTGCGGAAATATTCAGGAAATCTTTGCGGCAGACAGTGTTATTGCTGTATGTGACCCTGTTTACCCTGTATATGTTGACAGTAATGTTATGGCAGGACGCACTGGCGTTTACGATCCAAAGACCGAGACATGGAGCAATGTTATTTACATGCCGTGTACACAGGAAAACAATTTCACGCCGGCACTGCCAGAAAAGACACCAGATCTGATTTATCTTTGCTATCCGAATAACCCAACAGGAAGTGTTATCACAAAGGATGAGCTTCAGAAGTGGGTTGACTATGCAAATGAGAAGGGTTCAGTTATCATCTACGACGCAGCCTATGAAGCTTACATTTCAGAAGAAAATATTCCACATTCCATCTATGAGTGTGAAGGTGCAAGAACATGTGCAATTGAGCTTAGAAGCTTTTCTAAGAATGCCGGATTTACAGGAATGCGTCTTGGCTTTACTGTAATCCCGAAGGAATTGATGTGTGATGGTGTTGCACTTAATCCATTGTGGGCAAGACGTCATGGAACTAAGTACAACGGTGCTCCGTATATCATTCAGCGTGCAGGAGAGGCAGTTTACACTCCTCAGGGACAGGCTGAGCTTAAGGCACAGATTGATTATTACATGAATAACGCAAAAATGATCTTAACAGGTTTAAAGAGCGCAGGCTACAGCGTATCAGGAGGCGTAAATGCACCATACATCTGGTTAAAGACACCAGACGGCATGACAAGCTGGCAGTTCTTTGATTACCTGCTTGAGACTGTCAATATCGTAGGTACACCAGGATCAGGCTTTGGACCAAGCGGAGAGGGATACTTCCGTCTGACTGCATTTGGAAGTGCCGAGAATACTAAAGAGGCAATTGAGAGAATTGTAAAGATGTGATTTAACAGTTCACACGTCATGGCAGATTCATGAAATCCCATGCTTGCATGAGGATTTTGTGAATCAACATGACGAGGTGGACGCCCGTTCATGAACAAAACAAAGCTGCGCGCGTACTTTGTTCGCGCTTTGCAGCGGCGCACAGAATGTGCGGTTTTGTGAATGGCGTCCGTGGACTGTTAAAAATTAGAAAGAGGAAGGGCTGCTTTGTATGGAAGAATATCGTGTAAAAAAAGTAAACGAAATCAAACAGACAAGCATTACAGTTCATGTGCCCGGATCAAAAAGTATTACAAACAGGGCGCTGCTTTTAGCAGCGCTCGCAAAAGGAGAGAGTGCGCTTTCGGGCGTGCTCTTTTCTGATGATTCGAGACATTTTTTGGACTGTGTGCAAAAGCTTGGAATAGAAACAAAGGTAGAAGAGGATAACTGTAATGTTACTGTAAATGGTCATGGAGGACAGGTACCGGCAAAAGATGCCGCTATATATGTCGGAAGCGCCGGAACAGCAGCGCGCTTTTTAGCAGCATTTCTGGGGCTGTCAGAGGGAACTCACTATATGGATGCATCTGCACAGATGAGAAAGCGCCCTATGGGACCCCTTTTAAAGACGCTGACTGGCATCGGAGCATCATTTTTGTTTGAGGGACAGGATGGTCATTTTCCGTTTGAAGTGACAGGTGCAGGGCTGCTTATTGATGATAGTGACAATGAGAAAAAGCGTATTGATGTCAGCGTTAATATTAATGACAGCAGCCAGTTTTTAAGTGCACTGCTTATCTCACTTGGCGCATATGCAGGAGAGTCTGTAATTAGGGTAGAGGGAACTCATGGCATGGCTTATATCGACATGACGGTGCGTATGATGGAGCAGTTTGGAATAAAGGTACAGTCTGAGAATGGTGTGTACAAAATTGCTAAGCAGGGCGGTTATCAGGCAAAGAAGTATGATATAGAGCCAGATGTATCTGCTGCATGTTATTTTTATGCCATGGCAGCACTTCTTGGCATATCAGTTACAGTTTCTGGTGTGCATGAAGAATCACTGCAGGGAGATGTTGAATTTGTTCATATTCTTGAAAAAATGGGCTGTATCTGTGAAGATACACCAGAGGGAATCTGTGTGAGCAAACCAGCAAACGGTATCTTAAAAGGTGTGGATGTAAATATGCACAGCTGCTCAGATCAGGCTATTACATTGGCGGCAATTGCACCATTTGCTGATACACCGACTACCATACGTGGAATCGCGCATATCCGCTTACAGGAAAGCAATCGCATAGCGGCAATATGTACAGAGCTAACACGCATGGATATTCGCTGCGAGGAAGGCGAAGATAGTATCACGATATGGCCAGGAACGCCAAAGCCGGCACTGATCCAGACTTATGACGATCACCGCATGGCAATGGGCTTTAGCCTTGTAGGACTGCGCGCAGAGGGAATAGTCATCAACGATCCGATGTGCTGTAAAAAGACATTCGAGCATTATTTTGATGTGCTTGATGAGATTGTTGAAAAAATACAGATGTGAAACACATTGATATGAAAAAAGTTAATTAGTTTATCCGCGAACTGTAACAAAAACCGCCCATAGTTGATTCTATGGGCGGTAAATTTTTTTAGAAAGTAGATTATGGTCTGTTATGAAGATCAATATATTCCTTTTGTGTGCTAAGTGGCTTGTAAGCAGGACGTATGATCTTATCTCCAGTGATCAGCTCTTCCATGCGGTGTGCACTCCAACCAACAATACGTGCCATTGCAAAAAGCGGTGTAAACAGCTCCTCTGGGATGCCGAGCATACTATAAACAAAGCCACTGTAGAAGTCTACATTTGCGCATACGCCTTTGTAGATTGTGCGGCGCTTTGAAATTAAATCAACAGAAAGCTGCTCTACATTGGAATAAAGCTGATAATCATCCATGAGTCCTTTTTCTTCTGCAAGATCCTTGACAAAACCCTTAAAAATCTGTGCTCTTGGGTCAGAAACAGAGTAGACAGCATGTCCCATACCATAGATCAGACCCTTCTTATCAAAGGCTTCTTTGTTTAAAAGCTGACTTAAATAGAATACGATTTCATCTACATCTGATGTATCTTTTACATGCTTTTTAAGATCTTTCATCATCTGCTGAACCTTGATGTTGGCACCACCATGCTTTGGACCTTTAAGAGAACAAAGTGCAGCAGCCATAACGGAGTATGTGTCGGAGCCAGAAGAAGTGACAACGCGTGTGGTAAAGGTGGAGTTATTTCCGCCGCCATGCTCCATGTGAAGGACAAGTGCAATATCAAGAACAAGTGCTTCCAATTTTGTAAATTTCTTATCAGGACGAAGCATGCGAAGAATATTTTCAGCCGTAGACAAGGACATGTCAGGTCTGTGGATGTAAAGACTCTTATTTCTTTCATAATGAGAATACGCACGATAGCCGTAGACAGCTAGCATTGGAAATTCACTGATCAGCATCAAACACTGACGAAGTACATTGGAGAGACTGGTGTCATTAAGTGTATCGTCATAGCTTCCAAGTGTAAGAACACTTCGCGTCATGGAATTCATAATATCCTTTCCAGAAGCTTTCATAATAACATCGCGCACAAAATTAGTTGGGAGTCTGCGTAAGGAAGCGAGAAGCTCAGTAAATTCTGCCAGTTCTTTTTCATCAGGAAGTTTGGAGAATAGAAGGAGATAGGTGGTTTCTTCAAAGCCAAAACGTTTTTCTCGTACAAAGCCATTGACAAGATCGTTGATATTATAACCACGGTAGGAAAGTTTTCCTTCCTGAGGATGCTTGTTGCCTTGTTCGTCAAACCAGTAAGCAGATACGTCTGAAATATTAGTAAGTCCAGCGACAACACCGTTGCCAGCCTTATCACGAAGTCCACGTTTTACACCATAAGTATCAAAAAGAGTGGGATCCATTGCGGCATTTTCCAGACACTGTGGAATCATAGATTCAGAAAAAGAAGCTGCTTGTTTTGTTAATGCATTCATAGGTGAGACCTGCCTTTCTGCCGCGGCGGCGGCGCGTATGCGATTATTATAACGATAAAAAAGACACTTGTCAAAGGAATTGTCCCAGATAAGTGTCTTTTTATGTTAATTTTACATCATTTAAATGATTTTTTAATTTTTTTTATTTATTTCTTCCGCAGCAGTACTTATATTTTTTACCGCTTCCACAAGGACACGGATCGTTACGGCCGATCTTCTTATCCTTTACGATGGTAGTAGAAGACTTCTGTTCTTTGTAAAGCTCCTTGCGGCGCTCTGGAGTAAGAAGTGCATCCCACTGAGGAAGGGTATAAAGCCATTCAGCCTTTGCACCAACCATGTTGTAGTACAGCTTTTCTTTAATCTAAAGAGAGCTCAGTTGTCTCATCCATTGTTTCGATTGGGTTTGGCTGCTTCAAACTGTCATTGATGCCATCTAAAATACCAACCATAACCATCTTGTCAATGCCGTATTTTTCAGCCAGCTGCGGGATGGTTCCGGTTACGACTTCGTTATCGGCAAGAAGAGACTCATAAAATCCCTTCTCAATTACAAAATAATGATTCCAGAACTGATTGTACTGTTCCTGAGTCATGTTCTCGTTGTAGGCACTGCCTCTCCACTGCTCAAGTAATGTCATAATAATCCTCCAATTTTTACCGTATTGCACAGGTGCACCAAAAAGGGCACACACAGTCAGTATAGCAGAAAACGTAGATTTTGCAAGGGGTTTGTTTACAATTCACAAGCCAAACAAAAGCATTTTGACGCCTTTTATTAAAGCTGTTTGAGAGACTGCAGTGCATGTTTTGCGAGAATCAGAGTAAAGTGCTCTTTATAGTAACTCTCAGTGCCTGCATTACAGTGGATGCTTTCTGCATGTTCTGACAAAATATTGCATACTTTATTGAATGTTTGAGGAGAGTGATCACCCTTGTGCAGGACAAGATAGTAGCGGTTATGCTGTGGATCCTTATATAAAGAATTGTCAGCATCATATGCACTCTGCAGTGCACGGGATGCGCGGCAGACATCATCAATAGACAAGAATGCATAAACACGGAAGAAATCTGGCTCACTTATATAGGCTGGATCAGTAGGTTCATCATCGAGCTGAGCCTGTTGTTCACATAGGCGTTTAAATTCCTCAATAATTTCATCTGCCTTGGTGTCTCCAAAGGCTGCCTCAATGTCTGCAAAGTCACCAGAGAAATCGTCGTCATCAATTGCTGGTGAAAATTTGGAAAAACGAGTATCAATTTCATCTGGATCTTCAACCTTCGTTATGACAAGAACGAGGTTATCGCCAGACATAGGAACGGCCTCAATCATAAGCGGCATGTTTTCCGCATGGAAATTAAATTCTCTTGAAGCCTGAGAAAGCATTTCCTGAAATAGAGAACGTGCCTTTTCAGAGCCATAGGCAAGTTCGCCAATATTTATATGATGGTTTTGCAGATCAGCCTGTGTTAACGTGCAGCGAATCTGCTTGTCACTTATTTTTTCAATGCGCATTCACTCACATCCTTCCTAATTCAAAATAAAAGGTGTCATGCGTGATTTTTTGCGACACCTCATTAACATGATACACCTATTTTGCACATAATTCAAGAAAAATTTATCGCACGATGTATTGTACGTAATTTTTAAGGAATATTTACAATATGTAGTTTTTTCTTAAAAAAGCGTGAAGATAATTGATTTATTTCGAATTTTAGTATAAGCTGAGAGTAACGGCAGGAAAGCGAAGCGAGTAACTGCTGTTTGCTGAAAAATGGAACGCACAGACTGGCAGAGTGACAAAGCCCTTGAAAGGGAGGCAATTACGCATAAGACTCAGCACATGACGGCGAACACGGTATATGAATTACATCACACAGATTCGTATAAGAATCATACACATCAGGAAAAGCTGGATGAGAGACAGTTTTCTGGCGTGTTGTCCACTTCAGCAGACAAAAGAGAACGTAAGCCATGTTAAAATAACAAAAGAAACGAGAAAGGCAGATAGGAAATAAACAGCAGGCAGCTGCAGCACCGAACCTCTTATCTGCCTTTGCCACAAACAGAAAAGGAAAAACTTATGGGTGATGAAAAAAATTCTGAAAAGGATTTTGAGAAGGAAAAAAAGAAAAAAATAGAAAAGGAACCAGAAAAACAGACGAAAAAGGCGCCAAAACCGAAAAAAAGGAAGAAAAAAGGAAAAGCAGGATTTTTATTTATACTTCTGATTTTATTGGCAGTGATTGGAGCAGGTGTGTATCTTTTGATTCCGTCAAAGAATCGAGTAAGCCATAATCAATATTTTGGTCTTGAGGATGACAATCAGTATGGACTTATTGTAAATTCCGAGATTGTTGATATTACGAATGGTGCACCGTTTGAGGAAAATGGTGTATGGTATCTTCCGTTTTCTACGCTTTACTATGAGATTAGCGATGCCTTTTATTATGACGGTCTGGCATTATTATATACAGATCCGCTCCAAACATATTCTGCAGCACCGGGAGAAAGCTTTTATACTGATTCAGATGGAATTAAGTATACACTGACATATCAGCCGTGCTATTTTAAAGATGGAAGCTTATGTATTGCGCTTGATTATCTTAAGCTGATGGACTACTCTTATTATACAGTTGACGATACGATGAAGTCCATCTGGGTATTTAATGACTGGAGCGAGCAGCCGCGCGCATCTTTACTGAAAGATACAAAGGCGCGTACACAGGCCGGTATCAAGAATGATATTGTGGCTTCACTGGCTACTGACGATGTTGTTACTGTATTAGAGCAGGGAGCATCCTGGAGTCGCGTACAGACACAGACTGGTCTGGTTGGATATGTGCAGAATAAGATGCTTGGTGAGATTAAGGAGGAGGCAAAGGCTGTTCCAGATGGAAGACCTCTGCCAAAGTATACGAATATCGCAATGGATGAGATGGTTGTGATGGGATGGCATCAAGTATTTAGTGAATCGGGATATAGTCAGCTTGATGATATAATCTCGACAGCAAAGGGCATGAATGTAATTTGTCCAACCTGGTTTACTATTAAGGATAATGATGGAAATATTCAAAATCTGGGTGAAAAGAAATATGTAACAAAAGCGCATAAGGCAGGCCTTCAGGTATGGGTTATGCTTGATGATATTAATATTTCAACAGATGGCCTTCAGGTTTTTGGAACAACTTCACACAGGAAAACATTGATTACAGCTGTGATTGACGCGGTGAAGGAGCTTGGAGCGGATGGCATTAATCTGGATGTGGAAACCATTAAATCTGATGTGGGACCTTCTTACATACAGTTTATCCGTGAACTGTCTGCTGCCTGTCGTAAGGAAAAGCTTGTTCTTTCGGTAGATAATTATTCACCAATGCCGCACACAGCATTTTATGACAGAACACAGCAGGGGCAGGTTGTCGATTATGTTGTTGTCATGGCATATGATGAGCATTATGTAAAAGGACCAGAAGCAGGAAGCACATCTTCTCTTGCATTTGTAAAGCAGTCGGCAGAGCGCACTATAGCCGAGGTACCAAAGGAAAAGGTGATTGTAGGTCTTCCATTTTACAGCAGACTGTGGTGTGAGACACCGGCAGAGAGTGAGTCTGATAAGACTGATAATTCGCAGGTTTTTGTTGATAACAGCGATGGCGCATATGATTCTAAGAACAACAAATATCTGTTAAGCAGCAAAGGTGTCAGCATGGAGGGCGAGAATAACATAATTCGTGAGCATGATCTGAGTCTGACATGGCTTGATGATGTCGGTCAGTTTTACACTGAGTATGAGGAGAATGGTTCGTGGTATCGCCTTTGGGTCGAAGATGAAAATTCCATGGATTTAAAGATGCAGGCGGCATGCTCATATGAGCCGGGAGGCGTTGCATTCTTTAAATTAAATATGGAAAATAAGGAAACGTGGAGCATTATTCGAAAATATACAGATAAGTGATGAATAAGCCATAAGATAAAACGTTCAGGTCAGCAATATATGACCTGAACGTTTTTGTCTTAAGAAGCATTGCAAAATATGGATAAGTATATGGGTAATGTAAATATACTAGAAAAGAGAATGATAAAATATGAGGTCAGTGTGAAACAGACAGCAAAATTTATAATGATGCTTTTAATTCTCTCGCTGGCATATGTAATGCCGGCAGCCACCACAAAAAAGATACAGCAGGTATCTACAGTTCCAAAAAAAACATTAACAGTGCTTCTTGATGCCGGACATGGGGCAGATGATTCAGGTAAGGTTGGAATAAACCAGGTGTTTGAAAAAGATATTAATCTGGAGATTGCAAAGTATGTAAAAGAGTTTCTTGAAAAAGAAGGAATTAATGTAGTCATGACAAGGGAAGATGACAGTCCGCTGTATCAGTCATCAGATCGCAATAAAAAACTTGCAGATATGAAAAAGCGTATTCAAATCATGGTTGACTGTGATGCAGATATAGCAGTGAGCATTCACCAGAATAGTTATACACAGGAATCAGTCAAAGGACCACAGGTGTTTTATTATAAGGATTCAGCAGAAGGAAAAAAGCTTGCTGCAAGTATACAGGAAGCTTTTGATCTTGTAATTGGAGATGAAAATACAAGAACAATAAAGCCAAACGGAGAATATTATCTGCTTGTCCATTCGCCAATGCCTCTTGTGATATGTGAGTGTGGCTTTTTAAGCAATTGGGAGGAAGCAAAGCTTCTTGCAACACCAACATATCAAAAGTCAATAGCAAAAGCAATATGTCAGGGAATATTAGAATACCTTGCGAATGAAAAGAGATTATGATAATATTAATCCGAAAATACAATAAAAGGACCATAAAAAAATGGAGACAAAAATTATTCATATAACAAAAGAAAATATAGAAGCAACCGCAAAAGAAGCCGCAGATGTGTGGGCGCAGGGCGGTCTTGTTGCATTTCCAACAGAAACTGTATACGGTTTAGGGGGAAATGCCTTAGATGAAAAAGCAGCAGGAAAGATATAT
>ENA-ORTQ01003632-ORTQ01003632.1-human-gut-metagenome-genome-assembly--contig:-NODE-3632-length-11378-cov-2.797933_pt1 | contig 11378 bp, 9 predicted proteins | sample MGYA00241912_ERZ509188 | MGnify/ENA primary metagenome ERZ509188 (study PRJEB26280, sample SAMEA2338849) | human gut metagenome | biome: human gut; feature: human-associated habitat; material: faeces...
ATAAATCTGGAGACGTACGCATTTTCACAAGTTCTTTTGAAATATTTTTTACATAAGAATTATTTTTTAAAATTCTAATCCATAAATAATAATCTTCGAATAAATGATATTTTTCTGAATAAGATCCAACTTCTTTTACAATGTTTTTCTTAAACATCACAGATGGATGGTTAAAAGGATTTCTTTTCTTTGAAAATTCTATTATTTGAACATATTCAGATGGTACATTTCTACTTCCTATTATATTATCAATTGATTCATAAAACTCTGAAATATTTGTTCCGCATAAAACTAATTCACTATTCTTCTCAAATTCCTTTAGTTGTAGCTCGATTCTATTGTTTACCGAAATGTCGTCACTGTCCATTCGTGCAACTAATTCATTTTTGCAATTTTCCAAACCTATATTTAATGCTTTTCCTAATCCCATATTTTTTTCTAATTGAATTCTACGAATATAGTTAGATTTGTCTTTTTCATAAAATTCTATAACATCATATAATTCTTTTGTTAAAGGTCCATCACATACAATTACAAAATCATTACTTTTTACAGTTTGACTAAGCATGCTCTCAATTGCCTCTTTCAAATATTCCGGCTTTTCCTTATGGTAAACAGACATTAAAATTGAATAGTCCATTACTTAGCACCTTCCCCTGTTAATACAGTTTTAATTGTTAAATAAAAGATTTTAAAATACATTTTAAATCCTCTTTGTTCTATGTACTCATTATCTAAAATCCACTTTTCTTTAGGTGTTACGTTATATCCACCGTTAATTTGAGCCCATCCTGATAATCCAGGTGCAACCATTAATCTCGTCACAAAGCCTGGACTTTCAGCATTGAATTCAACTGTTAATTTAGGCACTTCAGGTCTTGGACCAATAAGTGACATTCTACCAAATAATACATCGATTAATTGAGGTAATTCATCAATTCTATGTTTTCTAATAAATTTACCAACTTTAGTAATTCTTGGATCATCATCTTCAGCCCATTTTTGTCCATTAGCTTCTGCATCAATTCTCATTGATCTAAGTTTATGTATTTTCATTAGTTTACCATTTTTCCCAACCCTTACTTGTGAAAAAATAGGATATCCTTTTGAATCAATTCTAATAATAATTGAAAAAATTAAAATAAGATGATATAATAAATGTATATGTATTTAGGAGGAATTTAACGTGGTTAAGCATATAGTAATGTGGAGAATGGCAGAGAGTGAAGATAAAGAGCAGAGAGCAAAGGATATAAAGGAAAATCTCGAAGCTTTAAAGGGTAAAATAAATGTTTTGGTAAACATTGAAGTCGGACTTAATTTCAACGATACAGACGCCGCGTCAGATGTAGTACTTGTATCGGAGTTTGAAACAAAAGAGGATTTAAACACTTACCAAAATCACCCTGAACACAAAGCTGTCGGTGCAACGTATGTGCGTCCGTATGTAGCGGAAAGACGTGTTTGCGATTATGAATTTTAAGTTGTAATTACAATTTAAATGTGATATAATTAACTTTACTTTTGAAGTATAGGAGAAATGTAAATGGCAAAGCTTATAACTAAGGAGCAGATGGCGGAGCAAGAAAACTATGTAATGAAACTCAAAGAAGAAAATATGCGTTATGCTGCTCAAAACGGACACGCAAAATTAGCGCTTACCGAAACATACGGTTGTCAGCAGAATGAAAACGACACCGAACGTATAAGAGGTATGCTAAGACAAGCGGGGTTTGATTTTACGGACGACAGCAACAAAGCTGATGTTGTTATATATAATACTTGTGCGGTGCGTGAAAATGCGGAGCAAAAGGTTTTTGGCAGACTCGGTATTTTAAAGCACATCAAAGAAGAAAGAAAAGATATGGTTATCGGTGTATGCGGTTGTATGGTACAACAGGAGCATATTACCGAGAAAATCAAAAAAGTACACGAACACGTTGACCTTGTTTTCGGAACACACGCACTTTACAAAATGCCGGAGCTTTTATACAGAGCAATTCACGAAAAGAAAACAGTTGTCGATATTGACAGCAGTGACGGTGCAATCGCAGAGGATATTCCTATTATGCGTGACGATGATAAAAAAGCATGGGTATCTGTAATGTACGGCTGCAACAATTTCTGCTCATACTGTATTGTACCGTATGTACGCGGACGTGAAAGAAGTCGTACACCTGAGGCGGTTATAGCCGAAGTTAAGGAACTTGTGGCAAGAGGTTGCAGTGAAATTGCACTTTTAGGACAGAATGTAAATTCGTACGGCAAAGACCTTGACACAGATGTTGACTTTGCAGACCTTATTCGTATGGTAAATGATATTGAGGGCGTTGAACGTATCAGATTTATGACATCACACCCAAAGGATTTGAGCGATAAACTTATTGACGCGATTGCGGAATGTGACAAGGTTTGTAAACAACTTCATCTTCCTGTTCAAGCAGGTTCAAACAAGATTTTGAAAGAAATGAACAGAAAGTATACAAAAGAAGATTATCTTGCAAAGATTGAAAAGGTTAAAAAGAGAATACCGAACATTTCTCTTTCAACCGATATTATAGTCGGTTTTCCAACGGAAACAAAGGAAGATTTTGAGGAAACACTTGACGTACTTCGTAAGGTTGAGTATGATAACATATTCTCATTTATATATTCAAGACGTGAGGGAACTCCTGCGGCAAAGCTTGATTTTGTACTTACAGACGAAGAAATACACGAGAATTTCAACAAGCTTTTGGAAGTACAGAATGAAATTTCAAAACGCAAAAATGAGGCGTATGTAGGACGGGTTGAAAAGGTGCTTGTTGACGGTGTAAGCAAGAATGATGAAACAACACTTTCGGGCCGTTGTGACAGTTCAAAGATAGTAAACTTTAAGGGCGATAAATCGCTTATAGGAAAATATATAGACGTAAGAATTACCGAGGCACACACATGGAGCCTTAACGGTGAGATTGCAGAATAAGAAAGGAATTTAATAATATGAACGAAATAATCGAAAAGACAAGAGAACTTGGAGAACTTATCCAAAATTCAGAAGAAATGAAAAATGCAAAGAATGCCGAGATTTTACAAGAAAATGATGACGAGGCACAGGCACTTTTAAAGGAATTCAACTTGCAGAGAATGAACCTTGCACGCGATATGCAAAACAACAAGATTTCGCGTGAAGAGGCTATACAGAAGAATAACGAAGCATTTGAAGAAATGCTTGAAAAATCGGAATCAATAAAGAAGTACATTGATGCAAAGAAAGAATTTGACGCAATGGTTAATCAAGTTAATCAAATGCTGAATTTCTACATCACAGGACAAGATCCAAACTGTACGCATGATTGCAGCACTTGCGGCGGCTGTCACTAATTTATACACAAATCTAAAGACAAGGAGATAAAGCGGAATGGCAAAAGAGCAGATGACGCCGATGATGACTCAATATCTGAAAACAAAGGAGGAATACGAGGACTGTATATTATTTTACAGACTGGGTGATTTCTATGAAATGTTTTTTGATGATGCCATAAAAGCTTCAAAGGAGCTTGAAATAACGCTTACAGGTAAAGACTGCGGACTTTCGGAACGCGCACCAATGTGTGGCGTTCCTTTTCACAGTGCGTCGGTTTATATTGCAAAGCTGATTGAAAAGGGGTATAAGGTTGCTATATGCGAACAGGTTGAGGACCCTAAAACCGCTAAAGGTATTGTAAAACGTGAGGTTATTCGTGTAGTGACGCCGGGTACGGTTGTTGATGAGGAGTTGCTTGACGAAAAGAATAATAATTATCTTGCAGTTATATACAGTCAGCGTGACAAATACGGATTTGCGGTTTCGGATATTTCAACGGGTGAGATTTATACAACCGAAATTAGCGGAGCGGACGAGGCACTAAACGAAATAGCGAGATATGAGCCGAAAGAAATACTCTTAAATTCGGACGCGGCGGAAAAATTATCTGCACAGGTTGAGTTGAGATTTCATATAACTCCCGACGAATGTACAGACGATTTCTTTGAAAATTCGGAATTTGAAAAGAATATCCTGCAGCAGTTCGGTAAAAATTCCTTGTCGGAAATCGCACTTGACACAAAACCTTATGCGGTTCGTGCGGTCGGTGCTATGATTGCGTATTTGGAACATACGCAAAAAACAAGTCTTACATATTTAAACACGATTAATACATACGAAGTTAATCAGTATATGGATATTGACGTGAATACAAGACGTAACCTTGAAATAACCGAAACAATGCGTGACAAGGTTAAAAGAGGTTCGCTTTTGTGGGTGCTTGACAATACACAAACGTCAATGGGTGCAAGACTTTTAAAACAGTGGATTGAAAAGCCGCTTATCAATCCTATTGAGATAAACAAGAGATTGTATTCGGTAAAGGAGCTTACGGAGAATATAATGCTCCGCGACGACCTTTCGGCAGTACTTTCGGGAACATATGATATATCAAGAATCATCAGCCGTATTTCGCTTGGCACTGTTACACCGAAAGATTTAATTGCACTTAAAATGACGCTTTTACAGTTACCTGAACTTGAGTACACTTTAAGCAACGTCAAGTCACCGATGCTTGGTGATATGCGTAAAAATTTTGATTTGCTTGAAGATGTGTGCGATTTGCTTGAAAGAGCGATAAATGACGAACCGCCGGCACTTTTGCGTGACGGCAATGTTATAAAAGAGGGCTTTAATGAGGAAATCGACAATTTGCGTATTGCAATGCGTGACGGTAAAAAGTGGCTTGCGGCACTTGAAAATGAAGAACGTGAATCAACGGGCATAAGCAAGCTGAAAGTCGGCTATAACAAGGTTTTCGGTTACTATATAGAGATTACAAAATCGGCGATAAAAGACGTACCCGATTATTATATAAGAAAGCAAACGCTTGCAAACTGTGAAAGATACATTACTCCGAAACTAAAGGAAATCGAAAACACAATTCTCGGCGCATCGGAAAAAATCGTGACGCTTGAAAGCTACGTTTTTGAACAGGTCAGAACAAGCGTGAGTGAGGAAATCGAGCGTTTGAAAAATGCGGCACATATTATCGCAACGACTGACGTACTTTTGTCGCTGGCACAGACTGCATACAAAAACAACTTTACCATGCCTGAAATATCGGATAACGGCAAAATCGAAATTACGGACGGACGACACCCTGTTGTTGAGAAAATGTCAAAAAATTCGATGTTTGTACCGAATGACACTCTTTTGAATAACGATGACGACCGAATGATTATTATAACAGGTCCGAATATGGCAGGGAAGTCAACGTATATGCGACAGGTTGCACTTATAACTCTTATGGCACAAATCGGAAGTTTTGTTCCTGCAAAGTCGGCTAAAATCGGTATTGTGGACAAGATTTTTACAAGAGTCGGTGCGTCTGACGATATTTCGTCGGGACAGAGTACGTTTATGCTTGAAATGACGGAAGTAAGCCACATTTTGAAGAATGCAACGTCAAAATCACTTATTATTCTTGATGAAATCGGACGCGGTACAAGCACATTTGACGGATTGTCGATAGCTTGGGCGGTTGTTGAGTACATACAAAATAAGCACAAAATCGGCGCAAAGACGCTTTTTGCAACTCATTATCACGAGCTTACCGAACTCGAAGAAGAACTTGACGGTGTTAAAAATTACAGAATTGCCGTTAAAAAACGCGGTGACGATATTACGTTCTTGCGTAAAATCGTCAGAGGCGGCGCGGACGACAGTTACGGTATTGAAGTTGCGGCACTTGCAGGTGTTCCGAAAGAGGTAATCAACGGTGCAAAGAAGATTTTAAAAAAGATTGAGAATGATGAAATCGTTGTAGAACATACGGCGAAGAAACACGAGGACGCAACAAATCAAATCGGTTTCGGTGACGGTATAGCAAATGAAATAGCAGATGAACTTAAAAATATGGACGTCACAACGTACACACCGATTGAGGCGATGAACAAGCTTTACGAATTGGCAAACAGGGCGAAGGAAATATAAACATTTGTGGCTGTTAAGGTCACGAATATTAACGGTTGAAAGGGTTTAAAATGGGAAAAATTCATGTACTGAGCAGTGAAGTTTCAAATAAAATAGCGGCGGGTGAAGTTGTTGAACGTCCGTCAAGCGTTATAAAGGAACTTGTTGAAAACAGCATAGATGCCGGTGCAACTCTGATAAGCGTGGAGATAAAAAAGGGCGGAAGCATATATATGCGCGTCAGTGACAACGGCAGCGGTATGTCGGAGGAGGATGCGAAAATATGCTTTTTACGTCATGCGACAAGTAAGGTGCAGATGAGCAGTGACCTTGACGCAATTTATACGCTTGGTTTCAGAGGTGAGGCACTTTCAAGTATAGGTGCTGTTGCCGAAGTTGAACTTTTTACAAAGCGACATGAGGATGAAACAGGGGTATGTGTAACGTGCAAAGGCGGAGAAATACTTTCTTCTGACGAGGCAGGTATTCCCGACGGTACATCAATACTTGTCGAAAATCTGTTTTTCAACACACCCGCAAGACGTAAATTCTTGAAAAAAGACGCAACGGAGGCTGGATACATAACGGATATAATGACAAGATTTATATTCGCACACCCCGAAATATCCTTTAAGCTGATAATCGACAACAAAGAAAAATTGTTTTCACCGGGCGATAATTCGCTTGAAAATTCGGTTTATACAGTTTACGGCAGAGATTATGCAAAGGGTACAATTCCCGTAGAATACGAATCGGACGGTATTAAAATTACAGGTCTTATCGGCAAGGGAACTCTTGCACGGCCTAAACGAAATTATCAGAGCTTTTTTGTAAACAGAAGATACATAACAAGCAGAACAATAATCGCCGCACTTGAAAATGCCTATAAAAATCAGATTATGATAGGCAAATTCCCTATGGCGATACTTAATATAGAAATCAATCCGTCACTTATTGACATTAACGTTCACCCGACCAAACTTGAAGTGAAGTTTTCAGATGAAAAGGCGGTTTATAATGCGGTGTATTACGGCGTGAAAAACGCACTTTACGAAATACCGAATGTACCGAAAATCGAACGTACTTCGGAAGAATTTAAACGTGATACGCCAAAGGGACAGTTAAATCTAAGCGACCTTGCGGTTGCACTTCCAAAGACAATGACAAAACGTCCCGAAACGACCGCATATAATCCGCGAGAAAATCATTTCCTGAAAAACAGTGGGGACACTAAAAATGATTTGGTGAGTGACAGTAAAACCGATAAAGTCGGGGACACTAAAACACAAAATGATTTTGTATCACTAAAACCCGATTTTATAAAATCAAGACAACCCGAAATTCCTTATACAAGAACTGTATCGCTTGAAACTCCTAAAGCGGAAACAAACGGAATACTTCCTGAAAAGGACGCGGTTAAAGCGGAAGAAACCACAGTTGAAGAAATAAAAAATGAGGAAAGACCTGTTACTGAAACAGTAAGGGTTGAAACCGTTAAGGAAGAAAAGCCGACAGAGCAAAATGTTGAAACCGAAGTTCTGAAACGTGAAGAAACTGTTTTTGCAGATGAATATTTTGAAATAGTCGGTCAGGTTTTTGATTCGTACATAATAGCCGAAAAGGGCGACGAAATGATGATTATAGACCAGCACGCGGCACACGAACGTTTGAAATATGAAGAATTGAAGAAAGATATTGCGTCAAAACAAGTTGTGTCACAAATGCTTATCGAGCCTGTTATAGTAAATCTTACCGGCAGTGAGATGACTGCGTATCGTGACAATAAACAGCTTTTTGATGATATAGGCTTTGAGTCGGAAGAATTCGGCGACGACGCGGTTATTGTACGAAGTGTTCCGGGTGAAGTTGAACTCGGTGAGGTTGAACCGCTTGTGCTTGAACTTGTCGCACAAGGCGAGGAACTGAGGAAAGAGCTTATAACGGAAAAGAACGAAAGACTTTTATATACGATTGCGTGTAAATCGGCGGTTAAAGCGAATATGCGTATGAGTAAGATAGAAATGGAAACGCTTGTGAGAAATGTGTTAAGGCTTAAAAATATTAATACTTGCCCTCACGGCAGACCTATCATAGTAACAATGAGCAAAAAGGAACTTGAAAAGGAGTTTAAGAGAATTGTCTAAGATACCTCTTATTGTTGTTGTCGGACCGACCGCATCGGGAAAAACGGCACTTGCGATTGATATTGCAAATTATGTCGGCGGTGAAATCGTCAGTGCCGACAGTATGCAGATTTATAAATATATGGATATAGGCTCGGCAAAACCGACTGCGGAAGAAATGAGTCAAGCCGTTCATCATCTTATCGGTTTTCTTGAACCTGATGATGAGTTCAGTGTTGCGGACTATACCGAGCTTGCACATAAGACTATCGCGGATATTACCAGCCGCGGCAAAATTGCCGTAATGGCAGGCGGTACGGGACTTTATATAAATTCTGTTGTAAATGACGTTACATTCGGTGAGATTGACACTGATTACGAACTTCGTGAAAAACTGCAAAAGACGGCAGAGGAAAAAGGCAGTGAATATTTGCTTGATATGCTTGCGGAATTTGATAAGGAGTCTGCTGAAAGACTGCACCCTAATAACGTCAGACGTATTATTCGTGCGATAGAGTTTTACAAAACGACAGGCAAACCGATTTCTAAACACCAAGAGGAAACAAAGCGAGTTGAAAGCCGATATAATCCGCTTATGATTTGTATTGATTGGGATAGGGACGTACTGTATGACAGAATAAACAGACGTGTCGATATTATGATAAAAAGCGGACTTTTGGAGGAAGTTAAATGTCTTATGGATATGGGCTATACGCAGGAATTAAATTCAATGAAGGGTATAGGCTATAAAGAAGTTATGGACTATTATGACGGTAAAATGAGCCTTGAAGATGCTGTAGAACTCATAAAGCAAAGCTCACGCCGTTATGCCAAACGTCAGCTTACGTGGTTCAGACGTGACGATAGGATACATTATGTAAGCAGTAAAAATCCTTTTGAAGAATCGAAAAAATTAATTGATGAATTTTTGAATAGGTAGTTTTGAAACGGTTAAAAAATAAAGGCAAGCTATAGATGTGGCTTGCCTTTTGTTTTATCTTCGTTTATTATCTTCTGTATCTTGAATTTGAACCTTTTGTTTCGCGGTCAATTCTTTCTGTTCTTGATGCATTTCTGTTTGGTGTGCGTGTACCTGTTTCATTTTCTGATGATGAACGCTGTCTGTTTTTCTTTAACTGCTGAATACGTCTTTGTCTTTCACGTTTCTTCTTCTGATATCTTGCGTACATAATAAGAAGTATAAGAAGTATTGCCGGAATGAAGAAGAATGGACTTGTTATAACCTTTAACACAAGGTGGAATACGTGAAGAATATTATTTCTTTCAACATCATTTGTTGCGATAAGGTTAGCCGAACCGACTTCAATACCTTTATATGAATATGTCACTGTACCAAGTACGTCACCTTTTGTAATAGGTGCCTCTAATTTTTCGGGCATATCTATATTCGTTGTTATTTGCTCTGCGTTGCCTTCACCGCTCGGAATAAGTGCTGACACGTCGTTTTCAACAGTTACAGCAACACGCATATCCTGTTTTGCCTCATAAACCTTTGAATCGGAAACTATATCTCCGACTGCCGCAAGCGGTTGATGTGTGTAATTATCAAAACCAAAATTGAACAAAGTCTTTGAATCGATATATGAATAAGCCTGTTCCTTTGTATCTACGTTTTTACAGTTCATAACGATTGCAAGAAATTCGGTATCGTTATATGAAGCGGCTGATACAAGACAGTATCCGGCTTGTGAGGTGTGACCTGTTTTAATACCTATTGCCGGTGGGTAATAGTAGTAAGTTGAACGTGATGTTCCGAGGAACAGGTTTGTATTTACAAGAATACGCTCTGATGCATACTTATTTGTTGCCGGAATTTTGTATATAGGCATTTTTACAATTTCACGGAATTGATCGTTTTTCATTGCGTACTTTGAAAGTATTGCAAGGTCGCGAGCCGTTGTATAGTGGTTATCGTCATGTGAACCGCAAGGATTTACGAAGTGTGTGCCTGTCATTCCTAATTCCTGTGCCTTTTGATTCATCAAACTGACAAATGCGTCCAGTGAGCCTGCAATGTGAATTGCAATAACATTTGCCGCATCATTGGCACTGTATACAAGCATACCTTTTACAAGTTGGTCTAAAGTAAGTTCCTCGCCGGTAAGTATACCCATATGAGAATCTTCAAGAGTTATTGATTTCAGTGCGTCATATGTGGCGGTTACCGTATCGTCCATATTACCCATTTCAAGTGCAAGTATAGCTGTCATAATCTTTGTTGTACTTGCAGGGTAAACTCTTTCATCAAGGTTTTTGCTGTATAAAACTCGTCCCGACGCCATATCCATAAGAAGTGCAGACTGTGCATACTGCACGTTCGGAGGCGTAAGTGACGGATCTTCCATAGTTACGCCGTCCGGAAGTGAATTTGCGTTTTGCGATGTTGTATCTGTATCGCTTTGCGAAGTTGTATCAGATGTGCTTGATGTATCCGATGAAGTATCTGACGGTGTTTCGGTTGCGGATGTCGTTTCCGTATCGCTTGATGTATCTGTGCTTTCGGTTGCCTTTGGTGTTGATTTTACATCATTGCCGTCGGAAGTTACTGTTCTGGTTGTTCCGTCAGGTGAAGTCACGGTTGAAGTTGTGTTATCAGCAGTCGGCTCCGGAGTCGGTGCCGCAAAAGAAAATGATAGCGGCATAACCGTTATAAATGCCGCAAGCAGTAAAGAAATTAACCTTTTCTTTTTCATTATAGTATCATTGCCTCCATAAATCTATATTCTAATTTTAATACATTATATCTCAATTTACTATTATATCGAAATTCTAATTATATTGCAATAAAATTTTTTTTAAATTCATAAAAAAAGATGAAAAAATGAAAAATTTATGTTATACTATTAATATAACACATTTTCAGAGGTAGCAAAATGTTAGTTTTGAATAAAAAAACAAAAATATTCTTATACATAATCATTTTTGTATTGTTGGTTTTGGGCGGATTTGCCGTTGAACACTTTGAAAAAGACGCTTTTGTTATGGAAACCGTGGCAACGGAGGATTATATTCCGTATGAATCGGACACGAAAGAAGTCACCGACGGGAAAATCAATATCAATTCCGCAGATACAGAACAGCTTGTAAAGCTGAAAGGTATCGGAGAGAAAATGTCTGAAAGAATTATCAAATACAGACAGGAAAACGGTCCTTTTATGTCAATAGAGGAGATAATGAAGGTGTCGGGAATAAGTGAGAAGAAATTTGAGGATATTAAGGAATATATTTCGGTAGAATAAATCTGTTTTTTAATT
>ENA-ORTQ01003648-ORTQ01003648.1-human-gut-metagenome-genome-assembly--contig:-NODE-3648-length-11313-cov-3.275804_pt1 | contig 11313 bp, 9 predicted proteins | sample MGYA00241912_ERZ509188 | MGnify/ENA primary metagenome ERZ509188 (study PRJEB26280, sample SAMEA2338849) | human gut metagenome | biome: human gut; feature: human-associated habitat; material: faeces...
GCTCCTCGTTGGTGGGGATCAGCAGGACCTTCACCTTGGAGTCGGCGGCGGAGATGACGGTCTCCTTCCCCCGGACACTGTTGGCCTCGGCGTCCATCTTGACCCCCATGAACTCCAGGTCGGAAGCGATGGCCAGGCGCTGGGAGGCGGAGTTCTCGCCCACGCCGGCGGTGAAGATGATGGCATCCACGCCGCCCATGGCGGCGGCATATGCGCCAATGTACTTCTTCACCCCGTAGTTGAACATATCCACCGCCAGGCCAGCCCGCTCGTTGCCTTCCTTGTGGGCGTTCTCCAGGTCACGGAAGTCGGAGGACACGCCGGACACGCCCTGCACGCCGGACTTCTTGTTCAGGATAGACACCATCTCCTTGATGTCATAGCCGTACTTGCCCATGATATACTCCAGGATGCCGGCGTCCAGGTCGCCGGAGCGGGTGCCCATGGGGAGTCCGGCCAGAGGGGTGAAGCCCATGGTGGTGTCCACGCTCTTGCCCCCATCGATAGCGGTGACGGAGGAGCCATTGCCCAGGTGGCAGGAGATCAGCTTGAGCTCCTCGATGGGCTTGCCCAGCATGGCGGCGGCGCGTCCGGCTACGTACTTGTGGCTGGTGCCGTGGAAGCCGTAGCGGCGGACCTTGTCCTTCTCATAGTACTCGTAGGGCAGCGCGTACATGTAAGCCTTGGCGGGCATGGTCTGGTGGAAGGCGGTGTCGAACACGGCCACCTGAGGCACGTCCTTGCCCATGACGGCGGTGCAGGCGTTGATGCCGGTGATGTTGGCGGGGTTGTGGAGAGGCGCCAGGGGGATGCAGTCCTCCAGAGCCTTCATCACCTCGTCGGTGATGAGGACAGACTGGTTGAAAGCCTCGCCGCCGTGGACCACCCGGTGACCCACCGCGTCGATCTCCTTCATGGAGCCGATCACGCCGTTGTCCTTGTCCACCAGGGCGTCCAGCACAGCCTGGATGGCCTCAGAGTGGGTGGGCATGGCAATGTCGATAGCGTCCAGCACCTGCTTGCCCTCCATCTGGGGCTTATAGGTGAACTTGCCGTCGATGCCGATGCGCTCGCAAAGGCCCTTGGCCAGCACCTGCTGGGTCTCGGGGTTGAGCAGCTGATACTTCAGGGAGGAGCTGCCGGCGTTGATGACCAGAATATTCATGGGAAACGATCTCCTTTTCACAGTTTTTGTTGCCTATCTGGGCGGAATGTACTAAACTGTATCTGTACCTGATGGAATCATTCTACTGCTTTTTCCCCTGGAGGACAACCATTTTTTTGGATTTCATCATACATTTTTTCAAGCATCTCCATACAGACATCCTATCAGACAGGGGGCGTTCCGTTTGAAAACTGCCGGTATCGTAGCCGAATACAATCCCTTCCACACTGGCCACGCCTATCAGATCGCCCGCACCCGGGGGCTCCTGGGTGCGGACTGCGCCGTCGTCGCTGTCATGAGCGGCAACTGGGTCCAGCGGGGCGCCTGCGCCGCAGCGGACAAGTGGACCCGGGCGGGCTGGGCCCTGGCCGGGGGGGCGGACCTGGTGCTGGAGCTGCCCACAGTGTGGGCGGCCTCCTCCGCCGAGTCCTTTGCTACGGGCGCCGTTGCCCTGCTCCGGGCCTGCGGCGTGGTGGACGTCCTCTCCTTCGGCAGCGAGAGCGGGGACCCGGCCGCCCTGGCCGCGGCGGCCGCCTGCCTGGACAGCGAGGCATACCGGGCGGGCCTGAGCCGCTTTCTGGACGAAGGGATGCCCTTCGCCGCCTGCCGCCAGGCTGTGGTGGCGGCCCTGCTGGGATCGGAGCGGGCGAAGGTCCTCTCCCGTCCCAATGACAACCTGGGGGTGGAGTACCTGCGGGCCGCCTCCGCCCTGGGCTGGTCCCCCCAGGTGCTGGCGGTCCCCCGCCAGGGAGCGGGCCACGACGCCCCGCGCCCTGCGGAGGGCTTCGCCTCCGCCTCCATCCTCCGGGAGTGGATTGCCGCCGGCCGGCGGGACCTGGCAGACTGTTTCCTGCCCGCCCCCTGGCCGGAGGAGCTGGAGCCCGCCTCCCTGTCCCACCTGGAGCGTGCCCTCCTGGCCCGTGTCCGCTCTCTGTCCCAGGCGGAGTGGGCCCTCCTCCCGGACTCCGGTGTGGAGGAGGGGCTTCCTGCCCGGCTCGTCCAGGCGGGAAGCAGGGCCCTGTCTGTGGAGGAATTTCTCACCCTGGCCAAGACCAAGCGGTACTCCCACGCCCGCCTGCGCCGTCTCCTGCTGTGGGCCTTCCTGGGCCTGACCGCCGCCGACCGCCCGGCTGCCCCGCCCTACCTCCGGGTTCTGGGCTTCACCCCACGGGGGCAGGAGCTCCTGCGGGCCATGAAGGGAGCGGCCTCCCTCCCCATCCTCACCAAGCCGGCCCACGCCCGGTCCCTGGACGGGCCGGGCCGCAGACTCTTCCAGCTGGAGGCCCGCTGCACCGACCTGTACGGCCTGTGTTTCTCCACTCCCCGCCCCGGCGGACTGGAGTGGACCACCGGCCCCGTCCTGATCTGACCCGTCCCAGGAGGTCCCATGGAAACCAAGGAAAAAACCACCCGCCGCCTGCGTCCGCTCCTACCCCTGCTCCCCCCTGTCCTGCTCTCTCTTCTCTTCTACCTGTTTCGGGGCCGTCAGGCCCTGATGGACGGCTGGGTCATCCATGTCATGGCACCGGCGGAGCAGCTTCTGGGCCGCCTGTCTGCCCCGCTTCCCTTCTCCCTGGCGGAGGTGCTGGTCACGGTCTTTCTCACCGCCTGCGCTCTCTGCCTCATCCGCGGCACGGTGCTGGCCGTCCGGCTCCACGCTCCGCATGAGCTGGGCCGGCGGCTGGTCTGCCTGCTCTGTGCCCTGCTTTGGGTATGGACCGGCTACTGCTGGCTTTGGTCTGCGGGCTACTACTCCGCCTCCTTCGCAGAAAAGAGCGGTCTGGAGACCCGGCCCTACACCGTGTCCACCCTGGCCCAGGTCACGCTGTACTTTGCCTGCCAGGCCGCAGACCTCTCCACCCAGATGGTCCGAGACAGCGAGGGCCACTTCGCTGAGGATCTGGACGACTGTTTCCGCCGGGGAGTCTCCGTCTATGAGGAGCTGGAGCAGAAGCTCCCCTGTCTGGCTATGCCCTCCGTGCCCTGCAAGCCCATGTTCTTCTCCCGGCTGCAGAGCGTGATGGGCTTCACCGGCGTCTACTTCCCTTTCACCGGCGAGGCCAACGTCAACGTGGACGCTCCCGCCTGCCTGGTGCCGGCCACCATCGCCCACGAGATGTCCCACCAGCGGATGGTCTTCTCCGAGCTGGAGGCCAATTTTGTGGGCATCGCCGCGGCGGTGTCCTGCGGCGATCCGGTGTTCCAGTACTCCGGATGGCTGATGGGCCTGATCCAGCTGTGCAACGCCCTCTACGCCGTCTCCCCGGATCTGTGGTATCAGATCGCGGCGGCCTCCTTTACACCGGAGCTGTCCACCGATTGGGAGGACAACAACGCCTATTGGCGTGCTCTGGAGTCCCCCGTGGAGGAGGCCGCTGCCCAGACCTTTGACACCTTTCTGAAGAGCAACGGCCAAGATCTGGGCATCCAGTCCTACGGTGCCTGCGTGGACCTGCTGGTGACCTGGTTCGGCGACGAAGCCGGCGCCTTCTGAGCCCTGACGGGCGGAGTGTTCTTCTCCCTTCTGCCGGGGCAAAAAGAGACTTTCCCCGCTATCCGTTTACAAATCCCCGCCATCGCGCTATAATAATATGATTCGATCCACTCTGATGAAATTTGAGGTATCCCATGAAACGACCCATTTTATCCATGCTCCTGTCCGTCCTGCTCCTGCTTCCCGGCTGCGCCCAGGCCCCCTCGGGCTCCTCCCAGGAGGAGGGGCTGACCGTCCTGGCCACCACCTATCCGGTCTATCTCTTCGCCCGGACCGTTGCCCAGGGCGTGGAGGGCGTCACCGTGGAGCGGCTGAACACCGGCTCTGTGAGCTGCCTCCACGACTATACCCTGTCGGTGGACGACATGAAAAAGATCGAGGGTGCGGATGTCATCGCCATGAACGGCGCCGGGCTGGAGGACTTTATGGATGACGCCCTGGCCGCCTCCAGCGCGGCGGTCATCGACTGCTCTCAGGGGGTGGCGCTGCTTGAAAACGCGGACCACATCCACGAGGAGGGAGACGGTGGCCACGACCACGGCCACTGGGACCCCCACTACTGGATGGACCCGGGAAACGCCGCCGTCATGGTGCGCAATCTCCAGGAGGGCTTCGCCCTGGCGGACCCGGACCACGGAGACGCCTACGCCCGCAATGGGGAGGAGGCCGCCGGCCAGCTGCCCAGCTTTGCCGGCGACTGCACCCAGGCCCTGGAGGGGGCAGAAGGCGCGGCCCTCATCACCTTCCACGACGGCTTCCGCTACTTTGCCCAGGCACTGGGCCTGCCCCTGCTGGCCTCCATCGAGGAGGAGGAGGGCAGCGAGGCCAGCGCCATGGAGATCAATGAGATCACCCAGCTGGTGAAGGAGCACCAGCTGCCCGTCATCTTCACCGAGGTCAACGGCTCCGACGCCACCGCCAACGCCATCTCCCGGGAAACCGGCTGTCAGGTGGCCCAGCTCACCATGCTCATGGACGGCCCGGAGGAGGGGGACCTGTCCACCTATCTGGAAGGCGTGCGGAGCAACGTGAACACCATCGTATCCTTCTTCGGGGGAGAGGAGTTGGATCAGCTGTGAGAAAGATCAAGCACGGCAGGCTGGCCGGGGGCTGCTCCGACGCCTGCTGCCTGAAGCTGGAGGGCCTGTCGGTCCACATCCAAGGGGAGGACATCCTGGAGGATGTGTCCTTCCACCTCCACTGCGGAGAGATCGCCGCCCTCATCGGCCCCAACGGGGCGGGCAAGTCCTCCCTGTTCCGCAGCATCCTGGGGCAGATGCCATACTCCGGCACCATCACCTTCTCCCCTGCCGGCGGGCCTGCCGTCCGGCTGTCCGACGGGGCCAACGCTCCCCTCGCCGCCCGGGGGACCCGCCCCCTCATCGGCTATGTGCCCCAGTCCCCCAGCTTTGACCGGGGGGACCCGGTGAGCGTACTGGACTTCTTCGCCGCCGCCGTCACCCGCTGGCCTGTCTGCCTGCCCGTGCCCAGGCGCCACCGGGAGCTGGTGGCCCGCTGTCTGGCCCGAGTCCATGGGGAGGACCTGCTGGACAAGCCCATGGGAGGCCTGTCCGGCGGCCAGCTCCAGCGGGTGCTTCTGGCCATGGCCCTGGAGCCGCTGCCCCATATTTTGATCCTGGACGAGCCCCTGTCCGGTGTGGATATCGAGGGGGAGCACCAGCTGCTGGAGATGCTGGATGAGATCCGCACCAGCTATGACCTGTCCATCTTCCTGTCCACCCACGACTTCGCCACCCTGGGCCAGTTCGCCGACAAGGTCATCCTCCTCAACCGCCGGGTGCTCAAGTCAGGCCCGCCGGACGAGGTGCTCTCCTCCCCGGAATTTTATGAGACCTTCCACCTGCGGGTGGGGAAAGGGGGACAGGCATGATGGAGCTCTGGTACGCACTGGTGGACCTGCTGCCCTTTGAGTGGGCCCAGCCCGGTTCCATGTACTTCATGAAAAACGCCCTGCTGGCGGTGCTGGTCATCTCCCCTCTGTTCGGCATCCTGTCCACCATGGTGGTCCACAGCCGGATGTCCTTTTTCTCCGACGCCCTGGGCCACTCCGCCTTCACCGGCATGGCCATCGGTGCCCTTTGCGGCTTCTCCGAGCCCACCTGGGCCGCCGTCCTCTTCTCCCTGGTCTTTGCCCTGCTTTTCAACTTTGTCCGCCGCCGCACCCGGCTGGCCAGCGACACGGTCATCGGCGTCTTCTCCTCCACTGCGGTGGCACTGGGCATCTTCATCTCCACCCTGGGCAGCCGCTCCTTTACCAAATTCAACAGTCTGCTCATCGGCGACATCCTCTCGGTGGAGCCCGGCAAGATCGGCCTGCTGGCCCTGATCCTGCTGCTGGTCCTGGCCCTGTGGGGTCTGTCCTTCAACCACCTGATGCTCTCCGCGGTCCATCCCGCCCTGGCGGACAGCCGCGGGGTCCGCGTCTTCTGGCAGGAGGCCCTGTTCTCCGCCGCCATCGCCGTGGTGGTCACGGTGTCCATGACCTGGGTGGGCCTGCTGGTCATCAACTCCCTCCTGGTCCTCCCCGCCGCCGCGGCACGGAACATCTCCCGGAACATGTTCCAATACCACCTGTGCTCCCTGCTCTTCGCGGTGGGCGCCGGGATCGCCGGGCTGATGACCTCCTACTACATCGGTTCCTCCGCCGGCGCCTCCATCACCCTGTATCTGGCCGGCATCTTTCTGGTCACCTTCCTGCTGCGAAAGCGGGGATAAACTCCCAAGAGAAAAGCGCCGTCCGGCATCTGTTTAGATGCCGGGCGGCGCTTCTGCGCTCCTCTATGGCAATTCAGCGGAGCCTAGATCCCCGCCGCTCCTCCCACAGCTGCAGCAGCTTCCAGGCCGCCCAGCCGCAGAACAGGCCTACCAGTGCCCCTGCGATCACATCGCTGGGGTAGTGGACCCCCACATACAGGCGGGACAGGCCCATGCACACCGCCAGCACCAGCCCGGTCCACCTCATCCATCTCCTGGGCAGCGCCCGCCACCAGGCGGATGCTGCCGCAAAGGCAGCACAGGTATGCCCTGAGGGAAAGGAGTTGGGGTCCGGCTCCTGGATCAGCGGCACCAGCCCCGCCACATCCAGCCAGGGGCGGGGGCGGGCCACCACATGCTTGAGGACCACGTTGGTACACAGCAGCCCCAGCACCATGGCCGCCAGGGCCGCCACCCCCGCTTTCCGGGTAGGCTTCCAGCACAGCATGGCTAGAGAGAGCACGATCCACATCAGGCCGGTGTTGCCCAGTGTAGTATATCCCTCTACGATGGGGTCCAACAGTCCCCGCAGGTTCTCCTGGATCCAGAGCAAGGCCCCTCCATCCAATGTCTGAAGCACGGATAACATGGAAAAACTTCCTGCCTTTCCTTCCCTTGACCCGCCGGGGCCCCGGGACTATAATAAAGTGAGATATGACCGGTCAAAGCCCGACCGGCCGGCAGGGATATTATACCCTGCTCCCGGGCCCGAGGCAAGCCGTTTTTGTTAGATCATGAGAACACGGGAGGTCCTCCCTTTTGAAGCAAGTCGTCTGTCTCTCCACCGAGCCCTGGAGCCCCACCCCCGGCCGGACCCAGCACCTGATCACCCGGCTCAAGGACGCCCAGGTCCTCTACTTCTGCCCCGGCGGCGGACTGTTGGATCAACGCTGGCGCCAGCCGGGCAGGAAGGTCCGCCCCAACGTCACCGTCTATACCATGCCCCCCGCCCTCCCTGTGGATGAGCGCCACGACCGGCTGTTCCGGCTCTCCCGGCAGCGCCAGATCCGCTTTCTCGCCGACAAGCTGGCCCGGCACCGCTTCCGCCGTCCCCTTCTGTGGACCACCTCCCCTGTCCATATCCACGCCCTGGATGCGCTGGAGTACGACGGTCTGGTCTACGACTGCGACCAGGTGTGGGACGAGCTGCCCGACCGGTGGGAGGGCAGTCTGGCTGGTGCGGCGGACGTGGTCTTTGCCGCTTCCCCAGGGCTGGCCGACCGCCTCTCCCCGTGCCGCGGCAACATCGCGCTGCTTCCCAACGGGGTGAATTACCCTCTCTTCGCCGCCGCGGGCTCCGCCGGGCGTCGGGGGGAGCTGGACCACCTGCCCGGGCCCCTGCTGGGCTGGGCAGGCACCATCCATGCCGACCTGGATTTGACCCCCATCCTCTATGCCGCCCAGGCCCGGCCCGCCTGGACCTTCCTGCTACTGGGGCGCCGGGAAGAAAACCCTCTGCTGCGCCGTCTCTCCCGCCTGTCCAATGTGATGCTGGCCGGCCCCTGCCCGCTGGTGGAGGTCCCCGACTATTTGGGCCGCTGCCAGGTTCTGCTGGACCTGCTGCGGGACAGCCAGCCCTATAACGACGTGGTCCCGCCCCGGCTCTATGAGTATCTCTCCACCGGCAAGCCCATCGTATCCATGCTGTGGCCGGAACAGGTGGAGCTCTTCCCCGATGTGGTCTACGGCGCCCACTCCCCGGAGGAGTTCCTCCATCTGTGCCAGCAGGCGCTGGCGGAGGACCCGGGCTGGGTGGATCAGCGCCGCCGGGACTACGGTGCGGCCGCCGCCTGGTCACGGCGGGTCATCGCCGTATCGGGATTTCCCGGATCGACCAGAAAAATCGGCAGGCCGACGAGGTCAAGCGCATCCTGGTCACGGCGGGCCTGCTGTGAGCCCGCCCCCGCCGTCCTGACGACTTCCTTGTCATTTTTTCTCCCGCTCCTTGTGGAAGCTGACAAAAATGCCCTGCCCCCTTGCAAATATCGGGATTTTTCGATAAAATGAAAGTCCATTCATTGTTGGGCAAGGAGGTCCTCCTATGTTTGTGTGCCTGTCTTCCATTTGTCGGCAGCACAGCATCCTGCGGGGGGATTTGTGCGCCCAAAAATAACAGGTAAGCGATCCCAGGCTGTCCGTTCCAGGCGGGCGGCCTGAATCTTTTCCCCGGGGAGAGCGGTCCGGGCCGCTCCTTTTCGCCTGTCCCCCGGCCGGGATCCTGAAAGGAGAGTTTTTTATGAAGAAAGTCGCTGTCATTATGGGCTCTGATTCTGACTGGCCGGTGGTCCAGGGGGCCTGCGCCCAGCTGAAGGAGTTCGGCATCCCCTATGAGGCCCACATCCTCAGTGCCCACCGCACCCCCGCCGCTGCCGCCGAGTTCGCCCGGGGTGCCCGGGCCAACGGCTTCGGCGTGCTCATCTGCGCCGCCGGCATGGCCGCCCACCTGGCGGGGGCCTTCGCCGGGAACTCCACCCTGCCCGTCATCGGTATCCCCATGAAGGGGGGCGCCATGGACGGCCTGGATGCCCTGCTGGCCACCGTGCAGATGCCCAGCGGCATCCCCGTGGCCACTGTGGCCATCAACGGGGCTAAGAACGCCGCTGTGCTGGCCGCCCAGATCCTTTCCGTCTCCGACGATGTGCTGGCCGCCAAGCTGGACGCCGCCCGGGAGAAGATGGCGGAGCAGATCGCCGCCAAGGAGGCCAAGCTCCAGGCAGAGCTTTGATCCAGACAGGAAATCGGAGTGATGGAGCGCGCTGCGCGCGCATTTTAGGCACCCCAGCACCGCTTTTCAACTCCTATCTCAAGCAGGTTTCTGCTTCCCGATCAACTAGATTTTTGAGAAAAAGAAAGGACGGTCTACTATGAAGAAAGTCGAGCAGCTGTATGAGGGCAAGGCCAAGAAGGTCTATTCCACCGAGGACCCGGGTCTGGTCATCGTGTCCTACAAGGATGACGCCACCGCCTTTGACGGTCTGAAAAAGGGCACCATCACCGGCAAGGGGGCCATCAACAACCAGATGACCAACTACCTGATGGGCCAGCTGGAGAAGGCCGGCGTGCCCACCCACTTTGTGGAGGAGCTGAGCGAGCGGGAGACCGTGGTGAAGAAGGTGACCATCGTCCCCCTGGAGGTCATCATCCGCAACATCTCCGCTGGTTCCTTCGCCAAGCGCTACGGCGTGGAGGAGGGCATCGTGTTCGACGCCCCCACCATCGAGTTCTCCTATAAGAACGACGACCTGCACGATCCCCTCATCAACGACTACCACGCCGTAGCCCTGAAGCTGGCCACCTGGGACGAGATCGACACCATCAAGAAGTACGCCTTCCAGGTCAACGACTTCCTGAAGAAGACCCTGGCCGAGTGCGGTGTCACCCTGGTGGACTTCAAGCTGGAATTTGGCAAGACCTCTGACGGAACCATCGTGCTGGCCGACGAGATCAGCCCCGACACCTGCCGCTTCTGGGACTCCAAGACCGGGGAGAAGCTGGACAAGGACCGCTTCCGCCGGGACCTGGGCAACGTGGAGGGCGCTTACCAGGAGATGGCCCGCCGCCTGATGGGGAAATAAGCCTTGGGGATCATCGGCTCAGCGGACGGTCCCACTGCCGTAATCGTGACCGGCTCTCCGGGGCCAGTCCTTCTGCTCCTGGCGCTGCTGATCCTGGGCGCGGGGACCCTGGCCTGGCTTTTGATCCGCAAACACAGGAAATAGATCTCCCTGGGCAGGCACAGGGGGGTGGGGAGCGAGGGAGTATGTTCTCCTCTTTCCCTTTTCTCCACGCGCAACTCTTCACTCTAAACTTTTTAGGAGGACCACATGGGCGGCTTTTTTGGCGCAGTTTCACACCAGGATGTGACCCTGGATATCTTCTTTGGAGTGGACTATCACTCCCACCTGGGCACCCGGCGGGGCGGCATGATCATCCATGACGCCAAAGATGGGTTCCAGCGGCAGATCCACTCCATTGAGAACACCCCCTTCCGCACCAAGTTTGAGAAGGATCTGTCCGATTTCCACGGGTGCAGCGGCATCGGCTGCATCAGCGACACTGACCCACAGCCCCTGCTGGTACGGTCCCACCTGGGACTGTACGCCATCACCACGGTGGGCATCATCAACAACGCCGAGGAGCTGATCCAGCGGTATTTTTCCGACCACGGCCATCAGTTTATGGCCATGAGCTCCGGAAAGGTCAACTCCACCGAGCTGGCCGCTGCCCTCATCAACCAGAAGGATGACCTGGTCTCCGGCATCCTGCACGCCCAGGAGGAGATCGATGGCTCCCTCACCCTGCTGCTCCTTACAGAGCAGGGTGAGATCATCGCCGCCCGGGACCGGCTCGGCCGTCTGCCGGTCCTGGTGGGGCAGAACGACAGCGGCTGCTGTGTCTCCTTCGAGTCCTTTGCCTACCACAAGCTGGACTACCACGACGCCTACGAGCTGGGCCCCCGTGAGATCGTCCGCATCACCGCTGACGGCTTCGAGACCCTCTCCCCCGCCGGCCAGGAGATGAAGATCTGCGGCTTCCTGTGGACCTACTACGGCTATCCCAACTCCAACTACGAGGGGATCAATGTAGAGGTCATGCGCTACCGCAACGGGGAGATCATGGCCCGGGACGAGGTGGCCCGGGGCCAGCTGCCCAAGGTGGACTATGTGGCCGGGGTGCCTGACTCCGGCGTCCCCCACGCCATCGGCTTTGCCAACCGCAGCGGCAAGCCCTTTGCCCGCCCCTTCGTCAAGTACACCCCCACCTGGCCCCGGTCCTTCATGCCCTCCAATCAGGAGGTCCGGAACCAGGTAGCCAAAATGAAACAGATTCCCGTACCGGAGCTGATCCAGGACAAGAAGCTGCTGTTTGTGGACGATTC
>ENA-ORTQ01003653-ORTQ01003653.1-human-gut-metagenome-genome-assembly--contig:-NODE-3653-length-11297-cov-3.967266_pt1 | contig 11297 bp, 9 predicted proteins | sample MGYA00241912_ERZ509188 | MGnify/ENA primary metagenome ERZ509188 (study PRJEB26280, sample SAMEA2338849) | human gut metagenome | biome: human gut; feature: human-associated habitat; material: faeces...
AAACGGTGGATAACTCTTCTCATTCCCAGGGAAGATGGGGAAAAGCTTTTGGAAGAGATGAAAAACACCAGATTCAAAGCCCGTACCCGTCTTTTGGAGGCGCTTCTTTTGGCAGAAGATGGGAAGCTTGAGACTGCCTTAGCAGGAAAAGAGCTTGGAACCAATGCTTCTGTTTTGCATTATTTTCAGGAAAAAGGGATTGTTTCTGTGGATTCAGATGAGGTGTACAGAAGTGCAATTGCAGATGCAGCAAGCATCCCCCATATAGAACCCGCGGGGCTGAGCCAGCTCCAGAAACAGGCTGTGGAGCAGATCCTGGCAGAATGGGAAAAACCTGAGCCAAGGCCTGTTCTGATCCATGGCGTTACAGGAAGTGGGAAAACAGAAGTTTACATGGAACTGATCGACAGGGTGTTAAAGGAAGGCAGACAGGCAATCGTGCTGATCCCGGAAATTGCCCTGACGTATCAGACCGTCAGACGATTTTATGGCCGCTTTGGAGATAAGGTGTCCGTGATCAACTCCAGGCTTTCCCAGGGAGAGCGGTATGACCAGTTCAAAAGGGCAAAGCAAGGGAAGCTTCAGGTAATGGTAGGTCCCCGTTCCGCACTTTTCACTCCATTTGGAAATCTTGGTTTAATCGTTATTGATGAGGAACATGAATCCTCTTACAAAAGTGAGAACAGTCCCAGGTATCATGCCCGCGAGACTGCTATACACAGGGCGGAAATGGAGGGGGCCAGGGTGCTCCTTGGATCAGCCACTCCTTCCATGGAAGCTTATTACAGGGCAAAAGAAGGAGAATACGCTCTTGTAAAGCTGGCGGCCAGATTTGAAGAAAGGCCTCTTCCAAAAGTATCAATTATTGATATGAGGGAACAATTAAAGAAGGGAAACCGTCTTGCACTTAGCCTGGAGCTAAGGGAAGATCTGGGAAAATGCCTGGAAAAGGGCGAGCAGGCCATGCTGTTCCTTAACCGCCGCGGGTATGCGGGCTTTGTTTCCTGCCGTTCCTGCGGTCATGTGATGAAATGTCCACATTGTGATGTTTCTTTAAGTGAGCACAATGGGAGAAAGCTGATCTGTCACTATTGCGGCTACGAAACTATGAAGCCGGACAAATGCCCGGTCTGTTCCTCCCCTTATATAGGAGGATTCAAAGCAGGAACCCAGCAGATCCAGCAGGTGGTGGAAAAAGAATTTCCAGAGGCGAGAGTCCTTCGCATGGATTATGACACCACACGGGCCAAGGGCAGTTATGAGGAAATCCTGGAAGCTTTTTCCCAGCACAGGGCAGACATCCTCATTGGAACCCAGATGATCGTCAAGGGACATGATTTTCCAGATGTGACTTTAGTCGGCGTGATCGCGGCGGATCTTTCCCTGAATGCAGACGATTACCGCAGCGGGGAGCGCACCTTCCAGCTTCTGACTCAGGCAGTAGGACGTTCCGGAAGAGGCAAAAAAGAGGGGCATGCCCTGATCCAGACTTACAGCCCGGATCATTACAGCATCCAGACAGCGTCCAGGCAGGACTACGAGGAGTTCTATGAGGAGGAGATGGGATACCGGATCCTTATGGATTATCCGCCCTCTGCCCATATGATGGCAGTGCTTGGAGCGTCGGAGGATGAGGCTGTGCTGGAGGCAGCCATGCATTATCTCAGGCTGTTTGTGGACAAGCTTCACTCTGGAAAAGCGCTGCATGTGATCGGCCCTGCCCCGGCACCTGTGGGAAAAGTAAAAGACATATACAGAAGAGTAATCTATCTGAAGCATGAGAATTATGACCTGCTTGTGCGGATCAAGGACAGGCTGGAGGAATATATTGAAATTAATTCCGGCTTCAGGAAGGTAAATATACAGTTTGATTTTTTATAGAAAAAGGAGATTAAATAAGATGGCACTTAGAACAATCAGAACAGAGGGAGATTCCGTTTTGGAGAAAGTCTGCAGACCTGTAGAGAAAATTGACAAGCGTACCAAGGATCTGGTAGGAGACATGCTGGAGACCATGTACGATGCCTGCGGTGTAGGTCTTGCAGCCCCTCAGGTAGGTGTATTAAAAAGAATCGTAGTGATCGATATCGGAGACGGCCCGCTGGTTCTTGTAAATCCGGAGATTCTTATGACTTCCGGTGAGCAGACTGGTGAGGAAGGCTGCTTAAGCGTTCCGGGAATGTCCGGCCAGGTTACCCGCCCCAACTATGTGAAGGTGAAAGCCCTTGACATGGATATGAAAGAGCAGGAATACGAAGGAGAGGGACTTCTTGCAAGAGCTTTTTGTCATGAGATCGATCATCTGGATGGAAAAATGTACACCCGTCTGGTTGAAGGCGAGCTCCATCATGTAAGCTATGATAACGAGGAGGAAGAAGATTAAATGAGAATTGTTTATATGGGAACACCGGATTTTGCGGTGAATCCTCTTCATGCCCTGGCAGAAGCCGGATATGAAGTTGTGGGCGTTGTCACACAGCCTGACAAGCCAAAGGGCAGAGGAAAGACCATGCTGCCAACACCTGTAAAGGAAGAGGCAATGAAGCATGGATTTCCTGTTTTTCAGCCGGTGAAAGTACGGGATCCGGAATTTCAGGAGGTTCTGGAGGGACTGGAGCCGGATATTATTGTGGTAGCAGCATTCGGACAGATCATTCCGAAGAGCATTCTGGAACTGCCAAAGTACGGATGCATCAACATCCATGCCTCCCTGCTTCCCAAATACCGCGGTGCAGCGCCAATCCAGCAGGCGGTGATTGACGGGGAAAAAGAATCCGGCGTAACGATCATGCAAATGGGAACCGGTCTTGATACAGGAGATATGATTTCCAAGATCATAGTACCCCTTGCTGCAGATGAGACTGGCGGAAGCCTGTTTGACAAGCTGGCAGAAGCAGGCGCAAAGCTTCTTATTGCGACTTTGCCTCATATTTTTGACGGCACAGCCGTTTACGAGAAGCAGCCGGAAGAAAGCCCGACCCCATATGCAGGCATGATCACCAAGCAGATGGGACTGATGGATTTCTCCAAATCTGCCGCAGAACTGGAAAGACTTGTGCGAGGCTTAAATCCCTGGCCAAGTGCCTTTACCTTCTATAATGGCAAAACATTAAAGGTATGGGAGAGCTTTGTGGCAGAGAGTGACGATCTTAACCAGGCAGAACCTGGAACCGTTGTAAAAGCAGACAAAAAAGGAATTTATGTGGCCTGCGGCGAGGGCGTTCTGGTGCTTTCCCAGGTTCAGTTGGAAGGAAAGAAACGAATGGACGCAGATGCATTCCTTCGCGGATGCCGCATAGAAGCCGGAAACAGATTCGCAGATAAAAAGGAGTGATCGTATGTACGGATATGGATATCCTTATGGATTTTATTTTGATCCTACCTATGTTTTGCTGATTATCGGAATGATCCTGGCGCTGGCAGCTTCCGGAAAAATGAGAAGCACGTTTGCCCGCTACCAACAGGTAAGAAGCCACAGCGGACTTACCGGAGCCCAGACGGCCCAGAGAATCCTGAATGCTGCTGGAATCTATGATGTGACAGTGGTTCCCATTGCAGGAAGCCTCACGGATCACTATGATCCAAGAACAAAGAAGCTGGCACTTTCCCAAGATGTATACGGAAGAACTTCTGTGGCTGCTGTGTGTGTGGCCGCCCATGAGTGCGGACACGCCATCCAGCACAATGTGAATTATGCACCGCTGAACATCCGCTCTGCCATTGTACCAGTGGCAAATATCGGATCTTCCCTTTCCTGGCCGATCTTTCTTCTGGGACTGATCCTTTCCATTCCGGCTCTTACCACAGCAGGAATTGTGCTGTTTTCACTGGCCGTGCTGTTCCAGCTTGTGACCCTTCCGGTGGAGTTTAATGCTTCCTCAAGAGCCTTAAAAATGCTGGAAAGTACCGGAATTCTAAGTCACGAGGAAAATGCAGGTGCAAAAAAGGTGCTTACCGCAGCAGCCCTGACTTATGTAGCAGCGCTGGCTTCCTCCATTTTGCAGCTTTTGAGACTGATCATACTTTCCGGAGGTAGAAGACGGGATGATTAACGGAATCAATTCCAGGGAAATGATCCTGGAAATATTACTTGAAATTGAAGAGGGCGAGCACAGCCATGTGGCGATCCGAAATGCCCTTTCCAAATACCAGTTTCTTCCCAAGCAGGACCGGGCATTTATTACCCGGGTCTGCGAGGGAACCTTAGAATATCGGATCCAGATCGACTATATTATCAATTCTTTTTCCAAGGTGACTGTGGATAAGATGAAGCCTGCCATTCGGGAAATCTTAAGAAGTGCGGTATACCAGCTGAAATATATGGACAGCGTGCCGGACAGCGCAGTGTGCAATGAAGCTGTGAAGCTGGCACAGCGCAAGGGCTTTTATAACCTGAAGCCTTTTGTAAACGGTGTGCTTCGCACCATTGCAAGGGAAATGGACAAGGTCAGCTTCCCGAAGAAGGAAGAAGATCTTCTGAAATATCTTTCCGTGAAGTATTCCATGCCGGAGAATCTGGTAACAAGATGGCTGGATGCATATGGAGAGGAAACTACAGAAAAGATCCTGGCTGATTTTCTTACCGAGCGGCCTCTTACCATCCGCTGCCGCACCTATCTGAATTCCAAAGAAGAAATTGTGAAGAGCCTGGAAAATCAGGGCGTAGAGGTAACGCCTGCCCCTTATCTTCCTTATGCATATGGAATCTCCGGTTTCAACCATATTCTTGCATTGGATGCCTTCATTAAAGGACAGATTGTAGTGCAGGACGTAAGCTCCATGCTGGTTGCAGAGGTGGCAAACCCTAAGAAGGGGGATTATGTGATTGATGTGTGCGCGGCACCGGGAGGCAAAAGCCTTCACATGGGTGACAAAATGGAAGGCTACGGAACTGTGGATGCCAGGGATGTGAGCCAGTACAAGGTGAACCTGATCGAGGAGAATATCCAGAGAACCAACTCCATCAATGTGCAGGCAAAGGTACAGGATGCCACCGTGTTTGATCAGGAGTCAGAGCTGCTGGCAGACATTGTGATCGCAGATGTTCCCTGCTCCGGCTATGGCGTCATCGGCAAGAAACCGGAGATCAAATACCGGGTAACTCCTCAGAAACAGGAGGAAATCGTAATCCTGCAGAGAACCATTCTGGACCGTGCAGCCAACTATGTGAAGCCAAGAGGAGAACTGATCTTCAGTACCTGCACCATTGCAAAAGAAGAAAACGAAGAGAATATGATGTGGTTTTTGCAGAATTATCCGTTTAAGCTGGAAAGCCTGGATCCTTATCTTCCAGAGGAACTGCATTCTGAGACAACGGCTCTTGGATATCTGCAGCTGCTTCCAGGCGTACATAAGACAGATGGATTTTTTATTGCAAAATTCAGAAGAAAATAGGAAACGAAATTATGACAGACATTAAGTCCATGAATAAAGAAGAACTGAAGGATCTGATGGTACAGGTTGGAGAAAAGCCTTTTCGTGCCAAACAGATCTACAGCTGGCTTCATGAACACCTGGTAACTTCCTATGAAGAAATGGGAAATATCCCGGGAAAATTAAAAGAAAAACTGAAGGAATATCCCATCACGGCCCTGGAAATGGTGGACGAGCAGATTTCCGCCATTGACGGCACAAGGAAATATCTGTTTCGTCTTTCTGATGGAAATGTGATCGAGAGCGTTCTCATGCGTTATAAACATGGGAACTCTGTGTGCATTTCCTCCCAGGTGGGCTGCAAAATGGGATGCCGTTTCTGCGCCTCTACCATTGGAGGCTGGACCAGAAACCTGCTTCCTTCCGAGATGCTGGACCAGATCTACCGGATCCAGAGCATTACCGGCGAGCGTGTATCCAATGTAGTGGTGATGGGAACCGGCGAACCGATGGATAACTATGATAACATTGTACGTTTTGTACATCTGCTTTCCGAGGAAGGCGGTCTTAATATCAGCCAGAGGAATATAACCGTATCGACCTGCGGGATTGTTCCGAAAATCTATGAGCTTGCAAAGGAAAAGCTGCAGATTACCCTTGCGTTATCCCTGCATGCTCCGAATGATGAGAAAAGGCGTGAGCTGATGCCCATTGCCAACCGCTACAGTATGGATGAGGTCCTGGATGCATGCCGGAATTATTTCCAGGAAACAGGCAGGAGAATCACCTTTGAATACAGTCTTGTGGCTGGTGTTAATGACAGTGATGAGGACGCAAAAGAGCTAAGCAGCCGGATCCATGACATTAACTGTCATGTAAATCTGATTCCTGTGAACCCGATCAAAGAGCGTTCTTACAGGCGTTCCACCCATCAGGCTGTGGAGAATTTTAAAATAAAACTTGAAAAATGCGGAATTAATGTTACTATTAGAAGGGAAATGGGCAGTGATATAGACGGTGCCTGTGGACAATTGAGAAAGAGTTATATGGAAAAAGGTTACGATCAGCAGTAACCAAGAAGCAGAAAGCGAGAAGTGACATGAGGGTATATTCAGCTACGAATATCGGAATGAAGCGGAAGATGAACCAGGATTATGTGTTCGCTTCCCAGACCCCGGTTGGAAATCTCCCGAACCTCTTTGCTGTTGCTGATGGAATGGGAGGGCACAACGCAGGTGATTACGCTTCCTCTCACGCTGTCAGGATACTGGTAGATGAAATCAGGGAAGATACGGATTACAATCCAGTAAAGGTGATCCGCCATGCCATCGAGACTGCTAACACAGAAATTATAGAACAGGCACAAAAAGACGAGAAACTTCGTGGAATGGGCACCACCATGGTGGTAGCCACCATTGTTGGCCAGTATGCCTATGTGGCCAATGTGGGAGACAGCAGACTGTATGTGGCAGACAAACAACTGAGACAGGTTACCAGAGATCATTCGCTGGTACAGGAAATGGTAAGAATGGGTGAAATTACAGCCGAGGAGGCACGGAATCATCCGGATAAGAATATTATCACCAGAGCGCTTGGTGCAGAGAAAACCGTAGATGTAGATTTCTTTGACATGCGTCTGGAGCCGGGAAGTACGATTCTGATGTGCTCGGACGGTCTTTCCAATATGGTTGAGGATTCCAAGATGGAAGAGATCATATTGAATTCCGATGAAGACATTAACTGGAAAGGGGAGACCCTGATCCGGGAGGCCAACAACAACGGCGGCAAAGACAACATTGCAATAGTATTGGTAGAACCATTCACGAATGAGGTGGAAACATGTTAAAGACAGGTATGATCATAGCTGAGCGCTATGAAATTGTAAGCAAAATCGGTACCGGCGGAATGGCGGACGTATATAAGGCAATGGACCATAAACTGAACCGCTTTGTGGCAGTTAAGGTTCTGAAGCCGGAATTCCGGGAAGATGCAACTTTTGTAAAGAAATTCAGAAGTGAGGCGCAGGCAGCAGCAGGACTGACGCATCCCAATATCGTCAATGTATTTGACGTAGGAGATGATGAGGGCGTTTATTACATTGTAATGGAACTGATCGAGGGAATTACCCTGAAGGAGTATATTTCCAAGAAAGGCAAGCTTTCCGTAAAGGAAGCAACCAGTATTGCCATTCAGGTATCCATGGGACTGGAGGCTGCACACAGCCACGGAATTGTACACCGTGATGTGAAGCCGCAGAACATTATTATTTCTACAGACGGTAAAGTAAAGGTAACAGACTTTGGTATTGCCAGAGCCGCATCCTCCAATACCATCAGCTCCAATGTGATGGGATCTGTACATTACAGTTCACCGGAGCAGGTACGAGGCGGTTACAGCGATGAGAAGAGTGATATCTATTCATTGGGTATTACCTTATATGAGATGGTAACAGGCAGGGTTCCATTTGACGGGGATACCACAGTTGCCATTGCCATCAAGCATCTTCAGGAGGAAATGGTTCCGCCTAGCCTCTATGCGCCGGATCTTCCGTACAGCTTGGAGCAGATCATTTTGAAATGTACCCAGAAGAGTGTGGACCGCAGATACAACAAGATGGAGGATGTGATCGCAGACCTGAAGCATTCCCTGATCGACCCGCAGGGGGATTTTGTGAAGCTGACTTCTGTAGATACAGATGCCAAGACGGTGGTAATCTCTGACGAGGAGCTTGGGGAGATCAAGCATACCCCGAAGCAGTCCATAAAGGCTGACATTGAGGCTCTTGAGAAGGAACTTAATGAGACCAACTATGATGATTACGATCCGGATGAGGACGAAGACAGAACCAGCCGTTCCCGCAGCAGAAGCAGCAGGGACCGTGACAGAGAAAGGGACAGAGAAAGGGACAGAGAAAGGGACAGAGATGACAGAGAGCGCCGCCTTAAGAAAAAGAAAAGAGGCGTCAGCGTAGCAGGAAGTATTGTGGCACTGATCGCAGGCGCAGCTGTTCTCATTGCTGTGATCGTTGTAGCAGGAAAGGCCACCGGCCTGATGGGAGGCGGCAAGGCAAATACTGAAGCAGACCAGCAGGAGCAGACCACACAGCAGGATAACACAGATGACGGACTGGTACCAGTACCTGATCTGGTTGGCAAGACAGAGGCTGAGGCTCAGGAACTCCTTGCATCCCTGAATATCGGAATGAGCTACAAGGGTGAGGAAGCTTCCACTCAGGCCAAAGGCAATATTTCTTCCCAGGATCCTGTAGAGGGTACCAGAGTAGAGAAGAATTCGACAGTCAATTATTATGTAAGTAAAGGTTCAGAAGAAATTACAGTACCGGATCTGTTTGGCCAGAATGCTGCAGCCGCACAGGAAACTCTGGAGAGCCAGGGCGTGAATGTTCAGATAAATAAGATCTACCCGGATGATACCTCTTCTGTGGATATCGGATGCGTACTGGATACAGAGCCGACAGCCGGCACGACTGTGAAGGCCGGGGATACGGTTACCTTTACCATCAGCCGCGGTATTGACTATGGCGACAGCGTACAGGTACCGGATGTAACCGGACTTGAGAAAAATGAAGCAATTGCCAAGCTTGGCAAATTCCTTAATATCAATGTGGAGACACAGGTAAGCACAGATGTTGCAGAAGGAACCGTTATTTCCCAGGATCCGATCGGATTCACAGATGATGATCCGGTTTACGGAAATCCTGACACAGATACCATTACCATTACCGTAAGCAGTGGTACACAGGATACTTCTGCCGCAGAGAGCACAGAAGATACAACTCAGACACAGAGCTCTTCCGACGCTGCTGCAGCCGCTGTTGCAAACGGTGAAATCTGGAAATGCACCCAGAGACTGAACACACCTACCGGATACACAGGCGGTCTTGTCAGACTGGAACTGGTTCAGGAAGTGAGCGGAGTTCCCACTGCAAGCACTGTAGTAGACGGACAGCAGCTGACTTTCCCGTATCAGCTGGACATCATTGGAGCACCTGGTGTGGCTGAGGGTACCTTATATCTGTCCGAACAGCAGTCAGACGGAAGCTACCAGGAACTTGGACATTATCCGCTTACTTTTGAGAAAGCAGAGTAATCCATGCAGGGAAAGATCATTAAAGGAATCGCAGGTTTTTATTACATTTATGCCGAGGACGGCAATGTGTATGAATGCAAGGCAAAGGGGATTTTCCGAAAGGATAATTTCAAGCCCCTTGTAGGGGATAATGCGGAAATTTCCGTTCTGGACCAGGAGGCGAAGGAAGGCAGCGTAACTGCCATTCTTCCCCGCCGCAATTCCCTGATCCGTCCGGCAGTTGCCAATGTGGATCAGGCATTTGTTATCTTTGCAATGGAGGATCCAAAGCCGAATTTTCTTCTTCTGGACAGATTTCTGATTATGATGGAGCAGCAGGGGATTCCTGCTGTTATCTGTTTTAACAAGAAGGATTTAGGAGAGAAGGAAGAACTGGAACGGCTGTATCAGACCTATACCGGATGCGGATACCAGGTGGTTCTGTCCAGTACCTTAGAAGGAGAGGGCATCGACGAGATCCGTCAGATCCTGAGAGGAAAGACAACCGTGGTAGCAGGTCCTTCCGGAGTTGGCAAATCTTCCATCACCAACTGCATGCAGGGTGAGATTCAGATGGAGACTGGAGAGATCAGCCGGAAGCTGAAAAGAGGAAAGCACACTACCAGACATTCCCAGGTAATTCCTGTGGAGAAGGATACCTTCCTTGTGGATACTCCGGGATTTTCTTCTTTGTATCTTACGGATATGGAAGAAGATGAACTGAGAAATTATTTTCCGGAATTTCTGAAATATGAACCGCAGTGCCGTTTCCAGGGATGCAGACACATCCACGAACCGGACTGCGGCGTTAAGGAAGCACTGGCAGAGGGAAAGATCAGCCAGCTGCGTTATGAGGATTATCTGGCATTATATGAGGAATTAAAAGAGAAAAGGAGATACTAAAACTATGTATCAGCTATGCCCTTCCATTTTATCAGCGGATTTTAACCGCCTGGGCGAACAGATTAAAATTCTTGAAAACGAAGGAGTACAGTGGCTCCACATTGACGTTATGGATGGAGATTTCGTTCCAAGCATTTCTTTTGGAATGCCTGTGATCAAATCCATTCGTAAGGAATCCAAGATGTTTTTTGATGTTCATCTTATGGTGACAGAGCCAGAGAGATACATTCAGGATTTTGTAAACTGCGGTGCAGATTCCATTACCGTACATGCAGAAGCCTGTGAGGATCTGGAAAGGACAATTGAGCGCATCAAGGACGCTGGCGTGAAGGTGGGAGTCTCCATCAAGCCTGCGACTCCGGTGAATGACATCAGCCATATGCTGGAGGATGTGGACATGGTTCTGGTTATGACTGTACAGCCGGGATTCGGCGGACAGAAATTTATACCCCAATCCATCGAAAAGATTGCCCGACTCAAAGAGATGATTCTCCGTAAAAATGCCCATACCCTTATCGAAGTAGACGGGGGTATCAACATCGAAACTGCCCGCCTCACGATAGATGCAGGCGCCGATATTCTGGTATGCGGACACAGCGTATTCTCTTCGGGAAACCCCGAAGCCACCATCGCACAAATGAAAGCGATGTAAAAACATCGCCGTAATTTGCCAGAAAAACATACCACCGAACCCACAAAATACGGCGACAAAATAAGACCTATACCCATTGTCGCTCTTCACACCGTCGCCGTTCGCACTTTATGAGACGAGGACTATTCGATGATGCACCATTTATACGTCTTGCCATACCTTTTGCCGCCGGTATCGCCTTGCAAGAAATCATACCCGATATTTTTCTATGGGTATCTTTCATCATCGGAATCGTCTTTCTGATTCTACACACCTACTCCCTGCAACATATCGAGTTACG
>ENA-ORTQ01003656-ORTQ01003656.1-human-gut-metagenome-genome-assembly--contig:-NODE-3656-length-11293-cov-3.508187_pt1 | contig 11293 bp, 9 predicted proteins | sample MGYA00241912_ERZ509188 | MGnify/ENA primary metagenome ERZ509188 (study PRJEB26280, sample SAMEA2338849) | human gut metagenome | biome: human gut; feature: human-associated habitat; material: faeces...
AGATCGTCAGTGTTGACAGCGGTGCCCACAGTGGCGGCCACGGCCTTGACGGTGCCGTCCACGGGGGCGGAGACCTCGATCTCCATCTTCATGGCCTCCAGCACCACCAGCACGTCGCCAGCCTTCACGGCCTGGCCCACGGAGCACTCCACCTTGAAGATATTGCCGGGCATGGGGCTGTTGACAGCCGTCTCACCGGCGGCCACAGTGGCGGGAGCAGCAGCGGGCGCGGGGGCGGCGACAGGAGCGGCAGCCACAGGGGCGGCCACGGGAGCGACAGCGGCAGGAGCGGCGGCTCCAGTCTTTTCCACAGTCACGCTGTAAACTTTTCCATTTACAGTTACGTTGTAGTTCATAGTCTATCTTTCCCCTTCTTTGATTATTTTATGGTCACCGGCTTGGGCCGGGCGCAGGCCCCTCCCAATCGGACGTCCATTTTCCCGGACTCCCCCTGTTCCCGTGACGGGACACAGGGGGAGAAACCCGAAATTGGTGGCATTATATCACTTCAGCGGGAATTTTTCAAGGGTTTCGGCCCAGAAGACCGATTTTCTGCATGGGATCTTTACAGCACGTCGGCAAATGCCTGGATGGCGGTGCTGGCCTGCCCGAAGTCCCGCATCTGCTGGTCCACACCCAGCTTGATGTGGGGCACGCCGGCCTCGTCCAGCGCCTTCTTCAGATAGGGGTACTCCATCTCTTCGGGGTCGCAGAACTGCTGCATGAACAGGACCACGCCCTGGGCACCGCTGTCCTTGGCCAGCTGGGCTACGAACTCGCCCCGGCGGTTCTGGCTGGAGTGCTCATCGTAGAGCAGGACATCATAGTCCTGATCAGCGAACTGCTGGGCCAGGGCCATCATGGGATCGCCCTCCTCGCTGGCATCCACCCGGAAAGCGCGGCTCTCTTGGGCCACGTCGTCGGCGGCAATGGCGATGTTGTTGTCGTCAAAGATCTGGAGCAGCTTGGGGTTGTCGCAGATGATGCCGGAGGTGACGATCTTTCTGCCCTTCCAGTTGGCTGCGGGCAGCTGGGCCAGCTCGGCGTTCAGGGCCTCCAGCTTCTCGGCGTAGACGGCGGGCTCCATGAACCAAGCGGAGCGCAGCACGGCGGAGCGGCTGACGGCGGAGATGACATCACAGTGCTCGCTGGCCAGCTTGACGAAAGCCCGGCGGGCGGCGCGGCTGCGGTTCATCACCTTGATAGCGGCCCGCAGGTCGTCATCGGTGATCTCCTTGCCGGCAATCTTCTCCAGCTCAGACTTGACGTGCATGTACTGGTCCACCGTGAACTGCAGGCCGAAAGCGGGCTTGCGGTACTGGGGATGGGCCAGGAAGATGCAGGGCAGCTTGTCGCTCATGGCTACGCGGATGTTCTGGCTCATGGGCCGCAGGGTATCACAGATGGTGGGGGTGATGACGCCGTCCAGCTGATCCAGGGTGCCGTCCAGCAGCATCTCCAGCGCCAGCTGGGCGATGGTGCAGTAGAAGGTGGCGCAGTACTCCTTAGCCAGAGCAATGGTCTTCTTGTTGCTTCCCCAGATGCCCATGGGCACCATGCCGGCGGCCACCACCAGCTCGGCAGGGGCATAGTAGGGCAGCATTCCGATCACCTTTTTGCCCTGCTTCTTGTACTCGCTCAGCACACGGTAGGGGTGCTCGGAATACTCCTTGAACTTGTTCAGCAAAACCTCGGTGCTCATTTCGCCTCGGCCTCCTTCTTCGCTTGATTGGCCTCCATGGCCTCCACCAGGCCCTGGACACGGGTCTCATACTGGGCCTCGTTGAAGTTCCGGGGGTCAGCCTGGTCTCCGTCAAAACCGGCACAGGGGACACCCAGATCCTTGGTAAAGCGGCGCTGCATCTCGGCCATGTAGCCGGACCAGGGCTTGCAGGAGCGGTTGTAGTGGACCAGCACGCCGTCCACCTTGTTGTCCCGGCAGATGCCTTCGCGCCAATCCACGCCCTGCTCGATACACACGGAGTTGGGGGCCTTGTAGTAGGCGCGGACCATCTCGTCCATATTATTGTACACAAAGCCGAAAGCGGGGGCATACACCACGGCGGTGACGTTGACGCCATGCTCCTTCAGAGGCTTGAACAGATTGGGCAGCTTGGGCCAGCAGGGAATGCCCTCGAACATGACACGGTACTTCTCAGGGAAGGGGGTGGTGGAGGTGCCGTTCTTGACGGCCTCCTCCAGGTCCTTCTCCAGCAGCTCAAAGGCCTCGGCGGCGGCCACCTTGCCGCGGGCAGTGACTACGTCGGCCATGTGGTTGAACAGATCGAAGCCGCTGTAGGGGGAGGGTTTGTACTGCAGGTAATCGCACACCCGCAGCCAGGCCTGGGCGGTGCGGTTGGCATTGGCGCAGGCCTGCTCAAACTTCTTCTCGTCGAACTTCTTGCCGGTCAGCTCCTCCAGCTGCTTGATGGCGGAGTCGAACTGGGCGCGGACATAGGCCACATTGGTGTCATGGACATCAACAGTGTTGTTGTAGGGGATATCGATCATGATCAGGGGGATGTTGCGCATGCGGGCGATGTTCTCATACCACTTGGTCATGCAGTTGCAGATGTTGTTGCAGCAGAGCATGAAGTCGGGCTGAGGCATCTGCATCTGGCGGTAGGGCTTGATAGCCGCCTTCCGCAGCTCCTTCTCCCGGCCCTCAGGCAGGGCCTCGATCTCATAGATGTCGTCCAGCACCGTGTAGGGCTGCATGGTCTTGGGGTCCTTCTTGGGCTTGCCGGTCTCGGGGTCAATGACCACGTTGCCGTTCTCGTCCTTCAGGGGTTTGCCGCTGTTGGGGTTGATGACATACTCACCGGTCTCCAGGTCCACCTTGCGGGAAGCACGCTTGCCGGCGGCGTAGGCCAGACTGATGCGGGCGTAGCCGCAGATGTCGTTGTCAAAGCCCAAGTCCTCGGCAGCCTTGCACATGATCTCGCCGTCCCGGTTGGCGGCAATGCCGGCAGCCTGGTTCTCGGGGTACATGACGTTCAGATCAAAGGCCTCGGCCAGCTCACAGGGGAACTTGGAGCTCGACCAGCCCACCAGCTTGCCCTCGGCCTTGGCCTTGCGGGCGTCGGCGTACACATCCTCGACGACCTTGCGCAGCGCCTGAACGCCGGGGCTTACAGTTTTAGCCATTGTTCTTCTCCTCCTCACTAGATTCACTAGAAAATCAATGTTTCAATGTTGCAGGGCCGCTGGGAAAACAGCCCGAAATGGATCATTTCTCCCTGGTAAACGCGCCGATCCCGGCAATCACCAGTCCGATGGCCCCAACTAACAGAGCAAGTTCTTCCGGACCCATGAGGTCCCTGATTCCTGGAAGCCGTACACCTGCCAGTGTCATCAGCATGGCAAACAGAACAACCGCAATTCCGAACAGAACTTTTTTCATCCCTTTTGTTCCTTCTGATACCTCTGATAGGCGAACAGCGCCGCCCCCAGAGCCCCGTTGTACTGGGTCAGGGGCGAGGTATAGATGATGTGGCCCAGTTCCTCCTCCAGCGCCTTGACCACGCCGGTGTTCTGTGCCACGCCGCCGGTCATGACCACCTGATCCCGGACGCCTACCCGGTGGGCAAGGCCTGCCACCCGGCTGGCCACGGAGTGGTGGATGCCGTTGATGATATCCCGTTTGTCAGTGTCCAGAGACAGCTGGCTGATGACCTCGCTCTCGGCAAAGACAGTGCAGGTAGAGCTGATGGACACGTTCTTGGTGGACTGCGCCCCCAGCGTCCCCAGGTCCTCCACCTTCACCTCCAGCACCCGGGCCATCACGTCCAGGAACCGGCCGGTGCCGGCAGCACACTTGTCGTTCATGACAAAGTTGGTCATGACCCCGTTCTCGATCTGGAGCACCTTCACATCCTGGCCCCCGATGTCGATGACGGTGTGGACTTCAGGAAAAAGGAAGCTGGCTCCTCTGGCGTGGCAGCTCAGCTCGCTCATCTGCTGGTCTGCGATCTCCAGCATGGAGTTGCGGCCGTAACCTGTGGCCAGGACATAGCCCATGTCCTCCCGCTTCAGCCCGGCGTTCTCCAGTACGTCGCTGATGGCCCGCTGGGGGCCGCTGGTCCCCGCTCCCACGGGGATGAGGGACTTGCTGACCAGCTCCTTGCCATCCGCCAGGATGACGCACTTAGAGGCGGTGGAGCCGATATCGATGCCCAGCGTGTAAATTTTATCCATGGTTTCGCTCCAATGTCAGAAATTGTGTGGTCCCGCCGGAGACTGCTTTCTCCAGGACCCCCGGCGCTGTCACACCTGCGCCGGGCCGCTGCTCTCCCCCTCCGCTGGGACCGGCTGTGGCCCGGGCGGAGGGGGCGCATTTGTGTGGGAAAGGCCCTTACTTCTTCAGGTTGTCGTAGTCCCGGATGGTACGGGGCAGCAGCATCTGATGGAAGGGGCAGATGGACTCGGGGTTCTGATAGACAGCATCAGTGAAGGCCACGATGTAGTTGCGCATCATGGGCATGTCCACGATCTCGTCCACCAGGCCGGCCTGGGCGCAGAACAGAGGCTTGGACTTCACATCGTAGTCGTCGATCAGGGCGTTCATCTTGTCGATGGTGGGCTGGAGATCCTTGCCCGCCTTCTGATCCTTGGCCAGACGGCCGGTGTACATGGCGTTGGCGGCGGTCTTGCCATTCATGACATTGATCTCAGTGGCGGCGGTGCCCAGGGAGAAGGCGTTGTTGTCGTTGCCCTGGGGGCCGCCCAGCACATAGTGAGCGGCGGCAGTGCCGCGGCGCAGGGTGATCTCCATCATGGGCAGCTTGCTGGTCTGGATGGAGTAGATCAGGGACTGGCCCAGACCCAGCAGCTCGGCGACCTCGGCGTCATCGCCTACGTCGATGCCAGTGGTGTCCTGGATCCAGATCATGGGGATGCGGTCGCGGGCGCACAGGGTGACGAACTCGTTCATCTTGATCAGTCCCTGGCGGTACAGCTTGCCGCCGGCGCCCATGGACTGGCCGTACTTCTCCATCTTGTACTCAGGGTAGTTGGGGAACACGCCCTGCTGGTTGGCTACCACGCCCACCAACAGGCCGTCCACCTTGGCCAGACCGGTGATCATCTCGGGGCCGTAGCCCTTCTTGTACTCCATGAACTGGCTGCCGTCGAACAGGCGGGCGATGACGGAGTACATGTCATAAGGACGGTTCTTGTTGTTGAGCACCAGGTCGTACAGCTCCTCGTCGGAGACGGCGGGAGACTGGGGCGCATCCACGCGGAAGAACTCCAGGTCATAGCTGGGCAGCATATCCACATACTTCTTGATGCCGGCGATGACGCCCTCCTGGGTGTTGTACACCTCGCGGAAGAAGCCGGTCTGTCCGAAGTGGATGGAGACAGATCCGGGAGGATCGGCCCGCAGGCCCTTGGTGGCCTCGATCTGGGCCAGAGCGGCCTCCATGTCCACGTGGGGCTTGGGGTTCATGCCGCCCACGATGCCGGCGCCGCCCACGGCCATGTTGGCCTTCTCATGGGCCACCAGGACGGTGGGGCTGATGGAGTGGTAGCCGCCGCCGGCGGGGTTGGTGCCGTGGATGCCCACGATGACGGGGATGCCCATCTGGTTGAGCTCGGAGTTGCGATAGAAGGGGGTGCCGCCGCCCCGGCGGTTGGGGTACACCTTCTCCTGCTGGTCCAGCTCCACGCCGGCGCACTCCAGCAGATAGATCAGGGGGATGCGCAGCCGCTTGGCGGTGTCGCTGCCCCGCAGCAGGTTGTCAGCCTGGCCGGGCACCCAGGTGCCGGCGTGCTTCTTGTTGTCGGAGGCGATGATGACGCACCACTTGCCGTTGACACGGCCCAGGCCCTTGATGATGGAGGTGGTGCCGGTCTTGTTCTTCTCGGGGTTGTACAGGCTGTTCAGGGGGCACCAGGTGCCGGGGTCCACCAGCAGGGACACCCGCTGCATGGCGGTGAGCTGGCCCTTGGCATTCATGTCCGCGTCGGCCTTGCCGTTCTCCAGGCCCTTCACGATCTGGGCGTGGATCTCCTCCTCGATGGCCTTCAGCTCAGCCACGTTTTCCGCGTTGGCGCGGACGGGCTTGCCCACCACGGGCATGTTCTGGAAGTATCGGGGCATAGAATAGTTACCCAATGTCAATTCCTCCTATGTTGGTAGTATGGTGTTCCGGAGCGGGATCTCTTATTCCTTGGGGACCTTGATAAAGGCCTGGCCGGGGTCGATCTCCTCTCGGATGACCCGGATGATCTCAGGAGAGGGGCCCTCGAAGAGCTGGGCGCGGGACACGTCCACCTCGAAGCCGGTGTTCTCCTGGACCATCTCAGGGGAGGAGAAGGGATAGTAGTAAGCCAGATACATCCGCTTGGTCTCCTCGTCGAACTTCATGATGCCCAGGTCGGTGACGACCATCTGGGGACCGCGGTTGCCGGGCAGGCCGGCGCGCTCACGGCCGCCGGGGCCGTCCATCCAGCCGCAGGAGGTGATGTAGTCGATCTTCTCCATGAAGCGGCGCTTCTGGTGCTGCATCATGATGATGGTATTGCAGAAGGTGGCGATGCCGTTGGCGCCGCCGGAGCCGGTGAACCGGGTCTGGGGCTTGACATAGTCGCCCTTGCCATAGATGCAGGTGGAGTTCACGTTGCCGTAAGGATCGATCTGGGCGCCGCCGATGAAGGCGATGAGCCGGTCAGCGTCGTGCAGCCACTCGTTGGCCTCAAAGCCGATGAAGCGGATGTTGGGCCACTGAACGGCGCAGTGAGCCATGAAGCGGTTATCGCCCACAGAACGGGGGACCTCCACGGGGGAGCAGTCCATCAGGCCGCTCTCCACGATGGGGTGGCAGGAGGGGCAGACCACCCGCTTGGCCAGAGAGGCGCCGATCAGAGGAAGGCCGGTGCCCACGATGACGATCTGATTCTCCTTGATGTTCTTCGCGATGGCATAGGCCTGCATTTCCTGCTTGGTGTACTTCGTATAATCAGCCATTGTCGTAAACCTCCCAACTCTTAGTGTCTGGTGGAATAACCCAGATGGGGCTCGTTCTTCAGGCGCATCAGACGGGCGCCGCCGATCTTGTCCAGCAGCTCGTCGTGGTCCTTCACACTGTACACCCACTTGTCCAGGTAGTCCTTGAAGGTCTCGGGGACGGCCACGCCGGCGGCGGCGTCATCGGCAGCCTTCTTGGCCCGGGCAGCGGCCTCGGCCAGCTTCTCGTCCTCGGGCTTGGCCGCGGCGGCCTTCTCAGCCTTGGCGGCAGCCTTGGCCAGCTGGGCCTTGGCGTCCTCGGCGTCCTGATACTTGGAGGCCTTGTCGTACTCCTTCAGAGCGTGGGAGTCGTTGTCGTAGTAGTTGTAGCACTGGGAGGGCCAGGCACCATAGGGGCAGTGGACCACAGCGTCCACGCACTCGCCGAAGATGCGGGTCAGGGTGGGATCGCGGCGGATGTACTCGTCGCTCACCAGCTCGTCACAGGTGACGATGACCTTGCGGGCGGCCACAGCGATGTCCACGTCATGGAACTCGTCGCCCTCGATGATGCAGGTGCCGTCGGGGCTGGCCTTCTGCACGTGGATGATGGCGGTGTCCAGCTTGGGCACGGGGACGGCCACGATCTTCTCGCCGGGGTTGAAGGGGTTGTCCATCTCCACATACTTCAGGTCGTCCACCTTGTCCAGGGTCTTGCGCTGCTCCTCGCTGATGCCCCAGTACTTGGTCAGGCCGGAGCCCTGCATCAGACGGACAGGCAGGAAGGGAAGGCCCAGGGAGGCAGCATGGAGGGCCAGCATGACCACGTCCTGAGAGTAGTCCTCATAGGCCAGCTCGCCCTTCTCAATGGCGGCGCGGAAGCGGCGGGAGACATTGGTATAGCCGGAGTTGGCGGTGTAGCAGTTGATGTAGGCCTTGACGCGGCCCTCTCCGATCATCATGTCCCAGTCGCCGCCGGCAGGACCAGCCCAGACGGTGAAGTCGCCCTGCCCCTGGCGCAGAATCTCTGCCACGGCAGCATAGGGCTTGCGGTTGGTCGTGAAGCCGCCGAAGGAGATGCAGTCTCCAGTCTCGACGTATTTCGCGATCGCATCGTGCAAGGTGTACACTTTGTTCATGGTAATACCCCCATTACAAAAGATTTGGAATGTACGGTCTCGCTTGCTTTCTTTGCTCTTCTTCCTGTTGTGAAAATTGCAATCTGCCTCATTTTCATCGTAGGCCAGTTTATCACAGGCTCCGATGGATTTCCTTTGCTAATTTGGCAAAAAGTTTGCATATCTTCACTACGTATGTTATAATACCACAACAAAGGAAGTTGGGCAAGCCAAACCCTCTGCAATTTTACCAGAAACTTCACTTTTTTAAGGGTATTTGAGGTAGTTTCATGACCAATGTTGAATTTCATTTACAGCTGAATCACAATGTGACCTGGAACATGAGCCGCCTCCATTTCCACGACCACTACGAGCTCCTGCTCCCCCTGACCAGCCCAGGAAACATCTTCGTCAACGACCAGGTCTATCCCCTCCAGCGGGGCACCTTGTACCTCATCGGGGAGAACACCCTCCACCGCACCATCGCCACCGGCTTCCACGCCCGGTATATCCTCCATATCGGCCGGAAGGCCCTTGCCGAGCTGTCCACCCCCCAGACCGACCTGACCCAGCTGACCCACGACAGCTTCCGCCGTGCCGCCCTGTCCACCGACGAGATGACCGAGATCATCGAGCTGTTTCAGGCCCTGGAGCGCAACAAAAACGACGGCTCCTTCGGCAGCGACATCCACCAGACCATTGCCCTGCTCAACCTGCTGATCCGCGTCGCCCCTGTCCTCAACGCCTCCACCGCCGGCGAGGCCATCCGCAACAAGGACTTTCTGCGGGTGGCGCCCATCCTGGACTATATCCGGGACAACCTGGCTGAGCCCCTGACCCTGGATCAGATCGCCGGCAGGTTCTTCATCAGCAAGCACTATCTGTGCCGCATCTTCAAGTCGGCCACCGGCTTTTCCGTCATGGAGTATATCATTTACAGCCGCATCCTCCGGGCCCGGCAGCTGCTCCAGGAGGGGGTCAGCGTCCAGCAGGCGGGGGAGCTGTCCGGTTTCTCCGACAACTCCCATTTCATCCGCACCTTTGGTCATCTCACCGGCACCTCCCCCGGCCGCTACGCCAAGGAGTACCAGGCCGGCGACCAGGTCCTGCTCCGGGACCCCGACCACTCTCACGGCTGACTCTCCCACCAGTGCGCGGCCTGCTGTAAATATCAATATCCGCAAACCGCCCTTCGGAAAAAGAGGGGCGGTTTTTCCATTTTCCCGTCTCTTTTCCCTCCGCATCTCCTTCTGAGACGGGAAAGGCCCCGGCAGGGCTTCCTCCCCGCCGGGGCCTTTCCTTGCTCACCGGTCCAGCGTCTGCCGGATGGCACCGATGACCAGCCTCATGGCCTTGATCCGGGCATACCGCTTGTCCACCGACTCCAGGATATGCCACGGCGCCCGCTCCGTGCTGGTCCTGGCCAGCATCTCGTCCACCGCTTCCTCATAGGCGTCCCATTTCTCCCGGTTCCGCCAGTCCTCCTCCGTGATCTTCCACTGCTTCTCCGGGGTGTTCTGCCGCTCCCGGAACCGGGCCAGCTGGGTGTCCTTGTCGATCTGCACCCAGAATTTCACCACCACCGTTCCGGCATCGGTGAGCTCCCGCTCAAACTCGTTGATCTCGTCATAGGCCCGCTGCCACTCCGCCTCCGAACAGAAGCCCTCCAGCCGCTCCACCATCACCCGCCCGTACCAGCTGCGGTCAAAGATGGCGATGTGGCCCGTCTTTGGCAGGCGCTCCCAGAACCGCCACAGGTAATGCCTGGCCAGCTCGTCGTGGGTGGGGGCGGCGATGGGGATGACCTCATAGCCCCGGGGGTCCAGGGCGGAGGCCAGGCGCTTGATGTTGCCTCCCTTCCCTGCGGCGTCCCACCCCTCGTAGACGATGACCACCGGCACCTTTTTCCGGTAGAGCTCATTGTGAAGCTCCGCCAGCTCCTTCCGGCACTTCTTCAGCTGCTTCCGGTACTCCTTCTCCCCCAGGGCCTGATCCAATCTCACCTGGGACAGGGGTTCCATGGGCAGCAGGGGCCACTCCCTCTTCGGCTGCTCCGCTGCGGGCCGGCAGTCCAGGGCGGTGCAGATCTGGTGGTACAGCCAGTCCGCCGCTTCCAGCTGCGCCCGGACGGCATGGGAGCCGTCGATCACCTTCCAGCGGGCCCAGGGTGCGTCAGTGGCAGACATAAAATCCTGGAAAGCATCCAGCGTCCGCCCATAGTTCTTGTTCTGCCGCCAGTCGTTTTCCCCTGCCCTCCAGGCCGTGTCCTTGTGGCTGGCCAGCTTCTTGAGCCGTTTCCGCTGGCGCTCCCTGTCGATGTGGAGGAACAGCTTCACCAGCAGATAGCCGCCTGCCGCCAGCTGCCGCTCCATCATCCTCACGCTCTCCAGCCTCCGGGCATACTCCCGCTCGGACAGGCCGCCCCGCAGCCGTTCCCGCACCGTCTCATCCATCCATCCCGAGTCCAGGAAGAGGACCTTTCCCGCCTCCGGGATGCTCTGAACGTAGCGCTTCAGGAAGGGCCAGCGGCGTTCCTCCTCTGTGGGCATGGAGACACTGATCACCTTGAAAAACCGGGGGTCCAGCTCCCGGATCAGGGAGCGGATCACGCTCCCCTTTCCGGCCGCTCCCCACCCCTCCACCAATACGATCACCGGCAGCCCCGCCTGCTTCAGCCGCTGCTGGAGGCCCGCCAGATCTGCTCTTCTCTGTTTCAGCTCTGCCTTGTGCACCTCTTCTGGCTCTGTTGTCCGTTCAAATCTCCACTCACGCAGCATTTTATGCCCTCCCCACCCTATTTCTGGCCCTAGTTTACGCCGTATTCCCTGGAAATACAAGTCAGAGGGGTGAACTCCCCGTGTCATTTTAGCTGTTGTGCCCAGCGTTTCCGGCCTGCGGGCCGTTTTCCGCTTCCTCCCACTCCTGTGCGGGGGCGTGTTGCCCCGTGCCCGGATGCTCTGTGATCGCAGCGCCTCATTCTCAAATTCCCTTTCTTTGAGGGGGTCTGGTAAAAAAGCCCCGTCTGTTTGAGACAGACGGGGCTCTCTGATTTGAATACAGGCTATTATGGAAAATGCACTCATTTTGTTCCGGACAGCACATCCAGATTCTTGATGAAATACTCCACCCCGGAGTAGATGGTGGTCAGCACGATGACCGCCACGCACAGGGAGCTGATCTCCCGAGCCACGGGAGGGATGAGCATGAGCACGATGCACACCATGGT
>ENA-ORTQ01003660-ORTQ01003660.1-human-gut-metagenome-genome-assembly--contig:-NODE-3660-length-11268-cov-4.840810_pt1 | contig 11268 bp, 7 predicted proteins | sample MGYA00241912_ERZ509188 | MGnify/ENA primary metagenome ERZ509188 (study PRJEB26280, sample SAMEA2338849) | human gut metagenome | biome: human gut; feature: human-associated habitat; material: faeces...
CGTGGGAGTCCATGCCGTTCTCCGGGTTGGCGCCCGGAGCGTACGGGGTGCCCTTGGCGTGGCCGGACGGGAAGGAACCGGTGTTCTTGCCGTACTCGACGTTGGAGGTGATCGTCAGGATGGACTGGGTCGGGACGGCGCCGCGGTAGACCGGGAGCCTCTTGACCTGGCCCATGACCGTGGAGACGACCCACTTGGCGATGTCGTCGGCGCGGTCGTCGTCGTTGCCGTAGACCGGGAACTCGCCCTCGGTGCGGTAGCCGACGATCAGGTCGTCGTCGGCGCCCTCAACGTACTCGTACTCGTGGCCTTCCAGGGTCTTCGCGTCCTTGTTGTAGATCGGGTAGACCTTGGCGTACTTGACGGCGGCGAGGGAGTCGGCGGCGATGGACAGACCGGACATGCCGCAGCCGAGGGTGCGGTACACTTCCTTGTCGTGCAGGGCCATCTCGATGGACTCGTACGCGTACTTATCGTGCATGTAGTGGATGATGTTCAGGGCCATGACGTAGGTCTCGGACAGCCATTCGAGGGCCTTCTCGTAGTTGTTCTTGACCTTCTCGTAATCGAGGGTGCCGTCGGCCTCCGGGGTAATCGGCTCGATCACGCCCTTGTCGATGACCTGCATGCCGGTCATCTCGTCGCGGCCGCCGTTGATGGCGTACAGCAGGGCCTTGGCGGAGTTCACGCGGGCGGCGAAGAACTGCATCTGCTTGCCCACACGCATCGGGGAGACGCAGCATGCGATGGCAGCGTCGTCGCCCCAGTGGCTACGAATTTCCTTGTCGGACTCGTACTGGATGGCCGAGGTGTCGATGGAGATCTTGGCGCAGAAGCGCTTGTAGGCCTCAGGCAGCTTCGGATCCCAGAAGATGGTGATGTTCGGCTCGGGGCCAGGTCCGAGGTGCTCGAGGGTCAGGGTGTTGAGCAGACGGAACGAGGTCTTGGTGACCATCGAACGGCCGTCATCGCCGAAGCCGGCGTCGGACCAGGTCGCCCAGTACGGGTCGCCGGAGAAGATCGAATCGTAGTCCTTGGTACGCAGGAAGCGCACGATGCGCAGCTTCATGACGATGTTGTCGATGAGCTCCTGGGCGTCGGTCTCGGTGATCTTGCCGGCCTGGAGGTCGCGCTCGATGTAGCAGTCGAGGAAGGCGGAGTTGCGGCCGAAGGACATGGCGGCGCCGTCCTGGGACTTGATGGAGGCCAGGTAGCCCATGTAGGTCCACTGCACGGCTTCCTGCGCGGTCTGGGCCGGGCGGGACAGGTCGAGGCCGTACTCGTTGCCGAGGTTGATGAGCTTCTTCAGAGCCTTGATCTGCTCGTCGTGCTCCTCACGGAAGCGGATCCAGTGCTCGATCTCCGGCTCGGTGAAGTCGTTGCGGTACGGCACGGAGTCCTTGTCGCGCTTCTTGAAGGCGATGAGCTTGTTCACGCCGTACAGGGCGACGCGGCGGTAGTCGCCGATGATGCGGCCACGGCCGTAGGCGTCCGGCAGACCGGTGAGGATCTTGTTGTGGCGGGCGACCTTGATCTGCTTGGTGTACACGCCGAAGACGCCGTCGTTGTGGGTCTTGCGGTACTTGGTGAAGATCTTCTTGATCTCCGGATCCGGTTCCTTGCCGGCTTCCTTGATGGCCTGCTCGACCATGCGCCAGCCACCGTTCGGCATCATCGCGCGCTTGCAGGGAACGTCGGTCTGGAGGCCAACGACCACGTTATCGACTTCCGGGGAGTCGATGTAGCCGGCCGGGAAGGCGTCGACGTCGGCCGGGGTATGGGTGTCCACGTCGTAGACGCGCTGCTTGCGCTCCACGGCCAGGTAGTTGTCGTCGAGGTACTTCCACAGGTGCTTGGTCTTCTCGGTGGCAGGAGCCAGGAATGTCTCGTCGCCCTCGTACGGGGTGTAGTTCTTCTGGATGAAGTCGCGGACGTCAATATCCTTCTGCCAGTTGCCCTCGGTGAAGCCGGCCCACGCCTTGGCGTCGAGCTCCTCCTGGGAGACAGCTGCATTTTCCACTGCGGTCATGTCACTCCTTAAATGGGGTTGTAGGTTTCGCATCTTCACGGAACCCTTGGTTCAACAGTGTAGTTGGCACTTGCTTGAGAAAAGCTGAAATTGGGAGTGAGCTATCTCACATTGTTTTTGTGAACGCTACCATTCCAATGGCTTCTAGGTATTGATGGGACTATTGCACGTCTCCAGATATGGGAAACCGCTCATACTGTGATGTTCGTATGAGCGGTTTGATGAGCGGTTCGGTCTTGAGATTGACAGCAGAACCGTATCAGTCAGTTTTCGACCGTCAATCCTCGGGGCAAGCCTGTGCGGGTTTCACGCCGTAGTTCTTCCAGCGCCGGTTCTCCTCCTCCCATCTGGCATTGCGGTCCACCACGATGTCCCACGCATGTTCGGCGTCTTCCTTGGTCTTGTACGGACCCATGCGCTGTTCGATCGGTGAGATCATGCCCAGCTCGGCCTGCTTCTTGACGGTGTTGAAATACCACTGCTTCTTGTTATCGTCTGTCATTGGTACCTCCTCAACGGTATTACTTGCTCCCGCTGGCGGGAGCAATATATGTTTATTCCCTGAATGCGTTGGTGACGGGCAGTCGGCGGTCGCGGCCGAACGCGAGGGCCGTGACCTTCGGTCCCAGCGGGTATTGGCGGCGCTTCCATTCGGCGCGGTCCACCAATCGCATCACGGTGTCTACGGTGACCTGGTCGAAGCCGTCGGCTAACAGGTCGGCGCGGCCGTGCGCGTGCTCGATGTATGCGGCGAGCACCTTGTCGAGCAGCGCGTATTCGGGCAGGGAGTCGGAGTCCTTCTGCCCGGGGCGCAACTCGGCCGAGGGTGCCTTCTCGATGGAGGAGACCGGAATCATCACGCCGTCCTTCAACGGGATGCCGGTGTTGCCGTCCTCGTTGCCCACGATCTTGAGACCGCCGATGCCGACGCCTGCGGCCGCGGCCTTGTTACGCCAACGGCTGATCTCCCAGACACGGGTCTTGAGCAGGTCCTTGATGGGTGCGTAGCCGCCTACCGCATCGCCGTAGATGGTCGAGTAGCCGCAGGCGAGCTCTGACTTGTTGCCGGTGGCCACGGCGAGCAGACCGCGCGAATTGGAGCTGGCCATCACGATCACACCGCGGATGCGGGCCTGCAGGTTCTCGGCGGAGACGCCATCAAGGTCAAGTTGCTGTTGGTAGGCGTTGAACAATGGCTCAATGGGCTGGACCTCGTAATGGGCGCCAATGTTGGAGGCCAAATCGGCGGCGTCGTCTTTGGAACCGTCGGAGGAGTACATGGAGGGCATGGAGATGCCCCAGACGTTCTCGCCGCCGCATGCGTCGGCCGCCATGGCGGCTACCAGTGCGGAGTCGATGCCTCCTGAGAGGCCCAGCGTCACGCCGGTGAAGTGGTTCTTGGCCATGTAGTCCTTGAGGCCGAGCACGCAGGCGGTGTATACCTCTTCGTCCGGGTCGAGTTCCGGAACGATCTCGGCCTTGGCCTGATGTTCGGCGGCGGAATCGAAGTCCCAGAACGTCAGGTTTTCCATGAACATCGGGCTGCGTTCGATAAGCGTGCCGTCGGCGTCGACCACGAAGCTGCCGCCGTCGAAGACGAGGTCGTCTTGACCGCCGACCTGATTCAGGTAGATGACCGGGGCGTTAACCTCGGCGGCACGACGCTGGGCGAGCTCGAAACGGGTGTTGGTCTTGCCTTCCTCATACGGCGAGCCGTTGATGGTGAGCAGCAGGTCGATGTTCTTGGTGGCCAGGTCGGCCACCGGGCCGCCGTCCTGCCAGATGTCCTCGCAGATGGCCACGCCAATGGTGGCGCCGTCCACGTCGAGGGTCACGGAGCGGTCGCCGGCGGAGAAGATGCGGAATTCGTCGAACACGCCGTAGTTGGGCAGGAAGTGCTTGTCGTAGCCAGCCCAGACCACGCCTTGGTGCAAGACCACCAGTCGGTTGCGCGGCTTGGAGGTCTTGCGGTCGGTGCCCACGGTGCCGACCACCACGAACAGATCGCCGAGGCCGTCGTCGTTGAGCTGGGTGGCGAGTTCGTTGGCCTTGTCCCATGCGGCTTGGCGGAAGGTGCGGCGCAGGGCCAGATCCTCGATGGGGTATCCGGTGAGGGTCATTTCCGGGAAAACAACCACTTGGGCGTTTCCTGCGGCGGCTTTACGGGAGTAGTCGAGCACCTTGGCGGCGTTGGCGTCAAGCGCGCCGACGCAGGTGTCGATCTGGGCGAGTGCGAAGCGAAGCTGTGTCATAGATTCTTAGTGTAGCCGCGTATGACGTCGGATTGCCTGTTCTTCCGGCTTGGCGTCATTCATTAGGTCGTTTTTGCGTTCATTAGGTCACTGCAATGCGATATCAGTCGTTGCAATGGCGCGATTCCAACAACCAGTATCGCCGTTCACCGACCTAATGGACGATGAATCGACCTAATGAACGAATGCCACTCCCCTCAGTCAGCTTCGCTGATAGCTCGTCCTGCACTTATGGACGGGCGAGGCCCGCGCATATCTGGTTCGGCTGTCGCCTCACCTTCGGCTACAGACAGCCCACTGGGCTGTCTGCCTAACGCCTCAGCCTCCGGAGGCGAGCCAGAAAAGGATTTACTTCAGCTCGTTGAGCACGCGCAGAGCGGTGTTGACGTAGAAGTTGACGAAGGTGGGAATGGATTCGTCGAGACCCACGAAATGCGGGCTATGCCAGTCGGCGCAACCTTCCTGGCCGTTTGACCCGACGAACGCGAACACCGGCAACGTCACCTTGGCGAATTCGCAGAAGTCCTCCCCCGCCATCGACTGACGTATCGGTTCGAGCTGCGCGTAGTCGTTGACATCCGCCGCCACGGCCTTGGCGAGACCTGGATCGGAGACCAGCGGGTCTTGAAAGTCATCCCAGACCACGTCGGCGCTGATGCCGTATGCCTCGGCGGTGTGTTCCACCACTTCCTTGAATCGGCGGCCGACCAGATTGCCATCCGACTTGTGGAAATAGCGCACAGTCCCTTGGAATCCGGCTTCGGCGGGCACCACGTTCCACACATGGCCGCCGTGCACTTCGGTAACGGACAGCACCAGCGGGTGGAAGGGCGTGACGTTGCGGCTCACGATGGTCTGCAGGCTCAGAATAATACTGGCGAGCGCTTCGATGGGCCCGGTGCCCTTGTACGGGTAACCGGCGTGGGTGCCTTGGGCGTGGAGGGTCACGCGGAATTTCACGCAGCCGGCCATCATCGGCTCAACGCCGATGGCCAGCTGGCCGGGCGCATAGTTGGGGTTGTTGTGCGTGCCGATAATGGCTTCGACGTCATCCACGAGTCCGGCGTCGATCATGGCGCGAGCGCCTTGGCCGGTCTCCTCACTCGGCTGGAACAGAATCTTGATCGAGTCGGCGAACTTGTCACGGTGCTCGGCGAGCCAGAAGGCGGCACCGAGCAGACCGGTCATGTGCAGGTCGTGGCCGCAGCCGTGCATCACGCCTTCATTGACGGAGCTGAACTCCAGTCCGGAGTCTTCCACGATGGGCAGGCCGTCGATGTCAGCGCGCAGCCCGATACGCGGCCCGGGACCGGCCTCGCCCTGAATGAGCCCCACAACACCAGTCTCCAGCGGGTTGTGCAGGATCTCGATGCCGTGCGCCTTGAGCTGGTCGGTCAGATAGATGCTGGTGCCGAATTCACGGAAACTACGCTCCGGATGGGCGTGCAGGTAGTGGCGGATAGTGATGAGTTCGTGGTCGATGTCGATATGTTCACTCATGGTTCCCGATTCTAGTAGCGCGAAGAATATATTGCGGCCCTCGCTCCATATTGGCGAGGGCCGCGATCTATGGGGTCAGTATGCCTTGTTATTGCTGGCGTTTGAGCAGTCGTTTGGCGATGGCGTTGGCGATGCCCTGCACCACCTGGACCAGTACGATCATGATGATCACGGCCGTCCAGGTGACGGTCTGGTCGAACTTCTGGTAGCCGTAGGCGATGGCGAAGTTACCGAGACCGCCACCGCCGATGTAGCCGGCCATGGCAGACATGTCGAGCACGCCAATGAACAGGAAGGCGTAGGCCAGGATCAGCGGTGCCAGGGCTTCGGGGATGAGCACGGTGCGGATGATGGTGAGCTTGCCGGCACCCATCGAACGCGCGGCCTCGATTACTCCCGGGTCGACCGGCACGAGATTCTGTTCGACCAGACGCGAGGTGGCGAAGGTGCACATCACCACCATCGGGAAGATGGCGGCCACGGTGCCGATGGACGTGCCGACCACGACGATGGTGAGCGGCTGCATGGCTGCCAGGAAGATGATGAACGGAATCGGGCGCACAATGTTGACGATGATGTCAAGGATGCGGTAGACGACCGCGTTCTCGAACAGGTTGCCGGGGCGGGTGCCATAGAGCACCACGCCGAGGATCAGGCCGAGGAATCCGCCGATGACGAGGGTGACGAGCACCATGGTCAGGGTCTGGCCAATGGATTCGAACAGTAGTGGACGCAGCACGTTCCAGTCGCTACGCGGGTTGGCGAGGATGATCATGCGTTGGCTCCTTCATGTGCGGCGGCGGACGCGGCGGGCGCGGTGGCAGTATCGGCCGCCAGTGGGTCATGGGCGCGGTCTTCGGCGTAGGAGGCATGTCCGGCGACTGCGTCGGCGTAGGCCACAGGCTTTGCGGCGGTGCCGAAGTCGATGACGTCGCTATTGGCGGCGAGCTCGCGCAGGAATTCGTCCACATGCCAGCCGGGCCCGTTGAATTCGTAGGTGATGGCACCGATGGCGGTCCCCTTGACCGTGTCGATGCCGCCGTAGAGCAGGCTGGATTCGACGCCGTATTTGGCGATGAGTTCGGAGATATTCTGTCCGGATGCCTTGAGTTCATGGCCTTGGGTGCCGGAAACGTCCTTTTGGCGGATAAGCACGGTGACAATGCGGCCCGACCATTCGTGATGCAATCGCTCGACCCGGTCTTCCTCGGGCAGGCCAGACAATGCGGTGGCAATGAATCGCTTGGTCACCGGCTGCTGGGGTGCAGCGAACACATCGTATACGTCGCCGGATTCGACCACGCGTCCGGCGCTCATTACGGCCACGCGGCCGGCAATCTGCTGGACCACGTTCATCTGATGGGTGATAAGCACAATGGTGATGCCGAATTCCTCGTTCACACGCTTGAGCAAGGCCAGCACTTCGGTGGTGGTTTCCGGGTCGAGCGCGCTGGTGGCTTCGTCGGCGAGCAGAATCTCCGGATTAGTGGCCAGTGCGCGGGCGATGCCGACGCGCTGCTTCTGGCCGCCGGACAGCTGCGAAGGGTATTTGTTTGCGTGCTCACTGAGGCCCACGAATTCAAGGAGTTCGTTGACACGACGATCCTGATAGTCCTTGCGCCAGTGATCGAGTTGCAGTGGGTAGGCGATGTTCTGGGCCACGGTTTTGGTGGAGAACAGGTTGAACTGCTGGAAAATCATGCCGATTTTCTGGCGGATGGGCCGCAGCTTGGTCTCACTCAGAGAGGTGATATCAGTACCAAGCACGGTCACAGTGCCGGAGGTGGGTCGTTCGAGCGCGTTGATAAGCCGGACCAGTGTGGATTTGCCTGCACCGGAATAGCCGATGATGCCGAAGATGTCGCCGCGATCAATGGTCAGGCTGACGTCATCCACGGCTCGTGCGATGTTCGCGCCGCGTCCGCGTGTTTTGAATTCCTTCACGACATGGTCGAAGGTGATGATGGGGTCGCTCATAGTGCTCCCTGATGCTGGTTGTTGGTGTCCGGTCACGGAAGCGGAGCGAATCCCGATTGTTGGCTCGGGTACTCGCTCCGCTTGGTGGTAGTGGCTATGGATAGGTTAGTCGTGCGCTCGTATCAGCCGCGGCTCACTGCTGGGCCTTGGCATCCTTCTCAATGTCGGACAGGAAGCCTTGCAGCTCGCTGGCGCTGAACTTGTCGGCGAACACCGCGGTACCGCCGGAGTTCTCCTGCAGGGCGTCGAGCACATCCTTCTGCTGGTAGATGGAAACGAGCTTCTTGTAGGTCTCGTTGTTCACGTCCGCCTTGCGGGCCACCCACACGTTGATGTAGGGGCGAGCTTCTTCGGATTCGGCGTCATCCTGGTAGATGGCGTCCTTCGGGTCGAGACCGGCGTCGGCCACGTAGTCGTTGTTGATCACACCAGCGGCGATGGTCGGGTCCTTCAGGGTGGTGGCCACCTGTTCGGCCTTGAGCGGGGTGACCTTGACCTTGCTCTTGGCTTCGTCGATGTCGGCCGGGGTGGAGAAGGCGGTCCAGTCGTCCTTGAGCGTCACGAGACCGGCGGCCTTGAGCACGCCGATAGCGCGGGCCTGGTTGGTTTCGTCGTTCGGAATGGTGACGGTGTCGCCCTGCTTCAGGTCCTTGATGTCCTTGACCTTGGTGGAGTACACGCCGAGCGGGTAGATGGCGGTGCCGCCGATGGGCTGCAGGTCCTTCTTGTTGCTCACGTTGTAGTTGGCCAAGTAGAGCAGGTGCTGGAATTCGTTGAGGTCCAGCTCGCCGGAGTCAAGGGCCGGGTTTTCGGAGGTGTAGTCCTGGAAGTCGACGATGTCGACGTAGATGCCGGCCTTCTCGGCGTTCTGCTTGAACTTGACCCATTCGGGGTTGGTAGCGCCGACCACGCCGATCTTGACCGGGTTGCCCTTGCTGCCCTTGGCGGACGACTCGTTGGCACCGGCAAACGCGCGGTAGCCGAAGAACGCGGCCACGGCGATAATCGCCACGACCACGATGGTGATGATGACGTTGCGGGCGGTGTGGTTCACACGCACCGGCTCGTTATTGTTAGGAGCGGCCGGGGTTGCCGGCTGGGTTGCTGCTGTCATTGGATTTCCTCTCTCCAAAATTGATGTCGGGTAACACCATAACGCGCTTGAACCGCGAAAGTGGCGGAAAATGGCCGATTGCCGTATAGGTGTCTTTTATGGCGCGCATACAATGTCCGGGATTCGTGCGTTTGATAACCCGCTATAGGCGTGCCGAACACGCCGGAAAGCACGTCGAGAGGGGCTTTGACAATGGAAGCTATGACTACCGATACCGCCAATGCCGATATCCGAGCCGTATTCTTCGATATCGATGGCACGCTCACCAGTTTCACGACCCATACGGTGCCGGATTCCACAATCGAGGCGATTCACCGGCTGCAGGCCGCAGGCATCAAGGTGCTGATTTGCACGGGCCGCGCGCCTTCACAGATGCACGTGGTGCTGGATACCATGCCGGTGACGTTCGATGGCGTGGTGGCGTTCAATGGGCAGTATTGCTTTGATGACACCGGCTTCTTTGCCTCGCAGGCCTTGGATACTGCTGATATTGAGGTGATTCTCGACTGGCTGGACCGTCACCCCGATGTGGTGTGCAATTTCGGCGAGAAGGATTACGTGTACTTCAACCAGTCCAATGATCTGCTTCGCGCCACGTGGAGCAAACTGGGCAAAACCGCACCGACCCGGTATTTCGAGGACCCGCGCACCCGCGCGCTGGATCATGAGACTTTCCAGATCAGTCCCTTTGTCGGACCCGAGCTGGAGGCCGAACTGGTGGGACTGTGCAGCAATGTGCGCGGGGTGCGTTGGCATCCGGATTTCACGGATCTGATTCCGGCCGATGGCGGCAAGCCGCGCGGCATCCAGCGGTTCATGGCGCATTACGGCATCACGCGCGAGCAGACCATGGCCTTCGGCGATGGCGGCAATGACACGGATATGCTCGCCTACGCCGGCATCGGGGTCGCGATGGGCAATGCGACCGCCGAGCCCAAGGCCGCCGCCGACTACATCACTGACGATGTGGACCACGACGGTGTGCGCAATGCCCTGCTGCATTTCAGGGTGCTACGCGATTAAAACATCACAACAGTTCGCTTTGTTCTGCCCCGCCGTGACAGGGCTTATGAATAAGCAAAGGGCTCGGGACGAATCCCGAGCCCTTTGGTGTTAGCGAACTAACAACACCGTGGAGGTGTTATCACTCGTTGTCGCCAGCGGTAGCGGCGGTAGCGGTGACGGCACCCTTCTTGTCGGTGTTCACGCCGGAGTACACCCAGTCGGTGTAGTCCGGGTGGTCGTAGCCGTTGTCGACGGCGAACTGGAAGGCCTCATCACGGAACTTCTCGAGCTCGTCGATCTTGTCGGCGTACTTGTCGGCGTCGATCATGCGCAGAGCCTCAGCGGTCAGCTCGTAGCGGTCGATGCGGTTGACACGAACCATGTCGTACGGGGTGGTGGTGGAGCCCTCCTCCTCGTAGCCGTGGACGTTGAAGTTGTCGTGGTTCGGACGGTCGTAGATCAGGCCACGCACGTCGTGAGCGTAGGAGTGGTACGCGAACAGCACCGGCTTGTCGGCGGTGAAGATGTCGGCGAACTCCTCGTCGGTCAGAGCCTCGTCGTTCTCCTTGGCGGACTGCAGGGAGAGCAGGTCGGCAACGTTCACAACCTTGAACTTGACGCCCAGTTCCTTCAGCTTGTCGGAAGCAGCCATGATCTCCTGAGTCGGGACATCGCCGGCGGCGGCAAGCACGACCTCGGCCTCATCGTTGTTCTTGGCGGTGGAAGCCCAATCCCAAGCGGCGGCACCCTTCTCGAGCTCGGCACGAGCCTCGTCCAGGGTCAGCCAGGTGGCAGCGGGCTGCTTGCCGGCGATGATGGCGTTGATCTTGTTGGTGGACTTGTAGCACTTCTCGGCGATGGCCAGCAGCATGTTCGCATCGGTGGCGAAGTAGATGCCGATGACGTGGTCGTTGTGGAAGCACTTGTTCAGCAGGACGGAGGTGACACCCGGATCCTGGTGGGAGAAGCCGTTGTGGTCCTGACGCCAGACGTGGGAGGAGACCAGCAGGTTCATGGAGGCGATCGGCTTGCGCCACGGAATCTCGCGGACGGTAGCCTCAAGCCACTTGGCGTGCTGGTTCAGCATGGAGTCGATCACGTGGACGAAGGACTCGTAGGAGCTCCAGATGCCGTGACGACCGGTCAGCAGGTAGGCCTCGAGGAAGCCTTCCATCTGGTGCTCGGACAGCTGCTCGACGACCTGGCCGGAGACGTGCATGTGCTCGTCGACCTCGTCGGAGATGTAGCCGGCATCCCACTGCTTGTTGGTGACTTCGTAGGAAGCCTGCAGACGGTTGGAAGCGGTCTCATCCGGTCCGAAGATGCGGAAGTCGCGCGGGTTGTTCTTGATGATGTCGCGGGTGTAGACGCCCAGACGACGGGTGGCCTCG
>ENA-ORTQ01003663-ORTQ01003663.1-human-gut-metagenome-genome-assembly--contig:-NODE-3663-length-11259-cov-13.041860_pt1 | contig 11259 bp, 10 predicted proteins | sample MGYA00241912_ERZ509188 | MGnify/ENA primary metagenome ERZ509188 (study PRJEB26280, sample SAMEA2338849) | human gut metagenome | biome: human gut; feature: human-associated habitat; material: faeces...
TTTTTCGATATTGTTCAATTTTCAAGGTCCTGTGCGCCTCAGCCTTAGCGGCTGATGACTTGGTTATTTTACCACAGAAGTGATTTTTTGTCAAGCTCTTTTTTTCGAGGCTTTTGAACTTTCTGAACTTGGAGCGTTCTCAACATCTCGGTGTCAGCCGGTGTTTTTGAACGCCTATTGGTTCTTTTCAAAGGCTTCGTGCTGAGGTTTCAGAAGTCATTCTTTTGTCTCAGCGCTTGGCGCTCACATATAGTACCACATTCAAGGGGGTTTGGCAAGCCTTTTTTCAAAGTTTTTTGCGCTTTTTTCGCATTTGTATACAGGAGCCAGTTTTTTGCTCCAAACTTCCGGGTTTTTCGGGCAGGTTTGCCCGGTTTCTTCTTATTTATATAGTAATAAAGGGGCCGCCGTGCAGAAGGATGCACAACAGCCCCTTTGGTTCAGTTCTTTTCTTCCCGCTTCATCTGCCGCAGGGTCAGCCAGACGGCCACGGCCAGCACCGGCAGCATGCCGATCAGACCAATGGGCATCGGGCCCAACACCGTATAATAGGAAGCTTCCGCCGGGTCGGTGAGCACCACCGGCATGGATGCGACCGCATTCAGCGCACCGTGTGCGATGGCCGGCACCCAGATGCAGCCGGTCTTTTCGTAGAGCCAGTCCAGCAGAGTGTTGAGGGCAAAGCAGACCACGCACCATACCACCAGCCCCAGCAGGGGTGCGCCCAGATAGTTGGTGCCATACTCGTAGCCCACCAGCAGCATCAGCGGCCAATGCCAGACGCCCCAGATCACACCGCCCAGCAGACGGCCGTTGAGCAGGCCCAGCCGCTCCTTCAGGCGGGGCATCATATAGCCGCGCCAACCCGCTTCCTCGCCCACAGCGGGGATCATATTGGCAAGCGGTGCCAGCGTGACCGCCAGCAGACCGTTCTGGATCAGGTAACTGGTCGTGGTCACCCCCAGCTCGGTTTTCAGGGCTTCCGGTGTCCACTGCCCGCCATAGGCCGTGGCCAGCCAGCTGCCGGAGGTGTCCAGCCGGGACGGGAACACCGCAAAGTACAGCACCGCTGCCAGCACGGTGAATACCGCCGGGCCGAACCATGCAGCCAGCAGATACCTGCCGTTGCCTTTCAGGCGGGGCCGCCAGTTGATGCCGGTGGGCTGATGCAGCCAGAACTTTTGCACCAGCAGCACGGACACCAGCGGGCAGAACATGCTCACCGCCAGCAGCAGCTGGTAGGCCGCGGCGTTGCCGTCCCGGAGAAGCAGCAGGCTGGCATAGACCTGCAGCAGCCACGCCATGCCGAAGGCGAGCAGAAAGTACAGGCCGAAGCCCTGTTTTTCTTTTGCCGTCATACGAACTTCACCGCCGTTCCGTAAGCAATGACCTCTGCTGCGCCCTGCATGACGCTGGCAGAGGCATAGCGCATGCCCACAATGGCATCCGCCCCCAGGGCCTCAGCATCCTTGACCATGCGGCCGGTGGCGATCTGCCGGGCCTCGGTGAGCATGTCAGCGTAGTCGGTCACCTCGCCGCCCACCAGGGTGCGGAAACCGGCCATCAGGTCGTGACCGAAGTTGCGGCTCTGCACGGTGCTGCCGCGCACCACGCCCAGCGCTTCCAGCTTTTTGCCGGGGATCTCGTTAATAGTTACGATAAGCATCTTCTTCTCCCTTTCCAATCTCTTCAATGCGGTCGATGAGAACTTTCAATGTGCCCACGATGCCCCCCGCCGGGATGCCGAACATCACCACAAGCAGCGGCAGCGGCGGGGCATCCTGCGGGTCGGTGTAAACTGCCCAGCCCATGATAGCCATTACAAAGGCCATCATGGCCACAAAAAGGGCAGCACCAATGCAGGCGCCCCGGATGCGGCGGGTCTTTTGGTCGGTACGTTCAATGTTCACAAAGGTCACTCCCTGTTCTTCCCGTGCGGTCAGGCGCGCAAGCGTCTGCTCCACATCCAGTTGTTCCAGGCTGCCGGGCTCCTGCCGGAGCAGCGTGCAGAAGCCGATGGCTTCCTCCAGATCCTTGCGGCGGGTGCTCAGGCGCTCCAGCTGGCGGTTCATACCCTCTGCCAGCGTGCTCTGCCCTTCCAGCATCTCCCGGATCTCGGCCAGCGGCACGTCCAGCTTGCGCAGCAGTTTGATGCGGCGCAGGCGTTCCACGTCCGCCTGGGAGTAGCTGCGGTAGCCGTTGCCCGGCTCCCGGCCCGGGGTGATGAGCCCCTCCTCCTCGTAAAAGCGGATGTTCTTTTTGGTCACGCCCACGGCGGCTTCCACTTCGTTGATCTTCATGGTCCGGCTGCCTCCTTACAGGCCCATCTTACACCTTCCAGAAAGGGGAAGGTCAAGCGTTTTTTGCAAAACGATTGCAAAAACTCCCCCAGTCTGCTTCGCAGACAGCCCCCTCAGAGATGGGGCCTTTTGGATGCGAGACTGAGGGAGCTCTTTTTTATCTCAGAAATAGCATTTGATCTGGAACCGGTCGGCGCTATCCTTCTTTTCCTCCACCACGATGTGCTCGTGATTGAAGTCAAAATGCACCGGGGTGCACAGGTCGGTGTTGCGGGTCAGTCGCAGCAGCTCCTGCACCCGCTTTTTCTCCTCCGGCACATAGAACAGGTAGCTCACGCCCTCCTTTTTGGCGCGGCCGGTGCGGCCGATGCGGTGGGTGTAATGTTCGTTGTCGCTGGGCACATCGTAGTTGATGACGGCGTCCACGTCCGAGACGTCGATGCCGCGGGCCGCCACGTCGGTGGCCACCAGAATGGCCAGCTTGCCGTCCCGGAAGTTCTGCATGATCTGGTTGCGCTCCTTCTGGGAGAGGTCGCCGTGGAGGCAGTCCACCGAGAAGCCCAGCCGTGCCAATTGGTTCGCCAGGGTGGCGGTGTTGAACTTGGTGTCGCAGAACACCATCACCCGCTTGTAGCCCTCGCCGATGATGATCTGGGCCAGGTCCGACAGCTTGTTGCGGCCGGAGGTCTCCAGCATGTACTGGGTGATCTTGGGCTGGCTCTCCTCCTTGGGCTGCACGGTGATCTCCTCGGCGTTGTGCTGGTACAGCCAGCCGATGTCCATCACCTCGCGGCTGATGGTGGCCGAGAACATGGAGAGGGCCTTGCGGGCCTTCATCATCTCAATGATGTGCCGCACGTCCTTGTAGAAGCCCATGTTCAGCATCTCGTCGGCCTCGTCCAGCACGATCTGGGTGACATGGGAGATGTCGATGGAGTGGTGCTTGTAGTGGTCCATCAGGCGGCCCGGGGTGGCCACCACGATCTGGCAGCCTTCGGCCAGGCGCTTTGCCTGCTTTTCCATGTTGGCACCGCCGTAGACGCAGGCCACCTGCACCTCCGGCATGAAATAGGTCAGATTGCTCAGTTCCTCGGCGATCTGCTGGGCCAGCTCCCGGGTGGGGGCCATGATGACGGCCTGGGGGTACTTGTTTTCCGGCTGGATGTGCTCCGCCACCGGGATGCCGAAGGCACAGGTCTTGCCGGTGCCGGTGGGGGCCTTGGCGATCACGTCATGCCCGGCCAGCATGACGGGGATGGTCTTTTCCTGGATCTCGGTCATTTCGGCAAAGCCCATGCGCTCCACCGCCTTGTGGATGGCTTCGCTGCACTGCAGTTCACTGTAAAGCATTCAGACAACTCCGTTCTTTTTCTGTTGAAATCAGTATATCACGAAACAGCGGCCTTGTCAGCACAAAAAAGAGCCGCACCCTGTTGGCGGGGTGCAGCTCTGTGCTATGCAGGTGGGATCAGGCGTTCTCTTCGGCAGCCTTGGCCTTGCCGGCCTCCAGCTTCTGCTTGAAGCGGCCGCTGGCCTTGAAGCCGGGGATGGAGGTGGACTCCAGGCGGCTGGAGACCTTGGTCTTGGGGTTGGTGTAGGCCTTGGGCTTGCGGGGGCGCATCTCAAAGCGGCCAAAGCCGGCAATGGTCACCTTTTCGTCCGCACGCAGGCAGTCGGCGATCTGGTCAAACATAGCATCCATCGTGGTCTCGACCTGAGCTTCGGTAAAGCCGGTCTTGCGGGCGACGGTTTCGATCATCTGGGAACGGGTCATGTATCGGTATCCTCCTGGAATGTCCAAAAGTAACGTCCTTTTGGCAAATTTTGCGTTGATGAGTATAACATACTTCCCACACTGTTTGCGACAGATTGCGCACAAAACGTCCTGTTTTGCGCACGGACCTTCGCATTTGCTGGCGAGCTTTCACAAATACAGCGCCCGCTGTTTTGGCGGGCGCTGTCAAAAGTCGTTCTATGGGGAAACTGCGCGGGTAATTTCACAGGCAACTCTGTGGGCAATTACTTGCGGTGATACAGGGTGGCAATGTCCACCAGCGGGATGTTCTCCAGGCTGTGATCACTGCGCAGGCAGTTGACCAGTGCGTTGGCGGTGTCCACGGCGGTGATGCAGGGGATGCTCAGCTCCACGGCCTTGCGGCGCAGGCGCACCGAGTCGCGCTTGGGGTCGCGGCCCTTGGCGCTGGTGGAGAACACATAGTCCACCAGACCGCTCTGCAGCAGGTCCACGATGTTGGGCGACTCGCCGGACATGGGGCGCACCTCGTTGCAGGGCACCATGTGCTTGTTGAGCCAGGCACAGGTGCCGGAGGTACCGTACAGCTTGTAGCCCATGCTCTTGAGCTTCCAGGCGATGTCCACGAACTCCGGCTTGTCGCTGTCCTTCACGGTGAAGATGCAGCAGGAAGCGGGGCCGGGGGTCTTGAAGGTATAGCCCGCGCCGATCAGGCCCTTGAGCAGGGCGTCGTGGTAGTTGGGGGCAATGCCCAGCACCTCGCCGGTGGACTTCATCTCCGGGCCGAACTGGGTGTCCACGCCGTGCAGCTTTTCAAAGCTGAACACAGGCACCTTGACGGCCACATAGGGGGCGTTGGGGTGCAGGCCGGTGCCGTAGCCCATATCGACGAGCTTCTCGCCCAGGCAGCAGCGCACGGCCAGATCCACCATGGGCACACCGGTGACCTTGGAGATGTAAGGCACGGTACGGGAGGAACGGGGGTTCACCTCGATGACGTACACCTTGCCGTTGGACACGGCGTACTGCACGTTGACCAGACCGGTGACATGCAGCTCGCGGGCAAAGCGGCCGGTGTAGTCCACCATGGTGTCGATCTCGGCCTGGGTCAGATGCTGGGCCGGGTAGACACAGATGGAGTCGCCGGAGTGCACGCCGGTGCGCTCCACCTGCTCCATGATGCCGGGGATGAGGAAGTTCTCGCCGTCGCAGATGGCGTCCACCTCGCACTCGGTACCCATGATGTACTTATCCAGCAGGACGGGGTGGTCCATATCGACGTGCTCGGTGATGACGCCCATGTACTCGATGACGTCCGCCTTGGTGTAGGCCACGATCATGTTCTGGCCGCCCAGGACGTAGGAGGGGCGCATCAGCACCGGCAGGCCGATCTCGTCGGCAGCGGCCAGGGCCTCGTCCAGGTTGAACACGGTGCGGCCGGGGGCACGGGGGATCTTGCAGCGCTCCAGCAGCTCGTCGAAGCGCTCGCGGTCCTCGGCCTCGTCGATGGCGTCCGCCGGGGTACCCAGGATGGGCAGGCCGATCTCGTCCATGTGCTTGGCCAGCTTGATGGCGGTCTGGCCGCCGAACTGCACCACGCAGGCATCCGGCTTCTCGGTGGCAATGATGTTGTCCACGCTCTCCGGGTTCAGCGGGTCAAAGTACAGACGGTCGCCGGTGTCAAAGTCGGTGGAGACGGTCTCGGGGTTGTTGTTGACCAGGATGGCTTCACAGCCGTGCTTCTTCAGGGTCCACACACAGTGCACCGAGCAGTAGTCGAACTCGATGCCCTGACCGATGCGGATGGGGCCGGAACCAAAGACCAGCACCTTTTTCTTTTTGGGCTTGCCCTCGGCTGCGGCTGCGGCTTCCTTCTTGGCAATGAACTCCGCGGCTTCGTTGTCGCCGTCGTAGGTGGAGTAGAAGTAGGGGGTGTTGGCCGAGAACTCGGCGGCGCAGGTGTCCACCATCTTGAAGCCGGCGCGGTAGTTCTCCACGGGGAGCTTGTCCACCTGGGCCAGACGCTTGATGGTCTTATCCTGGAAGCCGTACTTCTTGGCGGTCTTGTACTGTTCCTCGGTCAGGACGCCGTTGCACTTGGCCAGACCGTTCTCCAGGTCGGCCAGATGCTGCATCTTGTCCAGGAACCACCAGTCGATCTTGGTGATCTTATAAATGGTCTCGTGGTCGATGCCGCGCTTCAGGGCCTCGTACACGCAGAACACGCGCTCGGCGTCCTGCACATACATATGGGCCACGATCTCGTCATCGGTCAGCTCCTCAAAGGGCTTGTGGGTCAGGGTGTCCATACCCAGCTCGATGGAGGAGACTGCCTTCATCATAGCTGCCTCGAAGCTGTTGCCAATGCTCATCACCTCGCCGGTGGCCATCATCTGGGTGCCCAGAGACTTGTCGGCGTAGACGAACTTATCAAAGGGCCACTTCGGGTACTTGACCACGATGTAGTCCAGCGCAGGCTCAAAGCAGGCGCAGGTCTTGCCGGTGACGTCGTTGGTGATCTCGTCCAGCGTGTAGCCGATGGCGATCTTGGTGGCCACCTTGGCGATGGGGTAACCGGTGGCCTTGGAGGCCAGGGCGGAAGAGCGGGACACACGGGGGTTGACCTCGATGACCGCATAGTCAAAGCTGTCTGGCTTGAGGGCGAACTGGCAGTTGCAGCCGCCTTCGATGCCCAGCTCGGTGATGATGTCCAGGGCGGCGGTGCGCAGCATCTGGTACTCGTGGTCGGTCAGGGTCTGGGAGGGTGCCACGACCACCGAGTCGCCGGTGTGGATGCCCACGGGGTCCAGGTTCTCCATATTACAGACGGTGATCACGTTGCCCTTGTGGTCGCGCATGACCTCGTACTCGATCTCTTTCCAGCCGGCGATGCACTTTTCCACCAGGATCTGATGGATGGGGGAAAGGCGCAGGCCGTTGGTGCCGATCTCGATGAGCTTTTCCTTGTTCTCGCAGATGCCGCCGCCGGTGCCGCCCATGGTGAAGGCCGGGCGCACGATGACCGGGTAGCCGATGCGGTCGGCGCAGGCCAGCGCGTCCTGCAAAGTCTCCACGACCTCGGACGGGATGATGGGCTGGTGCAGCTTTTCCATCGTCTCCTTGAACAGCTCGCGGTCCTCGGCGCGGTCGATGGTCTCCGGCTTGCAGGCCAGCAGGCGGATGCCGGTGCGGTCCAGATAACCGGAACGGGCCAGCTCCATGGACAGGTTCAGGCCCATCTGGCCGCCCAGATTGGGCAGCACGGAGTCCGGCTTTTCGATGTCCAGGATGCGCTCCACGACTTCCAGCGTCATGGGCTCGATGTAAACATGGTCGGCCACGTCCGGGTCGGTCATGATGGTTGCGGGGTTGGAGTTGAGCAGAACGGTCTCAATGCCCTCTGCTTTCAGGGCGCGGCAGGCCTGGGTGCCAGAGTAGTCGAACTCCGCGGCCTGACCGATGATGATGGGGCCGGAGCCAATGACCAGCACTTTTTTGATTCTGGGGTCCTTCGGCATTTCAGCGTGCCTCCTTTGCTGCTTTGACGTTCTTCAGGAAGCGGTCGAACAGGAACTCGGTATCCTTGGGGCCGCCGTTTGCTTCCGGGTGGAACTGCACGGTAAAGCAGTTCCACTTCTTGTACTTGATGCCCTCGCAGGTGCCGTCGTTGGCGTTCACCTGTGCCACCTCGCCCATCTCGGCGGGCAGCTCTTCGCCCACAACGGCATAGCCGTGGTTCTGGCTGGTGATGAAGGTGCGGCCGGACTCGAAGTCGGTGACGGGCTGGTTGGCACCGCGGTGGCCGTACTTCAGCTTCATGGTCTTGGCACCGGCAGCCAGTGCGCTCAGCTGGTGGCCCAGGCAGATACCAAAGGTGGGGATGTTCAGCGCAAAGATGTGCTTCAGGTTCTCGATGACCTCCACCGGCTCGGCGGGGTCGCCGGGGCCGTTGGACAGCATGATGCCGTCCGGGTTCTGGGCGGCCACTTCCTCTGCCGTGGCAAAGGCAGGCATGACCGTGACCTTGCAGCCGCGCTTGACCAGGCACCGCACGATGTTGCGCTTGCAGCCGTAGTGCATCAGCACGATGTGGGTCTCGCCTGCCGGGTTGAACACCTCGGGCTCTGCGCAGGTGACGTTCTTGACCGCGTCGGTGACGGCGTAGGCGCGGATCTCGGCCAGCAGGGCGTCGGTCTTTTCCTTGTTGGCGGGGTCGGCGGGGTCGAAGGTGGTCAGGATGGCACCGTTCATGACGCCGCTCTCCCGGATGATGCGGGTGAGGTGGCGGGTGTCGATGCCCTCGATGCCGATGGTGTTGTTCTTTTTCAGGAAGCTGTCCAGCGTTTCCTCACAGCGCCAGTTGGAGGGCGTCTTGCAGGCTTCGCGCACGATGTAGCCCTTTGCCCAGATCTTGTCGGACTCCATGTCGTCCTTGTTCATGCCGTAGTTGCCGATGAGGGGGTAGGTCTGGGTGATGATCTGACCGTAGTAGCTGGGGTCGGTCAGGGTCTCCTCAAAGCCCACCATGCCGGTGGCGAACACCACCTCGCCCACGGTCACGCCCTCGGCACCCACAGACTGCCCGGCAAACACCATGCCGTTTGCCAAAAGAAGATATGCGTTCATAGTTTTCCTCGTTTCAACCATTACAGGGTCTGCTTTGCTTCCTGCTTCATCTTGCGGCTGCCCAGGTGCACCAGGGGCAGCTTGCCCTCCTTGCAGATGGGGCACTCTTCCGGGGCGTAGTTGGGCAGATCCAGCTTGAGGGCACTGGCCACGATGGGAATGGGCGACGGAGCCTCGGGCTTGGTGCGGTCCACCACGCAGGTGATGCCCACACAGATGCCGCCGTTCTCCTCGATGACCCGCTTGGTCTCCAGAGAGGAGATGCCGGTGGTCACCACGTCCTCGGCGATGAGGCACTTTTCACCCGGGTGGATGGCAAAGCGCTTCAGGGTCATCACGTTGTCCACGCGCTCGGTGAAGATGGCGCGCTTGCCGGTCTGGCGGGCCAGCTCGTAAGCGTACACGATGCCGCCCATGGCCGGGCCGACGATGACATCCACGTCCATCTCCTTGACCTTGTCGGCCACAGCCTTCATCACCTCGGCGCAGCGGTCGGGGTACTGCTGCAGGTAAGCCATCTGGCAGTAAGCGCTGGAATGGCGGCCGGAGGACAGCAGGAAATGGCCCTCCAGGAATGCGTCGCAGCTCTTCAGGATCTCAAGTGCTTCACTCATTGTACTTCTCCCTCTCTTTTTAAATGGTGTATCTTCTCTTTGGGTGGTATTGTACCACGCTTTTACGATATTTGCAAATTTATGCACTATTTTTTATTTTATGTGCATAGCAGCAAGTCATAGGCGAATATTTGCAGGTTTTATTCTGCATGACGGGCGCAGCCACGGATCTCGTCCAGCGTTTTCACGCCGTTTTTGTCCATCCAGGCTGCCATCTCGTCGGCGATGGTCTCCATGGCGCGGGGGTTGGCGAAGTTTGCCGCACCCACCTGCACCGCCGCGGCACCTGCCATGATGAACTCCAGGGCGTCGCGGCCGGTGGCAATGCCGCCCAGGCCCACCACCGGGATGTTCACGGCACCCACGGCCTGCCACACCATGCGCAGGGCGATGGGCCGCACCGCCGGGCCGGACAGGCCCGCAAAGATGTTGTTGAACACCGGGCGGCGCTTTTCCAGATCAATGGCGCAGGCCTGGAAGGTGTTGGTCAGGCTGATGGCGTCCGCACCGGCGGCCTCCACAGCCCTGCACATCTCCGGGATGTTCTCGGCCTGGGGGCTCAGCTTGACCATCAGGGGCTTTTTGCAGGCGTCGCGCACCATGCGCACCACCGCACCGGCAGCCTCGGCCTTGACGCCGTAGGCCATGCCGCCCACCTTGACGTTGGGGCAGGAGATGTTCAGCTCCACGATGTCCACGGCGCTGTCGCTCAGCAGCGCGGCACCCTCCACATACTCTTCCTCACTGTGGCCGCCCAGATTGGCGATGGCCACCGTGCCGTATTTCTGTTTCAGCTCCAGCATCTCGTTCAGTTCCACGTCGATGAAGTGCTGCACGCCGGGGTTCTGCAGGCCGATGCTGTTGATGAGGCCGGAGGGGGTCTCCCACAGGCGCTCGCCCTTGTTGCCGTACTGGCCGTGCAGGGTCAGGCCCTTGCCGGAGATGCCGCCGATCTTGGTAAAGTCGGCCAGTTCCTCGTACTCCACACCGTAGCCCACGGTACCGGATGCACCGATGATGGGGCTGTTCATCGCAAAGCCCAGCAGGTTCGTTTTCAGGTCAGCCATCAGAAGAACACCTCCGTTGCATCAAAGACCGGGCCGTTCTTGCACACGCTCTTGCCTTCCCCGCTCTTCGTCTCGCAGGTGCAGCCCAGGCAGGCACCGATGCCGCAGGCCATCTTCTTTTCCATGCTCACAAAGCAGGGGGTGCCTTTTTCGGCACACAGGCGGGCGGCATTGCGCATCATGACGGTGGGGCCGCACACCAGCACCACGTCGTAGTCCGCCGGGTCGTACAGCTGGGTGACAAAGCCGTGGAAGCCCACAGCGCCGGTGTCGGTGGACACCTTGACCAGGTTGGCGATCTCCCGGTACTCCTCCATGCAGTAGGGGGCATCCCGGAAGCCGAAGAACACATCCGGCTTCACACCTGCCGCTGCCAGTTCACGGGTGAGCTGGAACATGGGCGCGGTGCCGATGCCGCCGCCCACCACGGCGATCTTTTTGTACTTGCTTACGATCTCCGGCACATCAAAGCCGTTGCCCATGGGGCCGGTGAGCTGGAAGGCATCCTGCTGCTTGAGCTGTGCCAGCTTCTCGGTGCCCTCGCCCACCACCTGATACAAAAACTCAATGGTGCTGCTGTCCGGGTTCCAGCGGTGCACGCTGATAGGCCGGGACAGGAAAGGGGCTTCGTCGGCACCCCAGGCACGCAGGGTGAAGAACTGGCCTGCGTGGGGGGCGTGGTCGCGGTCGGGCCAGACCACGGTCAGCAGACGGATGTCCGGGGCAATGACCTCATTGCGCAGGACGGTGGCTTCACAGCAGGCTGCACGCATGGGCAATGGCCTCCTTCATGTTCACGCACTCGTTGTAAGCGGCCTCGTCAAAGGCAACGCCCGGCTGCTTTTTGTAGGCCAGCAGGATGCCGCGGCTGGAGTTGACCACGCCGCCGTTGCCCTTGG
>ENA-ORTQ01003699-ORTQ01003699.1-human-gut-metagenome-genome-assembly--contig:-NODE-3699-length-11160-cov-2.428186_pt1 | contig 11160 bp, 7 predicted proteins | sample MGYA00241912_ERZ509188 | MGnify/ENA primary metagenome ERZ509188 (study PRJEB26280, sample SAMEA2338849) | human gut metagenome | biome: human gut; feature: human-associated habitat; material: faeces...
TAATAATTTAATGGCAAGCACACAGTCTAAAATTATTCCTGCATATATGGATAAAACAGAAAATTTAAGTCCTAAAAAAAGTAGTATAGCAACAAAAGAAGAATTTGAAAAGGCGAATAAATCTTCGTTCAATAAAAATTATGCCGGAAGTAAAGAATTGGTAAATATGGCGCAAAGAGTTTTGGATATACAACAATATTTGGGTACAACCGAAACAGTAAATCTTTCGGGAAACAAGAACGAATATTTTAATATTCTTAATGAATATGTCGGAGCAGACGGTAAAATGACGCCGCTTGTAAAATACACAGAAATTTCTCTTGAGAATGAGGCACTTAAAGATATTGAAATCGTAGACACTCCGGGACTTAATGACCCGATTATTTCAAGAGGTACTATAACGCAGGACTTTTTGGGAAAATGTGACGTTGTATATTTGCTTAGTTACACAGGTCAATTTATAACCAAAGACGATATGGAACTTATAAACAGAAGTATTCCGGACGAAGGTATAAATGAAGTTGTCGTTATAGGAAGTAAAGTGGATTCTGGTATTTTGGACTTTAATGCTAAGAACGCAACATTCAAACAGGCATATTATTACAGCCTTGAAAATTATAAAAAGCAGGCGAAAACCAATTTTGAAAAATCTATAGCCAATTCTAAAAATTCCGAGTTGCTCAGAGAGTTGGCTCAAAAAGAACCGATGTTTGTATCGGCTATGATGTATAACATAGCGAAAAAAATGAAGGCAAATGAAAGTCTTGATGATGCAGAGGCTAATATAATCGCACAATACAAAAAACGTTTCAGTGATTTCCAATATGACAATGCTGATTTTATAAAAGCATTTTCAAGCATTGATAAAGTCAGAAATAAGACATTTAAGGAAACAAAAGAAAAGAAAGACGTTATTATTCAGCAAAATACCGAGAATTTTATACATAGTCAAAAAAATAAATTCTCCAACCTTTTGGAAGACATAAACGCTCAATTATACAGTAATCAGAGAAAGCTTGAAAGCGAAGACCGTCAGAGTTTGAAAGAAGAACTTGAATTTATAAATCAACAAATGAATTCTATTCGAGGAAAGGTTAAGAATGTTTTTGCAGAGGCGGCTGCCGATACAAAAATCAGTATGAAAGATTTAAAGAGCGATATAGAATACGAAATGCGTAACTATGACGAGTTAAGCGTCGAACAGAAAACAGAAATAAAACATCGTTCAGATACAACCGGTCATCTTTTTTGGAAAAAGACTTATCATTGGAATGAAACTATTCATCATACGGAATCAACAGTGACAAGTGTAATAAGAAACTTGGACAAATACAGACTGCAATGTGAAAAATTAATTAATGAACGTATTAAATTCAGTATTAACATAAAAAGTATCGAAGAAAGAATTAAGCAGATTATTATAAATATATTTGATATTTCGGATGACAAATTTGATAAAGAAGAAATTTTAGGACCGGTCACAATCGCATTAAAAAGCTTACAGCTTGAAGATATTTCTATTGACCCTAAAAAGTTCAGAGAAAGTCTTGACGGTAAAATGACAGGTATAGCAGAAAATGACGTGGTAAAAGACGAAAACGTTCCGAAACTGAACAGAGCACAGGCAGATGTTATAAACGATTTGAAGAACGAAATTATAAGTCAGATTGATTTAATGACTACAAGATTGGCTAATCAGTTGGACGCAAATGCGTCAGGCTTTATCGATAATATATTATCAAAATTAGAAAAGCAAAATAAAATGTTGTCTGAACAAATCGAAAATAAAGATAAATATATCGTTCTGTATAAAGAATGTATATCTGTAATTGCGGAATGTAAACAGACAATTTCTGAATAAAGGAGATAAACAAATGAGCAGTGAAGGGAATTTTGAGGATTTCTTTGATTTTGACAAGCCACCCGAAAAACCTGTTATGGATGATGAGAACCCTTATCTTATGGAAAAAGATAAGGGTATTGAACTTATATCAAGGTTAATGCCGATAAAAAAACTTAATGAAAAAAGAAGTATGAAGAAGTTTGATCATATTGTGGACGAAAAGTTGCTTGAACATATTGCTTATCAGGACAGCACCACAGAAACTGCCGATTATATCGAATTTCAAAAGATATGCAGTAAAATAAAAGAACAAAGTGCGTTGACAAAATTGATTGAGAAAACCGTTATCGGTGTCGGAGGACAATTCAGTGCAGGAAAATCAAAGTTTATTGATAATATCTTGAAAGAAGATATATTGCCTGACGCACAAAATCCGACGACGTCAATTCCTACTTTTGTATTGCATGGCGACAACAGAGAAATCGAGGCTTGTACATATGAAAATTATGTTACAGCATTAGATAAAGACGCTATGCAAGCTATTACGCACAAGTTTTATGAAAATTACAATATTGGATTTGCGAGTGTAATCAAAAATATGGTTATTACCGTTCCTGAGTTTGAGTATCCGAATATTGCGATACTTGATACTCCCGGATATAACAAGGCAGATATGGATAAAAAGCAGGAGAAACTTACCGACGAAAAAAAGACTATGGAGCAAATTTCTGTTGCGGATTTTTTGATTTGGCTTGTTGACAGCGAGGGCGGAACAATAAAAGAAGATGATATAAAATTCTTTGGTAAAATAGGTATAAACACGCCTATATTATTCGTGTTCAACAAGGCTGACAAACGTACTGAAAACGATTTGAAACAGATATTGGAAAAGGCAAAGGAAACTTTGGACGACAGAGGAATTGAATATTTTGATATAATCGCATATTCGAGTTTTGAGGAAAAAGAATATTTCAATATAAACAATAAAGGACTGAAAGCATTTTTGGAATTTGCAAACGGTTACACAAACAATAAAGAAAATACAACGGCTCAACTAAATGCTATATTCAAAAATATTAAAACTACATATGACGAAGATATGTCAAAGCATGAGAAAATCATAGCCGATTGTAAAGATGTTGCCAAAGAACAGGCACATAATATAACTTCTGTTATGACAATTCTTTCGGACTCTTATATGAAGATGCAAAAATTCAAAAAGTCTGTAAGCGAAGTAAAAAAAGTAGAACGCGAAATAAAGTCAATATTATATCGTATGAAATCTAAATAAGTTGAGGAATGAATAAAATGAACGAGATAGAATCAGAAAGAGTCTTAGATACATTATCAAAGATGATGATAGATACAAAAGATTCAGAAGATGAAAACCATAAGGCAGAAAAGATATATGACGACATATACGGAAAAATAAACGGAGAGTATTATGCCGCATTGACAAAAATGCCGAGTAAAGAAAATTATAAAATCATCGACAATGTAAAAAATCTTTTGAAGTGTATGGAACTGTTATTGAAGTTCCCAAAACTTAAATATAAAAATATTATAGGTATAAAATGCAGTGATAAAAAAATCTATAAAGATGAATTGAGTAAGATTACCGATAAGCTGAACGGTCCTTATTACAACGGAAATGTGCCTATAATTTTATACGGAAGTGAAACTGACGAGGCATATGCCATAAATATTAACGGCAATAAATTTGAGTTTTCTATCGATAATATTGTCAGCGCAAATCAAAGTCTTAAAGGTGCAAATATTGCGGAAGAAAAGATAATCGATATGTACTGCGTCGGTACAAAATTGAGAAGTAAAAATATTGCGTATATAATATATCCTGTCAATAAAGATATTAACAATGAAAGATTATCGTATTTGGATATGCTTGTTGATATTTATGCCGTTGACGAAAATCTTATTAATGATGACGGGTTGAAAGATAAGACGGTTATAAAAGCAGATGCAAATTCGTACGATAAATACGATTATGCCGTTGATAATATTCACGTTTCGGAATATTTTAAATATGTAACTGCAAGTACGATTTTTAAGTTGACGGAAAAAATCAAATACAATAAGGATTTGATTGGTAAAATTAATACCGATATGATTTTTAAAGGTACGACTGACAGTGAAGATGTGTTGCAGAATATTAAAAGCGAGATTGGTGCAGAACAAAATGAAGAATTGCTTAAACAAATCAACAGTGTTGTAAATGAGATAAGCGGTGATTTCTTAGAGTATGAGGAAACAATAAGCATAAGTCGGGCGAATTTTACACACACACATTTTGATTTAGACGAAATATATGCGGAATTGTTTATGCTTGCCATATCTGAAAAACATATTGATGTTGCAAAAGAATATCAAGAAAAATCAAAGGCGATAAATTCGTCATACAGTTACATATTCCCATTGTTCTTTATGAAAAAAGAAATGATTAACAGTACAGAACTTTCCAAAAAAATTCTGATGCAATTAAAGTCGGACGGCAGAACAAATAAACGACTGAATAAGATTAAATTGGAATTAAAGGATGAATTGAAACTTTCCGAGGATGAAATGTATAAAGCTGCATTGTGCATTGATGAATTGCAGACGGCTAACGAATATTTGGCGATGAGTTACGGAACTACATCGGAAAAAGATAAAAAACAGTATTTGATGACAGCCGTCGGAATGGGCAGTCAAGTGGCGGGTGAAATACTTTTCTCAACATATGATTTGTCAGACGATGATATGTACACTCTTGCAATGCAAATGAACGGACAGGCTTGTTATATAATCAGTCAGAAAGATAAATATAAGTCTGAATCGAAAATCTTCCTTAATATGAGTGCGGCTTTGGGGTATCCTAAGGCAATAAAGGCGGTTACGCATAGACAATATTCCGAATTTAATAAAATGAAGAAGGACGAGAAAAAAACATTCGGTCCTGAACTTATAAATATGTACGAAAAAATAATTGATATGGGTTATACCGAAGAAGGTGTATATTTTGAACTTAGTACAATCTATTATGAAATAGGTAATTACAAAATGGCACTTGATACTTACAAAACCTGTACAGGTAAAGGTAAAGCTATGTATATAGTGGGGTGTATGTACAGAGACGGTAAGGGTACTGCTCAAAACGAAAATTCGGCATTGAAGTATTTGAAAAAAGCGGCGGATATGGATTATAATAAAGGCATGGTCGATTATGAAAAACTTAAAGGTAAAATTGCCGAGAGAGAGGAAAAGGAAAAATTCGATGCTCAAAAAGATTATTCTTCATATTCCACAACAAGCAATTCATCATACAGCGGCGGTTGCTTTATAACCACGGCTACTTGTACGGCTTTAAATAAGCCTGATGATTGTGAAGAATTGTTAGCTTTTAAGGCATACAGAGATAATCACCTTGTTTATGAACCTGACGGCAGAAAGCTTATACGAGAATATTATCGAATAGCACCCGGCATAGTAAGAATTATTGACGGTATGGAAAAATCGCTTGAATTTTATCAGAATTTGTGGAATCAATATATTATTGTTGGATATAAATATCTTCAAGAAAATAATCTTGCAAAGGCAAAAGAAACATACATAAATATGGTATTACATTTATGCAATTTATTTGATATTCAGACGGAAGTATAAGAAAGTTTCCTATGATGTTTAACATCATAGGAATTTTTTTGTGAAACAATTCTTGATTTACTTTAAATAAATGGTATAATTAAATTAATTATTTATTCGGAAAGGATTATGGTATTATGAAAGCAAAATTGACAAAGCCGCCTATGGGGTGGAACAGTTGGGATTGTTACGGTGCGAGCGTTACGGAGGAGGAAGTAAGACGTAATGCGGAGTATATGGAGAAAAATTTAAAGGAGTTCGGTTGGGAGTATGTGGTTGTTGACATACAGTGGTTTGAGCCGAACGCAAAAAGTGCGGATTACAACAAAGACGCATCGCTTATAATGGATGAGTATTCACGTCTTATGCCTGCGGTAAATCGTTTTCCATCGGCAGAGGGCGGAAAGGGCTTTAAACCGCTTGCCGATTATATACACAGTCTTGGATTGAAATTCGGTATACATATTTTAAGAGGTATTCCGAAACAGGCGGTAAGACAGAACACAAAGATTTTGGGTACAACTCATACGGCGGCGGAAATAGCCGATTTCGGAAGTGTATGTGATTGGAACAGCGATATGTGCGGTGTTGATATGAGCCGTGACGGTGCACAGGAATATTATAATTCGATAATCAAAATGTACGCCGAATGGGGTGTGGATTTTATAAAGGTAGACGATATTGCAAGACCGTATCACAAGTCGGAAATTGAGGGTGTACAAAATGCGATACAGGCAAGCGGCCGTGATATAATTTTATCGCTTTCACCCGGTGAAGCACCGCTTAAAGAGGCGAAACACCTTAATGAATATGCACATATGTGGCGAATGACCGATGATTTTTGGGACGGTTGGGAACAGCTTAAAAAGATGTTTGACTATTGCCGTAATTGGTTTCCGTATGTGTGTGACGGCGGTTATCCCGACTGCGATATGCTGCCGCTCGGCAGAATAGGTATTCGTTCGCATGGCGGTGACAGAATGACTAATTTCACGCGTGACGAACAACGAATGATGATGACTCTTTGGAGTATGTTCCGTTCACCGTTGATGTTTGGCGGCGATATGGTGTATAACGATGAATTTACGCTGTCACTTATTACAAACAAAACGATTATCGAAATCGACCAAAACGGTTATGCCGGCAGAGAGGTTTACAGAAAAGGCAATGAAATCGTTTGGGCGGCAAACGGAAAAGACGGTAAATATTACGTTGCTCAATTCAATATCGGTGAAGAAGAAATTACCGCAAAAACCGATTTGGCGTTCGTGGGTATTATGCCGAACGAGAATGTAAAAATAACCGAAGTATGGGAAAATAAAAAGGCAGAACTAAACGATAATACAATCATTTCAACTGTTCCGCCGCACGGTGTGAAATTGTTTGAAATCGTGCTATAATGAGCATACGAAGTGTGCGATAATTGTACCTAACGCAATTCCGCCGATAATATCGGACGGATAGTGAATGTATAGATATAATCTTGAAAACGCAATGACACTTGCCAACAAAAATGCGGGATACGCAAACATTATATCAGTGTGCAACAAAACGGCTGCGGCAATGAATGATGACATAGTATGGCAAGACGGAAATGAATAGTCGTACGGTATCGGAATTAAAAGCGATACCGCACGGTTTATCCAACAAGGACGAGGACGGCAGATAATGTTTTTAAGTAAACAGTTGCCGATTAACACGCCCATAATAAGACCGACAAGTATGAGAACACCTGCTTGTCGGTATTTTTTATAACAGATTAATAGAAATGATATTGCTATCCAGATTATACCTCCGTCACCGAGTGATGAGCATTTTATCATTAACGAATCTAAGAATTTACAACGTAATTTATTTTGAATTAAGTCCAAAATCAGAAAATCAACTGTCTGTATCATAAAATCACACTTCTTTCTAAAATTCATTTGTTTTATAAGATGATTTTATCATACAAATGTAAAATCTGATAGCATATAAATCTAAAGAATTTTTAAAATTTTTATAAAGTGCGTTATTCTTGACAGCAAAATTTAACTAATATATAATGAAAATAAACAGCGAAAGGAGCGAGAAAAATGGGGTTTAGGACAACAAAATTAGGCGAGCGGGTATCGGTGGATACGAGGAAAATGTCAAACGGTGAAAGTGAACTTTTTGAATTTGACGAAGATACCAAGCCGTATTTTGTTGATTACACATTAACGGATTTTATTGTGAAAATGATAAATGAAAAACGCATAACAACGGCACAGATTGCGGATTTAAGTAATTTAGAGCCTAATTACATAAACAAACTGCGTATCGGGCAGATAAAGAAACCGTCACGAGATAAACTTTTGCAACTTGCGTTCGGATTATCGTTTACCGAAGACGAAACTCAACTGCTATTACGTTTGGCAGGACTTTGTGCATTGTATCCGAGATTTAAACGGGATTATATAATTATGACGTGTATAAGAGCAAACAAGAGTATTTGGGAATGTAATGACTATTTAATTGAAAACGGTGTAGATGGAGTGGTTACAGAAGAATGAAGATATTGACTTTTTATGTCAAAACAGGTATAATATTAATTAACTAAAACTATTTGGATATTCTATGCGATTAAGGGAGGTAAAAATGGGGGGCAAAAGGTCAATCATATCATTAATAATCGTCTGTCTTATAGGTTGTATGTTATGCGGCTGCGATAAAAAGCAGGATACAGAAAAAGAAATCGGCAAAAATGCACCTAAAATTGTGGTAGGCAGCGACAATTATCCTCCTTTCAATTATATGGACGAGAACGGAAATCCGACAGGTATTGATGTTGATATTGCTACCGAGGCTTTTAAAAGATTGGGCTACCGTGTCGAATTTGTAAATATTGAATGGGAAGATAAAAAGAATTTAGTTGAAAACGGCGATATAGATTGTATTTGGGGCTGTTTTTCAATCAAAGGACGTGAGAACGATTATAAGTGGACAAAACCGTATATGGTCAGCCGACAAGTGGTGGCGGTCAATAAAAGCAGTAATATATATTCTTTGAGTGACCTTGAAGGTAAAATTATTGCGGTTCAATCCACTACAAAGCCTGAGGAAATTTTTCTAAACCGTACCGACAGTAAAATTCCCGAAGTAAAAGAGGTGTTCAGTTTAGAGGACAGGGAGCAGATATACACATACTTGGGAAAAGGGTATGTTGACGCGATTTCGGCACACGAAACGGCGATAAGACAATATATGCAGGATTATGATATGGATTACAGAATTTTAGACGAGAGCATATTTGTTACGGGAATCGGTGCGGCATTTGCTATAAATGACGATAGAGGAATTGAAGAAAAATTATCCGAAAAGTTTGATGAAATGCAGAAAGACGGCACAATGGAGATTATCGTAAGCAAATATCTTTCCAATGCCTATAAGTATTTGGAGGTGGACAGCCTTGAATGATAAAAAGTTTGAAAATGTCCGCAGCGGTAAAAGTTTTTGGTATAAAGAAATTATATTCGGAATTATTTTTTTGATAATTGTATTTGTCGGTTCTGCACAGGTCGACAAAAAAGCAGCTAAATCTCAAGTCAATTCTACTATAAGCTATGTTAAAACTCAATGCTCAATATATGCAAGATACAATGACGCAACGGAAACAAAAACGCTTATGAGAGTTATAGTAAATACGCAACAGGTAAATCGAGATATAGAGTTTTGCGGTTCGGAGCTTGATGTGGAAGCGTTGAAAAAATATGCGTCTGAACAACGTCTGACAGGTATTATAGTAATGGACGAAAACGGCAAAGTCGAAGAAGAGTGCAGCAGTGACGGATTAAATTCCGAAAGCTTGAAAAAATATATACAAAAAACTGCAGTGCTTGACGTTGCAAAATATCCGAAAAAGACTTATACGGCACATATTGATTTTGCTGACGGTTCGTATGTCAACTTAGCGTCACAGGGAAGAATTGATAAAACAGGTGTGATAGTTGGATTTCATCATACTAACGCTGAGTATGCAAAAAATTATAACCTTACTGTGCAAAGCTTACTTTCGGGATATGATACATATCGTGACGGAATAATCGCAATAACAGACGGACACAAAATAGTGGCGTCTAACGATGAAAGTATGGTAGGTAAAAACGTTAAAGAAAACGAGGTTGTCAGAAAACTGAGAAATAACGGTAAAATCGGCAAATTGGTTAGAGAACAGAATAAGTTTGAAGGTTATTACGGCAGTATGGATAAGAGCAGAGATTACTATATATATGTGTATCTGCCGGAATGTACGGTTTTTGAAATTGTACCGAGAAATATACTCTATGCGCTTGCAATGTATATAACATTGCTTATTATTATCCAACTTATCAAGCAGAGTTCGGAAAGAAAGTACCTTGTTGAACAGAATAAACGTGAGAAGGAATACAAGGAAAAGCTTATGGAATCAGCGAAAAAGGCAGAACAGGCAAACACTGCAAAGACGGAATTTTTACAGCGAATGAGCCACGATATTCGCACGCCGATAAACGGTATACGCGGTATGATAGAGCTTGCGGATTATTACAGTGATGATTTGCAAAAACAGGAGGAATGTCGTAAAAAGATATGGGACGCGTCCGGATTGTTGCTTGAATTGATTAATGAAGTACTTGATATGGGTAAACTTGAATCCGGCGAAATTCTTCTTGAAGAACGTGAATTTAATTTAAAAAAGTTGCTTGGTGACATTGTTAATGTGGTCGAGAAACAGTCGAAAGAACATCAGCTTGAAATTGTTCAATGCGATTATCAGATTGAACATTGGAACTTGATCGGAAGTCCTATACATATAAAGCGTATGCTTATGAACATATTGAGCAATGCCGTTAAGTATAACAGGTACAATGGCAAGATTATACTTGATTGCCGAGAGGTGAGTTGTATCGGTAATGTGGCGCTGATTGAATTTATTTGTAAGGATACAGGTATCGGAATGAGTAAGGAATTTCAGGAACATATTTTTGAGCCGTTCGCACAGGAATTTAACAGTGCAAGAAGTTCGTTCGGCGGTACCGGTCTTGGTATGCCGATTGCGAAAAGCCTTGTTGAAACAATGGGCGGCAATATTGAATTTGAAAGTGAAAAAAATGTCGGAACTACTTTCAGATTGAAAATTCCGTTTAAGATTGATGATTGCGTTCATATCGAAGAACCGACAGAGGAAGAACATAATGTTTCCATAGAGGGAGTACGCGTGCTTGTTGCGGAAGATAATGACCTTAATATGGAGATTACGGAATTTGTGCTTTCATCAGTCGGCGCGGTGGTAATAAAAGCGTCAAACGGTCAAGAGGCAATAGAGATTTTTGAAAAATCTGAAGTCGGAGAAATTGACATTATATTGATGGACGTTATGATGCCGGGCGTTGACGGATTGGCTGCAACACGAATTATACGCTCAATGAGCAGAGAGGACGCAAAGACAATACCGATTATCGCAATGACTGCAAATGCGTTTTCGGAGGATCGTCTCAGAGCTGTTGAGGCAGGTATGAATGAACATCTTGCAAAACCGCTTGAATCGACTGTTATTATTAAAACGATTGCGAAATATTTGAAAGAAGAATAATAAAAAAGCAGATACTGTGTTGTATCTGCTTTATTGTATTAAGAAAACCCCCAGATAGTCTGGGGGTTCAGTGTAGCTTTAGCGATGA
>ENA-ORTQ01003703-ORTQ01003703.1-human-gut-metagenome-genome-assembly--contig:-NODE-3703-length-11152-cov-4.450482_pt1 | contig 11152 bp, 10 predicted proteins | sample MGYA00241912_ERZ509188 | MGnify/ENA primary metagenome ERZ509188 (study PRJEB26280, sample SAMEA2338849) | human gut metagenome | biome: human gut; feature: human-associated habitat; material: faeces...
GAACCCACGTATCCAGCTTGGAAGGCTGGTGTTCTACCATTGAACTACACCCGCGTCTTAAAGACAAATAATATGATATCACATCTCAGAAAAAATGCAAGCCTTTTTTTTATTTTTTAATCACTTTAATTACTTTTTGTCCACTTTATTTTCTGACCGCTATTTTATCTATTTCGGTTCTTTTCCTTCCATTTCCACATATATTTTATCAATCACCTGTTTTCTATCCGATCGGAGTTCCTTTTATGTTTTCCAGATTAAAATCAAAAAATATTATACGGATCTGTTTTCTTTTCCTTGCGGCTTTCTTTGTGGGAACCGGCGCTGCATTTCTGCATGATCATTTCTTTCCAGCCGCTGTTCCCACCTCTTCTGAAGGCAACTGGGGGCTCAGCTTCCAAACGGATGGGGATCCCCCTGTCGGCAATGCCACATTTGACGAGTTGAAAAAATTTGATGCCTTTTACGCACAGGACACCGGCGAAAAGGTAATCTACCTTACTTTCGATGCCGGTTATGAAAATGGAAATACACCGGCTATTCTGGAAGCTCTTACGAAACATCAGGCTCCGGCAACGTTCTTCGTCGTCGGCACACTTCTGGAAAGCAATCCAGAACTTATCAAACAGATCCTCGCTGCCGGTAACACCATCGGCAACCACACCTGGCATCACAAAGACATGTCACAGATTTCTACAATGGAATCCTTTTCTGAAGAAATCCAGACAGTTGAAAAACTGTATCGGCAGATCACCGGACAGGAAATTTCCAGATTTTATCGTCCACCGCAAGGCAAATACAGCGAAGCCAACCTGAAAATGGCACAGGATCTTGGCTATCATACCTTCTTCTGGAGTCTCGCCTACGTCGACTGGTATCAGGATAGCCAGCCATCCCACGAAGAGGCTTTTGAAAAGCTGCTTGGGAGGATCCATCCCGGTGCCATCGTTTTACTCCACAGTACATCCTCTACAAACGCTGAAATCTTAGATGAACTTCTCACCAAATGGGAAGAAATGGGTTATCATTTTGCTTCTCTTGATGACCTTATAAAAGCTACTGCATCTTAGGAATTTTTCTCTGTCACTTTATCGGAGGATTCTCTAATCGATCAGTCCATATTTCTTCATCGCATAAGCAATTCCATCTTCTTCAACGGTCTTTGTAACAAATTCTGTATAAGGTTCCAGCACCTGGTCATGCGCGCCCATCGCAATCGCATGCCCGGCATGCCGGAACATTGCCAGATCATTGCTGCTGTCTCCAAATGCATATGACTGATCTCTCGTCATTCCAAAATGCTCCAGTACCCAGTCAATCGCAGTTCCTTTTGTATAGCCCTTGAGGATACATTCAAACGTATTACTTCCACGGTCGATTACTTCCATATCATCTTTGATAAATTCAAAAAATGCTTTTACATCACTTTTTTCATCCGTATAAATAAAGATTTTATCATATGGACATCTTCTCTGCTCCATATAACGCTCGATTCCAAGTCCACGGTTATTCATGTATTTTTTTGTATTTTCCAATCTGTCAAATCTTGAAACTCTTGAAGTGAAATACACATCTTCTGCTCCCTCAAAAATCCCATCAATCTGACATTTTGTCATATAATCAGCGATCTCATCGCCCCTCTCCGGATCCAGATGCTTTTCAAAAATAATTTCTTCATCAAATGTAAAATAAATCCCACATCCACACAAATATCCATCAAATGGAAGTTTTTTCAGTTCCACCGGAACACTGCAGTATGTTCTTCCTGTATTGATAAATAAAAAATGTCCTGCGTCGTGTGCCCTTTTAAGTGCATCTACCGTACTTGCTGGAATCTCTTTTGTAATCTCACTGAGTACGGTCCCATCAATATCAAAAAATAATGCTGCTCTATTCATTCTATCTTTTCCTCCCGGTTATACTCCAATTACACGATACTCATTATACTCATATCTCACCATTATGCGCAACCCTTTTTCATTTTCTGCAAAATATCTGTGATAAATACCATTTTGACTTCTCCATATAAAAGTAATATAATAGATGTTGTACAATTTGAAAAAGGGGTAATAATAATGAATAAAAGAATCGATAAGAAAAAACAGAAAAGAACACTTGAATCAGCAGTAACTGCTACAGCTACATCATCAGCACCGGCTACAGCAACTCCTGTTGTAGAGATAAAAGAAGTTGTAAAAGAAGTCAAAGTACCAGTAGAAGTTCCTGCCAAAAATCCTGCATTCTATGTTCAGTACCAGAGTGCAGAATATACTGTAGCCGCTATCACAGAACGTGTGATCGCTGACTGCAATGCAAAGGGACACGCTGTAGAAAATCCGGAAGCTCTCTCCATTTATCTGAAACCAGAAGATAAAAAAGCATATTACACCCTTGGAGGGTTCAATGGATATATTGAATTATAAAGGAGTATTTTATGGCGCTTAACTTTCAACAGCTTGGAATGCTTGCAAAACTGAAATCCGCATTTTCCACTTTTCAACAGCAGCATCCTAAATTTATGCCTTTTATTCATGCAGTAAAAGGAGATGCATGCCGCAAAGACAGCATCATCGAAATCTCCGTCAAATCTCCGGAAGGACGGAATTATACCACTAATTTCCGTGTTACCGAAAAGGATTTGGAACTTATCCAGATGCTGAAAGATATGCAGGAAAACCAATAAAGTAAAAAAAGCAGGTAAGAAAGGATAGAATTTCTTACCTGCTCTTTTTCTATCTTACTTTAGCATTTCTTTGCTAATACAAAGGAATGGCCTTCCATTTTTATTGCCTGAAGGCTGACTTTTTTACCGGTATATAAATCCATATACTCTCCCTCTTCTTCGATCCAGGCTGTCCGGTCCTCTTCTGCGAAATTAAAAAGTGCTGTCATCTGCTCGCCCTCCAGTTCCCGCACAACTCCAAGGATTCCATTTTCCCAGGTATCAAGCGTCCAGACATTTGCCGATGCGTCAAATACTTTTTCCTTACTTCGGATGGATCTAAGCTTTCCAATTCCATCAAACAGTTCTTTTTGTACCGTTCCTTTTCTCTTTCGTCCGTCTGCCAGCTTCCAGTCAAATTTTCCTCTGTGGATATACCTGGAATCAACCCGTTTTTCCGGATCATTTTTATAAGTATAATCATTTACCTGACCAATCTCATCTCCACTGTAAAGCATTGGAATTCCGGATTGCACCATCATATATGCATGCAGCATCAGATCAAATCTGACTGCTCTTTTTTTCTTTTCTTCATTTTGTTCAAATCCGGCACTTTCAATTCCACACATGGAAGCTGTCGTTGCACAGAATCTGGCATCTCCTGTTATCGGATCTTCATTATAAAGTTCCCCGCGACTCACACTTTCTGCGATCTTTCCCGTGAAGAAGTCATTCAGATATCTTTTGTGTGGGACTTCTTGCATTCCCCAACCAGAAAGAGTCTGAAAATCCAGTCCCCATCCAATATCATCATGACATCTGAGATAATTTAAGAAAGTATACTCTTTCGGAAGGTTATTCATAATATCAAGCTGCATCCGTAAAAGTCTGGTATCTCTCGTCGCAACCGTATTCCATGTAGTAGCCATCATGGTTACATTATAAAGCATATGACATTCCGGCTTTTCTATGGTACCAAAATAAGGAACTACTTTTTCCGGTTCCATCACGACTTCCCCTAATAATACAACCGACGGACACACAATCTCCCCGATCATACGCATCATCCTGACTATCGTGTGTACCTGTGGAAGATTTCTGCAGCTTGTCCCCATTTCCTTCCAGATATAAGGAACTGCATCGATCCGCAGAATGTCAATCCCCTGATTGACCAGGAAAAGGAAATTATACATCATTTCGTTAAACACCCTCGGATTCTTATAATTCAGATCCCACTGGTAAGGATAAAAGGTAGTCAACACGTAGTGTCCGATTTCAGGAAGCCAGGTGAAATTCCCCGGTGCAGTTTCTGGAAATACCTGTGGCACTGTTTTCTCATATTCTCTGACATAGTTTTCATTATCACAGAAAAAATACCGGCTCATATATTCGCCTTCACCCATTCTTGCCTTCTGTGCCCATTCATGATCTTCGGAAGTATGGTTCATTACAAAATCCATACACAGATTCATGTCTTTTTCATGGCAGGCTTCAGCCAGATCTGCAAGGTCTTCTATGGTTCCAAGTTCCGGCTTTACTTTTCTGAAATCCGCAACCGCATAGCCTCCATCGGATCTTCCCTTTGGCGAATCGAGAAACGGCATCAGATGAACACAGTTTACACCACATTCTTCCAGATACTTAAGCTTTCCTTTGACTCCTCTTAAATTTCCGGCGAAATTATCAATATACAGCATCATTCCCAGCATGTTTTTTTTTCGATACCACGCCTGCTCCTTTTCCTTCTCCAGATCTCTCTTTCGAAGTTTCGTATTTCTTGCATGATAGTAATTCTGCATCTGTTCACAGAGCTCTGCAAACATTGCTTCATTATCATATAATTCCATATAGAGCCAGCGAAGCTCATCCATATGCTTCGCCAGTCTCTTTTCAAAAATATCATTTGTTTTTCTCATTTTTACTCGACCATTTCCAGATAAATCTGATATGCTTTGTACTCACCAAATTCAAGCGGCATCGGAATTCCAACTTCCATCAGCGCCTCTGCCGGATAAATTTTTCCGGTATTTGAATCTTTATAGAATTGTCCGGCACACAGACCTTTCATTTTTACATAATTTACTGTCATGTTTCCATGGATTTCAAGCATAACTACATTTACAAGTACTTCTTTCCCATCTTCTGATGCAAATTCCCATGCGCCGATTTCTTCTGCGAATGGATTACTCAGTCGATAGTAAAGTCCATTTTGTACAAGCTGTGCATATTTTTTGTATTCTACTATCTGTTCCCTGATCTCTCTGCGCTCTTCATCTGTCATTTTCGCCGGATCCAGTTCATAGCCGAAGGTTCCTGCCATGGCACAGACACCTCTTGTATGGAGTGATGTCTTTCTTCCTGTCTGATGATTCGGAACTGCAGATACGTGAGATCCAACTGCAGATACCGGATACCCAAAGGATGTTCCGTATTGAATCCTTACACGATCCACTGCATCGGTATTGTCACTGCACCAGATCTGTGGTGTATAATACAGCATTCCCGCGTCAAAACGACCTCCACCACCACTGCAGCCTTCGATCAGAAGGTCTGGATAGCGGCTTATAATACGCTCCAGGAAATCATAAAGTCCAAGCATGTAGTCATACTGCACACTGCCCTGTTCTTCTGCTGTCATAGAATATACTTCTGCCATACTTCGGTTCATATCCCATTTTACATATTCGATATTTCCCTGATCGAGCACCTGACACATCTGCTCATAAACAGCATCCACAACTTCTTTTCTCGAAAAATCAAGGAGCAGCTGGTTTCTTCCTTTTACCGGTTTTCTTCCCGGAATCTGAATTGCCCAGTCCGGATGTTCACGGTAAAGATCACTGTCTTCATTTACCATCTCCGGCTCAAACCAGAGCCCGAATTTAACACCTAACGCATTGATTCTGCTGATCAGGTCACCAAGACTTCCCTGCAGCTTTTCTTCATTAACCTTCCAGTCGCCAAGTCCGCTGTTGTCATCATTTCGACCTCCAAACCATCCATCATCCAGTACAACCATATCGATTCCCAGATCCTTTGCCTGCTCGGCAAGATGATAGATATCTTCTCCCGTAAAATCAAAATAGCATGCTTCCCAACTGTTGATCAGTACCGGTCTTACTTTTTCTTTATATTTTCCGCGACACAGATTTTTACGGATACATCTCTGCAGATTCTGGGAAAGCTTTTCAAGTCCCTGATTGCTGCAAGTTAAAATAACTTCAGGGATCACAAATTCCTCTCCTTTTTTCAGTGGATAAGAAAACTGTTCTTCCTGCAGTCCCATCTGTATTCTTGTCTGCCCGAACTGATCCTTTTCTACTTCTGCTTTAAATCCTCCGCTGTATACAAAAGACATTCCATAACAGGTACCGGCATCTTCTGTCGTTTCTTTTTCTGCCAGTATCATCATCGGATTGTACTGATGGCTGGATGTTCCTCTGCGGCTTCCAATTACAAAAGCTCCATGTCCTACCGATGTTCTTTGCATATTTCTTTCCATCGCATGGCGGCCGTAAAATGAAATTACGTCAAATTCACCATGAACGAAATCGATACACGCTGCTTGGGCTTTTGTCAGTCTGATTTTATCTTCTTCTGTATTGATCACTTTTGCACTTCTTGTGATCACATCATACTCCGGAAGAACTCCATAAAGTAATTCTACCTGTAATCCTGTCACCTGATCTTTCATATAAATGATCAGAGTCTGGGCTTCCTCTTCGGCAGCATAAACTGCCGGAAGTCCCTTCAAATTGTATTTTCCATCACAAATCTCATATCCCTGATATCTTAAATCGCATCCCAAAGAACCATCTGCATTTACCAGATCCAGCACCGGGCTTCGGAAATCTCCTGTCAGTCGACACGGAAATTCCTGCGGCAGCACATCAAGGGAATATGTTCTGTCATTTCCTGTATCCTGCGGATTTCCTGAGAAGCCACGATCTGCATAGGTCAGAAGATAGTCCATAACTCCATCTGTCTTTCTTCCATAATATAAATGCAGTAAAAATCCATATGCATCAATTTGCATCTGATACGTTGTATTTTGGGTATGTAATGTAAATGTTTTTGCTTTCTCGTTGTATATGATTCCCATATTCTTCTCCTTAAGCTTCTGTCAAATTTATTTTACTGCGCCATTTACAACACCGTTCAGAATCTGTTTCTGACAGATCAGATAGAAAATCAAAATCGGAAGCAGTGCCAGTAAATAGGATGCAAATGCAAGATTATAATTGGTTCCAAATTGTGTCTGGAATGTCATCTGTGCAAGTGGCAGTGTGTTCACATCACTACCTGCCAGAATTACAAGTGGTGTCATAACATCATTCCATGTACCAAGTGCTGTAAGTACCGCTACTGTTGCATGCATCGGTTTCATGATTGGGAAAATAACGCTCCAGTAAGTTTTCCAGGTTGTTGCCCCGTCTACATGTGCAGCCTCTTCCAGTGCCAGCGGAATATTTTTCAGATAACCGGAGTATAAGAGCACATTCATCGGCATATAAAATACAAGATAACACAAAATAACACCGAAAATATTGTCAATTCTCATCTGTGCTGTCTGCTTCACAAGTGGCATCATCAAAATTGCAAATGGAACAAACATACCGCTTACAATATAAAGATAGGCTACTTTGTAAAATTTACTGGTACTTTTACTTCTTCCGATCACATAACCGATCATAGAATGAATCAGAATGGAAAGAACTACCGTTACAATCGTTATCAGCACACTGTTGCCCAGTGAATGCCAGAAATCTGTTACACGCATTGCTTCTGCAAAGTTAGAAAAGCTCCAGCTTTTTGGCAGTGATAAGATTCCGGAAATACTGTTTGTCATTTCCGACGGTTTCTTAAATGCAATCACAACTGTAAGATAAAGAGGAAAAATAACGGTTACAAGACCCAGAATCAATAAAATTGTGATTGGCCAGTTTACTCTTTCTTTCACCTTTACTTTCATTATAACTGTTCCTCCTTATTTCCCAAAAAGTTCATCTGTAATACAGAGATCACAACGATCACTACAAAGAACACAACTGCATTGGCACTCTGGAATCCGAACTGTCCTCCAGCCATGCCATTGTTATAAATCAAAAATGAAATTGATTCTGTACTCTGCGCCGGACCTCCTTTGGTAAGAGCCATGATCTGATCAAATACCATCAGAAAATTCTTCATGCAAAGTACCATATTGATGGTAAAGAATGGAAGGATCAGTGGAAATGTCAGATTCTTGAATTTTTTCCATCCGGTCGCTCCATCAAGAGAACCTGCTTCGTATACATCCTCCGGTACCGTCTGAAGTCCGGAAATATAAATAATCGTATTCATTGCAACAGACTGCCATGCACATACAATTACGATCGCAACCCATGCCCATTTTGAGCTTGCCAGGATACTGTCACCTTTTCCGCCCATCATTTTTACAACTGCCGGAAGAATATAAGTGAAAAAGTAATTGAAAATATAGCCCACTACAAGTGCTCCTAAAATATTTGGAACGAAATACATTCCTCTGAGTGCACTTTTAAATTTAATTTTACTGTTTAATCCAAGAGCTAAAACAAGACTTAACACATTTACAACTATTGTTGCAACAATTGCAAGCTTGAATGTAAACAGGTAGGATTTCCCAACTCTTGCATCAGTAAATAAGTCTGTATAATTCCGAATACCTACCCAGTCAAACTCGCCATATCCTCGAAAATTTGTAAAACTATAAATAACACCTTTAATAAGTGGCAGCGTATTAAAGCAGAAAAACAACGCAAGTATCGGTATCGTAATCAGTAAAAATGTCCGCTCTCTGCCATTCATCCTTTTCAATTTATTCATGATCTGTATCCCTCCTACTTGCCTGCTTCATAATCTTCCATCATACGAATGATATCCCTGTTATATCTGATCCAGTCTTTGTCAAATTTTTTCAGGAATGCGTCAACATCCTGGTTTATGAGAAATGTCTGGATTTGTGCATCGACTGCCATTTCTGACGGATAATAGTGATCCTGGTAATCCGCCATACGGTTATCCTGAATATATGGTTTCATATCTTCCAGTTCCGGAGCTAATGCAAAATCTTCGTCTTTACAAGGCACCGCATTCTGTGCATCTAAGTATGACTGGATACTATCATGATCCATCAGGAAATCAAGTACTTCATATGCCGCTTCTTTATTTTTACATGCATCCATCACGCAGAACTGAAGGTCTACTCCTGAATTTAATACATTGTCCTCTTCAGAATCATTAGCCGGCATAACAAAGGATCCGATATTCATATCCGGATTTACAGATTTGATCTGCGGAATTGCATAGCTTCCGATTGTATACATCGCTGATTCACCATTTGCAAATGCAGTACATGCATCGTTGTATCCGTATCCAAACGGTCCATCTTCACCATAATTTAACAATTCAAGCATTTTTTCTGCCACTTGCGGATATTCTTTGGAGAAGGTTGTTTCTCCCTTATTCACCTGCTGACAAACATCGGATGGTGCAAGTCCGACTGCAAGTGCATTCCAAGGTGCAAGGCAGGTCCAGGTATCTTTATATCCAAAATAAAGTGGCTGGATTCCTTCATTCTGAATCTCCTCGCAAAGAGAAATAAATTCATCCCAGGTCTGCGGAATCTCCCATCCATGTTCCGCAAACATATCTTTGTTATAGAGCACTCCTGCCGCATTTGCCACATACGGAAGCCCATATGTTCCTTCTGTCGGAACAAACTCCAATCCTTCAATAATATCCAGATAAGCAGGTTTCACCTCACTAAGTCCTTCATAATCTGAAAGGTCAGCCAGTATTCCTGAATCAACAAAATACGAATAATTGATATCTCCTCCGATTCCGATAATATCCGGATAATCTTCTCTGATAAAACGTGTTTTCAAAATTGTTGTCGCATCATTTGGGGAAGATATTTTTAAATGGATATCATCATGTGTCTCATTAAATTCTTTTTCGAGCTGTTCAAATATATCTACCGCCTCTGGTTTATACTGAACAAGTTCGATTTCCACTTTTCCGCTTTTTGAATTTTGCTGACATCCCTGTAATACTGCTGATGCCATCAGAATACAGGACATTCCCAAAACAATTGCTGCTCTTTTCCTTCTCATTTTTTCTCCTTCCTCACAGGTATATTCGTTTTTAGTTACCGCTCGATATATCAAGTACTTTCTTTATAGTTGTATTATAACATACCATTATGCGACTAAAAATATCATTGTATTTGAATTTTTATTCCAAAATGCTATTATTTTCTTCTTTTTTGCTAAAGGTATAGCATTTTGGTATATTTTAGTTGCAATCTATTTATTAAATCAGTAGAATAAATATATATATCAACTGACTTAACATCTGCTAAACATCATTTTTTCACGGCAGAGCACCTATGAGAAAGGAATTATTATGAAAGAACTTATGTTTTCAGTATTTCCAAGCGAGAATTTTGTCGATCTTGGATTGTATCAGTTTGGTTACGAACAATGTGAACCGGCGCATAGTTTTGGTCCTGCCGTCCGTAATCATTTTCTTTTTCACTACATTATCTCCGGCACCGGAATTTTAATGGCAAATGATTCTCACGGTGTAACACAGACCTATCACGTAAAAAGTGGCCAGGGCTTTATGATTTTCCCCGGTCAGATCAATACTTATATCTCTGATGAAAAACTCCCATGGGAATATACATGGATTGAATTTGACGGACTACGTGCAAAAGAAACCATTGAACTTTCCGGACTTAGTTTGGATAATCCGATTTATAAGGCTACTTCTAAGGATCTGCGTGAAATACTGAAAGAAGAACTTCTCTATATTGCAAGTCACGGAGACGCTACACCATTTCACCTGATTGGGCATCTCTATCTTGCAATTGATGCTCTTATTCGTTCTACTTCCATCATGCAGACATCGAAAATCAGCCGTCTTCAGGATTTTTATATCCATGAAGCCCTATCTTATATAGAGCAGAATTTCCAAAACGATATTTCTGTCGAAAACATCGCTGCTGTATGCGGATTAAACCGCAGTTATTTCGGAAAAATTTTCAAAGACGGAATTGGAAAATCTCCTCAGGAATTTTTGTTGAATTATAGAATGATTAAAGCTGCTGAATTATTAAAACTGACAAAGCTTTCCATTAAAGATGTAGGTAATGCAGTCGGTTATCCCAACCAATTACATTTTTCCAGAGCATTTAAAAATATTTATGGAATATCGCCAAGAGACTGGCGTAATCAGAACAGACTTAAACAATAATAGAAAAAGAATGCTGCAGTTCAGACTGTGCATTCTATTTTTATTATTTAATATGTAATAATAAAGAATGTGCCTGGGTTAGTAGTGCCTTTTATTTAACAGGAAGTTCCTACGGATTTTGCTATGCAATAAAAAAACTGCAAACCCTTACGGTTTACAGCTCCCTTACTTTCTACATGTACCTTCAAAACCACATACAAATTTAAATCT
>ENA-ORTQ01003707-ORTQ01003707.1-human-gut-metagenome-genome-assembly--contig:-NODE-3707-length-11143-cov-2.164953_pt1 | contig 11143 bp, 11 predicted proteins | sample MGYA00241912_ERZ509188 | MGnify/ENA primary metagenome ERZ509188 (study PRJEB26280, sample SAMEA2338849) | human gut metagenome | biome: human gut; feature: human-associated habitat; material: faeces...
CGTGCGCGTGCGAAGAGACGGTGATTCTTATTATATGACATACAAAGGCGCTGGCATGATGGTTCGTGAGGAATATAACCTGCCGCTTACAAAAGAAGCCTATGAGCATCTTATTGTAAAAGCTGACGGCACTGTAATTTCAAAGACACGCTACCGCATCCCGATTGGTAACGATCTGACTGCCGAACTAGATATTTTTGACGGTGCTTTAAACGGTATACTGCTCGTTGAGGTTGAGTTTCCTGATGAATCTGCTGCCAGAAGCTTTATTCCTCCAAAGTGGTTTGGCGAGGATGTAACTCTTGATCCGCGCTACCACAACAGCAACATGTCAAAGGGCATTCGGCCATAATTACATGAAACAATCTAACATCGAGATGCGGCTTTATATTACTGCCATAATTTTAACGCGCAGAATTTAGGTTCTGCGCGTTTTTTCATGATTTATTTTTGAAGATACCTGGGTCAAAATGGCATAAAGCCAAAGCCGGTGCAAACTTGCCTGCAATCTGGTATCAAAATTCTGTCACTCAAGATAATCAAGCGGATCAACCGGCTCTCCATTTTTTTGCAGTTCAAAATATAAATTCGGTCCTTCTGTGACATAATATTTAGTCGGCTCTGCCAGTCCGCCAAGCACAGTTCCCTTTAATACATAATCACCTTCTGCCACCGAAACATTGTCCATATTTCCGATAATCGCCTGATATTCATCGCCAAGCGTTACGCAAAGATATGTTCCAATCTCCTCATTTGCTGCGATTTTTGAGATAACGCCGTCTGCCGGCGCTAAAACGGCATCACCTGGTTTTGCCTGTACCATAATTGCCGGGCACACCTTATATTCCTCTAATGTTGGATAATATACAAGTCCGTCCATTGAGAAAGACTTGATAAGCTCTCTTCCTGCAACTGGCCACTGAAGCTTCTTTGATGAGTCAAAATTTAAATTCATGGATACAAGGCTTGTCTGACCTGCAACCTCTGCCACTTCATCTGATGCTGCCTGTTCTGTATTCTGGATACTGTCCTGATTTGCATTCTGTCCAGACGCATCATTTGCGGCAAGCTCCTCACTTTCCCCTGACTGCTCTGCGAGCTGCTGCTCGCCAACTTCACTTCCAACTGGAAGCTCATGGTTCATCTCCTCTGCCACCTGATTTGCCTCAGACGGCATCCCATCTGATTGTGTTTTATTAGCCTGTTCTGCTTGTGTCAGCGCTTCACTCCCATTTGTTGTCACATACCTGTCATTTTGCTCACGATAAAAATTCACTGCCAAAAGTGCAGTAAGTGCTACGACTGCGCCAAGTCCAATGCCAAGCATCTTCTTCCCCGATAAAAACGCATACCACTTTCTCATAATGATCTCCATTTCTGTGCGATTACAACTGCACAATGTATATTAGGCGATCAGGAACTTTCTCCTGCTCCCTTTAGTCCTATTCTTGCCAATATTTGTGCGGTTATACGAAGAAACAAAGAAATATTTAAAGCTTTTATCTGCCGGAACTGTCCTTTACCTCACATCCCTGAAAATAATACTGTAAAATCCATTTATAATCTCGTCCCTCCACTGCATACCTGTCTGCTCCATACTGACTCATTCCATATCCATGTCCAATACCCTTTGCGATTACTCTAATCGTATCTGCGTAATCTTCAAGTCGAAACCAAAGTGACGGAATACCTAGTGCCAACGCTGCTTCCTCTGCTGAAAAACTAATCTCTGACACCTGTAAATTCATAACATAACCCTGTGCATCAAGTGTCAGCGCCACATCCGCTGCATTCACCGGTGCCGAAAGCTGTCTCGTATCATCAATCTGATTAAGCTTACCTGCAAATTCTTCTTTTGTAAATTGTTTTACCGTCTGATATCCCGGTGATTCAGCATCATACACACAATCGACACCAACAAGATACGGACAATCTCCTGTCTGGTCATAGCGCGTCATACCGGCGCTGATCTTATGAAAAAGCGGTGCTGCAAGCTCATCATCATAATAAAGACACTGCTCGGCTGTCTCCACTACTGCTGCATGTAGTTTTTCATAATATAAATATTCATCCTCACCCCAAACTGATTTCATCTGTGAAAGCGTCATCGCATGGATGGCAAGCTCACTCTCTGAGACAGAAGTTTTTGTTCCCATAGCACGATAAAGCCACGTTCTTGCTAAAATAGCCTGTGCCTTCAATGTTTCCTGCTCCATTGAAGGATCTATCTCCTGCGCTAAAATGCCAACAAGATACTGTTCTGCTGAAACTGTTTTTTCATTTTCAAGAACCACGCTATACAAATCTTCTGGCTGATAAGACATAAGACCAGTATCAAAACAAAGAATCGTCATAGTATACGGAAACAAAAGCGATGCCAAAAATAATAATACTAATGTCACGATCTTTCCCTTCATTATAGCACCGCCTTTCCTAAGCAAATCTATTTCCCCATCTATTTTATTCTGCGTTTTCTTTCAATATGACTTATTTCAAGACAAATTCAAGATAAATTTGTGTTGCAACCTATTTGTTAAGATGTTATAATATTTCTGATAATGTTCTGCAGAAGGCAGAACGACAGATAGGAGGAAGCCAAATGACTTGGTGGCAAATTTTGCTCATTATTCTTGCCGTAATTCTTGTGCTTTTGGTAGTGCTTTATTTTGTAGGCTCCAAAATGCAGAGAAAACAGGCCGTTTCTCAAGAGCAGATGGATGCGATGAAACAAACGCTATCCATGTTAATTATCGACAAAAAGAAAATGAAACTTAAGGATGCAAATCTTCCGGATATGGTTTTGCAGCAGACTCCAAAGTACATGCGCTGGACCAAGGTTCCGGTTGTGAAAGCAAAGATCGGACCAAAGATCGTTACACTGATCGCTGATGCAAGAGTGTTTGAATGCCTTCCTGTTAAAACAGAAGCTAAGGTAGTTTTAAGCGGTATCTACATCACTGAGCTTAAGAGTGTCCGTGGTGGAGCAATCCCGGCACCGCCGAAGAAGAAAGGTTTCTTTGCACGCTTCAAAAAAGATAAGAGCGCAAAGAATACAACTGCTGAGAAAACAGAGTCTAAGGGAAAGAAAAATAAATAAAGCAGCAAACAAAAAGCCGTGTATCGCATTGATACATGGCTTTTTATTTTACTATCTTCTGATCAGTTTTGCTGTGGGCGAATCTGAAGCAAAATTTCACTATCGCTGACATGCTGATTGTTTATCTCCAACAAGTATTCAAGCTTCAGTTCCAAAAAATCATCCTGTTCATCCAGACAGATCCCCGTGGTGTAAATTCCCATCTCCATCTGTCCATAAGGCGTCTCATATACACTGACAAGCTTGTTTTCCTTCTCGAAATTCATCTGCGCATTGATCACCCCTTTTTTGCTGACAGATACATGTTCTTCTGTAATCTGGATCGAATTTTTTACAATTAGGTTGGTATCATCGCCAATCTCATCATAGAAAAGATAGCGTTTTCCATCCTTTTCATAATACTTTCCAGTCGTTGTCACTTCGATAGTATCGTCTCCGTCCGGTGTCATCTGAAGTCCGCGCACCGTTACAAGTACGTCCTTTGTCATGTTTTTCACTTGCCTTTCTATATATAGACCCTGCCTGCACAACTATAATCAGCGCTCGAATGCAAGATCAATCAGCTTCTGAACAAGTTCTTTCTTCGGGATGCCCTGTGCTTCCCAAAGCATCGGATACATACTAATTGCTGTAAATCCAGGAAGGGTATTGATTTCGTTAAACACAACACCGCTCTCAGTTAAGAAGAAATCAACTCTTGAAAGTCCTCTTCCATCAAGTGCCATAAAGATTTTTACAGCATCCTCACGAATCTGCTCACGCATATTTTCTGGCATCGGCGGATCAACCAATGTCTTGGACTCAGAATTGTAATACTTTGCATCAAAATCGTAGAACTCATCTGCTGAAAGAATCTCACCAACACCAGATGCCTTTACATCAAGATTTCCGAGAACTGCACACTCAACCTCACGGCCGATAATAGTCTCTTCTACCAGAATTTTTCTGTCGTTATCTGCTGCTTCAATCAATGCATTCTTAAGCTGCTCTCTGTTTGCTGCCTTATTTACACCCTTAGAAGATCCTGCTCTTGATGGCTTTACAAATACTGGGTATTCCAGTGCACTCTCTACTTTTGCAACTACCTCATCCATTTTAGGCAGCTCTTCCTTGTAAACAGGAACATACTTTGCCTGACGTATGCCAAGGGTATCGACTATAATCTTTGTGTAAAGCTTATCCATACCAGCAGCTGATGCAAAGAGACCACATCCAACAAACGGAATACCTGAAAGCTTAAATAAGCCCTGAACAGTTCCGTCCTCTCCGTATAAACCATGCAGTACCGGGAAAATCACATCAAGATGAACAAACTGTGCCTTTTCGTCCTCGCTCATACGATAAAGACCTTTTCTAGTTGCATCTGGTGACAATACAATACTTGTCTTTGACTGTCTCCAGGATCCATCCTGAACTGCATTAAGATCAGCGGCCTCTACCCAATGACCTTCCTTTGTAATTCCTACTAAAATGATATTGTAACGCTGTGCATCAATGCACTGAATAATATTAGATGCGGACATACATGAAATCTCATGCTCAGAGGACTGTCCTCCAAAAATAACCGCCAGATTCTGCTTGCTCATAATTTTTCCCTTTCTTTGCAATTCTTAACAACAAAAGCTGCAATGTTTGCCTTTGCTATCATACCACATTTTGATAAATATGCAAGTGTCTTGCCATACAAACCTTTTATTCGTCCGTTTTATGATGCTCTTTATAATATTTATCCGGATGATTATAAACATCCTCAAAGAACTCGCGCTTTTCTTCGTAGAGCTCATTGAGCCAGTCAACTGCGGCTGCACGACCTTCATCATCAAATGAAAAACGCTTTTTTGTAAACAGCTCTGGCTTTGTAAAATCTACGGAAAATGGTCCTGGACAGGCGGCTGCCTCGAGAAATGTTTCATTCTCTTCTTCTATTTTATAAATGCTGTAGCGCATTCCTCTGTCTGACCCGGTAAAACGGCTCTTTTTCAGAAACGGAATGGACAGCAATGTTCCATGATCAATCATTTGTTTCCTCCATTGTGTACGGAATTTCCACCTGAACGCCATCAAAATTATTGACTAGGCGGCCATCTTCCTCAAGACGAAATGCCCAGTTTACCATAACACTATCTTTCTCATCTGTTCCTTCCTTAGCTTCCGCCTCAATTTGATTCAGCGATTTTTTTGATACCATCATCAGCTTTGCATAAACACTTGTATCAGTTGTCAGTTCTTCCTTGTCACGGAATGTATACGAAAGAAGATCTCCATTAATATCTGTCATATCCATATCATTATATGCCGCTGACAAGATTGCTGCATCCTTTCCTGCACGGCAATTTAATTCGATATCTCGCACAGCAAATTTTTTATTAAAATTAACAAGTTCCTCTCCCTGTGTTGCACACATGGCAAATGAAAGCGAAACTGTCCACTCCTTTGGTGTATCACCTATTGTTTCTGTCGATACTGCACTTAAATAAGGACATACATAATATGTTGTCGTTCTGCCGCCCCAGGCGCGATACTTTGTAACACAAACAGAACCATTCCAAAACATGGTTCCCGTTGAAGCATCTGCCTTATCAGCCTCTAGCTGTCGTCGAATCTCTGCTAATCCAGTCTCATTTTCTGCTGCCTGTTCACCTGCAGCATCCAGCGTAATTAAAACAGTTTTCTCATAGTGATGCACGCTCATTGCAACTGACAGCACCATTACAACAAGAAGTGCTGTGATCACAGTCACAAATACGGCTGTCTTTTTTCTTGGCATATGTTCTCCTTTCTACCGTATTCTCCAATAGCAAACGATATCCCATAAGCTTGTTCTAAATTTTCCTGACACAATATATTTTTCGTATCTCCCCACAAAACAAAAGAAGTATGTAAAAGCTCATTATCTGGCAAAAATAAAAGTGTCTTATCTGCTATAATAAGCGCATGCTCTGGTCTGTGTGTGATAAATAAAACCTGTTTATTGTCTGTTTTGCATAATTCCTTTATCAGCTTTATCAGCTGCGCTGTGTGACGTAAATCAAGTCCACTCTCAGGCTCATCCATAATTAAAAGTGATGGCGATGCAACAAGTGCTCGTGCAAGCTTTACAAGCTGCTGCTGTCCTGCACTAAGTTTATCATACGAGTATTCAGAAAATTCAAGCATTCCAACACGCTCTAATGCTGCCTCTGCTATTTTTCTATCATTACTATCTGGCTGCGCAAAAAGTGATTTGTATGGATTGCGGCCAATAAGCACCATATCTAACACAGAATATGGCACACTTGTCGATTTTTGAGGCACATATGCCATTTTTCTCCAAAGCTGTCTGTCTTTAATATTTCTCATATCAACACCATCTAAAAATGCGCCTCCGCCGCACCATGGTATAAGCTTCATCAGACTCTTTACAAATGTTGTTTTACCGCAGCCATTTTGTCCGAGAATAGCTGTAACCATTCCCGGCTCACTCGCCATATTTATATTTGATGACAACACTTGTTTTTTGTAGCCAATTGCAGCATCTTTTACCTCTAACTTCATCCGCGAAGCCCTCCATTTTTAGCAAGCAGAATTAAAAAAAGTGGCGCTCCAATCAAACTTGTAAGGATCGCTGCCGGAATTTCTGATGCTGTAATACAGCGCGATGCCGTGTCCGTAATAAGTAAAAACAATGCACCATATACTATCGAAGACGGAATTACGTCTTTGTTGCTTCCGCCATAAATCATTCGGCAAAAATGTGGAATCAAAAGACCAATCCAGCCAATCTGTCCGCACATAGAGACGACTGCTGCTGTGATTGCTGATGAAGCTGCCACCGTCATAAAGCGAAAACCGTGCACTGATATTCCAAAGCTTTTCACCTCTTCCTCGCTTAGCATCAATGCATCCAGCTTCCACCTGAAAAGCAGAAGAATCACAATTCCTGCTAAAATCCAGCATGCACCAGATAAAAGTAATGGCCAGCTCATATTTTTCAAGCTGCCCAAAAGCCAATATGTAATTGACGGAAGCTCATCCTGTGGATCTGCCACATACTTTGCAAATGATACCATTGATGAGAAAAATGAACCAATAATCATACCAGAAAGCACAAGACGAAGTGTTCTGTTCTCACCGCCAGTTCCTGCAAATAAATAAACAAGACATACAGAAAATAGTCCGCAAAAAAGTGCACTGCTTTGTATTCCTGTCCTCCCAGCTCCCATTAAAATGGCTGCCACCGCACCAAATGATGCTGCATTTCCAACGCCAAGCGTATCAGGTGTAGCAAGTGGATTGGCAAATACTGCCTGAAACCCTGCTCCTGCTGCCGCAAGACCTGCTCCGCACAAAAGAGCACCAAATATACGTGGTACACGCACGAAGCAAACCACATGACGCATAGTATCGCTCACTGTATCAGAACCAGTAAACAAATCACAAATGGCACGAAGCACATCATATGGTGCAATTGCATAACGCCCCATTCCCAAAGAAACAGCACATGCGACAAGGGTTATCACCCCTGCCGCAATACTGCGCCTTGTATTCCATTTTCTTTTTTTATTTGCTGCTTCCATATCCATTTGCCGCATCTGCTGACGGTGTATACATTTGTGCGACCTGATCATCAGTCAACTCAATGTTATACACTTCCTTATAATAATTCTCGACTTCTTCAGTCATATCAACGTCCTCAAACAGATCAGGATAAACTGTCTTTGCAAGCCACATAAGCGTCATCGGAGTATCTGCACCTGGTGTAAAGCTTCTGTAGGCACCAAGCGGCATCTTGTAAACCTGCTCATTTTTTACAGCACTAACACTGCTCCAGTCATTATCACCGATTGTATTATTGTAAAGATCTTCCGGCATTGCCTTTGTGAAATTGCTGATGAAGATGATTTCCGGATTCCAACTATATACCTGCTCCATATTGACAGAGGCATTTGAACGCTCTGCCTCAATTTCCTCGCCTACATTCACTGCATTTATTGCATCACACCAATACTGTCCCCAGAAATTTTTTCCAGATGTCACAAGTGCAGTGTCACTATAGTTGAATAAGAAAAATACATTCTTTTTTTCTTCATCTTTAAGCTCATCTGTCTTATCCTGAATTTCTTTTTCTACCTTTTCACCATATTCCTTGGCAGCTTCTGCTTTTTCTTTTTCCTCCGGGAAAATGTCTGCTAAAAGATCCATCCATGCATCAAATGTATCTGCTGCATTGTAATCCCACTTGGTAACAGAAACTGCAACTGCTGTCAAACCTGCTGATGCAAGAGATTCGCCAAGCTCCTTATTCTGCGCATTATAAAAAACAAGATCTGGCTCTAATGCTAATAAGCTCTCAATATTAAGCTCATTATTTTCAAAAAATGAAGTATCTGCATCAAGAATTTCTGGGTACAGCTCACCAAGAAGACCTGCCTTTGCGGCACTCATGCTGACTGGACTGATTCCAACAAGCTTTTCTGCGCTGTCTAAATATAGTGACAATACAGATGGCAGCGGAAGCGTATCAGTCACAACAATTCTGTTTATTTCCTCTGGAAGTGTAACCTCATTGCCTGCATGATCAATGATTGTGCGCTCGCCATCGTCTTTCGCTGATACCTCTTTCGAAATGCTCTCTGTGTTTGCTTTAGAAGTACTCTCCTCTTTTTCCTTCGCTGCAAACACAGGTGTTGCAGAAAGCGTAGCTGCAAATACTAACACTGCTGCCGTCAAATTTCTTTTTGTTTTCCTCATCAATTTCTCTCCTCCAAATCAAAAAACTTGCATATTCATATTTATTATAGTTTCTTGCTCTTCATTATAAAGTGCATCATAAAAAAATGCAATTATGTTGTTGAAAAAATTACTCTTTTTTGCCCCACTTTACAAATGTCGTGGACGGTGCTACAATCAAAACACAGCAGTATACATTACGCAGAAAGAAGGGTTTTATTATGAATCATGATATTACAATTGAAGTTCTTACTGAATTTTCCACTGCATTTTCGTCGAATCCAGTTAATCGCATTGCTATGAATGCTGTTACCTCTGCCGGATTACTGGCAGCATCTAAAAATCCAATGGCACAGCGTGAAAGCCGCCACTCCTACTCTATTTCTCTTGAGCAGGGTGAAATTACAAACCATCAGTCTAAAGCAGGGGAGCATCACCAATCAGAAGCGCAGCGGCCGCTGCTGGATGTTTGCAGCACTTAATACTTTTCGCTTTGAGGTAATGAAAAATTTAAATTTAAAGACTTTTGAACTATCTCAAAACTATACGCTTTTCTACGACAAGCTCGAAAAATCTAACTATTTCCTTGAAAGTATTCTTGAGACACTCGATGAACCAACACAGGGACGTCTTATCTCCTTCCTTTTGTCTGCTCCGCTTGGTGATGGCGGACAGTGGGATATGCTGTGCAATCTTGTCCGCAAATATGGTGTTGTTCCAAAGGAAGCTATGCCTGAAACAGTTTCCTCATCTGCTACACGTGAAATGACATCTGCCCTGACAAGAAAGCTTCGTGAGGATGCATGCCGTCTGCGCAAGGCTTACGCCGATGGTTCCACTTTAGACGAGCTTCGCCAAAAGAAGGAAGCTATGATGGAAGAAATTTATCGCGTTTTATGCATCTGCCTTGGCGAACCTCCAAAGACTTTTGATCTTGAGGTTACTGATAAGGATGATAAATTTATACGTGACACTAATCTTACCGGAACTGCATTCTTTGAAAAATATGTTGGCTTAAATCTTGATGATTATGTCAGCTTAATCAATGCTCCTACTGCCGATAAGCCTTATCACAGAAGCTACAGCGTAAAATTCCTTGGAAATGTAAAGGAAGGCTGCCCGGTTCGCTACTTAAATCTGCCGATTGAGGAACTCAAAAAAGCAGCAATCGCACAGATGAAGGACGGTTCTCCTGTATGGTTTGGCTGTGATGTCGGTAAGGATTCTTCCCGCGATGAGGGACTTCTTGATACTAATACATATCAGACTGACAAGCTTCTTGGTGTTACATTTGGCATGAATAAGGCAGAGCGCCTCGAGTATGGCGAAAGCTTAATGACACATGCAATGGTATTTCAGGGTGTGAACCTTGATGAAGAAGGCAAGCCAAACCGCTGGCGCGTAGAAAATAGCTGGGGCGATGCACCTGGCAAAAAGGGCTATTATGTCATGAGCGACGAATGGTTTGACGAGTACATGTACCAGATCGTTGTCAATAAAAAATACCTGCCTGATTCTTACATCGCAGAGTATGATTCGGAGCCAATCATGCTTGAGCCATGGGATCCAATGGGATCACTTGCACTGTAATCTTTCATTTGGCAACAAATAAAAGCCTGATCAGTGGATTACGTACTATTTTGTGCAATTCACTGACAGGCTCTTTTTATTTTGATCATTCTACTTTCTGCATGGCTTCTTTAGCTCAGGATACTCAATCCTGTTTAAACCAAGCTCGCGGCACCACTCAAGCGCAGTCTTTGCCGATTCAAGATCACACACACCCTTTGGTTCATGCGCATCACATCCTAAAATAATATCGCAGTTATGTCTGGCTGCAATCTTAAAAAATTCAAAATTAGGATAATGGCGATGCTCTCTCATACCAAGCATGTTAATTTCAAGCGGCACCTTATTCTTTGCTGCATAAGCACACAGCTTATCTGCTGCCTTTTCATAGTTTTCCTTTGAACCGCCAAAATTAAGCAGATCAGGATGCGCCAGATAAGTAAAGCAGCCTGTCTCAAGACCTTCAATAACCTGATCCACATAGCGCATCATCATATCTTCCTCATGATGCAGCTCACCACTATATATATGTTCTTCCTCATTTAATACAAAATGCTGCCCCATAATGATATAATCAATAGGATACTGGCTGTAAAATTCCAACAGCTTGTCAAAATACTTCGGATAATACTCTGTCTCGAATCCAAGCTTGATCTCAATATCATCCTTATATTCCTTCTTCAGCGCCAAAATAGAATCTACATATCCTGGCACCTGCTCTCTTTTCATACGGAATGTAGAGTAATAATCACCTGAAAAGAAATATGG
>ENA-ORTQ01003710-ORTQ01003710.1-human-gut-metagenome-genome-assembly--contig:-NODE-3710-length-11135-cov-12.506679_pt1 | contig 11135 bp, 10 predicted proteins | sample MGYA00241912_ERZ509188 | MGnify/ENA primary metagenome ERZ509188 (study PRJEB26280, sample SAMEA2338849) | human gut metagenome | biome: human gut; feature: human-associated habitat; material: faeces...
CGGCGCGGTTGTTGCGGCTGTGCATACTGGTGGCGGTCACGATGAGGTCGCCGATACCGGCCAGACCTGCGAAAGTGTGGACATTGCAGCCCATCGCCACGCCCAGACGGGCGATCTCGGCGATGCCGCGGGTGATGAGGGCAGCGCGGGCATTATCGCCGTAGCCGAGGCCGGTGGAGATGCCGACGCCCAGCGCGATGACGTTCTTCATGGCGCCGCTCAGCTCTACACCCTTGATGTCCTCGTTGGTGTAGACGCGCATGACATTATTGGTGAAGACCTCCTGCACATAGGCAGCGGCCTCCATATCCTTGCTGGCCGACACGATGGTGGTGGGCAGGTCGATGGCCACTTCCTCGGCGTGGGTGGGGCCGGACAGGGCCACAAGACGCACGCCCTTCGGGCCGCCTTCCTTGCCCAGCTCATCGGCCAGGATTTCGGTCATGGTGTACAGGGTGTCAGGCTCGATGCCCTTTGCCACATCCACGATGATCTGGCCGTCGGCCACATAGGGCCGGGCCTTTGCCGCCGTGGAGCGGACGAACACCGACGGCACTGCGAACAGCAGGATGTCCTTGTCTTTGCAGACTTCCTCGATGCTCTTGGTGAACCGCAGCTCGTCGGGGATCTTCATCTGCGGCAGATTGGGGTGCTTGCGAGTGGTGGAAAGGCTGTCGATCTCCTTCTCGATGGCCGACCACACCAGCACATCATTCCCGCTCACAGTCAGCATCCGTGCAAGGGCCATGCCCCAGGTGCCAGCGCCCAGAATACCAATACGTTTCATCACGTTTGTCCTCCGTATCCGCCGCGCTCCCGTCTGGCGGGGCGTGCGGCCTGTTTGTACCTTTACAGGTCTATACAGTTCTATTGTACCCGAAAGCTTCTGCCGCGTCAACTGCTCTGCCGTTCTGCACAAAGTTAGCACCTGTTTTTCATCCATTTCGTCTATACCATGCAATTTTTCGAAACCATTTGCGTTCATTTCCAAATCATGTTATAGTATTCTGGTAGGTTTTGTAGGATTTTCATTTTTTCCTCTTGACTTTGACCCTGCTTTAAGGTATATAATATGTCCACCCACTTGTCCTGTCTGTTTATTCAAATTTTGAAAAAGGAGTATCCATGCTGGAAACACTCTTATCCAACCGCACCGTCAGCGTGCTCTGGGAGGCTCTTCCCCGCATCCTCTCGGCGGGCCTCACCATGACCATCCCCCTCACCCTCGTCTCGTTCACCTTGGCGATGGTGCTGGCAGTGGCTGTGGCGCTGGTGCAGTACGCCCGGGTGCCGGTGCTGAGCCAGCTGGCCCGGTTCTACATCTGGGTCATCCGCGGCACGCCGCTGCTGGTGCAGCTTTTCATCATCTTTTACGGCCTGCCCAGCGTGGGCATCATGCTGGACGCTTTCCCGGCGGCAGTCATCGCCTTCGCCTTCAACGAGGGTGCATACTGCGCTGAGACCATGCGCGGCGCACTCGAGAGCGTGCCGCAGGGCCAGCTGGAAGCCGGCTACTGCGTCGGCATGAGCTGGTGGCAGATCATGCGCCGTATCGTGCTGCCGCAGGCCCTGCGCACCGCCGTGCCTGCCCTCTCCAACTCCCTCATCGGCATGATAAAGGACACCTCTCTGGCCTCCAACATCACGGTAGCGGAGCTGTTCATGGCTGGCCAGCGCGTCGCCGCCCGCACCTACATCTTCCTGCCCATCTACTGTGAGGTGGCCGTGGTGTATCTGCTGTTCTGTACCGTCATCACCAAGCTGCAAGGGCTGCTGGAGCGCCAGCTCAACGCCCACGGCTTCCAGTAAGAAAGGAGTGTGGCTGTTATGGCAATGTTAGAGATACGCGGCGTCCACAAATCCTTCCATACTTACGCAAAGCCCGGCGTCCATCCCGGCATCTTTGGCCGCGCCCCCAAGCCGACCAGCAGTCTGGACGTACTGCGCGGCGTCGATTTGACGGTGGAAAAGGGCGACGTCGTGGCCATCCTTGGCCCTTCCGGCTCAGGCAAGACCACCCTGCTGCGATGTCTCAACTTCCTCGAGACGGCGGACGCAGGCAAGCTCACCTTCGACGGCGAGACCTTCGACCTCGCCCACGCCGATCGCGCCAGCATCGCGCGGCTGCGCCGCAAGACGGCTTTCGTCTTCCAGAACTACAACCTCTTCCGCAACAAAACGGCCCTGCAGAACGTCACCGAGGGCCTCATCGTCGCCCGGAGGACGCCCAAAGCGGAGGCCGATGCCGTCGGCATGAAGATGCTGGAAAAGGTCGGCCTTGCTGACCGGGCCGACTACTACCCCCGTCAGCTGTCGGGCGGTCAGCAGCAGCGCGTGGCCATCGCCCGTGCTCTTGCCTCCGGCCCGGAGATCATCTATTTCGACGAACCCACCAGCGCCCTCGACCCGGAATTGACCGGCGAGGTGCTGGCCGTCATGCGGCAGCTGGCACAGGAGGGCATGACCATGCTGGTCGTCACCCATGAGATGGGCTTTGCCCGCAACGTCTCGTCCCGTACCGTCTTCATGGAAAACGGCGTCGTGGTCGAGGAAGCCCCCTCGCAGGAGTTCTTCGCCCATCCCAAAGAGGCAAGGACCCGTGAGTTCCTTCAGAAAATTTCCCATACTGAATAAGAAAGGATCATCACCTATGAAACGCAGAACCTTTATTTCTCTCATGAGCGTCATGGCCGCTGCCGGTGTTCTCTCGCTGGCTGGCTGCTCTTCCAACACTTCTGCCTCCACTGCTTCCAGTACCGCTGCTTCTGCTTCCGCTGCTGCCGCCAACAAGCTGGAGACCATCCAGTCCAACGGCAAGCTGGTCATCGCGCTGGAAGGCGCATGGCAGCCCTGGAGCTTCCACGATGAGAGCGACACCCTCGTGGGCTACGACGTCGAAGTCTCCCGCGCCATTGCCGAGAAGCTGGGCGTCGAGCCCGAATACGTCGAGAGCGACTGGGACAGCCTGTTTGCCGGTCTGGATGCTGGCCGCTACGACCTCGTCTGCAACGGCGTCGAAGTCACCGAAGAGCGCGCCAAGACCTACGACTTCACCACTCCCTACGGCTACATCCACACCGCCCTCGCCGTCCGCAAGGATAACGAGGACATCAAGAGCTTCGAGGACCTTGCCGGCAAGACCACGGCCAACAGCCTCGCTTCCACCTACATGGAGCTGGCCGAGAGCTACGGCGCGACCGTGCAGGGCATCGACACGCTGGAAGAGACCATCCAGCTGCTGACCGCTGGCCGCATCGACGCCACCCTGAACGCCAACGTCTCCTTCTACGACTACCTGAACGTCCATCCGGACGCCGACTTCAAGCTGGTCGCCCAGACCGAAGATGCTTCTCACGTTGCGATCCCTATCGTCAAGAGCGAAGACTCTTCCTTCCTCGACGCCCTCAACAGCGCCATCGACGAGCTGCGCGCTGACGGCACCCTCAAGGAGCTGAGCGAGAAATATTTCGGTCAGGATATTTCTTCCGAGAATTAACTTTTTGTTTTGATCGTCAGCGAAGCATCAGAAGTGCATCATGGTCTATCCCGTAGGCGAAACCGCAAAGCTTCTGGGAGTCGTCAAAAATATCCGGGAAGAAGATGTTCCCGAGCGCTTCCGTGCCGAACTGCGCGGTGTCCCGGAAAGCAAATAAGAAGATTGACGAAGGGGGCAGATGCCATGCAGCATCTGCCCCCTTTTTGTTATAAGTATTTTCCGGTAATACTCTCCGGGTTTCCCTGGATCTCCTCCGGCGTGCCTGTTGCCACGACGCGGCCGCCGCTCTCGCCGCCGCCCGGCCCCATGTCGATGACATAGTCCGCGTTGCGGATGACATCAAGGTCGTGTTCGATGACAACGACCGTTGCGCCGTTGTCCAGCAGGGCTTGGAACACCCGCAGCAGCACCTGCACGTCCAGCGGGTGGAGGCCGATGCTGGGCTCATCGAAAACGAATACCGAGTCGGTCTGGGTGCGGCCGATCTCGCTGGCCAGCTTGAGGCGCTGGGCCTCGCCGCCGGAGAGGCTGGGCGTTTCCTCGCCCAGTGTCAGGTAGCCCAGACCCAGCTGCTGCAATGTCTGCAGGCGCTGGCTCACTGTCTTCATCCCGCCGCAGAACGCAAGGGCGGAGTTGACGTCCATATCCATCAGTTCCGGCAGGGAGACGGCCTGCTCCGCCTCGTTGGTCAGCTTCACGCCGTAAGCCGCCCGCGCGTAGCGGGAACCCCGGCAGTCGGGGCAGACGATGTTCACATCCGGCAGGAACTGCACGTCCAGGCTCACCTCACCGGTGCCGTCGCAGCCGGGGCAGCGCAGACTGCCCGTGTTGTAGGAAAAATCGCTGGCCTTGAAGCCCTTTTGCCTGGCGTCCGGAGATTTGGCATAGAGCTTCCGCAGCTCGTCGTGGACGCCTGCGTAGGTCGCCACGGTAGAGCGCACATTGATGCCGATGGGCGTCGCGTCGATGAGCTTGACGTGCGCGATGCCCTCGGCGCGAATCTCCCGGATATGTGCCGGGAGGGCGCTGCCGTTTATCTTTGCTTCCAGCGCCGGTACGAGGCTTTCCAACACCATCGTCGTTTTGCCGGAACCGGACACGCCCGTTACCACGGTGAGCCGCCCCTTGGGAATGTCCAGCTCCAAAGGCTTGACCGTGTGGATGCTGCCGGTGGAGAGATGGATAGCCCCCTCTGCGAACATCTCTCCTTCCCTGGCACACCGGCGCAATTTCGTCTCAGCTTTTCCGGAGAGGAACGGCCCGATCTGGGACTCCGGCTTTGCCTCCAAATCAGCTATCGTCCCTTCGGCAATGACATGTCCACCCTTGACTCCCGCTTCCGGCCCCATCTCGATCACCCAGTCGGCCTCTTTCAGGATTTGGGTGTCGTGGTCCACCAGAATGACCGAGTTGCCATCGGCCACGAGGTCGTTCATCACGCCGGTCAATCCCACGATATTCGACGGATGCAGGCCGATGGACGGCTCATCCAGCACATAGAGCACGCCGGTGGTGCGGTTGCGGACGGCCCGGGCCAGCTGCATCCGCTGGCGCTCACCTGTGGAAAGGGTCGAGGCCGAGCGGTCAAGCGTCAGATAACCCAGACCTAAGTCCATCAGCCGCTTGGCGGTACTTTCGAATGCCTCGCAGATGCTCTCCGCCATCGGGCGCATCTCTTCCGGCAGGCTGCCCGGCACGCCCTTCACCCACTCCACGAGGGCTTCCAGCGTCATCTGGCAGGCTTCGTCCAGGGAGATGCCCCGCAGCTTCGGCGCACGCGCCGCCGCTGAGAGCCGTGAGCCGTGACACTCGGGGCAGACATCTTCCCGCAGGAACTTTTCCACCCGCTTCATGCCCTTGTCATCCTTGACCTTTGCAAGAGCATTTTCTACAGTGTAGACGGCATTGTAATAGGTAAAGTCCAGCTCGCCGGCCTGATTCGAGTTCCTGGCGTGGTAGAAGATATGCTTTTTCTCTGCTGGACCGTGGTAGACGATGTCCTTTTCCTGTTCGGTCAGGTCGCGGAACGGCACATCCGTCCTCACACCCATCTCCCGGCAGACGTCTGTCATCAGCGACCACATCAGGCTGTTCCACGGGGCCACTGCGCCGCCGTCGATGGTCAGCGAGTCGTCCGGCACCAGCGACGCGATGTCCACCGTCCGGACGCTGCCTGTGCCGCTACACTTCTGGCAGGCCCCTTGAGAGTTGAAAGCCAGCTCCTCCGCCGACGGCGCATAGAAATGCGCACCGCACTCCGGGCAGACCAGCTCCTTGCCCGCCGCAACAGCCAGCGTCGGCGGGATGTAATGCCCGTTCGGGCAGCGGTGGCTTGCGAGGCGGGAGTACATGAGCCGCAGGCTGTTCAGCAATTCCGTGCCGGTGCCGAAGGTGCTGCGGATGCCCGGCACGCCCGGCCGCTGGTGCAGCGCCAGCGCCGCCGGGACATACAGCACCTCTTCCACCGAGGCTTTCGAAGCCTGGGTCATCCGGCGGCGGGTGTAGGTGGACAGTGCCTCCAGATACCGGCGGGAGCCTTCGGCATACAGCACCCCCAGCGCCAGCGAGGATTTACCCGACCCCGACACGCCCGCAATGCCCACGATCTTGTTCAGCGGGATGTCCACGTCGATGTTTTTCAGGTTGTGTACCTTTGCCCCGCGCACGAGCATTTTGTCTATCATTCTGGTTTCCCTTCCCTTTGGCTTTTTTGCGCCAGATGAATTCCATGTTCTCTGTTTTAGTATAGCGTATCCTGATGTGTATTTCCACAATGGTCACCAATAAAATGCTATTTGCACTGGCAGACACAGAAGAGTATACTATAATCAGTAAGGATCTCAAGTTCCTGTACACATGTATCTGACGAGATAAAAGGAGAACGAACATGGCAGTATTTCCAAAAGAATTTGTATGGGGCGCTGCGACTGCAGCCTATCAAATCGAGGGCGGTGCCGTCGAGGATGGAAAAGGCCGGAGCATCTGGGATGTTTTCTCCCACACACCGGGCCGCACCTATCGGGGCGAGACCGGTGATACCGCCTGCGACAGCTATCACCGCTGGCGGGAAGACATCGAACTGCTGAAGTCGATGCACCTGAAAGCCTATCGCTTCTCTGTGGCGTGGACGCGCATCGCCCCCACCGGCGGCACGGACTGGAACGAAAAAGGCTTTGCCTATTACGATGGTCTTGTGAATACTTTGCTGGAAGCGGGCATCGAGCCGTATATTACGCTGTATCACTGGGATTTGCCGCAGGCGCTGGAAGAAAAGGGCGGCTGGCAGAATGAGGACACTGCCCGGGCGTTTGCAGTCTACACGGCAAAAATGGCAGAACATTTCAAAGGCAGGGTTCACCAGTGGTTCACCTTCAATGAGCCTGCCTGTATCGTGAAAATGGGCTATGGGACAGGTGAGCATGCGCCGGGGCTGAAACTCCCGCTGGAAGGGCAGTTCACCTGCTGGCAGAATATCATCTATGCGCACTGCCTTGCCGCGCAGGAGCTCCGCCATACGGACGCCGAAAACAGAGTGGGCTTCGTCTCCACAGGCCGCATCTGCTACCCCGTATCTGAGGCAAAAGCAGATGTGGACGCCGCCCGGGCTCTGACCTTTGCCTGCCCGGACGAGGACTGGGCCTTCACCCACACGATGTCGCTCGACCCTCTGTGCCTTGGCCGCTGGCCCGGACCGGACCTCTGTGGGCCGCAGCTTTCCGCCTGCATCGGTGCTGTGCCGCAATACATCAACGACGCCCTGTCTCTGGGCAGACCGGATATGCTCGGGCTGAACATCTACAATGCTGCGCCTGTACAGATGGGAACGAATGGCCCCTGTTATGTGGAGCGCCCTGCGGGATACGCTCACACAGCCATGAACTGGCCGGTAGAGCCAGAAAGCCTGAACTGGGGTCCCCGTTACATCCAGGAGCGGTATGGACTGCCCATGTTCATCGCGGAAAATGGCTTATCCTGCACCGACAAAATCTATCGAGACGGCAAGGTGCATGACGTGGAGCGAATCGATTTTCTGGCGCGCTATCTGGAAAAACTCTCCGAGGGCATTCAGGCCGGTGCCGACGTGCGAGGGTACTTCCATTGGAGCCTGTTGGACAACTACGAGTGGCACAGCGGATACAGAGAGCGTTTTGGTCTGGTGTACGTCGATTACGCTTCCGGGCGGCGAATCCCGAAAGACAGTGCCTTCTGGTATGGCGAAGTCGCGGCGACCAATGGCGGGTCCATCTGACCTGTAAAATAAAAGGCCGGCAGTTTCTCCAATACAGAACGAATATTGCAGCCATATCCAAGATACGTCTTACCCATCCTGCAAATTCTTTTATAATAGCACTGCTGCCTGAAAGCGCTGCAACAAATTCCCATATCAAAAGGGAAGCTTTCCGGTATGGGACAACGACAAATCATTTTATTGGGATGCGAAAGAGACGTCCTCCGCCTGCTTCGACGCTGCCGGATGGCCCGGCTCCGCTTTTGTCAACATCTGCTGGAACTTCCGGGCCGCCGTGTTCAGCGGGCGGTGATGGTCGTAGACGAGGCAGATAGAGCGGGAAGGAATGATCTCCTGCAGATGCAGCTCGACAAGCTCGCCGCTGGCCAGAAGCTCTTTCGTCATCGGTTCCGGCACGAAGGCAAGGCCCAGCTCACTTTTCACCAGCGTGAGCATCTGGTCGGTGGTGGCGGCCTCGGTGTCGGGCCGGAGCACGGCGTCGTGGTCGAGGAAGAACTGCCGGTAGAAGCTCCGGGTCATGCTCTCATCGCTGAGAGAGATGAGCGGATAGCAGCTCAGTTCCTTCAGCGTCAGGCGCTGGCTGGCCAGTGCAGTGAAGGTCTTTCCACCCACCAGCACTTCATAAAACGGTTTCAGTTCCACCATCTTCAGGCCCTGTTCTACTTCCGCCGGGGTGGAGATGATGGCAAAATCCACTTCTCCGTTCTTCACAGCCTGCACCGCCTGGGGCGTAGAGTGGTTCGAGATGCGCAGCCGGATGCCGGGATACTCGGTGTGGAACGTCCGCAGCTTCTCGGCCAGATAGATGTTCAGCGCCGTCTCCGTCGCGCTGATGCTGATGGAGCCATGCTCGAGGGTGGCGCTGGCGCTCAGCTCTTCCTCCGCGTCCTGTATCTGCACCGCCGCCGAGGCAATGCGGGAGTAGAGCATCTCACCCTCCGGCGTCAGGGTGACGCCCCGGTTGGAGCGGGTAAAGAGCACACAGTTCAGCTGGCTTTCCAGCCGGTTCATCGAGTGGGTGATGTTGGGCTGGTTGTTGCCCAGCACCCGCGCCGCTTTCGTAAAGTTCTGATACTTCGCCACATAATAGAAAATTTTGTAGTATTCCCAATCAACGTACATGGGAGCCTCCCCTCTTTCATACCAGAATCACATTTTTACTTCTCCCCCACCAGCGCCACGGCAACATCATTGACATTCGTGCCAGTAGCGCCGGTCATGATAAGGCCGTCCACAGCTTTCAGTGCATGGTAGGCGTCGTTGTTTTGCAGGGTATCGAACACATTCCAGCCCTTGGCGGTCAGTGCGGAGAGGGTGTCACCATCCACATAGCCGCCGGCAGCATCCGTGGGGCCGTCGGTGCCGTCACTGCCCACCGAGAACACTGCTGCATCCAGCCCGGCCAGCGCCGGAGCCGCTGCAAGGGCAAGCTCCTGATTCCGTCCGCCGAGGCCCTTGCCGGTCAGGTGGACGACCGTCTCGCCGCCTGCGATGTAGGCCAGCTTTTTTCCCTGCCCCGCGTGGGTCCGGACGATGGAGCCAAGGAAGCTGCCCACCTCCCGGGCTTCACAGCAGAGCTGGTCGGTCAGCAGGACGGGCTCATAGCCAAGCTCCCGGCAGGCGGCAGCGGCAGCGGTGCAAAGCTCCCGCACACTGCCAGTGATCTGGGTCGTCACATTGTCCAGCATCTTGGGCGTTTCCTGCGCCAGAAGAACTTTTGCCTGTTCCGAGAGCTTCAGGTGATACTTCTCCGCAATGGCAAGCGCCTGTGCGCAAGTAGAGGTATCCGGCACCGCCGGGCCGCTGGCTATCATATCCAGCGGGTCGCCCAGAATATCGCTCAGCACGATGCTGAATACCTGAGCCGGGGCGCATGCCTGCGCGAACCGCCCGCCCTTGACGCCCGAAAGCCGTTTGCGGATGGTGTTCATCTCCACGATGTCAGCGCCACTGGCAAGGAGCTGGCCGGTGATGTCCTGCAATTCTGTGCCGGGGAGCAGCGGTTTTTCAAACAATGCACTTCCTCCGCCGGAGAGCAGAAACAGCACGGTATCCTCCGCCGCCAGGCCGCGCACCAGCTCCAATGCCTTTTCGGTGGCCGCAAAACTGTTCTCGTCCGGCACCGGATGGCCTGCTTCATAACAATTTACCCCCAGAATTTCGCCCCTGACGTGCTTGTATTTGGTCACGACCACGCCGCCGTCCACACGGCCCAGCGCTTCCACCGCCGCGTGTGCCATCTGCCATGCGGCCTTGCCCGCTGCGACCAGCAGCACCCTGCCGCCCTTGGGCGCAAAGGCTTTCAATGCGCGGCGGACAGCTTCGTCCGGCAGGACAGCGTTCAGGCTGGATGCGATGATGGCATCGGCATCCTTTCGCAGAGTCGAGTTCATAAAACAGACCTCCTTGTGGGGTATGATTTACAGCAGACCAGCTTCGGTCATGGTTTTTACAAAGCCCTGCCTGGCCGGGCCGTCCAGAATCATTATACAGCAAGACCGACGTTTCGGGAATACTTTCGGCAATGGTTTTGAAATTGCTGTACAGCTCGACATCACAGACTGTACCTTCCTTAGTTGGGTCTTGTATCTGATTTTTATACTCACTCTCTACGAAATACCAAAATCTTGTTTACAAACATCCCCCATGCAGCCGCCGGATCACCTTAAATGCGACCTCATGTTCTGTTGTCAGCGGTTTTTTCAAAGCGAAGAAAACAACACCGCTGGTCGGACAGGTGATCTCTGCCTCCACCTCTGCAGTAAACGGGTCAAGGATCACGCCCATTTTCTGACCATACTCCACTTCCTGTCCCGGCTCCACGAAGCGGCGGAAGATCCCGCCCGCCGGGGTGAGTACATTTGCCATCTCGTTTTCCTGCACGACGGTGGACAGATACCCGCTGTGGCAGTGGTATCCCAGTAAACCGACCCGGCTGAGATACCGCAGCACGGCAGCAACGGCTTCCTGTGCGCTCTGCTCGTCAACTTCGTCAGTTTCCTTGGTATAAATGCTGAACGCATTGGTCTCCCAGATCTGCCAATTATAGTTCAGCGTCGTCGTATCAATGGGGGTCGGCTTACGCATGACCACATAAGGCAGGCCGAACAGATTGCCCAGGCTGGCCGTCTGATAGCCGGTGTTCATAACGCGAATGTGCGGAACAAAGTCACCGGGCAGATAGAAGGACGCAAAATGGATATGCCCACACGCAGGACAAGCCCCGGTTGGAGCTGACCGAGAAGATCGAAGCGAACTTCTATTCCCAAGACCTGACCCCGGCAGCACCTCAGCCCCGGCAAAATGAAAAGCCGGCGGCAACAAAAATCTCCGGCAGGGAGATCCTTGAAGCCATCCGGCTGATGGACGCAGACGAACGCAGAGAATTGA
>ENA-ORTQ01003715-ORTQ01003715.1-human-gut-metagenome-genome-assembly--contig:-NODE-3715-length-11116-cov-9.017720_pt1 | contig 11116 bp, 9 predicted proteins | sample MGYA00241912_ERZ509188 | MGnify/ENA primary metagenome ERZ509188 (study PRJEB26280, sample SAMEA2338849) | human gut metagenome | biome: human gut; feature: human-associated habitat; material: faeces...
CTGATCCGGCGGATCTGCCGCGGACATCGCAATTGCTGCAGGCGGTGGATTTCTGCGTAAGATATGCACTTCTGGTGGAGCGGCCGCTTGTGATTAATTTGAGCTTCGGGAATAATTACGGTTCGCACAGCGGGGATTCCTTACTTGAAACGTATTTGAATGCAGTGTCAAATTTAGGGCAGAACGTGATCTGTATCGGGGCAGGAAATGAAGGGGATACCGGGCGCCATTATGCCGGGAACCTAAAGTCGGATCGCAAGTCGTCCGGTCAGACGCAAACAGTCCGTGCGACATCTGATCCGGCTGCGACGTCTGCGGTCTCGGCAACGGCTGACCGCGCTGTCTCCGTTGAATTTCAGGTCGGTGCTTATGAATCCTCGTTCAGTCTCCAGATCTGGAAGGTTTATGGGGATGAAATCTCGATCGAACTGATTTCCCCCGGCGGCATCCGCTCCGGCACGCTCTCTCCTGTCCTCGGCACGGCGCGTCTGACGCTTGGTCCGACAGAACTTCTCCTGTTTTATGGCATGCCATCCCCCTACAGCCAGGCGCAGGAAATTTACCTGACCTTTCAGGGCGCAGGAAACCATCTGTCCGTCGAAAACGGCATCTGGACCTTGCGTCTCACCCCCGGCCGCCTGATCTCCGGTTCCTTTGACCTCTGGCTTCCCGGCGGAAACGCCGTCGGTTCACAGACACGCTTCTTCTCCCCCACTGCCGACACCACACTCACCATCCCTTCCACCGCCCGCTCCGCCATCACGGTCGGTGCCTACGATCCCCGCCTTTCCTCCTATGCCAGCTTCTCCGGCCGCGGCTATACCCGTATTCTCCACGAAATTAAACCTGATCTCGCCGCCCCGGGTGTCAATATCCCAGCTCCCCGTTCCGGCGGCGGCTATGCTTCCTTCACCGGCACCTCGTTTGCCACGCCTTTTGTATCGGGAAGCGCCGCTCTTATGATGGAATGGGGTATTCTGCGCGGAAATGACCCGTTTTTATATGGTGAAAAGCTGAAAGCTTATCTCATCGCAGGCGCAAAACCCATCGCATCCGAGAGCGAATACCCGAACAGGCGGGTGGGATGGGGACGACTTTGTTTAGAAAGTAGCCTGCCAGATTAAAGTTATTGAAGGATTCGATAGAAGAAATAAAAGCGCAATGTAAAGAGTTAAACGACAAATGAGACATATTTTTATCTCTGTACTATCTTGTACTTTGCTACGAAAATAAAACTCGTAGCAAGGTACTTATAGTGTTCATTTGTCTGGCAACTCTTTTTTATTTAACTGTTAATAACTTGCTGTTTAAAATTTTTTGAATGCAAAGAGAATCACTTACCCAAAAGATATTCTTCCAACATTTCCTTTACTTTTTTCTCAATTTCGTCTATGATCTCTTCACACCTTGTCTTTTTCATCCCTGCACCAGTTCCTACCGCCAGTAACTCTTTTCTGCCTGGATTTCTTCCATTTCCATCTACTGACGTAGTATGTTCGCCATAATACGTATTACTGTAAGTAAGATCATATGCCGGACTTAAATGCCATTTATCTTCGTCTGCTTCGTACAAATACGTGAAGTTCTTCGAATGATCATCTCTGTTATGTGCAAAAACATTGAAACACATTCGGCGGAACATATTTTCAACATCTTCATCGCAATTGCGTGTCATGATTTTTGTCAGTTTCATTAATCCATGATAGTCCAGACTTGGCTGCTCAAAATCCAATTCCAGAATTGCAGCTGTCGTCAACATGTGCACTTTCTTTTTCCCTTTCAAACAGTTTCTCCTGTCAAACCTTTTAGTTCCAAAATATCCTTTACATTTTTCTGATGGAAACAATCTCGTTTCACTCATCATAATTCCGCAGGCCTTGGCACAGCAGGAATAGTCATATTCCATTTTTCCTGCATCTTTTCCGTCCACATGCGCTGGAAATTTGATAATCCATTCTTCATTATCAATGGGTGTCATGATTTTAGGTCTTGCTCCGCCGATGGTACCTCCCAGCAGATACAATTCGTCCAGTTTATCCGAATACTCTGTATTCAGTATCTTTTGACACTCTTCCGCCAGTTTGTCCAGATCTGCACTGCTCTGCTCCTCTGGAAAATTCTTTTCCGGGTGATATGTCAACGCTCCCATCCCCGATGTGCCCACAATCGCCAGACGATCCAGTACGGTCAGTTCATCCGGATTTTGTTTATGTGCCCGTAACAGGCGATCCAACAGTAATCTGCCCCAATGATCTGGAAGACTGTCCGCAAAAACCCCAAATAATCCTTCAAAATGATCCTTAACTGGAACAAATACCTGTTTTTGCAAAGGCAATGAAAATGGGTTGATCGAAAATCCGGTTTCCAGCCATTCATCACTGTACTGAAATGCCACTTTGTGGTCTGCCGTCATAGCTAATGTTCCCACCGTTTGATCCTCATAACACACCTGCAGTACTTTATCTTGTTTCATTGATAACCTCCTGAATATCTTTATACGGTACCTGCGTGAAAATATTTCTGAGCTCATCTGCAAGATCCAGTGCGATTGCAATTTTCGTTAAAGATAACAGGGAAATTTGTCCTGTCGTTTCGAATCTTTTGATTGAGCCGTAACTCACTCCGCTTATAGATGCTAATTTTTCCTGCGTAATTGAACGTCTCTTTCTGATTTTTCTCACTCGCTGCGCAAGTTTTTGATCCAGTTCTTCCGGAGTTTCCCATATAAATTGTTCCATTTTTTCCCCTTCTTGTTACAGATTATATGTTATCTAAAATATCCTGTTTTTTATTCAAAACAGATTATATATTATCTATTCTATTTTACCACTCACGTGCAGAAAGCACAATGATTTCCTGCCCTGTTTCCATAAAAACTCCACCCCGTTTTTGTAACTGCAGATAAATTTTGCATCTCCTTTACTCTATAGGGATAATTTGCGCTTTTTTGACTATCCGGTAGTATTTGTTTCAGAGTAAGTAAAAAAGCCTCTGCCGGGCAAAAATTTTGCTTTCCGGCAGAGGCTTTGCTGGTCAAACGGATATTCATGCAAGCATGATTCGCGATTTTTCTTCCATTTCGCATGGCTTGGAATCGTTACAAATACTGGCTGAATTCCACTTTTTCTTTATTTGGTCCTTCGATCGTGAAGAAACGGACGCCATTTTCCCAGAACGGAAGGAAATGTACTTCATCCTGCGTCGTATTCAGACCGGCCCCGGTAATCATTTCGTGAACCTTTTCAATATTCTTTACGTCAATCGCCACATGGTCGATTGCTCCGGGTTTCAGTGCTGCAGCTTTGTTTTCGTACGTTTCGATCACAAGTGTTCCAAGCTTTAAGAATGCCACTTTCTCATCCGCCGCCTCATTTACGGTGCGGAATGCAATTTCAAATCCAAGCTTTTCATAAAACGCAATCGTCATCTCAATATCGTTGGTCGGAATACCGACATGCTGGATTCCATTTAACTGCTCTCTTAATTCCATTTCTTATCCCCCAGTCTTTTTTCTACCTGTGCCAGATCCGGCATGGCCGGAATAGAGCGTGTCTGAAAAAGGCTTTTCGTGAGCTGCGAGTCCCAGTTCGTGGGAGATTTTATCCGAATAAGGGCGGCGTAGCGGGCTACGGCAACCGAATGAGGGTAAAATATACCGCAAAGTGGAGCTTGCAGATTGCGGAAATGATTTTTCAGACACGCTCTAGCACCTTTTTTCTCCACACAAAGGCTTGCAACGGCGTTTCCAAAACGGGCAAACGCTGCCAGTTCTTCCTGCGGCTGTAAAGATATGCTCCATTCCACCAAGTGTCACTACAACTATTTTTACACTCTGATGATATAATATTTCCGCTGTTTTTGCAACATTTTGCTCTCTCCTGCCCGTTCGCTGCCGTTTTGCTGTTTCTTTTTTTCACAGATCACAAGGATGAGTGCCAGCATTCCTCCCATCAGGCTGCACCAACTGCCAGCCGTCCGTCCGGGCGCATGGTACACAAGAACAATTTTGTGCTCGCCTGATGGGATTTTTGCGCCGAGAAATGCCGTGTTTGCGCGGAACAGCAGTGTTTCTTTCCCATCCACTTTCAGCACAAAATTTTCATCGTATGGAATGCTGGTGATGAGGTATCCGTCTCTTTCCGCGGAAACCACGCCTGTGATGCCATCGCCGCCGTATGTTGCTGTTGTTCCGCCAATCAGGGTAACCGCCTGACTGTACAGCTGCTCCGTTTTTTCCAACGGCTGTGCCATACCAGTCCATGTCTCAAAATTTTTCAGGATATAATGGCCTTTTCCCATCCGAATGAATACGGTTCCATCTTCTTTCATCGTTACAAGATAGTTAAACTGTGTATTCCCATTGGCATACGTATGGTTGATGCCGGTCAGGCGGTTGGTCTGGCCGTTGATGCGGATAAACATATCATGACTCGCTTTCTGATTCTCCACCTCGAAAGAAACGGCGAGCAGCGTTGCTCCCTCTGCGGCACCCGGCAGCGTTGCTGAGACGGTCACGGATTTTTTCGTCTCAATCTCATATCCGTCCGCTGTCTTCTGAATGCGCAGATCTTCCTGATCGGTCTCTGGAATTTCAAGGTTTACTTTCTGAAAACAACTGTGAAACAGGGGTCCTACAGAACCATTCTTTGTATCTGAATCTGCAGCGGCTCTGAAATTATCCACAGATTTCGCCGATTTTTCCTGATCCGGGATTGCCGCTGTTGTCTTCCGCATTTCCTGATCCGGGATCACGGCTGCCGTCTCCAGTATTTCCTGGTTCTGCGGATAAGGTAATGATTTGTATTCCGTCTCGGAAACCACCTGGTCTGTCACGTAGGCAACCGGCGCTGCGGATATGGCACGATAAACCTGAAAGTCCCCGTAATCCCGGTACAGTTCATACCCCTCCGGCCGTGTTTCTGCCAGAATATATTTCACTCCCATGAACTGCCAGAACAGCGGATCATCGGAAACCGTCTGCATCATGCGGTTGCGGAAGGCTTCATTAATCCCATACGTCTCGTCCCGGAATTTCTTATATTCTGCATTGTATGCCGAGGAATAAATCGTCGAAACATTCTGTCCAATATCCCATATCCGGTTGACGTTCGCAAGGTTCTGTCCGCCGTCTCCATACTGCTCCATACGGTACCAGCCGGGATCCTCCGCACGGATCTCGCGGATTGCCGCTGCAATCTTGCTGTCCGTCAGAGCTTCATACGTTTTACGCGGGATCATCACATGCTTTTCCTGATTGATTGCTTTTCCGGCAAATGCAAGAATCACAGCACTAAAGACGAGCGGCAGAAACGGAAGCTCTCTGCCCCGCAGCCGTTTTTTTGCCGGAAACCACCGCCATGCCAGATAGCACGCAGTCACACAAATCACATCCAGTATGCCGAGATGCCAGTATGGTTCAAAGTATGTCTCTTGCTTTGCATTCCACATCAGAATCAGAACTATGAGGTACGGAAGCAATTCTCGCAGCTCTGTCATGACTTTGCGCTTAAAATTCCCGGTGCTTCGATTTTTTCCACACTCCCGCTTCCGGACAAGCTGGTTTTCCACATAAAGCCCGACTTCTGCACAGAGGACCGGAAGAAACGGGATGAATACTTTATCTTTGCTGTACAGGCCGCCGTTCAGCAGATAGCCGAACAGGGGAATACAAAAGAATACCAGCAAAAGGAAGGACAACAGTTTCTCACGCAACCGGCTCTTTCCGATCGCTCTGCCCAAAAGCGCCACCCCCGCAAATGCGGAGAGGCCAATGCCGTACGGCGTGTAGCAGAGACGCAGGATCAGAAACTGCGGTTTCCACATCGCCGGATCGGTAAAAAGTCCTGCGATGCCGCCCGCTGCGGTGCCGCGTCCGCCCTCGCCGCTGCTGCCGAACAGGGCGGCAGCCGATGGGATCAGCAGAATACCGGAAAGAAGGATTCCTGCGAGGACCGGAAGCGCAAAGCGGATTGCTGCGCCAAAAAAGCTCCGCAAACCCGCCAAAGCTTCAACTGTTCCTGAAGATTTTTCACCTGCCCTCTGCTTTTTCTCTGCCCCGGCCTTTTGATTCCGCGACACTTTTCGATTCTCCTGTTCCGCTTCATACGCAGCATTTTCTGTACCGCATTTCAAATACTCCGTCACCGCATACGCCGTGAGCGCAAGCAGCCCGCCGACCGAAAAATAAAAGCTGGTCAGAATCATCCCAAGAACGGAAAGAATCAGCAGACCGCTCTTTCTCTTCTGAAAATGGCGGTCCACGCCCAGCAGAGCCAGCAGCAGAAACGGCATATAATTGACAAACATAAGCTGATTATAGGAATGATATAGAAGTGCGGTAGAACACGTAAAGAAAAGTGATGTAAAAAGACAGTTGCCGTAATGCAGACCCTTTTTGCTGATCCATCGATAAAAAAGCACTGCATCCGCCGCATACAGCAGCGCGGAGGAACCCATCACCCACAGGTCCATCGGGATGAACGGGAAAAGGTAGGATAACAGCATGGTCGGACTCAGCAGTCCGTAGTAGGCAAAACGGTAAATATTCTGACCTCCTCCCAGATTCCATGCGAAATCCGGGAAGAGGTTTCCGGTCGCGTAAAACCGCTTTCGGAAGTAATCGGCAAGGGTGCTGTGCTGGCTGATCCAGTCAATCGAGGAGCCGAATACGCCGTATTGCAGGACGAACAGCCGGCACAAAAGCAAAGAAAAGAAAAACAGACCAGCCGCCGTAAAATCCTTTCCGGTAAGACCTTCCAAAAAGCCGTTCCGCCGTCCTTTCGGCTGACCTTTCTTTTTCCGTGATTTCCCCGGCTCTCTTATTTCCTTTAAGATTTCCTTTTTCATGCCCGGATTTCTCCTCTTTCAGAAGCATGGCGTTTGTCGGCATACTCTGGAAAATACACATTTTTCTTTTCTGCCGTATGGGCATCTTTTCTTCTCTTTGCAGCACTCTCCTGCTTTTTCACCGGCTGCACACTGTGCATCTTGACCGTCTCTTCACTCGTCTCCTTTAAAAGATAGATCGGACGGTGCTTTGTTTCAAGATATGTCTTGGAAAGATAAATGCCTACAATGCCCGTGCAGAAAAGCTGTACACCGCTCACCAGAAAAAGGATGCATGCCATCGACGGCCAGCCCGCAACGGGATCGCCGAACAGCAACGTTCTTACGATAATGAACACGATCAGAATCATCGAAATCAGGAAAAAGAGCACGCCCATGACGGATGCGAGTGACAGCGGGGCTACGGAAAAACCTGTGATGCCGTCGATTGAGTACGCAAGGAGCTTTCGAAGTGGCCACTTTGATGTTCCGGCGCAGCGATCCTCATGCTCAAATTCCAGCCATTCTGTGTGAAAGCCGACCCATCCGAAAATTCCTTTGGAAAAGCGGTTGTACTCACTCATTTCCAGCACGGCATCCACCATTTTGCGGCTCATCAGGCGGTAGTCCCTTGCACCGCTTACGATCTCTGTTTTGGAAAGGCGGTTTATCACACTGTAGAAGGCATTTGATAAGAAGGATTTGATTTTTCCCTCGCCCTCCCGCGAGCTCCGGCGTGCCGCCACACAGTCACAGGTACCGCTCTGCAGCATCGCGTACATTTTCGGAAGAAGGAACGGCGGATCCTGAAGGTCGACATCCATCACCGTTACGTAATCGCCTTTAGCCGCCTGCAGTCCGGCGTACATGGCTGCCTCTTTTCCGAAATTTCTCGAAAACGAGAGGTAACGGCAGCGCATATCCTTCTGCGCAAGCCGGCGCATCTCAAACAGACTGTGATCCTTCGAGCCGTCGTCAACAAAGATCAGCTCGAACTGAACCTTCTGCTGTTCTTCCATCTCATTCATCTGACGTACCATCGTCTCGTAGTAAACCGGAATTGCTTCCTCTTCGTTGTAGCATGGTATGATAATACTGATTGTCTCCATTTTTTTCCTCCTGGGGATTACATACTCTCTCAGAATCCTTCTGCAGATCCTTCCTGCTGCAATCCCGCTTCTGTCTCATTCTTATGCAAGTCAGGTTTTTGTGGCTGTTTCTCCCGCTGCAGAATCCTCGCCTGCCTCCGGGAAACGCAGGATGACTTTAAACAGATCGCCGTCTGCCGCAAGCTCCATGCGGCCGCCCATGTTGGCCGTGTAGCTTGATGCAATCGCAAGGCCAAGGCCGTGCCCCTCGCTCGTCCGTGATTCGTCGCCGCGCACAAAGCGTTCCATCATTTCCTCCGCTTCAAAATTCATCTCATAGGCGGAAATGTTTTTCATCGTCACGAAAATCTCCCCGTTTTCCTTCCCTGCGTCAATGTAAACTCTCGTTCCGCAAAGGCTGTATTTCAGGATATTTTCCACGAGATTCTGTATCACGCGGTACATTTTCCCATTATCCCCAAGGAACGGAAGCGGCTCATCTCCGAGCGCCGTGCGAAACGACAGATTGCTCTGCGCAATCGCATCGTCCATATCGGCGAGGGTCTGCTCGATCAACCGTTTCATATCCATTTTTTCCATCTGGAATTTTTCGGTTCCGCTTGTCGATTTGGAGAGCTCGAAGAGGCTTTGGATCATCTCCTTTAGCTGTTCCTGTTTCACAGAAATCACTTCGACGTAATCCTGTGCCGCCGGTGTCAGATCCTCTTTTTTCAGAAGATCCGTATAGCCGACCATCGAGGTGAGCGGTGTTTTCAGATCGTGCGATACATTGGTAATCAGGTCAATTTTGAGACGCTCCGCCTGCATCTGTTTTTCTACGCTCTTCTGCATAGCGCTCTCAATATTTTCCAGCTCTGCAAATGCCGGATACAGCAGAGATTTTTCGGATATTTCATGGATCCGGCTTTCCATGCTGCCTTCTGCCATCGTATGGATCTGTTCCATCAAAAGACCCATCTCCCGGTTCAGGCGACTGCGGTATGTTTTCCAGGCAAACAGAATTAAAATCAGCGTGGTCAGCCCAAGAAGAATGACAAACAGTACCTCGCCATCCATTCCGTTTATCAGTCCGGTGATCATGGTAATCACGATTAGAAGTTCCGCAATCAGTGCCACACGGAACGGCCATTTACTCTGACCGGCAAGCTGCCGTTCCAGGCTGGTCCGATCTCTGTAACGCTTCCTTTCTCTGCAAAAAAAGGACATTTCTCTCAGTTGTTTCTTTTCATAGCGACAGACAAGAATGCCGGCACTGAGAAGGAAAACGCCACAGATTCCAAAAAACAGAAGACCTGTCTGCACACACTCTATTACAGTACCCCATTCGGCAACAATGCGGTATCTGGCATAGCTGTGCCGGAGCGGCTGAAGCCATCCGAAAAAAGCAAATCCTCCGACAAGAACCAGAAGCTCATTTGGCACCTTTTCGGATTTTTTCAGAAACAGCTGCTCTTTCTCTGCTTCCGCAGCGGCTCTTGCCTCAAACTGCATCTGCCGGGATTTTTCTATTTCATCTGTCTCGGACTTATCTGCGGCTGCCCCTTCGCTGCTTTTTGCTGTTTTTCCCGCTTTTTCCGGTTCGCTGCCGGCAAAAGCAGTCATTTTCGGGTTCCCGGTATTTTTTCGGAATTTCCATACCAGATACAAGGCTGCGGCTATGCCCAAAACGCCGACTACCGTCACTCCAATGCCGATACCCCATTCGATGTTGCGCCACATTCCCCATTCGAATTCACTGGCCCATTTCCGCAGAAGCTTTCCGCACAAAATCAGTACCATAGAAAGATCGAGAAGCATCCACAGCAGGATGCGTTTTTCAGTCTCCGTTAATTTTTTCAATTTTGTATCCAATTCCCCACACCACCTTTAAATATTTTGGATTTTTCGGCGTAATTTCGATTTTCTCACGAATGCGCCGGATATGAACCATGACGGTATTTTCTACGCTGTAAGCATCCTCCTGCCAGACCTGGCTGTAGATTTCTTCGGCTGAGAATACATAGCCGGGATGCTCCATCAGAAGCTCCATAATTTTGTACTCGGTTGCGGTCAGGCGAACAGGTTCACCGTCCACCAGGAGTTCTTTGGTGTTTCGGTTCAGCAGCAGACCGCCGTTTTTCAGGATATCCTGGCTTTGTGTGGTTCCGTTTGCGGCGCCTAAGGAGAAGTAACGGCGGAGCTGGGATTTAACACGGGCCATGAGTTCGGCGGTATTATACGGCTTTGTCACGTAATCATCGGCGCCCATCGAAAGTCCGATGACTTTATCGCTCTCTTCGGTTTTCGCGGAAAGCATGATAATCGGGATGTTGTTTTTTTCTCTTATTTTCATCAGGGCGGAAAGGCCGTTCATTTTGGGCATCATGACATCGAGCAGGATCAGATGGATCTGTTCGGTCATGAGGATGTCGAGTGCCTCCATGCCGTTGTAGGCTTTTTTTACCCTGTAGCCTTCCAGTTCTAATAGTTTGCCGAGAGATCTTACGATTTCCCGGTCGTCGTCTACGACTAATATGTTGTATTGGCTCATCTCGTTTTTCCCCTCTTGGTTCTATGGTGTTTATCATAGCAGAGAAAACGGAGATTATTTGGATAAAAAACTGACATTTTTCTTAAAATGTAATCCCCCATTACGTTTTCCTGCTTTTTTTACAAAAAAAACACTGATTGGTAGAATTGTAAGCTGGTGTAAAAAATAAAAACAAACGCATATAAATTAGTAAAAATGCCTGCCATAGCAACTGAAAATGTGGAAAAAGATAAAAAAAGTCAATATAAGTGGACAAAATACACAATATCAAACTGGGATTTTATTTGATATGATGTAAATATCACAAATAAGCAAAGAAAATGCGTAATAAAAACGCACAAAACAACGGAAAGGATGGGGAGCATGGCGAAGGAAAAGGTGAAAAAGAAAAGAGGACAGAAAATCACACCTGCAATTTTGTGGAAACAGCGCTGGCTGCTTGTAATGTCAGTACCATTTGTAATCTGGCTGATTATCTTCAAGTATATTCCACTTTGGGGATGGACGATGGCGTTTCAGGAGGTAAAACCGGCAACGTTCGCACTTCCGATCTGGGAGAGAACCTGGGTTGGATTTAAGAACTTTACAGATGCATTTAAAGACCGTCTGTTCACACAGACATTAATCAACACATTGGGAGTAAGCTTCCTTG
>ENA-ORTQ01003729-ORTQ01003729.1-human-gut-metagenome-genome-assembly--contig:-NODE-3729-length-11075-cov-5.503267_pt1 | contig 11075 bp, 9 predicted proteins | sample MGYA00241912_ERZ509188 | MGnify/ENA primary metagenome ERZ509188 (study PRJEB26280, sample SAMEA2338849) | human gut metagenome | biome: human gut; feature: human-associated habitat; material: faeces...
GACACCTATTTCGGCAATTATGATGAGTTTGCAATTGCTCGAAGACAGTAGAGTAGGCAATTTGAATGATGAGCAAAAAGAATTGGCGCAAAGCATTCAGGACAACAGTGAACGTTTGCTTAATATTACTGGTGAACTGCTTAATATGACGCAAGTTGAGTCTGGAAAGTTACAGCTCAAGCCCCGTATAACAAAACCAATAGAATTGATAGAATATGCCATAAAAGCCAATCGGGTGCAAGCTGAAAAGTTCAACATACAAATAGAAGTACAATATCCGGAAAATAAAATAGGAAAATTATTTGTAGACAGCGAAAAAATAGCTTGGGTATTAACCAATCTGCTTTCGAATGCGATTCGCTATTCTCCTGAAAATGGCCGTATAATTATCGGTGTCCGTCAAACTGATAATAATTATATTGAAATGTATGTTCGTGATTTTGGTAAGGGCATAGATCCACGTTATCATCAGAGTATTTTTGATCATTATTTCCGAGTACCTGGTACAAAGGTTCAAGGTAGTGGACTGGGATTATCAATTTCGAAGGATTTTGTAGAAGCGCATGGTGGTACTTTAACCGTAGAGAGTGAAGTTGGAAAAGGAAGTTGCTTTACATTACGATTGAAAGCATAATCATTAGATCTGTCAATTCTTATTTCTTATTATCAGTATTATCTTTATGGATAAGCCTCCTTGTTAAAGTTGATGTTTAATTTTCTGTATATCAATAAGTTATTAATGACTTAAAAAGTTTTATCGGACAACAATGGTTTCTTATAAAACCGTTTATAAGCATATCAGACGAATGCTTATAAACGGTTAATTTTATATTATACACTTATTTTATATGCTTCAATTTTACGATAAAGAGTCGCTAGTCCTATTTTTAAAAGACGCGCGGTTTCTGTTTTGTTGCCATTGGTATATTGCAATACTTTGATAATATGCATTCGTTCGATTTCCGCCAGTTCAAAACTATCTTTCATCGGTGAAACATCTGACTTACGTTTCTGTAAGTCGAGTGGCAAATCTTCGAATGTTATTTGCTCTTCGCATACGATTGAACATCTTTCTATAACATTTCTAAGTTCCCTGACATTTCCTTTCCACTCTGCATTTTTTAATATATTAAGCACTTCTGGGGTTATTCCTGTAATTCTCTTTTTAAGTTTATTGGCAAATTTCTCCAAGAACATATATGACAGACTTTCAATGTCTTCTTTTCTCTCTCGCAGCGGAGGTAAATTTATTTGAAAAACGGATAATCGGAAATATAAATCTTCACGGAAATTACCATTTTCTATTTCTTTCTTTAAGTCCCTGTTTGTGGCTGATATAATTCTGACATCTACTTTTGTTGGTTTAGTGTCACCTATTTTTATATACTCTCCAGTTTCCAGAACACGTAGAAGCCTTGCCTGGAGGTCAAAAGCCATTTCTCCTATTTCATCTAAAAAAATGGTTCCATGATTAGCTACTTCAAATAGTCCCTTTTTATCCTTTAAGGCACCTGTAAAAGCGCCGGCTTTATAGCCAAATAGTTCGCTTTCTAGCAAATCTTTACTAAAAGCTGAACAGTTTATATCTACAATTGGCAGTGTAGCTCTTTCGCTGGCCTGATGAATGGCATGCGCAAAGACCTCTTTTCCTGTTCCTGTTTCTCCGGTCAGCAATACAGCAGCATCTGTTTTGGAAACTTTCTGTGCCAGCGTTATAGCCTGTTTAAGTTCTTTTGATTTTCCAACAATAGAGTCAAAAGAGTATGCTATAGAGGTCGTTTTTTTACCTTTCTTTTTTTCAGTTTCATCGACTGCACGATTTATCGTAGGGATAATTTTACGGTTATCATCTCCCTTGGTGATGTAGTCGAACGCTCCATTCTTGATAGCTTGTACACCATCTTCAATATTTCCATGCGCGGTTAATAATATTATGGCGGCATCGCTGGAATATTTTTTGATTTCAAAAATAAAATCGACTCCATTTCCATCAGGTAAGAATACGTCGCAAAGAATCACGTCATACTGTTGCTTGCGCAATTGTTGCAATGCATCGCTACAACAACTCGCTGTGGATACTTTATAACCTTCTAATTCTATAATCCGCGCTAATAATTTACGAATAGGTTCTTCATCATCTATTACTAGAATTTGTACCATATATTGATTGATTTTTATACATCTTTATTAGATACAAAGATACTATTTTATTAAATACAACAAGTCCTGTCAACAGGTTACTTGATCTAGTTGTAATGTGTTAATTTGAATAATTGGGAAAATATAAAGAGAGTCTGTCTCAATTTGAGACAGACTCATTGATAATACTAGCTACATACACATTTGCTGTTTATATTGTTGAAGTTGGACTTACTATTATCTATTTCCGATGCAGTTATTTAGAAAATCTCGACAAACATTGGTATTCAGTAAGTTCAAAACTTGTTTGAAAAACTCAGATACACGTAAGATACAATATTGCAGTATTTAAAAATCTGATAATCAAAGTACTAGAAATGTTTCGCAATTTCCGAAAACCTTTGACTCTATACAAATGTATGAAAAAATAGTATATTTTCCAAGCTTTTTCAATATTTTCTACAAGGTACAAAAAGTGAAGTATTCACGTAGTTGTGTAGTATATTAATCATACCGAGATATAATTTGAATTACTATCTTTTACAATCGGTGAATTGTGAGATAGTTTAGGGAATAACATACTTTTGGGGTAAGCATTACGTGACAGAGGTCACTGTTTTTTTAAGATTGCCTTAGTAGTAATATTTTGAATAGAAAAAGAATTATTATTTCTTTTATTGTTCAAAATATTGCTATATTTACTGTAATATCTACGTGAAATTGAATTAACATTGAATATTATAAAATTATGATAAGAATTAGTTCTTTTGATAAATATGAAGAGGAAATTCGAATAAAGTTTCAACGCTTTTTTAATGAAGCAAAGACTAAAATGCTGGATTTTTCAGATTTTTTAGTATGTCAACAAGGAGGGTTTTATGATTGGGGAGGATATCCTTGTATTGGGTTAGGAGAGGTAGGACTAAATAACCTACAAAAAGTAAATATAATTAATAATTTAGGCGTTTCAATATGTACTTCTGATGATAACTATTTCAAAAAAAATGGTGACAATTTTTTTTATGGAACTACTGATTTTGAAAATGGGATTATTAGGGTTTGTAATATGTATCTTGATATTTGGGAAAATGAATGGTTTCTACGAACCTTTACGGAATTACTTCGTGTTGCTAACGGCGAGCATTATGACTGGGGATTAGATTTAAGTAAACTTAAGGAAACTGGCAAAGGGAATTTTATTAGAAAAGAGATAATAGGAAGGTTGACTGGATATCCATATCTACAAGATATAGTAAAAATAGGATATAATAGTAATCTTCGTAATGCTATAGGTCATTCACAATACCATATAGTACAAGGTGGAATATGGTTTGATAACTTCGGGAGAAATAAATATGCTACTGTAAGAGGTCTTTCATTTGAAGAATGGGAGAAAATTGTTATTTACGCTTGGCTGATTTTTAGGATTGTATTTGGAATGTTATTTCAAATGACAACAACTATATTTTTTCAAAAGACAAAAGAAACAACATCAGGTGGAATACCAATCATGGTACCAGATAAAAATGGTAAGTGGTATTATCAGTATATCTTCCCAGATTCAACAGGGGAAACATGGAGATTTGTAAAAAAATAATAGCATATTAAGATCATAGACAATTGTCATATAAAAGAACCTATAATAATTTAGTATATATATGAGTCTGTCACCTATAATAAACATATTGACTAGCGGATTACCTGGTAATGTTACTCGCCCCATCTATCTTGAATATAATAGCAGGAGAAGGGAGATTGACCGAATATGGGCTAATTCTGAAAATCATTATCAGATGCTTCAAGATTGTGTATCCACAGTAGAGGCATTGTTGGCAATCAGTATATTTTACAGACATGTAATGGGGCACATGCAGGGTGCTGTGTCTTTTTATAAGTATGTTAACAAAAAGTTCGGTATGGAGAAAGAATGTGCAATTAAAGTTGGGGAAATGCTACTTGACAGCGAGCAACAAAGACATCTTCTTTCCGCAATAATTAATTTTAGCCAGATTCAGAACAAGTATCAGCTGGCGCCTGCATTTTTTGAGTACTCTGAAACCGTTCAGTTTCTAAGAAATTGCAAAGACTTGTTTTACAAAAAGGAATATGAAGAAGACGACTCCATTTAAAGCACCGTCAGACTTTGAAAAGGAACTGACTGAGTTTTCAAACAAATATAAGGTATTGCTTGCAGATCATTCAAAAAGAATAAGTGACTATTTTGAGATGACTTGCTATAATTTTGTCATCCGATACTATGAGAAGAAAGGTTATAAGTTGGAAGTGCAGAACATGCAGGGTGGGAAATTCAAATTTAAATGTAGTCCAACTGGATTGCTAAAGAATTTTTCTTATTTTAAGGCAATAAAAAAAGGCAATCAAGGTAGAACAGATGAAGTTGTTTATATTTATCACAATGCCACAGCGCAGTCTGCGTTCGACGAAAAGGTATTTACAACTCCTGATATTGTAGTTTCAAACTCTAATACACCGGCGGAAACGAAGGACTACTATACAACCAAGAAAATACTGTCATATATTCCAAAAGAGAACCTTGTTACTTTTTGCGAGGCTAAGCATTTGGTTCCTTTCCCAGAATTGATGGTAAACTTTATAGGGACAGTTCATGAATTGAAACCAGAGTGTATTGACGTTCATGAGAAACAACCGCATTCTGAGCATATTGCTCCTTCACTTATAATGTCGGGAACTTTGGGTAAGCCAACCAAAAGAATACAGCACTCTTTTGAGAAAAGGTATTATGTAAATTTCTTTGATAATTTTTTTGAGGATATTTCTGTTAGATTTTTTTTGTCTAACTTTGGTATTGAGCAGATTGCTACTTTGAGTAAAAAAAAGTAATAAGGCTTAACTATTGGAAGACTTGAAATAACATCTAGGGAATTAATGGTATAGAGGAAAATGTAGAAAGATAAATATTACAAGTCACTTTATAACAGAATTTTAAACAGTTAAAAAGAGATTAATTAAAAAGCCATAGCATTATATTCTGGCTTTATGATATCTATATTGGCTTTAATTGCACAAAAAAATCTGAAGATAAAATCATAATCTGCAAATAAATTTGTACTCTCATAATAATATCTCCATTTGATAAAGTTGTTTTTGCTTTCTAATAATGCTTTGTTGAAATGCTCTAATTCATAAGAAGTATATTGTATGATGATTGTTTGGATTTGAGGACTTAATTTATAAAACAATTCATATAAATCATGTCCACGGGAAGGTTGACCCTCATATGTGAGTAAAGCTTTTAATCCAACCTCACATGCTATGGAAGATAAAATCACACATCCAATATAAAAACTTGCAATGGGAGTTCCTTTTATTCCTTTGCCATGTCTTTCAATCATATCACAATACACATAAAAAGCCTCTCTAATACTTTCAAATGGAATCTTAAAATTTTGTTCTTTCATATATTTTTATTTATAACGAATAATATAATAGAAAAATATAGGGTTGTTTTCTATTGATAGTTTAGGAATTTGTGTTATAAATTCTTTGTTTATTATATTTTCTGTTGTTATAACTCTTTGTGTAATTATCTCAAATGAATTTTTTGCAAAAGCAAATTCTAATTCTTCTTTTTGATGCTTAAATGTTTCTATGTAGATTTCATAATCATTAATTGTCATATTTGTACATTGGTATTGATGCAGAGGATGTATATCAGAAATAAAACATTGCCCACCAAATTTAATTATATTTGCAATCTTCTTTATTATATTGTCAATATTTTTTATATGCGAAAAAACTCTATTTGACAAAACCCAATCATATTTTCTTTCATATTCAGGGAAATCGCATATATCTAATTCTATGCAACTCAGATTATTTTGCTGTATGTATTTTGCATACTTTTTTTTGCAAATACTGAGCATCTTTTCACTTACATCTAATGCTTCTACCTTATGTCCTTTTGATAAAAAACAAAGTAAATTATTTCCGCTTCCTGACCCTATATCCAATCCATTTCCAGGAGATAAAGTGTTACACCATTTTTCAATATATGGATACTCATTTGTATGCCAAAATTTTTGCCATATCCAGTTATCATAATACGGAGCAATGATATTATATCCTTCTTTGGGAGAATAAATTTTATTTTTTTTCATTTTGTTCAATAATTATTTTCTTCAAACTATCGATTTGATTTTGCATCTTTTTAAGTTCAGAATTTTTCTCTTGCCAATTCTTTATTTCTATCAGATTTTTTTCAATTTCTACTTGCTCAGACTTTGTCGGAAGTCCGGTAAATTCCCATAACCAACGAGAAAACAGTGGTTCTAATGTAGCAAATAGAATAAGAATAGTAATAAGTATTCCACTTCCAACTATGGATTTCTTTACGCTTTTTAGGGTTTTTGCTGTTACTCTATCTTCGAGTCCAGATATGTTTAAAAATGTTTTGTGATATTTTTTTATAGCCTTTTTTATAAGGATCGATTGATAATTTTCATTATCAATTGTTTGCAAAGAGCATGATTCTTGAATTTCTTCATCTGTTTGATAGAAATTAAGCTTTGCTATTTCAAAATTTTTTGTTATTACAAACTTATTAGAAGAAAAGTTTAATAAAACTCCACTTAATAACCCAGAATATCCTGGTTCAATCATACTTGAATTTATTAACAAAATACCTTCAGAAGCAACTGAATATAATGCAGAGTAAGAAGCCGTAATATTATAAGGCAATTTTACTTCTTCTATTGATTCAAAAAGTATTATCTCAGACGGTTCAAGGCAAAATGAATCGATTGATTGTAAATTAATCACCTCTCCAGTTTCTGGCTTTATTAATTTACTGATTCTAACTTTATAAGAACAATTTTTAATGCAACGAGGATCATAATGATTAATAAGCCCATCATTAATTCTTCGTATTAATGAAGATTTTCCTAATATCATATTAAGTAATTTAAGAGTTAAACTTCCAGATTTAACTTGATTTCCTTACCACAGTAGGGGCAATGTATTACCCCCTCTTTAGGTTTATCAAAGAGTTCTGGTATCTCAACACCCAAAGCATCAGCAATATCAGCAAGTCTATTCATATTAAATTTATTACGAGAAACAGCTTGTGAAAAGGAAACAGCTTGTATACCTAATTTATCAGCAAGTTGAGCTTGAGTTATACCTCGTTCCTTACATAGTTCTTTAATTCTTAATTCTGTATTTGCCATAAGATTATAACTTTTGACGCAAATATATAAAATATAGTTTATATACGAAATAAATATTTAAAAATTACTTATTAATGCTATCTTATAAGTCAATAAAGCAAATTTAGCACATCTATTTAAGTTTGCTATAAAAGTGACTGTACCTTATATAAGAAGACTGAGCTTCTAATTTTTCTTTTGGATGACAAACGTCTCATTATATGTAGTTACATGCATATTTAAGTGTTTGAATTCGCTAAAAATATGAATTGGTGGATAAATTTCTATAAAAATTACTTCAATATTTGAGGGAAATGTTTGGGTGAACAGAATAAACAGAGTATTTTTGTTATAGATTTATAAAATAAACGAAGTTGGCTATAAAAATACAACAAATATTAGGGTTTACCCCAAGAGATTCAGTTTTGTTCGGTTAATGGCTTTCAAGTAAGTGATTTGATGTATGTGGTTAGTATTCTTATATGAAATCTGGATGGCTTGACCGCATATCGAAAGGGGGTATAAGCTACAAGGAACAGAACTAAGTATATTGGCTACTCTACTATCATATAACCACAGCTTGGTAAGAGTTGTGTTGTGGGTGCATATACAGTTTTGAAACTCAGAGTGTATTTCCATTACCTATCTATAGAAAAACCTGTGACTTTTCTTTTTACTGACAAAAGAAATAAGTAGCTTTCGTGGTTGTTAAAAGAGAAGTGGAATATGAATATAAAAAAGCATGAATACCTCTTTTCTTGGCGCCGAACTTTTGGGAGTATAAACGTTGATCATTAATAAGCGTAATTTTCTTGTGTAATATCAAGAACAGCCATATTTGAGTGCTTGAACAAACTTGATTCATCATCTTCTGTGCTCGACATATTATGGAAAGTATGACAGGCCTTCGTCTCAAATTGCTTCAGACATTGTAGTAGGTCTGCACGTCTCAGAAAGTGAAACGTATTTTCTCTATGTGGCTGAAAAGACTGGTCATTTCTGGTATAAGGTGTTAAACTGGATAGTATTAATCTTCTAATATAGATTTATGATTACACCAACAGGAAGTATATCAATAAGTATAATATGATAATTTCAAATGAACTTGCAGAATATGAATAATAATCTAATATTATCAATAACTACTATAGGTGATTTGCTCCTTCGCAAAACCATTACTATTACTAATAGTGGAGAGCCAATTAATGATGTAAGTCTATGTGTGCCTATTTATCAGCGTCCATACAAGTGGACAGCTCGTAATGCTATACAATTGCTTGATGACATTATTGAAGCGAAGAATGGCAACAAGGAAAGATACAGGGTGGGTACACTTATCCTTCACAAGGCAAAGGATAAGGAACAATATGATATTGTTGATGGTCTGCAACGTACCATAACATTTTCATTACTTTTGACTGCATTAGGTGAAAATGGCATTGAGTTCTTGCAGCAGAAAATATATAATAATTTGCACAATAACCATAATATTGCTAACAACTATAATGCACTTAATCGTAGGGTCGGATTGAAGTTGCAAGACAGCGACTCGGCTACTGAACACCAAAGAGAGATGGAGCGTCTTAAAGACTATATTGAGAATATGTGTGAGTTAATTGTTGTCATAACTCCCGATGTATCGGAAGCATTCCAGTTCTTTGATTCTCAAAATGCACGAGGTAAAGCTCTTTACCCTCATGATTTGTTGAAAGCATACCATCTTCGCGAAATGAATACCATTAGTGAGGATGAAACAGAAAAGATAGTAAAGGATTGGGAACAGGTTTCACAAAGTGGTTTAGCAGATTTCTTTGGTAATTACCTATATCGTATCAAAGAATGGGTAAGTGGCAATAAGGCAAATGTTTTAAATGAACACAACATCCATATGTTCAAAGGTATTACGCGTTTTTCAAGAACACCTTATGCCCAATTCTACAAGAGTGCCTATTGTTATGCAGATATGGTCAACTCTTCTGCTATGCCTTTTGTCTCTGGTACTCGAAATGTAAATGCGTTCCAATTAGATACCCCAATAATTGCTGGTAAACCTTTTTTCGAATATACAAAGCACTATTATAATATACTAAAAGATATTCAGAACAACAGCAAATATGAGGGCTTCTATATTAATGACAACATTATAGTTAAAACATTGGATAGACATTTTAAAAAAGGAATAGGTAATGGTATAGCACGCCTTTTGTTTGATACTTCGATTCTGCTTTACGTTGATAGATTCTGCCCAGAAACATATCCTACAAAAGAAGATATGGAATTATTTGAACAATTTGTTGTATACGCATTCATTTGGGCTTATTCATTAAGAGCCCAATACACTAATCTTGGTTGGCTTTCTGCACAAAATTATATTATGGGGTTGAGTGATAAAATCAATGCATTCAATATGTATAAATTGATTGTCAAGCAAGATACTCCATCTTCATTATTGAGTGCTTTGGCAGACAAAATCAATCCTCTTTCGAATGATGATATTAAAGATGGTTGGGCGCAGGAATGCTATGAGTATAGTGGTAAAGGAGATATATTGAAGAATCTAAAGGATGATAAAGATGGCGTGTATGAAAACTATCTGTATTTTTTTCAAATAAACGGTTTTTACAAAAATTGATTACAATGAAAGATTTGAAAAATATTCTTGAAGAATGTTCGATTAATGACATATATTTCTCAAACAGCGGGGTGTCTATATTATACAAGATACCTATCTATCAGCGTAATTATGCTTGGGGGCGTGAAGAAATATACGCCTTAATAAAGGATGTACATGATTCGTTGAAGAAGTCCGTTTACTATATTGGCACTCTTGTCACCTACAAAAGAGATGAAAATATTTTTGAGGTTATCGATGGTCAGCAACGACTTACAACAATCTACATCATCTTGAAGGCTTTGGGCATAGAAACTATTGCAAATTGTCTTACATATTCCGCAAGAAAGGTTTCAGCTATGACAATAGAAAAGATGCCTAAGTTTGGTGAAGAAAAAGATAAGGGTATTGTCGATGGATTCAATTATGCGAAGGAAGCAATTAAAGACATTGTTGGCGAAAAGAAGGCTGACATAGATGCATTCAAGGATTTTTTCTTGAACAAAGTGCATATTATTCATTATCGTGTGCCAAAAGATGTGGATTTAAATCACTATTTTGAGGTTATGAATTCTCGTGGTGAACAGTTAGAAAAGCATGAGATAGTAAAAGCTAAACTCAGCGAACAGTTGATAGGTGATGAGGACGCTATGGAGAAGTTTAGTCGTATATGGGAGGCTTGTAGCGACATGAGTTTCTACATTCAGCAGAAACTTCCAGAGATGACAGCTGTCTTCGGTAAAACTATGGAAGATTTTGTTATAGAGTCTTTCGACGAGTTTCCAAGTTCTAATGAAGGCTTATTTTCGTCATTAGGAATGAAAACTATTTCAGAACTTTTAAATTCGTCCATAAAAACGATAGATAAAGATGATGAGGTTGACAAGAATGATAATTTCCAGCCAATTATTGACTTTCCGAATTTTCTATTGATTGTTTTGAAAATTACAAGGTTGCGGAATAAAGATGATTTTAATCCTTTGAGCTTTACACTTGACGATAAAGAACTAATTAAAGAGTTCGAGAAGGTAAATCTTACTCCAAAGTTCGTTAAGGACTTCGCTTACAATCTCCTTTTGGCTAAATATTTCTTGAGTTCAACTTATAAATGCAACTTTTTGGGTGCGGATAATAAGCAA
>ENA-ORTQ01003734-ORTQ01003734.1-human-gut-metagenome-genome-assembly--contig:-NODE-3734-length-11068-cov-2.110778_pt1 | contig 11068 bp, 8 predicted proteins | sample MGYA00241912_ERZ509188 | MGnify/ENA primary metagenome ERZ509188 (study PRJEB26280, sample SAMEA2338849) | human gut metagenome | biome: human gut; feature: human-associated habitat; material: faeces...
CGGAGAAAATGTGCCGCGAGCTGGAAGGCATCTTCCTGTGGGCCTTTGAGGGGCTGCAGCGCCTGGTGGCGAATCATTTCCGCTTCACCGAAAGCGTCCGCGCGCGTTCCAACCGGGAAACGATTAAGCAGGACGCCAACAACGTGCTGCTCTTTATGGAAGCCGGGGATTATATCCGGCTCACACCCGAAGGAAAGGTTGGCTCGCAGGAGCTCTATGAGATTTACACCGTCTGGTGCCGTGAGAATGGCTTTTCACCGCTCAGGAACCGGAGCTTTTCGGAATTCCTGATCGCCAACCAGAAGAAGTACAGCATCGAGCACTCCAATAACCTGACGAACCTCGTCGGCCGCCGCGTGTGGGGCTTTACCGGCATTGAGCCTGTACTCAAGCTCCCGCTCAGAACAGCAGACGGCTGGCAGCGGGACTACTCGGATGATAATCCCTTTATCTGAAATCACCCTGTAAGTGAGAATTTCCGCGATTCTCTGTGTACATACGTACACACATACATGGGGCTTGTACACATGTACGTATGTACGCAGGAAATTCGCATATCTGCGAGAGCAAGAAAGGAGCACTGAACTTTTATGCGCCCATTTCCCCACCGAAGCTTATCAAATGATCATACGGAGGTATTATGGCTTATACGATTCAAGATCCCGCTGAACGCGCTGCCTTTGAGCGATGGGTTGATCTCACCGCGCAGCTGATTCGGAAGTACGGCCCGGCACTGCTGGAAAAGCTGGATGCCGAAAATCAATGCGGCGAATATGACGCTGAGCAGACCGGGCAGGCTGCCTGATTCTTCCCTTCATAGGCGATTCACTCTGTTACTGTCGGCGTCCCCCATGCCTGCAAACAGAGTGAACGCCTTGTCTTTTTTCCCAGATTATGGTATGCTTATGCAGTAACCAAGAGGGCTTACACGGTGACACCCCGCTTTCGCATACAAATGCTGAAAGCGAGGTGAGGCACGATGACGAACGTCGAACTTCTCTGCGTTCTTCTCTCTGTCGCGTCTTTGTTGATGGCGGTATACACTCTCCGCAAGTAAAGCAAAGGCCGCCGTGTAGGTAGCAACTACATGGCGGCGGTTTGCTGATAGCGGTTCCCGCGAAAGCGGAATCATCGTGAGGCACTCCAACCTCTTGGTTACATTTTAGCGTTTACCGTTCCGTTTGTCAAGACGGGACGTTTTTTATTTCCCCTTGTTCAGAAATGCAGCGTTCCTCTTGACGAATGTGCTTATCCCTGCTATAATACAGTTACACATTGTGTATATACGTTGGAAAGGAGGTTCGCATGGATTTCTGTACGCGAATCAAGCAAATACGGCTCAGCACCGGAATGACCCGAAAGCAGTTCTGCGCATTCTTCGATATTCCCTATCGCACCGTCACCGAATGGGAACGCGGCACCCGTCACGCTCCGCCCTATGTTCTCAAATTGCTGGAATACTACGTGACCCATGAAGGCTTGGTCAATTCTTTCCCGACGGAGGTGAATCCTGATGCAGATGATGAGGAAACGGACTAATTGCTACATCTACACCCGCGTATCCACCAGCATGCAGGTTGACGGCTACTCTCTGGACGCGCAGAGAGAAAAGCTCCGCGGATATGCGGCGTATCAGGAAATGACCGTCGTCGGCGAATACTCGGACGAGGGCTTCTCTGGAAAAAACATTCAGGGGCGCATGGAATTCCGGCGGATGCTCGAGGACATTCAGGCTCAGAAGGACAGCGTCGATTACGTCCTCGTCTTCAAGCTCTCCCGTTTCGGCAGAAACGCAGCGGACGTGCTGAACTCCCTTCAGCTCATGCAGGACTATGGCGTCAACCTGATCTGCGTGGAGGATGGCATCGACTCCTCCAAGGAAAGCGGCAAGCTGATGATCTCCGTTCTGTCCGCCGTGGCAGAAATCGAGCGTGAAAACATCCGCGCGCAGACCATGGCTGGCCGCGAGCAAAAGGCCCGCGAGGGCAAATGGAACGGCGGCTTTGCGCCTTACGGCTATAAGCTTGAAAACGGCCTGATTCTGATTGCCGAGGACGAAGCCGAGGTCATCCGGATCATCTATGACCGGTATGTGCATACGAGCGACCGGATCAGCACCATCGCCGAGTATCTGAACCGCAACGGCTACACCAAAAAGCTGCGCCAGAACAACATGCTGCCCACCTTCTCTGCCGACTTCGTCAAGGCGGTGCTGGACAATCCGATCTACTGCGGCAAGATCGCATACGGTCGCCGCAAAACGGTGAAAAGGGTCGGCACCCGCAATGAAACGCACATCGTATGGGCAGATGATTATCCCATTCACGACGGACTGCACGAGGCCATTGTCAGCGAAGAAGTCTGGCAGCTTGCGCAGAAGAAACGCAAGAACACCTGCTTCGCCAAAGAAAAGCTCAAGGATTCCGATCACGCGCACATCCTGTCCGGCATTCTGAAATGCCCCTGCTGCGGCAAGGGACTCTATGGTAACGTCGCGCGCGGCAAGACCAAGGACAACAAGATCCGGTACTATTATTACTGCAAGAACCCCGTGAAGGCCACCGGCCACAGTTGCGGCTTCCGCTTCAATCTGGAACAATCGAAGATCGACAGTCTGGTCGCATCCATCATCTCCGCCATGGTCAACCGACCGGAGTTCGTGGAGACGATCCGGGAGAAGCTCGGCACGGCGGTGGACACTTCCACGATCGAAAAGCAGATCGACACCCTCAAGAACTCCCTGCGGCTGGCTTCTGGCATCAAATCCCACCTTGAACGGCAGATGGACACCCTGAACCCGGATGATCCCTTCTTCGATCAGAAGATTGCCGATTTGCAGCGGCGCTACGATTTTCAATATGAGCGCATGGCGGAAATCACGGAGGAGCTGGATGCCGCAAACGATCAGCTTCAGGCCATGCTTCAGGAAAAGCTGACCACAGACAGCATCTATCAGCTGCTCCTCGTCTTCGACCAGCTATACGGCAGCTTCACTGAGATCGAAAAGAAGAAATTCATGCAGGCCTTTATCGAAAAAATCGAGCTATATCCCGAAAAGCAGCCCGATGGCAACTGGCTGAAGCATATCACCTTCAATTTCCCCATACCAACAAAGGGCGGTCAGGTCACCGAATACCCCTTGGAATCCCGCGAAGCCCTTGAGAATGTGATGGTATTGGCTAAACTAGAAGAGGCAAAACATATCGACATTCATGTGGACATGAGCGAGCTGGACGTGACGAAAGCGGAAGCTGAGCACAACGCGACTTATGAGAAAATTAAGGCATATGTGCAGGAACACTTCGGGTTTAAAGTGTCCACGCTGAACATCGCGCAGGTCAAGCGCAAGTATGGCATCATTGAGCGGGAATGCTACAATAAGGCGAAGGCGGAGGATGCAAGACAGCCGAGGTGTCCGGAAGAGAAAGAAAAGGCGATTGAGGCGGCAATGAGGTTTTTCGGGATGATAAAGTGAACAATATCGCATTTCTGAAAGCAATGAAAAGGGGAGCGGACGTCTGCAAACAGGCGTTAGCTCCCTTTTCTGCATCAGATACCAAAGAACCGATCGAAGAACACTTTCAGCTTTTCAATAATCGTCTGCTTTTTCGCGGCACGGTTTCCGCCGCCGAAACGAGAAATCGGCGGCATCAGATTGTCGATGTCCGTGCCGGTCGTTTTGATAACGCCGTCACGGAAGGCATGGGCGATAAAATGGCGGGTTTCCGCATCTTTCAGGTTTTCTTCCTTGATGAGGGCGGCAAGCTGTTTCTCTTTTTCCTCGGCTACCAAGGTGCGCCATTCAAGCAGCACGTCCGATGTATCGTTGATGCCTGCGATGAAGGTTTCAATCAGCGCCTTCTTGCTGCGCAGTTCTGGGCTGGCATCCACGGCTTTCTGAATCGTAATGAGCACTTCTTTATCATTGCAGTGGGAATCGTGATACTTTTGGACGAGAATGAGAATGTAGTCAATATTGATTTCAATCTGCTTGATGAGTTCAATTTCAAAAACAATGTCGTCGGTGATGTCCTCTTTTTCGCCGGTGGGCTTGCGATTCTTCCATTCATCCTGCAGGTCTTGGTAGCGACCGAGATAATCTTGGAAATCACGTTTGCTCAAAATTTCATTCCCAGCAAAGTCATCAAAAGAAGATAGAAGATTTCGCATCCGCAGGACTGCGCCAAACAGCACGATAAAGTCCTTCTGATGCTGTTCGCCGGTAATATGCTCCTCGGATAGGGGAAATTCGGTCGTCAGCTCCTCAATCATGTCCCGATAGCCCGGATGGTACATTCCTTCGGTGTCTGTATAGCCGAAATAGTAATCCTTATAGCCGCGCAGCAGGGCAATGCCGCCCGCTTTCTTATCGCCGAAAAGGGAAAGAGCATCGTCGGTGCGCTTTTGCAGATTGCGGAAGCATACGATATTGCCGCATACCTTGATGGAATTGAGAATGCGGTTTGTGCGGGAATAAGCCTGAATCAGCCCGTGCATTTTCAGATTCTTGTCCACCCACAGGGTATTCAGCGTCGTCGCATCAAAGCCGGTCAGGAACATGTTGACCACAATCAGCAGGTCAAGCTCCCGATTCTTCATCCGCAGGGAAACATCCTTGTAGTAATTCTGGAACTTATCGCCGTCCGTGGAATAATTGGTGTGGAACATCTCGTTATAGTCGCGGATGGCAGCATCCAGAAAGTCACGGGAACTTTGATCCAGCGCAGAGGTATCCTCTGGATTCTCCTCGTCAAGAATGCCGTCTGTTTCTTCCTCGTTTGCGCCATAGCTGTAAATGACGGCTACTTTGAGCCGCTGCTGTGGATTCGCTGCCATTTGGCGCTGAAACTCGGCGTAATACAGCTTGGCAGCGTCCACGCTGGACACGGCGAAAATGGAGTTGAATCCGCTTACACGCTGCTTTTGCTTGATTTCCTCGATTTGCTGCCGTCCATTCGCGGAAGCAACCTCGGCAATGTTTTGCAGGACGCTAAACGTGTAAGTCTTGTCGCCGCGATACGTTTTCTGGTCGAAGTGCGTCAGAATATATTCCGTAATCAGGCGAATGCGTTCCGGCGCAAGAAAAGCCTTTTCGCGATTGATGTCCCAGACTTCCTTGTCGTCAATGTTCTCACCCATATCCATCGTCTTGTGATATTCCACGCGGAAGGGCAGCACATTCTTGTCACGGATAGCGTCAACGATGGTGTAGGCGTGAAGCTGGTCGCCGAACGCCTGTGCTGTTGTGCGAAGCGTGGGATTCTTGCTCACGCCGGCATTGACCGCGAAGATGGGCGTGCCGGTAAAGCCGAACAGATGATACCGCTTGAAGTACTTGGTGATGGCTTGGTGCATGTCGCCGAATTGACTGCGATGGCACTCGTCGAAGATAATGACGAACCGCTTGTCAAACACCGCATGTCCGGTATTCTTTTTGATGAACGTAGCGAGCTTCTGAATGGTGGTAATGATGATTTTGGCGTTATCATCTTCAAGCTGGCGCTTCAAGACTGCCGTGGAGGTATTGCTGTTCGCCGCGCCCTTCTCAAAGCGGTCGTATTCCTTCATCGTCTGGTAGTCCAAGTCCTTGCGGTCAACGACGAAAAGCACCTTGTCGATGTAGTCCAGCTTGGAGGCAAGCTGCGCTGTTTTGAAAGAGGTCAGCGTTTTGCCGCTGCCGGTGGTATGCCAGATGTACCCGCCGCCCGCTACGGTGCCGTATTTCTTGTAGTTGTTGGCGATCTCAATGCGGTTCAAAATGCGCTCGGTGGCGACAATCTGGTAGGGACGCATGACCAGCAGCATATTTTCCGCCGTGAACACGCAATAGCGGGTGAGGATGTTCAGAATGGTGTGCTTGCAGAAAAAGGTTTTGGTAAAGTCCACAAGGTCGGGGATGACTCGGTTATTTGCATCCGCCCAGAAGGACGTAAACTCAAAGCTGTTGCTGGTTTTTGACTGCTTGACTCTCTGCGCCTTCGCGTCCTTAATGTGGTTGAAGCGGGTGGTGTTGGAGTAATATTTCGTGTTCGTGCCATTGGAGATGACGAAAATCTGCACGAACTCATACAGCCCGCTGGATGCCCAGAAGCTATCCCGCTGATAGCGGTCAATCTGGTTGAACGCCTCCCGAATGGGCACACCGCGGCGTTTCAGCTCAATGTGAACCAGCGGCAGACCATTGACCAGCACCGTCACATCATAGCGATTATCATGCGCAGCGCCCTCCTTGGCGGAGATGGCGTATTGATGGATGACCTGCAAGCTGTTGTGGTGAATGCACTTTTTGTCGATGAGCTGGATGTTCTTGCTCTCTCCACTATCCCGGCGAAGCACCTGCACATAGTCCTCTTGAATCAGGCGGGTCTTTTCAAGAATGCCGGAATTGCTATTCGCCAGCACCTCGTTCCAGAAGCGCTGCCATTCGCCGTCGGTGAAGCGATAATCATTCAGCTTTTCAAGCTGCGTGCGCAGGTTGGCGATGAGGTCGGCCTCTTTGTGAATGGTCAGGCGCTCATAGCCAAGCTCACAAAGCAGGCGGATGAACTCCTTTTCCAAGTCAGCTTCGCTCTGGTAAGCATCCGAGCGCTGGGATTGCGGCGTATATTCGGCGACAACGGTACTTTCGTCGCTCTGAGAAACGATATTAAAGTAGCTCACGGGCTACCTCCTTCCGGGTCAATCTGCCGGGGTGAACGATAGCAGATTGTCCCTGTAATATTCGTATTGCTTCTGTCTTGCTTCAATTTCGGCGGGGAGACCGGAGGTGAGGTCGGTGCAGAGGGTGGAGAAGTGGTCGAGAATGGCAATGATGCGCTTTTGCTCCGAAAGTGACGGAATATCGATTTTAATGGATGCCATAACATTACTCATCAATTTAGGATTTCCCATTCCTGCATTTACGTATTTTCCTGCGTTTTTTTGCAAGAAATAGAAAAGATATTTTTCCAACAAAACTGATGAATCCATTACCGACAGTAAACCGCAAACATTGGTAATGTTAAATTTTCCATAGCGGTAAAATACTGTACCAGCGTTTGCTCCATCCGTAGTCCATGTAACGTATTCTCCATCAAACATATAAGAATCTATTTTACCTAATTCACCATTGTTTTCAGTTTGAGACGAGTAGACAGGATACGTCCCAACCTGCTCCATTATATCTGTTTTTGAAATCACTTTTCCCCTTGAAATATTGCATATATCTGAAATCTCAAGTGTGACATACCCGAAAACATATTGACACAGGCGAATCAGGGCGTTATACTCGTCTGTCTGTCTGTCTGTCTGTCTGTCTGTCTGTCAAGACAATTTCATCCTGCGCGGCAAACGTCAAGAGTTGGTCGCGGTAGAACTCGTATTGTTTCTTTCGGGCTTCGATTTCGGCGGGTAAGCCGATGTTTAGGTCGGAGCAGATGGCGTCGAAGTTGTCGAGGACTTCAACAAGGCGCTGCTGGACAGATAAAGTGGGGAGCGGAATAACAAAATCATTCAATTGCTTTAAGGTTAGGTTTGGTTGCGCAGAACCTTTAATATTTTCTTTAATGTATTTTTTCATCAGACCGGACTGTAATAAATGTAAGATATATCGAGGAGAATTTCCTTTTGCGAGTCTGACGATCGCAAGTGCTTGATTTGTGTTTGCTGGCAAAATTTCAGGAGGAACGATTAAGCACTTTCCAATAGTTGCACCGGCTATTGTTATTAAAATATCATTTTCTTCCAGAATGGATCTTTTCAGAATAGAAGTATGCGTCTCTTCATCTATATAAGATAGTTTATCTAAAATGATTTTTGAACCATCAATGGCTTCTGTTTTCACGAAAGAAACGCCTTGATTTACAAATTTCTTGGGAGTTGTTCCTTTGGTAATAAGCGAACATATATCACCTAATTTAACTTGTTTAATTCCGGGGTCAAAATTCAAAAGAATATCTCTATAATACATATATTGCTGTTTCCTTGCGGTAAGCTCCATTGAAAGGCTTTCAGTCAATTTGCTTGTAAGGTCTGCAAAGCTATCCAGTATGCGGACAATTTCGCGCTGGACTTCGAGGGGAGGGACGGGGATGGTTAATGCCCTAAAGTCACCACCTGTAAGTTTAGGAATATTGCCGTGAATTAGTGGTGATACATCTATGGTTTGAATATAATGGTACAAGAAACGAAGCAAGACAGTGCCATTGCCTTCGATAATGTGGGCATGATTATTGACCCATATTTTCCCGGATGCCCAAGTAACAACTGGCGTACCTCTATCCGTTATTACACTACCATCTTCTCCAACCAAAATAAACGTTCCATCGAAAATGTAATCAGAAACATAATCCTGAATACCATTTGCTCCATAATAGGGATATTTTCCTGCTTCTCTTGAAGATTTGGTTACGGGTTTCCTTTTTCTATCCAGAATATTACAACATTGTTCCAATGGGCGAAATTCGACCCCATCGGGGCAAAACTCCTGAATTAGTTTTTCAAGTTTTGTCATCGCATATCATCTACTTTCAAAACGGCACTTAATCGTGCCCGCAACTTCCTTGTTAAGTCATCAACCGAATCATACAGAAGAATGTTATCACCACTAACATCAAAATGTACCTTTTCATTTTCAAAGAATTTCCGTTCACAAGTGAGGAAAAGTTTGATAGGGTGATTGCAAAGCTGGAGGCCTCTTGCAACGCCTGCTTCAAAATATACACCACCGCGATTGCCTGTTAAATCAGCAATCAGCGCAACAGAATCAGTTATTTCCGTCTGGATTTCTCCAATTATTGACCCGGTATATTCTTTTTGGTCAATACGCATTACAGCGTAATTCATAGACTGAATAGTAGGTTTATATGCTTTTTCATAGTATATGTTCGTTTCTTCGGAAAACATCATGGCGATAAAAATTTGATTTCTTTTTGTGATGGCTGGGACAGATACCTTATCGTAATTCTTCTTATAAATTTGGTTCAGCAAAGCAACAAGATTCTCACACCGATGAAATGCGTCTCCTTGCTTCTTTATACCATCAATTAGCACCCAAGCCTCTTCGTTGATGATTTTTGCATCATCTAAAAAGGATTCAACTTCGTAGACCCATTCACTTATGTTGGGCTTTTTTGCGTTATCAATTAAATTCTTGAGCCGTGCTTTTTCAGTCATTTTCATTGTCCTCCTCAATCTCCCCAATAATCCTATCAATTTCCTCCCGCAGCTTCTGCTCCCGTGCCACAATCTCGGCAATCTCCGCGTTCAGCTGCGCAATGTCAATCTGCTCCCGCGTGTCCTCCTGCTCCACATAGGTGGAAACAGATAGATTGTAGTTGTTCTGCGCGCTGCCGACTTCCGCGTTCGGCACAAGGCGGGCAAAGTGCGGTTCGTCCTTGCGTTCCGCCACCGCCGACACAATGCGCTGAATATTTTCATCGGAAAGCCGGTTGTTCTTCGTGACCTTCACAAACTCCTTCGACGCATCCACGAACAGAACCGCGTTGTCCGGTTTGCTCTTTTTCAGCAGCATAATGTCCACGGAAATCGTCACATTCAGGAACAGGTTCGAGGGCAGCTGAATGATGGCGTCCACGAAGTTGTTGTCCACCAGATATTTGCGGATTTTCTGCTCAGCGCCGCCGCGGTACATAATGCCGGGGAAGCAGACGATAGCCGCCGCGCCGTTGTTCGCCAGCCACGAAAGGCTGTGCATAATGAACGCCATATCCCCCTTGGAAGCCGGTGCCAGCACACCGGCAGGGGCAAAGCGCGGGTCGTTGATGAGCAGCGGGTTCTTGTCGCCCTCCCACGGCACGGAGAACGGCGGATTGGAGACAATCAACTCAAACGGCTGGTCGTCCCAATGCTGCGGACTGAGCAGCGTATCCTCCCGCACGATGCTGAACTTGTCAGGATCAATGCTGTGCAGGAACATGTTGATGCGGCAGAGATTGTAAGTCGTCAGGTCGATTTCCTGCCCGTAGAATCCGTGGTCGATGTTCTCCCTGCCCAGCACCTTCGCCACTTTCAGCAGCAGCGAGCCAGAACCGCAGGCAGGGTCATAGACCTTGTTGATGCTCGTTTTGCCGATGGTGCCAAGGCGCGCCAGCAGCTCCGAAACATCCGCAGGGGTGAAATACTGCCCACCCTTCTTGCCCGCATTGGCGGCGTACATGCCCATCAGGTACTCATAGGCGTCGCCGAATAAATCGGGATTCATGCCATCGGTGGAGAACAGTGGCATCTGCGCCACACCGTTCAGCAGCGCCACCAACACCTTGTTCCGCTTGGCGACGGTTTCGCCGATGGCCTTGCTGTTCACGTCGAAATCATCAAACAGACCGGCGAAGTCGCTTTCCGCCTCGCCGCTGGCAGCGCTGCTTTCGATGTGGTTGAATACCCGTTCCAGCGTTTCATTCAGGTTCTCATCCTTATCCGCACGTGCGAGGACGTTGCAGAACAGTTCCGAGGGCAGGATGAAAAAGCCCTTTACCAGTACCAAATCTTCACGAGCAGTTTCTGCCTTGTCGTCGGGCAGCTTGGCATAGGAAAAATCATGGTTGCCAGCTTCGTGTTCACCCTTGTCAATATATGCCGCGAAGTTCTCCGAAATGTAGCGGTAGAACATCGTGCCCAGCACATAAGACTTGAAATCCCACTCCGCTACATGCCCCGCGTGGACAAGGTCGGTAGCGATTTTGTAGATTCGGCGGAACAGCTCGTCCCGCTCCTGATCGTTCTTTCTGTCAGCCATCGTTGTTGCTCCTTCAAGGCAATCCATGCCGTTTCTATTTCGGTAAAGCCGTTCTCCATCCAGAAGACTAACACCATTATAGCATATATCTATCATTTCCACAATGCGGTGTATGGAAAATGGGGGATTTTTGGCGGAAAAATGGGGGTGCAGCAGATTGCGACGGCTGCACCTCTCCGGGGGATTCCAAAGGGGGCCGCAGCCCTCCTTTGGCACACGACCTTGCTTGCAAGGTATAGTGTGTTATCCCTGCCGGTGCGGCTGACGGGCAAAAGGAGGGTTTCGCCGGATGGAAACGCTCGGTTTGCCCGGCAGGGGAACGGGCAGGGTTTT
>ENA-ORTQ01003738-ORTQ01003738.1-human-gut-metagenome-genome-assembly--contig:-NODE-3738-length-11046-cov-2.718315_pt1 | contig 11046 bp, 9 predicted proteins | sample MGYA00241912_ERZ509188 | MGnify/ENA primary metagenome ERZ509188 (study PRJEB26280, sample SAMEA2338849) | human gut metagenome | biome: human gut; feature: human-associated habitat; material: faeces...
ACTTTCTGACTTTCAGATCTCTGAAAGCAGACCTGGTTTTTATTCTTTTGAATTAAAAGATTCTGAAGGAAACAAAGAAACTTTTTATCTCCATCAGAATTCCGTTTCCAAGGAGGCATCATGAAAAAAATATCCGCACATTCAAAAACAAGTCTCTTTTTAATGGAAATGATCTTTGTTCTGCTTTTTCTAGCACTTTCCAGTGCTGCCTGTATCCGTATCTTTGCTGCTGCAAAAAACAATCATATACAGGCTCAGGAATGGCGTCATATACAAACGCTCACAACTTCCGTCGGTGAAATTCTGGAAGACAGTGACGGAACCGCAAAAAGCTTTGTCTCACTGTTTCCTGATGGACAGATTCAGGACAATCTCATCGAATGGTACTATGACAGTTCCTGGCAACTCTGTTCCGATTCACAGGCTTCCTATAAAATGGAACTTACATTACACGAAACAGCGAACCCCAGACAGGGAACCCTTACTTTCTATCACGCCACAAATGATATACAGATTTACACGATTGATCTGGTTTTTCCTATTATTGAAAATTCAGACAAGGAGGCCAGCTCATGAAAGACCACAACAGCTTTTTTACTGCCACGGGAATTCCCTCTCTGTTTCTGATCTTTTCCGTGCTTTGTCTTGCAGTGCTTTCTTTGCTGACACTCGGAAATTCCCGTTCAGAATTAAGCACCGCCCGTAATTCCATGCAACAGACAGAAGATTATTATAATGCCTGCAGTCAGGCTTCCACTGTTATCAATGAGATTCAGACAGAACTCACAGATGCCTACCGGCAGGCCACCGATCAGAAGAATTATCTTGCCCTTGTCGGACAATTCTGCAAGGATCATTCTGAGCTTACTTTTGACGAGGAAAAGCAGACATTGCTTTTCGCCGAATCACTCTCTGACACTCAGCAACTCACTGTCTGCCTGAAGGTTTTATACCCGGAGAAATCCGGGGATTCTCTGATACAAATATTACAATGGAAAACAGACACCACGGCTTCCTGGACTCCGGACACCAGTCAGTCTGTTTATAAAGGAGGCACTCATGAATAAAGAACAAACTCTGGAATTTCTCTCTAAGGCAGCAGATCTGCACGCTTCAGATATTTTTATTATTGCAGGACGTCCACTTTCTATAAAAACCGATGGACGTCTTTCCACCTATGGTGACCGTCTGATGCCGGAACAGACCAGTGAAATTCTCGAAGCAATTTATCAGATGGCGAATAACCGTGATATCTCACGACTGCACAATACCGGTGACGATGACTTTTCCTTTTCTATTCCAGGTCTGTCACGTTTTCGTATCAATGCTTACAAACAGCGTGGTTCTCTGGCAGCAGTCATACGTGTTATCGCTTTCCAGCTGCCGGATCCCGCCGAGCTTTCTATTCCCGAGGATGTCATGAGTATTGCTGATCTGACAAAAGGCATGGTTCTTGTAACCGGATCTGCCGGAAGCGGAAAATCCACAACCATGGCCTGCCTTATCGATCGGATCAACCATTCTCGCGAAGGGCATATCATTACGCTGGAAGATCCTCTGGAATACCTGCATCGACACGATCGTTGTATCGTAAGCCAGCGTGAGATATGCACTGATACGGAAAATTATATTACTTCCCTGCGAGCTACCCTTCGCCAGAGCCCGGATGTCATTCTTCTTGGCGAAATGCGTGATCACGAAACCATTCAGACTGCCATGACAGCTGCCGAGACCGGTCATCTCATCCTTTCCAGTCTGCACACACTCGGAGCCACAAATTCGCTCAACCGTATCATAGATGTTTTTGAACCATCCCAGCAGCATCAGATCATCATGCAGCTTTCTATGGTGCTTCAGGCTGTCATTTCTCAACAGCTGGTTCCGGATGTCAACGGCAAAAATATTCCTGTTTTTGAGATTATGCGTCTTACTCCCGCTATCCGGAATATGATCCGTGATAATAAAATTCATCAGATCGACGGTGTCATTTCTTCCAGTCCCGGACAGATGCGCTCCATGGATCAAAGCCTTTTTGAATTGTACAAAAATGGACGCATCACAAAAGAAACTGCCATCAACTACGCAATGAATCCGGAAATGCTCCGCAGAAGACTTGGATGATTTTTTCTTTTGGAATCTTCCTCACATAAAAAATCCGTCTCAGGCTTATCACCTGAAACGGATTTTTTTATTGCTTATTTTTGTTTCTGATCAAATATCAGTTCTTTTTGCTTCCGAAACGTTTTTTTACAAAAACTACAATTGCTACGATTGCTGCCAGAAGAATAATCACGAATGGAAGAATCGGTGTATTATCTCCTGTCTTAACTGCAGTCTTAGCTGTAGAATTTGACGAACCAGATGTTTAATTTTATGCTGAAATATCATATTTGTCGAAATTATGTGCAATTTTGTGTGCAATTTACATTATCATACAGTGTATTTACGAAAACTTTACGAAACTCCATACTTTTCCCTTATTTCAGTGCCAAAATCAACAATAATTCTTTATGACCACCTGTAGGTTTTCTCTTCCCTGAAAAACATTAATTTCAGGATAATATGTAACAGATATGGTATCATGCGCCTGTACAAAATCCACGAATTCCTGTGCTTCTCCAAAATATACTGCATCCATCTTTATTCCATTTTCATCTATAAGAAGCATCTTTGCCACATTCCTGTTTCTGCCAAAAACACGAATCCCCACTGCCCGAAGATTTTTCTGTGCAAACAAAGGTTTCGAGTTCCCTTTACCAAATGGTTCCAGCACCTTTAACTGTTCTGTCAGTTTTTTGGAAAGATAGGAAATCGGCATTGGCACATCGATCATAATTTGGGGAATCAAATCCTGTTCTGTAAGGGTACAGTTATCATTCAGACGTCTGCGGAAAAGTTCTACATTTTTTTCCTCCATTGAAAGTCCGGCTGCCATCGGATGACCGCCAAACTGCGTGAGCAGATCACTGCATTTCACCAGTTCCTCATACATAGAATATGCCTCGATTGACCGCCCGCTTCCCTTTACTCCGTCAGCTCCTTTCGTCAGTACGAACACCGGCTTATTATATGCTTCACGGATCCGTCCTGCAATAATACCAGCAAGGCTCTCATGACAGTCTGGAAGATACACTACCAACACTCGGTCCTTACCGAGATTATTTTCCTCAATGCTCTGGATCGCCTGTTCTTTTCCTTGCTCTGTCATGGCTTTTCTGCTCTGATTCAGATCATACAGATCATCCGCAAGCTTCATTGCATCTTCCATATTATCCGCAAGAAGCAGTTCCAGAGATCTTGCTGCTGTATCAAGCCGTCCGCTTGCATTGATACATGGGCCAATAACAAACCCTACATGATATGCCGTAATCTCTGCACTTTCAAGATTATTCACACAAATCAGTGCTTTCAGCCCTTCAAAAGAAGTAGAAGAAAGTTTTTTCAGTCCTTCCTTTACAATGATCCTGTTCTCTCCCTGCAGATCCATGACATCACCTACTGTTGCAATTGCTGCCAATTCAAGAAAATCCCATATCTCATCACTGTCAATCCCCAATCTTTCATATAACGCCCAGATCAGTTTCCACGCAACCACCGCCCCGCAGATATTTTTATTCGGATACAGACAGTCATTCTGTTTCGGATTCACCACTGCATCTGCTTTCGGAATGATCCAGATTCTTCCATCCTCTGTATCGCGGAAAGGAATATCATGATGATCCGTAACGATCACAGTGAGTCCTTCTTTTTTTGCGTATTCTATTTCAGCCGCAGCTGCAATCCCATTATCACAGGTCAGTATCGTATCAATTCCATCTTCCAGTGCTTTATCGATCAGCTGCTCATGCATTCCATATCCGTCTTTTACTCTGTCCGGAATGTAAGTATCCACATTTGCATTAAGTCGTTTCAGACCTTTCAACAAAATGCAGGTAGCTGTCACGCCATCTATATCATAATCTCCGATGATTCGGATCTTTTTTTTCTGCGTAATTTTTTTCTGAAGGATCTGCACTGCACGTTCCATATCCTTCATCTTCCATGGGGATGGAATTTCCGCAAGTGTTCCATATAAATAGGAACGAATCTCTTTCATATCCTGTATATCACGGTTTCGTATCAATCTCGCTATCACAGGATCAATTCCAAATTCACTGCCTATTTTTTGAAAATCTGCTTTCTTATTATATACCATCCACTTTTCCATAATGATCCTCTCTGTTTATCAACCTATCCATTATTAAAACACAAATCCCGGGGCAGCAGTCTGTCCCGGGATCTGAGATGTGTTACTGTTCACTCCGTTCACAGCAACTTAATTGTTACTTTTTATGTTTCGGATTATGCATCCTTATTTTCATCTTTGGAAGCATTTTCTTTTGCCGCTGCTTCCTGTGCCGCCAGACGTTCTGCTACTCTCTTGCGGTTTTTCTTTTTCGGCTGATCTGAATTTTTCTTTCCAGATTTTGTATCCTGGCTGTTATTATTCTGTTTTGCAGAAGCTGCAGTATTCTTTGCTGCTACAGCCTGTGCAACAGGTTTCTTATAATAGCGTTTCATTACCAGCCACAGAGCACCTGTGATGCATACAGAAGAGTAAGCTCCACAGATAACACCTACCATCAGAGGAGCTGCGAACTCACGTATAGAAGATACACCCATGATGTACAAAACAGCTACCATTACGAAAGTTGTGAAAGAAGTGTACATACTTCTTGTAAGTGTCTGTGTGATACTTTCATTAACGATCTCTTCAAGGTTTGATCTGCTTCCCTTCGTATTCTCACGAATACGGTCGAAGATAACGATCGTTGCGTTGATGGAATAACCTACGATGGTAAGCATGCAGGCAATGAAGGTATTACCTACGGAAATTCTGGAAATTCCATAGAATGCAAATACAACCAGTACGTCATGCAGCAGGGCAAGTACTGCACTACTTGCGAAACGGATATCTTTGAAACGGAACCAGATGTAAGCAAGCATGCAGAGTGTAGCCACAATCACGGCAACAACTGCATCTCTTCTCATCTCGGAACTTACTGTAGAAGAAATACTTTCTGTTGTGATCAGAGAATCATCTACATTAAATTTCTCAACAAGTGCATTATCCAGTTTCTCACGTTCTTCCTGAGAAAGCGTACGCGTCTTGATAACTACCTGATTTGTTCCTACAACTTTAGTCGGCTGTACATTCTTATCACCTGTAACTTCTTCAACGACAGGAGTTACTTCAGAGTCAATCTGCTTGATATCCATGTCTTCGTTGAATGTTACAGTTGTTGCAGTACCACCTGAGAAGTCAAGTGCATAGTTCAGAGCTGTTCCATCTACGTTGTGATGGATTGCCATTGCAACCGGACCACTTAAGATCAGAATGATGGAAATAATGAAAAATACTTTTCGTTTTCCAACAACATTGAATACTTTACGCTGTTTTGCACGACCGTAGAATTTCTCATCATGGAATCCTACTGCATAAAGAGCATTCATAACAAAACGTGATACAACCAGAGCTGTAAACATGGAAACTACGATACCAAGAGCCAGTGTATAAGCAAAGCCCTTAACAGTACCGGAACCAAGCCACATCAGCACGAGAGATGCGATCAGGGTTGTGATGTTTCCATCGAAGATTGCGCTGAACGCTTTTGAGAAACCGGATTTAATAGAAGCTCTTACAGAGTTTCCGGCTGCGATTTCTTCCTGAATACGTGCGTAAATGATAACGTTCGCATCAACCGCCATACCAATACCAAGAATGATACCTGCGATACCCGGAAGAGTCAGTGTGATGTCAAATGCATTCAATGTAATGAGTACGATCGCTGTATACAGGATCAGTGCCACACCGGCAACAACACCCGGCAGACGATACATAATAATCATGAAGATGATTACAATAACAAGACCGATCAGACCAGCCATAACACTGGTGGAGATTGCTTCTTCACCAAGCTGTGCAGCAACTACGCTGGAACGAAGTTCTTCCAGTTCGATGCTCAGAGAACCGATACGGATATAGGAAGCAAGATTCTGTGCTTCTTCCACACTGGACATACCAGTGATCTGTGCCTGTCCACCTGTGATTGCTTCGTTTACCTTCGGTGCGCTTAAGATCTGATTGTCATAAACGATCGCAATCTGTTTTCCTACGTTTGCTTCTGTAGCATCTGCAAATTTTGTCTTACCTTCATCTGTAAGTGTCAGGCTGACTGCATACTCTCTGGAGCTGTTTTTGTCAGACTGGAATGCACCACCCTGGGCATCTTTTACATCTGTACCTTCCAGAACGACGGATCCGGATTCACGAATCTCGTCCAGACTTCTTGCCAGTACATAACCGCTTCCTGTACTGGAGAAGTTTGCATTACCGTCATCATCTGTCATTGTGATAAAACACAGAGAACCCGGTTTTCCAAGGTCATTCAGAATCGCATCTGCATCTGTAACACCAGGAATCTCTACAGCGATGCGGTCGCTTCCTTCTTTGTACACCTGTGCTTCTGTACTGTACTGTTCAACACGCTTCTGGAGTTTATAAACAGTATCTGACATGTCTTCTGCACTTGGGTTGCTGTCTTTTGCCTGATAGGTGATACTTACACCACCAGACAGGTCCAGGCCGGTCTTAATGTTTTTTGCAGAACCGGTACCTGTTGGTCCGAGGCCAATCCCGGCCGTGTAACACAGAAAGACTGTGATAATGGCGGTCAGAAGCAGCACAACAATTCCTTTGCTTTTCTTCATTGTTCTTTCCCTTCTTGCATTATTTTATTCCGCTAATGCGGCCTTTATCATGATTGCGCACTCCACTCTCTTACGCTGAAGTTCGCATCCGATACCATAATTGCCATTTATATCTTTCTGAAAATGATAAGCATTGGCAGCACAGCCACCACTGCAGTAAAATCTTGCGAAGCAGTCTTTACAAGCTTCTTTTGTGTAAACATTACATTTACCAAACTTATCACGGATCTCCGGATGTGTGATTCCCTCATCCACATTTCCCATAAGGAACTGCTCTTCACCAACAAACTGATGACACGGATAAAAATCACCCCAAGGAGTTACTGCAAGATACTCGGTTCCTGAACCACATCCTGAGAGACGTTTGTAGACACAAGGTCCACCGGTCAGGTCAATCATAAAGTGGAAGAAGTTGAAACCTTTTCCGGCTTTTTCTCTGGCGATCATTTCTTTTGCCAGTGCATCGTATTCTTCCATGATCTGAGGAATATCCTCTTCTCTGATTGCATATTCCTCTGTATCAGCTGCAACTACCGGTTCAACAGAAATCTGTTTGAAACCAAGATCTGCAAGGTGCAGAACATCTTTTGAAAAATCGAGATTATGATGTGTAAATGTACCACGCACATAATACTTGTCCTGATTTCTGGATTCCGCAAATTTCTGGAATTTCGGAATGATCAGATCATAACTTCCAGCTCCTTTGCGGAAAGGTCTCATATAATCATGAACTTCTTTACGTCCGTCCACACTGAGAACAACATTTCCCATTTCTTTATTACAGAACTCCATAACTTCATCATTGAGAAGAACACCGTTCGTTGTCAGTGTAAAACGGAATTTTTTATTATGGAGTTTCTCCTGCTCTCTTCCGTATGCCACCAGGTCTTTGACAACCTGCCAGTTCATCAGAGGCTCTCCTCCGAAGAAATCCACTTCCAGGTTCTTTCTGGATCCGGAATTGGCGATCAGGAAATCAAGAGCTTTCTTACCCACTTCAAAAGACATCAGTGCTCTTCTTCCATGATATTCTCCCTCTTCGGCAAAACAGTATCGACAGGCCAGATTACAATCATGGGCAATGTGCAGGCACAGTGCCTTTACTACTGTCTGCCGATTCTCTGTAAATTCATCAATAATATTTTCGTATATATCTCTGGTAAACAACATACCCTGTTCTTTCAGTTTCTCACACTCGGAAACAGAAGTACGGATATCAGCCTCAGGATACTGACCTTTTAATTTGTCAACAATCTCCTGCTCTGAAAGTCCCTCTTCCATAAAAGGAAGAACTTCGTATGTTACAAGGTCTACCAGATGAATACATCCACTGTTAATATCCAGAACAATGTTATAGCCATTGCTCTGATATCTATGAATCAGACTCATCTTTCTGAAAATCCTTTCCTGTAACTTTTTGTTCATAAGAATAAGCAGCGGATTTCACTCCGCTGCTTACTGAATGTTCTGAACCTGCTTATTTGTTCTCGCAGCTCTGATTTCCTACAGTACAGGAAGTTTTGCATGCTGACTGGCAAGATGTCTGACACTCACCGCAGCCGCCTTTTTTCACTGTGTTCTGCAGATTTTTTGTATTTAATGTTTTGATATGTTCCATTATATATCCCTCCTTATGTATAATTATCTGGGCATAGTATAGCATAAAATCAGCCTAATTAAAAGCATTTTTTTATCAGGAAAGCATCCCTCCAAGGGTTCCTCCTCCAAGACACATAAAAAATGTAGTCACCAGATGCTGGAAGCTCATATCCCACTTTCTCTGTACTGCAAAAGAAACAGCTGCAAGTAACACAAAATAACATAAGCCTACCAGAAATCCCCACCGATATTTATCCTGACGAAGTATCTTTCCTGCCAAAAATCCTCCTGCCAGGCAGGACAGCACATAAATCACTAAAATTCCTACCGTAACCGGTCCTTTCCCTATGTCAAGTTTGAATACCAGTAATGCCAGCAGGAGCAGGCAGACACCCGACAGAAGATATGCCAGAAACAATGATCTCAAAATTGCCTTTACCTTCATAAAAAAGCCCTCCCATATTGAAATATATGGAAGAGCTTTGCTTCATATGTGCAAAATGCTATGCAAAATATTATTTTTTCTTCTTAAGATAAACGAGTACTGCTACAATTACCGCAGCTGCGATGCCAATGATCACAAACGGAAGGATCGGAGTATTATCTCCAGTCTCAACTGCTCCTACAGAATTCCCCTTACTGTCTGCTTCACTCTGATCAGCAGAGTCAGAAGTACTGTTCTGATTTTCAGATGTGGATGCCTGAACAGATGTATTATTCGCTGAACCGGATACTGTATTACTTGCATTATTTGCGGTACCGCCAGATGTACTGCCGGTATTTGTGGAAGCTGCTGCTGCCGCCTGCGGAGTCGTTGTCGCGGTAGAAGTTGTACCGGAAGAATAGCTTCCATCTTCAATTTCTTCTCCTACAAGTGCCTTGCTTCCTGCAATTCCAAACGGGCTGAAAGAGTGTGTACTGAATACCATTGTACTGCCCTCAACACTTGGCACGATTGTTTCCATAGCACCACTGTCCAGAAGATGCTCAATTGTATAATCATATCCGGCCTTAACAGGAACTGTCACACTCAGATATTCACCATCTGGGATCTCATACTCTGTATTGTTTTTCAGATCCCATAATTCAAAATCATAAGATTTGAATACATTTGCTTCTGCTTCATTGGTAAATTCATAATTCTCACCACTTGCAGCCCTGAACTGTACGTACCATGGAAGATTGATCCCTGATACAGAAATGCCATTGCATGTGTGATTTTTTTCTGCTATCTGTGCTTTTTCTTCATCAGACGGCTCTGTGTCCTCCTCAACCGACTGAGCTCGGTCATCTGCTGTGATATCTTTCTCTGTTCCATCAAAAATATTGTCTTTATCAGCCTCCGGAGTCACTGTAGGTTCCGGTGTATCTGTCACTGACGGTGTATCTGTCACTGACGGTGCCTCAGTAACTTCTGCGATATCTGCAGGTCCCGGTGTCTCAACGGCCTCTGGTGTATCTCTATTTTCTGACGGAGTTACTGTTACAGCCGGTGCTTCCGTATTCTCAGTAATAATATTGTCTGTATTATCATTATCCGGTGTTTCCGTCACTTCTGTGCTGTCTGTATCTGCGTTATTCTTGTCCTCTGTGGACTCAGAGTCTGCTGTGTTCTCTGTATTTTCCGGGTTTTCCGTTACTTCCGGAGTCACTTCCGGAACAGTAGTTTCCGTATTTTCTTCAGTATTATCTGTCGTGCCGGCCTCTGTGTTTTCTTCTGTATTTTCTTCTGTGTTTTGTGCAATATTCTCAGTATCTGCAGTTTTCTGCTCTGTCTGAGTCTCCTCATAATCTGAATCCTTACTGATACTGCTTACAACAACTGTCACACTGCTGTAAATTGCCTCTGACTGCCCATCCCAACCAGAAATCTTCGCCAGATCAGCAGCATTATACGGACGAAATACAACATCATAAGTCTGCACTCTCGCTGACGGTACGCAAGACCCATCTGCCCAGGAAAGTGTTCCATAATCACTCTTCGGAAGTGAAATATCTGAAAGAGGAACTGGCTGATCAATCGTAACATTATTCGGGATCAGACTGCTGACCTGTACTGTCGCTGTATCGTCTCCCATTACTGTTGCAAATGAAAACTGACTTGTTACAAGTGCTGCGGTAAGTGCTGCAGCAGCAATAAACTGCACATTCTTCCTCTTTTTCATCATAATCCTCACACCTCAATCTATATTCATTACTGCCAGACAAAGCCATTATATGCCGGCAGCTTCATATTATTTATGTAATCTTTAAACCAAAAATGTAACTTGTTTCTATATCATATATAATTCGAATTTAAGTACTGTAATATAAAAATATCTATTTTGTCGTATATGAAACTTTTATCTTTTCGTAACTAATTTGTAACACAATATTTTATTTTACGACACAAGCATTATATCACAGTTCTACTTTTTTCGACACCCCCAAATTATTTTTTTTATATTTATCAAGATTACATCATTAGTGAGAATTGAGTGACTATTCTGTTTACTTCTGCAAGAACTTCTTTTATTCCTCTCTCAGACTCTGTCCAATTATCTCTGGTAATGCCATCAACACAACATGGGCATACCCGAAACTCAGTGTCCGGATATGCCCTCTGATAATACATTAAGGCTCTTCTAGCATGATAATTTTTGCAACAAATAATTGCCTTCCTTATATTAATACCTGCCTGATCTGTAACTTTTCTGG
>ENA-ORTQ01003773-ORTQ01003773.1-human-gut-metagenome-genome-assembly--contig:-NODE-3773-length-10920-cov-2.899586_pt1 | contig 10920 bp, 7 predicted proteins | sample MGYA00241912_ERZ509188 | MGnify/ENA primary metagenome ERZ509188 (study PRJEB26280, sample SAMEA2338849) | human gut metagenome | biome: human gut; feature: human-associated habitat; material: faeces...
GGTCGTCTACATAAATGATTTAAAAATCATTTATGAGACGTCCCCATATTTTTTATATTATTTTATGGTGATTATAATATGCGAAAATGCAATAATTCAATATCTGAAGAAATAAAGTTTTCTTTAACAGGTTCTTTTTTCATTAAATCTGTAGAAACATATTTTTTATTATCATCAGGAAAAACGGTAATAGCTGCTCCTTTAAAATTATTCATTTCTAAGGCCTTAACAGCACCTAAAAAGTTAGCACCAGAGGAAATACCTACACCAAGACCAAGAACTTTAGAAAGTTTTTGAGCCATTATTATTGAATCGCCATCATCAACACTTATAATTTCATTTAAAGAGGCAAGATCTAAAATTGGTGGAACAAATTCGTCAGATATACCTTGAATCCTATGGTCACTTATGTGTGTTCCTGTTGATAGTGTTGGAGAATTAGCTGGCTCTAGAGGATAAATTCTAATGTTTTTATTTTTTTCTTTTAAGTATTTACCTATTCCCATAACAGTACCACCTGTACCAACACCAGCAACAAAGATAGATGGAATGATATGTCTTTTTCTTAAGGAAGAATAGATTTCAGGACCAGTTGAGTAGTAATGAGCATAAATATTATCTACGTTGGTAAATTGGCTTGGAAGAAATATATCAGAACAAAGTTTGCTACACTGTTCAATTAATGAAATACATTTTAGAAATCCTCCATCTTCCTTGGAAACTAAATGTAAGGTTGCATTGAAGCTTTCTAATAATTTTATTCGTTCAGTGCTGAGCCAATCAGGCATATAAATATGGACATCATGATTTAGATAGGTACAAATGGCTGCAAAGGATATGCCTGTATTACCACTGGTAGCTTCTGCAACAATATCTTTTTCTTTAATTTTACCAGCTAAATAAGCTTTTTTTATTATATATAAGGCAACTCTATCTTTAATACTTCCAGTATAATTGTAATATTCAATTTTAGAATAAATCTTTAAAGGTCTATCTTTATATTTAAAGGTAATTTCAATTAGTGGAGTGTTGCCTATAAGTTTTTCTAGATTGCTAATTTTATTTAAGATAGATTGCATAAAAAACTCCTTTATTTTAAATAATCTACTATAATAAATATATGCATATGTATAATAGAAAATATTAATGCTTATAAAACAAATTTATTAATATTATAAAAGGAGGAAACTATGTTTTTTATAGGGATTTTTGGCATAGAACATAGGGAAAAGATAATAAAAGAAATAAATAATCTTACATGTAAAAGATGTTTACAAAATGTTACAGGTAAATTGGTAAAGCAATATGATTATTTTCATTTTTTCTTTATACCTATATTTAAGTGGCGTGAAGAATACTACCTTATTTGTGAGAATTGTAGCTGTGTATTTAAAGTTTCTAAGGAAAAGGGAAAAAGTATTGAGCATGACAATGATATAGAAATAAATTATTGGGATTTAAAAGAAGAGGAAAATACATGGAGGGAAAAAATATGCCCAGGCTGTGGAAGAGAGGTTGATTCACAATATAGTTATTGTCCATATTGCGGTAATAGAATTAAATAAAATATTGTAATAGAAAATAAAAGGGCATTATAAATTGCCCTTTTCTTAATTAATCATTTAAAATTGCTGTATTAAGATTGTCATTAAAGATACTTTCATCTAGTTCACCGTATTGTTTAGCAATTATTGTTGTACATACTGCATCACCTGTAACATTGACAGCAGTACGACACATATCTAATATTCTATCAATTCCCATTATAAGAGCTATTCCTTCAACAGGTAGTCCTATAGAATTAAAGACCATTGATAGAGTGATCATACCAACGCCAGGAACACCAGCAGTACCTATGGAAGCAAGTGTTGCTGTAAGTATTACAGTAAGGTAATCATTTAATCCTAGGTTGATACCAAAAGCTTGAGCAACAAATACTACAGCTACACCTTGCATTATAGCAGTCCCATCCATGTTAATAGTTGCACCAAGTGGTACAGTAAAAGATGATATGTTTTCAGAAACACCTAATTTTTCATCTAATGTTTCAATGGATAAAGGAATTGAAGCATTAGATGATGCTGTAGAAAATGCAAAGCTCATAACAGGAGCAAATTTGCTTAAGAATTTTATTGGGCTTAGTTTTGTAAAGCCTTTAAGCATAAGCATATATGTTACTAAGCAATGAATAGCTAATGCTAAAAATACTGCAAATATATATTTTAAAAGTGGAGCAAAAGCATTCCATCCCATAGTTGAAAAAGTTGTGGCTATAAGGCAAAATACACCTATTGGAGCAGCCTTCATAACTATTGTTGTCATCTTCATCATAATATCATTAAATTGTGTAAAAAACTTACCAACTGTTTCAGCTTTATCCTTCAATTGTGCTAAAATAAGGCCAATTAAAAGAGCAAATACTATTATTTGAAGCATATTTCCTTCAGCTAATGAATTTATAGGATTAGTTGGAATTATATTTAATATTACATCAGAAACTGCTGTACTTTCTGCTATAGTTGTTTCAGCAATTTCCATAGTAGATAAATCAAGACCTAAACCAGGATTAAGTAATTTTCCTATACCAATGGAAAGAGTTATTGCTATGGCTGTAGTTGCAATATAGAAAGCTATGGTTCTAGCACCTACTTTACCTAGTTTCTTAGTATCTCCAATAGACATACTACCGCAAACAAGTGAACAAAATACTAAAGGTACAACTAGCATTTGCATTGCTCGAACAAATCCCTTACCTATAACTTTAAAAACACCATTAATAATAAAATCATCCTTAATGTATCCACTAGGTAATTGGTATAAAATAATACCTGTAATGGCTCCAAGAATTAAGCATATAAAAATTTTCGCTGTCAAATTTAATTTTTTTCTCATAAGTATCCCCCTTTGTTTTTATCAAATGCAATTTTCGAAAACATAACTTGCAAAATATAAATATATTTATACCATAAAAAGAAGAAAATGACAATAGTGGAAATAAGAAAAAATCTATATTGATCTTGATATGTAAAGCTTTAGAGCTGTTAATTTGAAAAACAAATATAAATATTTACAAAAAATAACTTTCGTTTTTTACAATTAAAAAAGTTAAATATCAGCAAAGATTGAGACTGTATAGTATATATAAATGAGAGAAGCAAGTTGACAAGAGTTATGATATTTGTAATACTAAAAATATAATTGTAAACGATTACTAAGTTGCATTTAGAGTTTTAAAATTTCTATTTATGTAGGTAATAACAGAAAGTGAGAGTTACTACATAAAACATATGCATTTATGCAATTAATATGTTTTATGTGGTTATTTTTATTTAATATATATTTTGAAAGGATTGGTATAAAAAATGAAAAAGTATGTTATTGCATTAGATCAAGGAACCACAAGTTCAAGAGCTATTATTTTTGATAAGGATCAAAATATATTAGATATAAGTCAAAAGGAATTTACACAAATTTATCCTCATGAAGGATGGGTGGAGCATAATCCAATGGAAATATGGTCCAGTCAATATGGTGTTTTACAAGAAGTGCTGGCTAAATCTAATATAACTCAAGAAGAAATAGCAGCAATTGGTATTACCAATCAGAGAGAAACAACTATTGTATGGGATAAATATACTGGAGAACCTGTATATAATGCCATAGTATGGCAATGTAGAAGGACTGCTGCAATTGTTGATGAATTAAAGAAGGATAAAGAATTTGCTAAATATGTAAAAGAAAGTACAGGGTTATTATTAGATGCTTATTTCTCAGCAACAAAAATAAAATGGATTTTAGATAATGTGGAGGGAGCTAGAGAGAAAGCTGAAAAAGGAGAATTACTTTTTGGAACTGTAGATACATGGCTTGTTTGGAAATTAACTAATGGAAAAGTACATGTTACAGATTATACAAATGCATCTAGGACAATGTTATATAATATCAAAGAACTTAGATGGGATGAGAAGATTATCGGAAGATTAGGTATTCCGATGTCTATGCTTCCAGAAGTGAGAAATTCTTCTGAGGTTTATGGATATACCAATCTAGGAGGAAAAGGTGGTATAAGAGTACCTATTTCAGGAATGGCAGGAGATCAACAATGTGCATTATTTGGACAAACATGTTTTAACGCAGGAGATGTTAAAAATACTTATGGAACAGGATGCTTCCTTTTAATGAATACAGGGGAAAAGATTATTGAAAGCAAAAATGGACTATTAACTACTATTGCTGTAGGAATAGATGGTAAACTTCAATACGCCTTAGAAGGTTCTGTATTTGTTGGTGGAGCTGTAATTCAATGGATTAGAGATGAGTTAGAGCTAGTTAATGATTCTGCTGACACAGAATATTTTGCCAGTAAAGTAAAAGATAATGCTGGTGTGTATATAGTACCTGCCTTTACAGGACTTGGAGCACCTTATTGGGATATGTATGCAAGAGGAATAATATTAGGTCTTATAAGAGGTGCTAACAGAAATCATATAATAAGAGCAGCACTAGAATCTATTGCTTATCAATCAAGAGATCTTATTGATGCAATGGAAGAGGATTCAGGTTGTAGACTTAATAGTATTAAGGTTGATGGAGGAGCTAGTAGGAATAATTTTTTGATGCAATTTCAAGCAGATATAACTGGTACAAAGGTAATTAGACCGATAACTACAGAAACAACAGCTTTAGGGGCAGCATATCTTGCAGGATTAGCTGTAGGCTTTTGGGAATCAAAAGAAGAAATAGCTAAAAAATGGTGTGTAAGCCAAGCTTATGAGCCACAATATGATGAAGATAAGAAAGAAAAGCTTTATAGAGGATGGAAGAAAGCAGTAACAAGAGCTATGGCATGGGAAGAAGATTAAAAAATAATAGAAAATAAAAGAGGGGATATATGTATTTTAATAGGATTAATTAGCAAGAGTAAATTTTTGAAAAGATACTAAAAATAAAGTCTCAATATACTATATATGTAGTATTCAATATTAATAAAGTGGCTGTAAAAAAAGTCCCTTTTTAAATATTATAATTGTGTTATAATGTTATAGTTAATTTTATAAAGATGAGGTGATTTTAATGAGCGAAGATATCTTAAAGAAAATTACCCTTGAAATAAATAAACATGAAAGCTTAGAAGATAAAGAATTAAAAATAATAAGATTTCAGCTTTTAAAAAAGAGTAATATTTTAAAAGTAATTTTAAGAGGAAAAGAAAGATTAGCCATAGAAGAAGAGGAATTAATAAAGAAGATAATATGTAAGACATTGATGATTAGGATAACTGTAGAAATCATATTTTATAGAGATGCTTCAAATATTTCTTTAGAAGAAGTGGTGGAAAGTCATTGGCTTGAATGTATTTCTGATACCGTAAAGAAAACGCCATTATGCAAGACCTTGCTTTTAAGCAGTAAAAGAATTGTTGAAGGTAATAAGGTAATTGTATTAAATGGGTATGATAAAGTAACTGACCATCTAAAGTCAAAATGTGGTGAGAAATCTATTGAAGGAAGTATTGAAGCCATATTTGGTTTGAAATGTAAGGTAGAAATAAGATTTGATCCATCTATGGAAGTAATTATAGATTATGCTGAAAAAGAAAAGAATGAAAGAGCTCTTTTAAATAAGGTGCTGCAAGCCAAATCTTTAGAAATACAAAAAGCAGGAAGTAGCTACAAAGAAAGTGGCAAGGCACAAGAAAAGAAATCTACCGAGAAGAAGCCATATGAAAAGAAGGAAAATACATATAAAAGAGAACCTAAGAGTGAAAACTCTATTTATGGAAGAAATATATCTATTGAAGCAATACCAATTAAAGAGGTTAATGAAACTTCTGGATATGTGGCAGTTTTAGGAGAGGTATTCAAGGTTGATACTATGGAAACTAAGACTGGAAAGATAATACTAACATTCTTTATTACAGACTATACTGATTCAATTACAGTAAAATGCTTCTTAAAGCCGCAGGAAAAAGGTGAGGTTCTTGATAATATTAAAACGGGGCTTTATTGTAAGGTAAGAGGGGAAGCAGTATATGATACATATGCTAGAGAAGTTGTTATCATGGGACGTGATATTTTAAGAATGAAAAAGTTAGAGAGAATGGATGGGGCAACAGAGAAAAGAGTTGAACTACATTGTCATACTACCATGAGTGCCATGGATGGGACTACTCCAGTTGGGAAAATCATTGAAAGAGCTGCTAAGTGGGGACACCCTGCTATAGCTATTACTGACCATGGGGTTGTTCAAGCTTTTCCAGATGCACAAATTGCCGCAAAGAAAAATAAAATTAAAGTTCTTTATGGTGTGGAAGGATATTTAGTTGATGATGGTATTCCTTTAGCAATTAATGAAAAAGGTCAAAATTTAGATGACACATATGTGGTTTTTGACTTAGAAACAACTGGTTTTTCACCAAAGAATGATAAAATTATTGAAATAGGAGCGGTAAAGGTTAAAAATGGGAAAATAATCGATAACTTCAGTGAGTTTGTCAATCCTAGAAGACCAATTCCTTATAAGATAACAGAACTTACAGGGATAAGTGATGATATGGTAAGATATTCAGATTCAATAGACTTTGTACTACCAAGATTTATGGATTTTATAGGAGATGCAGCAGTAGTAGCACATAATGCCAGCTTTGACTGTAGCTTTATTGAAAAAAATTGCAAAGATTTAGATTTACCTTTCAATGCTACTATTCTTGATACTGTACAGATATGTAGATTTTTATATCCTGAATTAAAATCAGTTAAGCTTAATTTAGTGGCTAAACATTTAGGTATAAAGCTTACAAGCCACCATAGGGCTGTAGACGATGCTAAAGCAACAGGTGATATATTTGTAGAGTGTATTAAGAAGATTAAAGAAGAATATGAAGTTTCAGACTTAAGCGAACTTAATAAGATTTTCTTAGAAAAGGTTGATATTAAGAAACTTCCAACATATCATATTATAATTTTAGCAAAGACTCAGGAAGGTATAAGAAATTTATATAAGCTTGTGTCAGAGGCTCATATAGATAATTTCTTTAGACGACCTAGAACTAAAAAATCAAGGCTTGCTGAAATGAGAGGTGGGCTAATTATTGGTGGTGCATGTGAAGCAGGTGAAATTTATAGAGCTGTACTTGGTGGTAAAAATGATGAAGAAGTAAAAGAGATAATGAGCTTTTACGATTATGTTGAAATTCAGCCAGTTGAAAATAATGCTTATCTTATAGAAAAGGGAAATGTTAAAGATGAAGATGAGCTTAAGGATATAAATAGGAAGATTTATAACTTAGCCAAGGAAGTTAACAAGCCAACAGTAGCTACAGGAGATGTACATTTCTTAGAGCCACAGGATGAAGTATTTAGAAGGATTATAATGGCTGGGCAAGGATTTGGAGATGCAGAAAATCAACCACCTTTATACTTTAAAACTACAGAAGAAATGTTAAAAGAATTCTCTTATTTAGGTGAAGATATTGCAAAGGAAGTTGTTATAAAAAATCCACAGGAAATTGCAGCTTCAGTTGATATATTAAAACCTATTCCTGATGAGACATATCCACCTAAGATTGAAGGGGCCGATGACGATATAAGGAATATGACCATGAATAAGGTTCATTCAATATACGGAGAAAACCTACCAGAAGTAGTGCAGAAGAGACTTGATAAAGAGCTAAACTCTATCATAAATAATGGATACGCAGTTCTTTATCTTATAGCACAAAAACTGGTGGCTAAATCATATGCAGATGGCTATCTAGTAGGTTCTAGAGGATCTGTTGGATCTTCTTTTGTTGCAACAATGTCAGATATTACAGAAGTTAATGGGCTTCCACCACATTATGTGTGTCCAAAATGTAAGAAGTCACAATTCTTCTTAGATGGATCAGTGAGTTCAGGGGCTGATTTACCAGATAAGGATTGCCCAAATTGTGGAGTACCATATATTAAAGATGGTCATGATATACCATTTGAAACTTTCTTAGGATTTGAAGGAGATAAGGAACCAGATATAGATTTAAATTTCTCAGGGGATAACCAAGCTGATATACATAAGTATACAGAAGTTCTTTTTGGTAAGGGATATGTATTTAAAGCAGGTACAATAGGTACAGTGGCAGAAAAGACTGCCTATGGATTTGTTAAAAAGTATTTAGAGCAAAAAGGTGAGATTGCTTCACAAGCAGAAATTGAAAGGTTAACTATTGGATGTACTGGAATAAAAAGAACTACAGGACAGCATCCAGGTGGAATAATGGTTGTACCAAATTATACAGATGTATATAATTTTACGCCTATACAAAGACCAGCAGATGATAACACATCAGATGTAACAACAACCCATTTTGATTACCACTCAATTTCAGGAAGACTTCTTAAGCTTGATATACTAGGACACGACGATCCAACGGTATTAAGGATGCTACAAGATATAACTGGAATAGATCCTAAAACAATACCGTTGAATGATGAGAAAGTATTATCATTATTTACCAGACCTGATGCTCTAGGAGTTACCAAAGAGGAACTTGAATGTGAAGTAGGTTCCTATGGGCTACCGGAATTTGGAACTAAGTTCGTAAGGCAGATGCTTGTTGATACACAGCCTAAAACATTTTCTGACTTAGTGAGAATTTCAGGACTTTCTCATGGTACAGATGTATGGCTTAATAATGCACAATACTTTATTAAGGAAGGATATACTACCTTAAGAGATTGTATAGCCACAAGAGATGATATTATGGTGTACCTTATGTATAAAGGTGTACCGCCTAAAACAGCCTTTACTATTATGGAAAGTGTAAGAAAGGGTAAAGGGTTAACAGAAGAATTTGAAAAAATAATGAGAGAAAATAAAGTTGAAGATTGGTATATAGAATCTTGTAAGAGAATTAACTACATGTTCCCTAAAGGGCATGCTGTTGCATATTGCATGATGGCTGTGAGAGTTGCCTATTATAAGGTGTATTATCCATTGGCATATTATGCAACATATTTTACGGTAAGAGGTGCAGATGATTTTGATGCAGAGCTTATTTGTAAAGGCGAAAGTGCAGTACATGCTAAATTACAGGAATTATATGCTTTAGGAAATAGTGCAACGGTAAAAGATAAAGGTCTTATTACAGTTCTTGAATTATCATTTGAGATGTATAAAAGAGGTTTTGAAATGCTTAAAGTTGATTTATATGAATCTGATGCAACTAAATTTCAAATAGTAGGTAATGCTTTAAGACCCCCCCTTAGCTCCCTGCAAGGAGTTGGAGTGAATGCAGCCAAAGCAATATTTGAAGCAAGAAAAGATGGGGAATTTATTTCTAAAGAAGACTTAAGAATAAGGTCTAAAGTATCAAAGACTGTTATTGAAACATTAAGTGTACATGGATGCTTAAAAGGAATGTCAGAAACTAACCAACTTTCATTATTCTAATAAAAACTCATGTCAATATTAACTAGCTACTGTCAAAAAGACAAATAGAGTTAATGGGACATGAGTTTTTATGTAAAAAATATATCATTATGGAGAAATTTTCAATATGATAAGGAATGAAGAAATGAACCAATTTATCTTTGTAACATAAAATATAGCAAAAGTAATTTAGAGGTGTATATAGTGACATATAGTTCTATTTATAATATGATTGGCTTCAATAATGAAGTGGATAGATTAAAGGCACAAGTAAAGTTAGGATGGGAAAAAGAATTTAGAACATTAAAATGGCTTGGACTGAAAAATGGAATGGATATATTGGATGTGGGAGGTGGACCGGGGTTTTACAGTGAAAAGCTTCTGGAAAATCTACCAGATTCAAATGTAACTATATTAGATGTAGATGATAAACTCCTTAAGATTGCTCAAAATAGACTTTCTAATAGTTATTATAAAAATAGAGTAGACTTTGAAAAAACAACTATATATAAAACTGGACTAAAAGATAATACTTATGATTTTGTAATATGCAGGTTTGTTTTGCAACATTTAGATAAACCTGTGGAAGCTGTAAGAGAAATATATCGTATTTTGAAGCCTGGAGGAATTATAGCTATTATAGATTCTGATAGTGGACTTATGGGAATAAGTGATCCTTCTTTCTTAATCAAAAGTGGCAGAAGCTTTTTTCAGGAAATAGAAAAGAGGGCTAGATGGAATAGAGAAATAGGAAGAAAGTTAGTTAAGATACTAAGAATATGTGGATATGAGGATTTGGATTTTGAAGCAGTGACCATTCATAGTGATATTATAGGAATGAAAAATATTTTAAAAATACCTAAAATTAATGATGAACAAATAAAGCTTTTAATGAGATATAATCCTACCGTAGGGAAGGTAATGCAGAAAGTTAAAGATGGAAGATTTGAAAATAGTTATACAATCATTTTATTGAATTTAATTGCCAAAGGAGTAAAAAAAATATGAGATTTTTCAAAATCTCATATTTTATGTTTTAAAGTCAAATTTGTTTGAACATCTTCTGCAAGTAACAACAATTTTTCCTTTACCTCTAGGAAGCCTAAGTTTTTGGTGACATTTAGGGCATTTAGTTATTTTATAGTTACGCTTTTCATTTAAAGAATTTTTAGCACTTTCCACTAATGGATAAAGATTGCCAAAGTGAAAATTAGGAATATTTGCAGGTAATGACTTCTTAAAGAGTGCTAAGAATTTATTACAATATGTATAAAATACATTATACTCCTGACGTCTCTTATAATACTTTTTAGAAAATGCTCTATAAAAAGATAAAATTAGTAGAATAAAAGAAAAAATTCTTGTTATTGGAAAGACATTTAATATTAAAGATATGAAGATCATAAAAATGGAAAGAAGATCAAAGCCATATCTATCATTATAATTAGTCATTTAATATCACTCCATTTGTAATTTTAATTACATTATAGTATATGATAGGGGGTAAAACAATTA
>ENA-ORTQ01003774-ORTQ01003774.1-human-gut-metagenome-genome-assembly--contig:-NODE-3774-length-10917-cov-3.392009_pt1 | contig 10917 bp, 14 predicted proteins | sample MGYA00241912_ERZ509188 | MGnify/ENA primary metagenome ERZ509188 (study PRJEB26280, sample SAMEA2338849) | human gut metagenome | biome: human gut; feature: human-associated habitat; material: faeces...
GGAAGAATACGTATAACCAGCAATGACCTAAATGATTGAAACTGCACAGTCGCCAAATTTGAAAAAGAGCATAAGGAGCCGTTGATATCGTCCTGCGGCTGATAGTAGGCAAAGCCTACAAAACTCTTGATATCATGCTTTCTTCGTTTGTCAGACGTTTGTCTGACACAAAATCACTCAAAACCTTGACCTATTTTACGATTTGCATTTTTTGTCTGACATTTGTCTGACGCGGAAACGGTCATTTCTGCGCATTTTTTGTTAAACATTTGTAAAACAAAATTAGGAAATCATAAAAAGCATCAATCTTTTGAGCGATTTTACGTTCAACGGATGTAAAACAATGGTACAAAATCTGATATCGCAAGTTTCGTTGGCGCTGCCAACTATCATCAATCAAATGATATCAAAACTCCTTATGCTCTTTTCAAATTTTGGACTTATAGACTTGCAGCTAATGCCATTGGCCGTTTTTAATAAGATTGGGACATAACTTGGGACAACTTTACATTAGCGATTCTGTCCCATCAAGTGCGCCTTTGTTGTCCCAACATTAACACAGCTTTTCAAGCTGCACAATGGTTTCTGACTTCTCTGCTTGTCCCATTATATGAGTTGAGGTTGTCCCATTGCAACTTTAACTTGGGACACATGTTGGGACATTGTTGCGAATGATTTTTAAAGTTTTATTTCGTCCTTGCATAGAATTTTAGTAGAAAGCTCTATTGACTTTCTACATCGCACTTGCTAGAATATAAATGTAAAAAGTTTACCGCTGACCAATACGCGGTATATAAATGGTTGGGTCGAAAGTTTACCGCTGACCAATACGCGGTATATAAATGGTTGGGTCGAAAGTTCTAGTCCTTCGCCACAAGGCGGAGGACTTTTTTTATAAAGAGAGGATGGGCAAATGAAAAAAACAGGTTTTTACATTATCAAAGATAAATTTTTTGAAGATATGTCAGATCCCTATCTCAAAGGGAATAAGGACGGTAACAGACCACATTATTATTGCTTTGAAGATTCCAAGACTGGAATATACTGGATGATCCCATTATCTAGCCGTATTGATAAGTACAAACGAATCATAGAGAAAAAGGAAAAATCAGGAAGACAATGTGACATTCTACACATTGTCAAATTGGATGATAATCGAGAAAGCGCATTTTTAATACAAGACATGTTCCCTATAACAGAAGAATACATAGCACGAGAATACACTATAGCAGGAAACCATCTGATTCTTACAAGTGAACAGACTGCCAAAGAAATTGAGCGAAAAGCTCGAAAAGTCATTGGTATGCTAAAGCGAGGTATCAAGTTTACACCAACACAACCAGATGTCATGGCAATATTTGAGAAGTTGATAGAGCATAGATAATTGTTTTTTGTTTTTAAGTAGAAACTTTCTGATAATATTTTTTGATTTGTGATTCTACCTCCAACTTTTCGTTAAATATGAATTTAATGAAAAGTTAAAACTTGAAGTGTGTTACAATATTTTTCTTAAAAAACAACACTTTCCTGCCGCTTTCTGTCCTTGTTTGGCTAATTGAGCATACAATTTAGCCCCACCACTTGTAAACGGTCTTTTTATCAAGCCCAGTATCCCTAATACAATCAACTTTCCTGCCATCTGGGTTCTCTAATCGCCATTGATGCACGATCTCGGATTTATTTGGTCTACCGTCCTTATTTCGCCATTCACCGTCTGGATCTTGCAAATCTTGAAGCATTCTAGCCGCTTGAAATGCTGTTCCATCATCTCTCTTTAAAGGTTTCTTTCTTCTTTTCCTTGGTGGAATCTGTACTTTTGTCTGCTTCTCAATCCATTCACGGCTTGCCATTGTGCTTAATAGCTTGTGATCTGCTTTTAGTGCCTTTAATGCGTCCTTAACATCCTCTCGTGTAAAATGATTATTCTCATCATCTGTCAAGCTTTCCAGGTGGTTAAGGAATGAATATGCATCTTTCTTGATTTGAGTATCTTGGGTGCCGCACTTTAACCCATAAGCACATAATGCCATGATTGAAAAATAACGTCCGCCAACCTTCACGTTATCCATAATCTTTGATTTCCACCATTCGTAAAGCGCTACATTACAAGTCCACGTTGCTTTCTTCTTTGGCTTTCCCTCAACAATTCGCTCTTGATACCATTGCGGATAAAGCTCTTTTGCTTTCTCGATAGGAATTGTCTTTTTGCATTCTGGTGATGGTTTCTTATACAACACTGATAGATCTATCTTACAATCTGGGATGCTTGCTTTTATATCTTCCAGTGTATAACGATTCTCCGACAGCTTGAACGCTCTGACTGGATATTCAGCCCCTAGCTTGCTCTGTGAGCCTACGCATCTAAAACCTTGATATATTCCAGTAATATCTGGTGCATCTGGCTTTAGGCTACTTGTATCGTTCCATAATCGCCTTATAAATGCCTCTTTCAGTTCTGACAGTGCGCTTTCCAAATTATGATACAGCTGCACCGGCTCTTGTAAAAAATAATACACATGAACGCCTTTACCAGAACTTACTAGATATGTTGGTCTTAACTGCACTCCGTTTCCAAACTGCTTCAACAGATTCTTTAACTGCTGCTCTCCCACATAGTCAATATCTACTGCCACCGCGTAAAGCTCGTGTGCATTCTGCTTCCTATGCGTTTTCCCATAGAAAGCTATTGGCGGTACTAGCCCGAACTCATCACCAACCACTTTTTCAAGCATCTTTAAGCTATCGTCCACAATCCATTGTTTCGTCCTGCCTCTGCCAGACGGACGAATCTGGGTTGCAATCACATTCCCTTTGCCGTCTCCCTGCTCACTCTGTAAACTCCCTTTCGGAAACATCTCTCGATAGAACTCATACGGATTAACCACTTGAAACCCTCTTTCTCTCAACAATGCCTCTTTTGCCTTATACTCAGCTTCCCAATCCACCATTGTATTTACTCCATCATGCATACCCTATCCCCCTTATATTTAGTATATTAGATATATATAAAGCCTGCTTCGCTTGACCGCTAATCTTATCACTACAGTTTTTCCACCTTTTTTGATTATAAAGTGGTCTTAGCAACTTGTCCAGACTGTATTTTTTGTATCACTACCACCACAATTCCACATAGGGCACGTTATATTATCAATGATTTTTTTTACCTTTTAGAACTAAAAAGTTATAATTTATAACCTTTTAGTCATATTTCTGTCTCATATGTGATACTTTTTTGCCTATTTTTTTTGATTTTTGACTCCATTGTATACAAAGTTTTAAGAACTAACATTCTATATTTGAGGTGGATTTCATAGTCACCTATAAAAGATGGATGCCCCCTAAGGAGCATCCATGAATCATGTGCATGATCGCTTTTTAGGTCTACAAAACTTATTTTAGCGGCGCTTTACCACTCCAGACCCTGTTCATTGTATAAACCTTTCAATTTCTCTTCCAACTCATCCAGTGATAAGCTGTGCGTAATATCTCCAGATTCAAAAATGCCATCCACTGGGATTTCACAAGACCCGACCGTCTTGAGCAGATCATAACCTGTGATCTTGTTGCCGCTTCCATCTGTAAGGAAACCATATTCGTTACCAGCTAGCTTCTGGTAGCCCTTCTCAACTTTGTAGCCGAGCTTTTCCGCTCTATTTCTTAACGTGCTTTCTGTGTACTGTGCCATAATTCCTCCTTACTGGTATATGTCCAATTAAGTAATAGTCATATTGTTTCGTTTGGAAAATCTTTACCACTCAAGACCGTTGGCTTCGTATATCTTTTTTAGTTGTCGTGCCAGCGTTGGCAGATTCATGCGTGGTACAGTTTCACCTTTTTCGTAAGCGCCATCTATTGGGACGCCATCCTTCAAGAGATCATAGGCAATCATTCTGTCAGTGCATTCTGCATCAGCATATATTATTTCTCCACCAATAACTCTCACATAGCTGCGCTTTACAGTATATCCGAGCTTTTTAGCTCTCTCTCTGAGGATGTGTTCCGGATAGCGTATAGACTTAACTGGCTCGTTATGATCTATTTTTTCATCGTTGCTAATCAAATAATAGATTATTCTCAATGTTTTAAGATCATATCTATTATTCTTTAAAGCCTCCTGAATCTGTTTAACCAAACACCGTCTCAAACCTTCCTGCGCTTCTGGATCAAGATCTTCCCATTTTTCTTCTGTTTTGTTTTGCCCTGTAGTGTTTTGTTTTGTTATGTTTTCTAATATTTTGTTCTGTTCTACCATTTTTTTTTACTCCTTTGCTATTTGCTAGCTATAGTTTTTAATTGCAAACTCGGAGCAAATCGGATATAATGAGATTTCCGATAGCCTTGTTTGCTATTGGCTGATAAGAGGAATAGCTGTACTCGCCAAAGTCCATAGCTATTTCTCTTTTTTTTATTTGCCTTGAGCGTCCAGGAAAGCCAATACAGCTTCTCGGACTGTTGCACCTATGCTTGTTCCATTCATGGTACAATATCGCTTTAAGCGTTCATCCTGTGCCTTTGTGAGTCGGAAATCGCGCCTTTCTGTTGCTGCATTACTGCCTTTTGCTGGTCGCCCCATCTTCTTTTTGTCCATGTTCACCTCCATATCTTTAATATACTTTCTGTGTGCGTAAAAGTCAAGAGTGCCTTTTTGATTTTCGGAAATATTTTGGGAACTAAGTAGGGGGTATAGGGGAACGGCATTGCAAGACCCCTATACTCCCCTTCGAGGTGTATCAATATTATTTTGATTCATTCTCTTTGATGTATCGCGCAACGGTAGCAAAAGGAATATCAAGCTCTGATGCAATGCTTCTAAGGCTTGAACCGCCTTTTCTTAACTGCATGATCTTCTCAAGCTGTGCTGTGTAGGCGCGTTTCCTGCCTGCTCCAAAAGGGTTTCTCTGTGATTCTCTGCATGTGCTCTCATGAGTTGCCTTTAGTGCCTCGTAGGTGGCTTGTAAATCTGTTAGCTGCTTTCTTAGCGTATCTCGTTCATCTTCCAATTGCTGCACCTTTGCTTGATAACGATCGCGTTGCTTAATCGCTGTGTTTCTATCAAGTGTCAACGCATCAACCTGCTTTACAAGATTCTTGTAGCTGTCCGTTTCCTCAAGCCGTCCGTTGATCTGCTTCCTAAGATCTGATGCCTCTTTCTGGTAGCCGTCTCTCTGCGCCTCTACTTCCGCAAGCTCTCTCTTTAGCTTCTGGGTCGGTGTCTCTTTCTTTTCTGGTTGCGGAAATGTTCTTGCCATGGTCTATCCTCCTTTGTATCATTTTTATTTTGATACATTCATCATAGCATGTAGGTGTGTATGCGTCAATATTCTTTTGATACAGCATAGGACTTTTTCCCAAAAATGGGAAAAACCTACAAAAAACTTTGGTTTCCCAAATTTGGAAAACCAAATCAATCTGCTCAAAAATGAGCAAGTTCCGTTTCGTAACGTCACAGAATGGATTTTAAGCCGCTTATACTTTTAAGTGCAGAAATACTCGCATAACGTCACAGAATGTCGCAGAACGCGGCTGAGAACGTCACAGCGGCGCATCTGCACCTCTGCTACATGTAGAATGAATGGCAGAGGGTGTATCACAAATGGACACACCTTTTTACTGGTGCTGATAAAAAGGTATCTGGCAGAGGATGCCCGATCAATGCGTGAATGTTTTGTATCATTTTTATTTTGATACAGTGTGCAAGTAATAGAGTGTCGGATTTTGTCACAGTATGCGCTGCAAGTTTCGACACGTTTTGACAAACATCATTGTTCTACTTGTAAATTGTATGTTATTGTGTGAATAATTCCGACAGTACTTTATACCCTCTACCGTGGAATACGTACCTTTAGGGCTGAAAAGTTCGTATAATATTTCTTTTACGAACTCTTTGTTTTTGGATAAGGATAAAATAACAATAAACATCAAGGATTCTTGAACTATTTTAATCTGATTTGTGTGACAATTTGCCAATAGGAAAAAGGACTCCGTTTATCAGAGTCCTTGACCATTTTACATGTATGCTTTTAAAATGTTCTCGTCTACCTCTGTTGAATACGTTGGTAGTGACTTTATGAGCTGTACAGCCTTGCTTTCGTGACTGTCTCCATGTCCTGCGCTGATTTCTCCGCGTTCTGCCAAAAACTCCTGCATCATCTTTGATTTGATGCTTTGTATGTGTTGCTTTAAGATTTTTGTCTCGGTGGCTGTATCGCCTGAGACTTTCGCCGCTGCATATTGTTCTGCCGTTGTTTGGCTCATTTCCAACGCATCCATACAAACGCTAACGATTTTCAATGATGCCAGTTCTTGTTCCATTGCTTTGAATTGCTCGTTTCGTTCGGTTTCCTTCGTCTTTTCCAGTTCTTCCGCCGTCATTCTTTCTCTGAGTTGCTTTGTTTTGGCCGCGTTCTCAGATGCAAGCGCATCAGCTTTGTTTGTAAGCTTTGCAATCTGCGCGTTTGCTGCTGTAAGCTGAGCTTTTAACTCTTTGGCGGTTAGATTATTTTGTTCTGGTGTTGGCTCTGCAAAAAGCTGCAGATTGATTCTTTGGGTGTGCATGTTATCTCCTCCTGTTCAAATTTTAATTTGTGAATGATCGTTGCTATAAATATAGTTTGAATGATTATTGATACTGATTGCATCATAATTCTGCATCTCTACTCAAGCCTTGCGCAAGCTGTATTCCAACCTGCACTCCGAAAAGGGCTGCGTTTCGCTCAACAGTATTGGTATATTCAACCAGATTATGTACAAGCTTATCATTATCTTCTGTACTTAGTGGCAATCCCTTGATAAAATCGCTAATCTGGCGCGATGCTTGATAAAATTCTTTAGTTCGTTTAATTTCCAACTTGTGTTCCTCCTATTGGCTGCTGTTCCCACTCAGCCCTTGTGATCTCCTCTGGTTCCGTTGAATCTGGATCAAAAAATTTAAAATCCGATAGTTTCGGTGGCTCTGGTTCACAGTCAATGACTTTTTCCCATTCCTCAACCGTGATCTGTTTCGCTTCTTGCTGTGTTTCTCCGACAAGCTTAAATTCGCTGGCATTGATATAGCCACTGTTATTGGTAAGATCGAAGATGGCTAATACAGGCGGCATCTTACCTGCAAGTGCTAACTGTTTCTTACATGCTGTAATAATGCCTTTCATGTTGGCTATTGTCGTTTCCCAGTCTCCACCGCGTCTTTCATAGCGGCTAATGGTCATCCTCGTGATTCCGAGATGAGCCGCCCATGCTTCGACATCGGGAATAGCTCCACCTGTGTTATTTTGTGCTGCTGATTCGTTCGTTGCTTGTACATATGTAAGATAGTTTTCTGAGTCCTTACGAAAGCGTTCAAGCCCTTCCTGTGAGTCCTCATAAGCCACAATTCCTTGCTTAAAAGCTCGAATTGATGCGTTCAAAGTTGCTGCAATCTCAGTTCCGTTCGTAGCAGTTGCGGTTTTCTTTAAGCTTGGCGTTGATTCCCCTCGTGGCATTTCCTTTTTTCTCCTTTCTCGCTTTTTTCTGTGTAACAATGTGCGCACATCCTAGTTTCCTGCCTTCTGTAGACTGCTGAGCCTGTCAAGCTCATCAACGGTGGCAAGCAGCAATGATCTGCAATATTCGTATTCCGATGTTTCTTCATACTTCCTGCATATTGCATCAGCATTACTTAAAAGCTCATTCCAATATGTATCCGTATCCTCTACTGGTCTGGAACTTTTGAAAAACTCCCAGATATCACGATTGATTTTAAAATAGTTATCACTCATGGGTTAATTTTCCTTTTGTACAAATTATGTAATCTTCTATGGCAAGTCGGGCACAAACTGACAAGCTCTGTATAAACATCTTCGTTTCCCAAATGCCTATAAGAAATATGGTGCACTTGTAAACCGCCTCTAATATCTCCCTCTGACCTTTTACACATCACACACTTATGATTATCAATATCCTTGCGCTGATTTTTTTTGATTGTCCATTCACTACTCCGTATGTATTTTTCATATTCTTTTGCATATCTTTCTTTGCTTTTCATCACTAAAACACCTCCTTAAACCGCATAAATGCTTAATTTGTGCATTTTGTGTATTTTCAATGTAAAGTCCCTATAGAGAAAAACAAAAATACTTCCCATTGAAATTACACATTTTGCACATTTACTATTGTAGTTGAAATGGTATTTCCTCATTTTCGGCTGAAAAAGCATATCCTTTGATAACATTTCGCACCGTCTTTCCGGCAATCGTTCCACTAGCTGCAAAGATCTTCCGCGCTTTGATTTCATCAACAAAACTGCCTTTGTTTTCGCAACCATAGCCGCAATCATCGCACCATTCGGCATATCTGGCATAAGCATCTTTGATTGATACATTGCTGGTTGGAACTTTAGCCAGACAATCAGAAATAAACTTGCCGAGTTTGTCGCTGTCGTTTTCGTATTCGGCTGTAGCTGCCAAAACTGCTTGTGTCGATTTCAGGCCCTCTGTCCTATATGCAAACCAACCTCGCACACACCAATTTAGAATGCCTGGTAGTTCCGATAATAAACGACATTTTAACCCTTTATCTCGCTCTTCTGGCTTGAAATGGCGATTGAACTCGATAACACGCACTTTGTCACCGCTGAAAAATGTAGTATCATTTACAACAGGTAGGTAGTTCGTGTTCATCAACATTTTGAATTTAGGCTTGAATGTAACCTCCGATTCATACAACTTCCTAGCTGTAATCGAATCGTTGCCGACTAAACTTTTAAGTAAACTAACATCAAAAACCATGCGTTTAGGTGGCTCTGAACAAATCACAAGTCGCGTGTTTTTTAATCTTGCAACATCGCCACTCGCATTACGGCTATCTGTATTTTTCTTGGCAAGCGTTTCTGGCATCATTTGCAAGCCATAATCTCCCAGTAATGCCAGTAGCGTTTCAACAAAGGTCGACTTTCCATTTCGTGTACTTCTTCCAAATAACATAAAAAAGCATTCTTCACACGTGTTTCCTGTCAAGGCTAATCCTGCAATTTTTTGCAAATAACGCATCTGCTCAGTATCGCCTTGCATGATATCCGATAAAAACTTATCCCACAATGGACACTGTGCCTCTGGATTGTATTCAGCGGCACATACTTTGGATAGCTGCTGATCGGGTGCATGTGAAAGCAATTGTGGTTCATTGCCTGAAAGATCAAGGACGCAATTCCGACAATTGAGAAGATAATCGTTTGAATCAAGCATTGATTCATCCAGACAGCTTAAATCCCTCGCATCCTTTACTATCACGTCTCTGGTTCGAGCACTTGTCAGCCTAAAAACATTCTTTAAATAGTCTGTATCTCCTGTTTTTGCTGCGTAAACTTGCACCGCATCCGAAAATGTCTTTGCAGCTGTGGCAATCCTCAAATTGCCGATATCATCTTGCCACCGTGTACCATCGTAGTACATCCAGCCTTTACGTGCTGCGTTAAATTTGTATGCATCGCCAAATAGCCGAACAAACAGTCTGCAAAGGCTCAAATCATCCGTTCCATAGTTTGTATGTGCGTCCGCCTGGCCTAGTGCATCAATGATTTCCTGATTACCTGCGAAAGTAACGGTCTTTTTATGCTGATTACTTTGATTTCCTACAAATTTCTGTAGCACTGGCAACACAGTATCATAGTCCGCATCATCTTCGATCCGCCTAAATTCACGCCATGCTGTTCGATATCGCAAAGCATTCTTTTTGCAAAAATCAACAAATATTTCGTTATCATCCTTATTTAACGCAAGTATAAATTTAAAATCTCTGATGCAATTTTCATCATCATTTAATCTATAGCTGATGAACGCAATCAGACTCTTTGCATTGTGTGCCTCATCTCTACTCTCTTTTGGGAGAGCTGCTGCAAAAAAAGTGCCAAAGATTGTATCAACAAGCTGCTTCCTGCTTTCTGGAAATAAAAAAATCAATTTCTCTGCTGATGTGGTCGGCTTCGTGTTTAATTTTCGCTCTATTAAGTAATCTTGTCGCATCATGCGCCCTTCTCCTCAGCGATCTCGTCAATGGCTTTGTAAACTTGCTTTTCCAATCCCCTGCTCAGCGGAAAGCGCATCTTTTTTGATAAGCTAGTATCTGGCATACCAATTTTAGCGGCAATTTGCCACAACTTTATATTTTTGCTATATGCATACTCTTGAATTTTTCTGTTGATATCGTGCATCTGTTACCTCCTAAAAAATGTGCTTGCTCTTGCTGCTGTAGTTATTGTATAATAAGTCATAAGGAAATGAAAGACACTATTTGTTTCTGTTTTTCTTGCTATATTTTTCAAAAATAGGTAATCTATTACCTGTTAAATTTAAAGGAGGTCATATGAATTTAGATTTAGAAAAAATTGGTTCACGTATAAGAGTGGCTCGGAAAGGTCTTGGACTGTCACAAGGAAGGCTTGCTGATGAACTTGGTGTCACTGAACGCACCGTTCGCCACTGGGAACTCGGGACATCATTAGCAGATACAGCTGCCGTTGCTGATATGTCAAAACTTTTTGGATTGAGTACGGATTATCTTTTGGGCATTAGTGATTTCACGAAACCTGAAAATGAATTTCTATCTGAACAACTTGGTATTTCAGATAAGGCAGCTACAAATCTACAATACTTTGGAAAATCTGAATATACAAAAGTGCTTGATTACGTGGCTACAGACCTTTCGAGTTTTACCGATTTTATGCACAATATGGGACAGTATTTTGACGCAGACTATGATTGTGTGCTTGCAGAGGCTAGAGACAACAAAAGTATATACTATGAGCCAGTAAAGCGACCAAACGGAGAAAACGAACATCGCATACTGCTTGGAAGATCAGCAGGAAATAAATCTGGATATGATAAAATGAAGTGTGTTACACCAGATATTGTAAGTGCCGCTGCTTTGCAGGATATACAAGCTCAA
>ENA-ORTQ01003799-ORTQ01003799.1-human-gut-metagenome-genome-assembly--contig:-NODE-3799-length-10862-cov-3.883131_pt1 | contig 10862 bp, 10 predicted proteins | sample MGYA00241912_ERZ509188 | MGnify/ENA primary metagenome ERZ509188 (study PRJEB26280, sample SAMEA2338849) | human gut metagenome | biome: human gut; feature: human-associated habitat; material: faeces...
AAAATGTGCATTTAATGAATGTCTAGCATATCATGATGGAAAAGAAATACATTATTTTTATGGAAAACACCCACGGAAATTTATCATATAAAATTCAGGGATTAAATAGAAAAGAAAAATGGTCAGATTTGTGGTATATTTTTAAACCTATTGGATTTGATAAGACATTAGCAGAAATGGATTTAGAAGAAAGAGAAAATAGAAGAAAAATAGATGGTTCTGTACAAGCAATGCAAGAATTTGCAAAGTGGTATGAGAAAATAAAATCATAGTGATGAAATTGAGAATAAACTATTGTCAAAAACTAAATATTTATGTATAATAAACAAGAAGTAAAAAACTAAAGAAAAGGAATTGGTTAAATTATGTTAAAAATAAACTGTGTAATCCCCGGAGTTTTATACACAATATGTTTAGTAAATAGAATAAAAGAAAGATTGCTGTAAATCTCTTTGCTATAAATAAAAATGTATTTAAATTTTATTTTAAGTACATAATTATTTATATAGAGATTTTATTTGCTATCTTTTTTGCGTTAAATAAGTAAAAATAAAATAGAAATTTATATGTATATACTATGTTGTTCAGAAGGGAGAAAACAAATGAAACGAAATTTTAAAGAAAGGGTAAAAAGTAAAAAAGGTGTAACATTAATAGCCTTGGTAATAACAATAATTGTGCTTTTAATACTAGCAGGAGTTACAATTGCAACATTAACAGGCGATAATGGAATATTAACAAAGGCACAAAGCACAAAAATACAAAGTGAAAGAGCAAGTATAAAAGAACAAATTGAACTTGCAGTAGTTGCTTCAAGGATAAATGATAATTTGGATGCAAGTATAGATACAACAGTATTAGAAACAGAATTAAATGAAATAAATGGATTAAACATAGAAAGTAAAGGACAAGGTGATGATTTACCATGGACAGTTACAGCAAAAGGATTTAAATTTCAAATAAAAGAAGATGGAACAATAGAAGAAGTAAACGGTATATCTTTATCAGCAACAAAATTAAAAATTATAACAGGAGAAACAGAAACGATAAATGCAACATTAACAGAAGGAGTAACAGGAACAATTACTTGGGAAAGTTCAAATAATAGTTTAGTAACTGTAAATAATGGGACAGTAACTGCAGTAGGAAACTCAGGAACAGTAACAATAAAAGCAAAATGTGGAAGTTATGAAGCAACTTGTGAAGTTACAATAGTGCAAAAAGTAACAAAAATAACACTTTCAGCAAGTTCTACAACTGTAAAAGAAGGAAGTACATTACAATTAACTATTGGAACAGAACCATCAAGTGGAGAAATTGAAAAAATAGAGTTTTCTTCAAGCAAAGAAAGTGTTGCAACTGTAAGTAATAGTGGAGTGGTTACAGGTGTAGCAGTAGGAAATGCAACAATAACAGCAACCGGAAAAAGTTCAGGAGTAACTGGAACAATTAATATAACAGTAAAAGAAGGAATAAAAGCACCAACAAGTTGGGTAAAAACAACAAAAACAGATTCAAGTTGGTATAGTTATGCTGGAGCTAATGTAAATGAACCAAAATTGATAGGACAAATGACACCAATAAAATATAATTTAGAATTACCAAGTGGAGCAAATACAACTAATAAGTGGGCAAATGCTATAACTGCAGATGGAAGTATGTTTGTATGGATCCCAAGATATGCTTATAAAATAACATATTATACAGATAGCAATTATGAAACACCCACAGCAAATAAAACACAGTATGGAAAAATAAATGTAGCATTTGTAAAATATGCAAATGGTCAAAATACATTTTTAAATTCAACTGATAGTGGAATAATAACAACAGATCCAGCAGAACAAGGAGCAGGAACAACAAAATGGTTAGTACATCCAGCATTTATAAACGATTCAGCAAATAATTTTATAAATGGAGGATGGGATAGTGAACTTTCTGGAATATGGGTAGGAAAATTTGAAGCAACAGGAAATTATTCAAATTCTACAGGTACATTGTCAGTATTACCGGCAAATAATGCTTTAACATATATGACAATAAATCAACAATATAAATTTGCACAAACTGGAACATTTGGAGAAATAGCAACTCTAAATTCACATATGGCAAAAAATAGTGAATGGGGAGCAATAGTATATTTAGCATATAGTATGTACGGAACAGGTGGAATTGATATAGCAAAATCATCAAATGGCACAATAACGGGAGGAATAACGTCAACTTCAACTCCAGAAAAAATTTATAATGAAAATTATTCACAAAGTACAACTAATAATCCGTATGGCGTATATGATTTAAGAGGTGGCTCTTATGAACGTGTGGCATCTTATGTGAATTATGAGAATAATAGTTTTGATTTATTAACTTATGGTGGTACTAATGAAGGAGATTTATATGGAAGTGCTTTAGAACGATCTACGAGTACAAGATACAAAACGGTATATGCTGCATCAGGAACATCACAAGGTAATAGCTATGAGTTAGCTGCTAGTAAAAAAGGTGATGCAATATATGAAACCTCAACAAGTTATCAAGGACGAACATCTTGGAATAATGGCACAGGAAATGGTGTGAACTCTATTTTTCCTACTGATATCTATCCTTTCTTCTATTATGGAGGAGGTTGCACTAATGATGGTACAGGTATGTTTTTCTTCGATAAATTTACTGGTGATGGCGAGTGGGATAGAGCGTTCCGCGTAATTCTTTGCCCTTAATGTATGCCAAAAAGCATAAAAAAGTTATATAATGCATGGGGACAAAAAATGAAACAAATACTAAATGAGCAAAAAGGTGTAACATTAATAGCCTTGGTAATAACCATAATTGTTCTTTTAATACTAACAGGAGTAACAATTGCAATGCTAACAGGAGAAAATGGAATAGTAGTTAATTACAAAAATTCAGCTTCTGGTAAAGTGCCAGTAAGTAAAGCAAAAGTTGCATCATGGAATTTTGTAAGCCAAACAGTTGCAAAAACAGCCTCAGAGAGTATGTACAAAGAATAAAACTCAAAAGTGAAAAGTAAATTAGTAGATAGCTATGCATGGGATACAACATGTAAATGGCTTAAAATTTGTGGAATAGTAAAAGAAGAGAGCACAGGGAAAATGGATAGTACAAATTATGAAAATTACAATAATTCAAAATTTACAATATCAAAAGGAACATCGTATGTAAAACATTTATATTTAACTAAAAAAATGATGGAGTATCAACAAATTGGTATTTCTGGAATGGTGGAAAAGGAAAATATAATTATGGAATAGTAAATGACAAAAGATGATGCAAGTAATTATTATACAGCAGAAGGGAGAATAGAAATAGCAACAGGTTCAAGTGAAGAAACAAGAACAAACAATATATATGATTTAGCAGGGAATATGTAGGAATGGACAACAGAAACAAAAATTAGAAAAGTTAATGAAAACAATAATACTAGTACATTTGCTGTTTTGCGTGGAGGGAGCTTCCATAACAATGGTTCTGGCAACCCAGTTGTTTATCGTCTTGGTTATGGTACAGTTGAAGGTATGAATGTTAACATTGGTTTTCGTACTGTACATAAAATAACTTAAAAATGACCTTACCAAATCTAGTGTGCAAAAGCACACTAGATTTTTTTAGCCCAAAATCTTGCAAAAACAGACAAAATATAATAAAATAAAAGTCGTAAAAGCAAGAAAGGAACGAAAAAAATGGAAGCAAAACAAGAAATAGAAAAACAAAAAAAATACATAGAAAAAGTTAAAAAAATAAACAAAAATAAAAAACTAAAATACAACATATACACAATGGGATGTCAACTAAACGAAAATGACTCAGAAAAATTATGTGGAATGATAGAAGACATGGGTTATGAAAAAACAAATGACGCAAAAGAAGCCAATTTATGTGTATTTAACACATGCTGTGTAAGAGAAAACGCAGAAGACAAGCTATTTGGAAAACTAGGAGAACTAAAAAGATTAAAAGAAACAAATGGCTTAATTATAGCAATAGGTGGATGTATGATGCAAGAAAAACACATAACAGACAAAATAAAAGAATCATACCCATTTGTAGATATATTATTTGGAACACATACACTTCACAAATTTCCAGAAGACCTATATAAAATAATAGAAGAAAAGAAAAAATTAGAAGACATATTAGACATAGACGGAAAAATATATGAAGGATTACCAATAAAAAGAACAAGTAAAACTCAAGCATCTGTAACAATAATGAATGGATGCAATAATTTTTGTACATATTGCATAGTACCATATGTGCGTGGAAGAGAAAGAAGTAGAGAGCCAAGAGCAATAATTGAAGAAGTAAAAAAACTTGCAAAAGAAGGGTACAAAGAAATAACATTACTTGGTCAAAATGTAAACTCATATTTAAGAGTAGAACGTGAAAAAAACATTCCTTTTGAAGAATATGAAGGAGTAAATTCATTTGCAACATTGTTAAAAGCAGTAAACAAAATAGAACAAATAGAAAGAATACGTTTTATATCACCACACCCAAAAGATTTTACAGATGATGTAATAGAAGCAATAGCAACATGTGACAAAGTATGTAAACTAGTACATTTGCCACTACAATCTGGAAGTACAAATGTATTAAAAGCAATGAATAGAAAATATACAAAAGAACAATACCTAAACCTAGTTGATAAAATGAAAAGTAAAATACCAAATTTAGCATTATCAACAGACATTATAGTAGGTTTTCCTGGTGAAACTGAGGAGGATTTTGAAGACACACTAGATGTTGTAAAAAAGGTTAATTTTGAGCAAGTATATATGTTTATTTATTCAAGAAGAGTAGGAACACCAGGAGATAAAATGACAAACCAAATTCCAGAAGAAATAAAACATAAAAGATTTGATAGGTTAAAAGCATTATTTGAAAGCCAAATTGAACAAAATAATCAAAAATATATAGGAACAGTTCAAAAAGTATTAGTAGAAGGCGAAAGTAAAAACAACAAAAATATGCTAACAGGAAGAACTGATAGTAATAAAGTAGTAATTTTTGAAGGACCAAAAGAATTAATAGATAAAGTAATTGAATTAAAAATAGTATCAGAACATATGTGGTACTTAAAAGGAGAAATATAAAAATGGAAGACATTAGTAAATTTTCACCAATGATGCAAAGATATCTTGAAACCAAAGAACAATATAAAGATTGCATTTTGTTTTATAGATTAGGTGACTTCTATGAAATGTTTTTTGACGATGCAATTTTAGTATCAAGAGAATTAGAAATAACATTAACAGGAAAAGACTGTGGACAAGAAGAAAGAGCACCAATGTGCGGTATTCCACATCATGCAGCAGAAATATATATATCAAGATTGATTGCAAAAGGCTATAAAGTTGCAATATGCGAACAATTAGAAGACCCAAAAACTGCAAAAGGAATAGTAAAAAGAGGTGTTATTAGAGTTGTAACACCAGGTACTGTAGTTGATAGTAATATGCTAGAAGAAAGAAAAAATAATTTCATAATGTCAATTTTTAAATCTGGAATTTATTTTGGAATTAGTGTATGTGATATTTCAACAGGTGAATTTTATTCTGCAGAAATAAAGGACAACCAAAACTTCCCATTAGTTCTAGACGAAATTGCAAGATATATGCCATCAGAACTTGTTATAAACAGTATGATGTCAGATTGTCAAGAAGAAATGGACAAAATAAAAGAAAGATTTGACTCGTACATTACAAGATTTAATGATAAATTCTTCACAGATGATGCGGAAAAAATAAAATATAGATTTAATTTTGTTGATAGTAATCAAAAAGAGATAGAAAACATTGCTGACAAAACATTAGCTGTTTGTTCAATAAATGCATTAATTGAATATATTGAACAAACTCAAATGACTACACTTGACCACATCAACAAGATAACAGTTTATAATATTTCAAAATATATGTCACTTGATATCAATGCAAGAAGAAACCTTGAAATAACTGAAAAAATGAGAGATAAATCTAAAAAGGGAACACTTTTATGGGTGCTTGATAAAACATCAACTTCAATGGGAGGAAGAGCTTTAAGGAGATGGCTTAATGACCCGCTTATAGATACAACAGAAATTAATAGAAGACTAGAGTCTGTAAAAGAATTGAAAGATGATGTTATTTTAAGAGGAGATGTTATAGAAAATCTTAAAAAAGTATATGACATTGAACGTCTTGCTGGTAAAATGGCTTATGGTAATGCAAATGCAAGAGATATGATAACATTGAAAAATTCATTATCAAAATTACCAGATTTGAAAAAGGTATTAGCAAATGTAAATTCTCCTATGCTTAAAGATTTATATGAAAACTTAGATGAGTTACAAGATATTTATGAACTTATTGATAAATCAATAGTAGAAGATCCACCAATGACAGTAAAAGACGGTGGAATTATCAAACTTGGATATAACGAAGAAATTGATAAGTTGAAGACTGCTACAACAGAGGGCAAAAATTGGATAATTCAATTAGAAGCAGAAGAAAGAGAAAAAACAGGAATTAAAAATTTAAAAGTTGGATTTAACAAAGTATTTGGATATTTCATAGAAGTTACAAAATCATATTTAGACCAAGTGCCAGAAAGATTTGTTAGAAAACAAACATTAACAAATGCAGAAAGATTTATAACAGAAGACTTGAAAAACCTAGAAAATCAAATACTTGGAGCAGAAGAAAAAGTTGTAAACTTAGAATATAACGCTTTTGTACAAATAAGAGACAAAATTGCTAAAAATGTAAAAAGACTACAAAAATCAGCAAACATTGTATCAACATTAGATGTACTTACATCATTTGCAACAGTTGCAGAAGATTTGAATTATTGTATGCCAGAAGTAGATGATTCAGGAATTTTAGACATTAAAGGTGGAAGACATCCAGTAATAGACAAAATGCTTGGAACAGGCATATTTGTTGAAAATGATACATATCTTGATAAAGAAGAAAATAGATTATCAATTATAACAGGACCTAATATGGCAGGAAAATCAACATATATGAGACAAGTTGCATTAATAACATTAATGGCACAAGTAGGCTCATTTGTACCAGCATCAGAAGCACACATAGGTGTTGTAGATAAAATATTTACAAGGGTTGGAGCATCAGACGACTTAAGTATGGGACAAAGTACATTTATGGTAGAAATGATGGAAGTTGCAACAATTCTTAAAGAAGCAACATCAAACAGTTTAGTAATATTAGATGAAATAGGAAGAGGAACATCAACATATGACGGTTTATCAATTGCTTGGGCAGTTGCAGAATACATTGCAGATAAAGAAAAATGCGGAGCAAAAACATTATTTGCGACACATTACCACGAATTAACAGAATTAGAAGAAAAACTAGAAGGTGTAAAAAATTACAACATTGCAGTTAAAGAAAAAGGAGAAGATATTATCTTTTTAAGAAAAATTATACCAGGTGGAACAGACGAAAGTTATGGTATCCATGTTGCACGTTTAGCAGGTGTACCAAAAGCAGTAACGCAAAAAGCAGACGAAATTTTAAGAGGTTTAGAAAGAAAGAATATCTTAACTGGTAAAAAACAGGAAAGTAAGAAGGCTGTCGAGGGACAATTTGATATGTTTAATTATAAATTGGCAGAAATTGCTCACGAGATAGATAAGGTTAATTTAAATGAGTTAACTCCAATTGATGCTTTGAATACTTTAGTTAGAATAAAAGAAAAAATGAAGTAAAGGACTGGAATACCAGCCCTTTATTTGTTTAAAAATGTTTAACTTTTGATTGGCTTAAGATGTGATACTATATTGCAAACAGCATCAATTTGAAAACACATCAACTTAATTGAGTTGGAATATGCTGGATAATGTTTAGCACCATAAGTACCTAATTTCACAATATATTCCTTCCATTCATTTAGATAATTGAGTGTGTTAATATCTGAAGCCTTAACCAATGAAGTACACGTATGCGCTCTGTTTGAAAGCTTAAGCAACAATACTTCTGGATATTCCTGCATGGCAGAATAATAAATATCAAGCGGATATTGTTCACTGTTGGCAAGTAGCCTAACATAATCTAAAACCTTTGGACTTAAACGATATTGTGTTAAAATTTCAATACCATTATATGCCAAGTGGCATTTTTTGATTATTTCATGTAGAAGTGCAGCTGCAATGATTTCATCATCATCAATTTTGAGAGCTATCAAATAAGATGCAACTCTTAAAGGGTGAATAATAAATGGATCACCGCTTTTACGTGTATATCCTTCATAATACATACGCGCAAGCGACAACGCCTTCAATGTGTTTTGCTTATCTTTTGCAACTGCAAAGCCTTTTATAAAATAATAGGTCTTTTCGTATAAATCTGGTGTTAAGACATCATCCAAATTTAATACAGCAGCAACAGTTTCAGTGATTGATACTATAAGATATTTCATTATAGTAAGAACTCGTGAAAAGCTTGGAAAATTATCTTTTGTACGGGAAATCATAGGATAAAAATACCTAACAATTTCTCTAACATATTTTTCCATTCGCTTTGTATTGAACGAGTCAATTGTTGAACAATTGCTGAGTCTATCAGCAATTTTCATGATGCTTGTTTGCCATCTTGTGCCGATATACTCATAATAACCGGAATTTGAAAAATTAGGATTATCCTTGTTCTTGGTTAAAGCCTGAACAAAAAGCAAAACATCTGGATGTAAACCAAAGCAATCAACAAATTCATTTCCTCCACTTGACAGCTTATCTTTGCAGTCTTCTAATGTATCATGTAATAACATTGCTGCTAAAAGAATATCCAAATCTTGATGTGCAAGCTCTTCTGCAAGTGACTCATCATGAGAAGAATCCAATTCCATTTTGAAAATAGGACTCCATATACCTAATAAAATTAGGTAATTTGTTGCTTCTAATGGGTGGATAATGTATGGAGCACCACCATCTCTAAATTGATCCTGATGTAACATAATTGCCAAATCGAGTGCAATCTTTGTGTTTTTTAATTTGTACCGTTTAGCATATTTTTTTATGCTATTATAGTATTTTTCTGTTTTGGAACAAATTGTTCCATTTTCATTTTTAAACTCGACCATAAAAGCCTCCTTTTGTGCTTAACATTTTTGTTATGCCAACATTATATAATAAAAAAGGACTTATGTCAACAAAGGAAGTCTCGTTTTCCCGAATTTAAAGCCTATTTTATTTAAAGATCTCTTAACAGGAATAGGATTAACTTCTATAAATAAATCTTGTATCAATGGAATAGCATCTAATTGCATAGTTTTTGCCTTTTGAACATTTCCATTCAAAAAGTTCCAAATCATATCATGCGTAAATTTTGGTTTTATATTTGATAAAACAGAAATAACACCCAATCCACCTAAAGAGCAAATAGGAATTGCTTGATCATCATTACCAGAGTAAATATGCAGATTATCACCACACAAAAAAGCAATTTCTGCAACTTGAGAGATATTACCGGCTGGCCTCTTTTATAGCAACAATATTATCAATTTTTGATAATTCTAAACATGTTTCTGGCTCAATATTCAATCCTGTTCTGCTAGGTACATTATATAAAATAATTGGAATATTAATATTTTCTGCAATTGCCTTATAATGTGCAATTAAACCTTTTTGGGTTGTTTTGTTATAATATGGTGTAACAACTAAAAGTCCATCAACACCTAATGACTCAGCAATTTTAGACATTTCAATTGCTTCTTTGGTATTATTTGAGCCAGTTCCTGCAATAACAGGAATTTTTCGTGTTGAAGTTTTATTTTTATTTGCAATTTGGACAGCACATTTAATAACAGCAATTTTTTCATCTTTAGTCATTGTTGAACTTTCTCCAGTTGTACCACAAACAATTAAAGCATCAATATCATTATCAATTTGAAATTGTAAAAATCGTTTAAACTCTTCCAAATTTACGCCATTTTCGTTAAATGGAGTTGGAACAGCAGAACCAGCACCTTTAAATAATATTTTTTTCATAAAATTAGTTTCCTTTCCATTTTTATATGATATAATATCAAATATATTTGGAAAAAATAAAAAAATACATAAAAATTTACAGAAACACCGTATTTTATTTGAAATTTTAACTAAAATATGGTATACTTTTAACATCAATGTCCAATAATGGGCGAACTAACGGAGGAAATATAAAAATGAATAAAAAGAGAGTATTAACAGGAGATAGACCAACAGGAAAATTACACATAGGGCACTATTTTGGATCACTAAAAACAAGAGTAGAAATGCAAGACAATCCAGAATATGATCCATATATATTAATAGCAGATGTACAAGCACTAACAGACAACTTTAACAACCCAGAAAAAGTAAGAAAAAATGTAAGAGAAGTTGCAATGGATTACTTATCAGTGGGAATAGACCCTAAAAAAACAACAATATATATACAATCAATGATACCAGAGACAGCGGAACTAACTGTATTCTATTCAAATTTGGTAACAATAGCTAGACTAGAAAGAAATCCAACAGTAAAAACAGAAATTGCACAAAAAAGAGACATCTTTGGAGAAAGTGTAACATATGGATTTTTAGGTTATCCAGTAAGTCAGGCTGCAGATATAACAACATTTGAAGGTGAACTAGTACCGGTTGGAGAAGACCAATTACCACTAATAGAACAATGTAGAGAAATAGTCAGAAAATTCAACAGTATATATGGTGAAGGAGTGCTAAAAGAACCAAAAGCAGTACTATCAAACTCAAAAAGAATAAAAGGACTAGACGGAAACGAAAAAATGGGTAAATCATTAGGAAACGCAATTTACTTATCAGATAGTGAAGAAGAAATAACAAAAAAAGTTATGAGTGC
>ENA-ORTQ01003804-ORTQ01003804.1-human-gut-metagenome-genome-assembly--contig:-NODE-3804-length-10835-cov-3.006215_pt1 | contig 10835 bp, 13 predicted proteins | sample MGYA00241912_ERZ509188 | MGnify/ENA primary metagenome ERZ509188 (study PRJEB26280, sample SAMEA2338849) | human gut metagenome | biome: human gut; feature: human-associated habitat; material: faeces...
TCATCTCTTTGAGCTAAACTGAGGGCTAACCGTTCATCGGCAGCACTCTTTCTATTTTCAATTATACTCTGTTTTTATGTTTTGTCAAGCATCTTTAGTCTTCCACGCTGCCGTTTTAAGAAAGTGGGCAAATTTGCCCACTTTTCACTTAGTCTATTTCAACGCTATGTCCGACAAAGGGAGCAGCACGTCCAACACCAACAAAATACCAACCGTACATTGGATCATCACCGTCCATTTCGATTCTGGTTTCTCTCCAGTCACCACTTTTAACTCTAAGTGTCAGGCAATCTCCGCAGTGAAGCTCTCTGCTATTATCAACGCTTTCAGAATTTACCACAACTGCAAATCTTTCATTCAAAGAATCATAACTCAAAAAGCCGTTCATCTTTTCCTCGCTTTTCTATAATATATTTAATCACCATAGAAAGTGGGCAACATTGCCCACTTTCCTTTTTTCACGTCTCACCAGCACTCGTTTTCTACTTTTACATTATACACCATATTTGGCGCAGTGGCAATATGTGAATTAGCTCTCTTAATACCCAAAGTTCAAGTGTGGACATCGAGTAACAAAAACTGATTTGTTCGCATATCAACACCATTTACCTGTGGACATTATGTAACGAAAAAATGCCAGAGCAACTAAAGAGCATTCTTCAAATGTGGACATTGTGTAACAAAATATTGCTTATTCTGCAAAATCGTGGATTTCAAATGTGGACACCATGTAACAAAAAAGTAGCTGATTTTCAGAACCTTAATTCAAATATAGGCACATTAACCTGTATTTATACATTTCAGGCCAAAAAAGGATTTTTTTCTTTATATGAACCTTCATATTTCAACGCTCGTTTTACATCATGTCCACATTTGTTTGCCTTAATGTCCACATTTGATTACACCATGTCCACAATAAATTACATCATGTCCACATTTGATTACACCATGTCCACACATGTAGCTGTTTAAGCCAGTAAATATGCGGCTTTTTAGAACTCTAACAAGTATTAACAAGATATAACAAGATATAACAAGCACCAACAAGCAAAATTTAATGAGAGGGTTGCTTTTTTTTCGTTCTGTGTTATTATAATACCAGACGTCCACAATTAAAGCATAAATAATCTTAAAAGTGGACTTTTGGTAACAAACAAGGAGTTAACATATGGCATCGTCAATGCAAAAGAAGAAATCAAGCAGATATAACAATCTATCTGCACTTGACTGGATTGAAAAAGACGGTAAACTCATGCAGCTAAAAACCACGCAATTCACCCTCACTGAGCACAGGTTTCTATCTGCATATTTATCTAAAGTAAATCCACGCGATCCCTCCACAGCCCGAGTAAAGTTTACGCTTAAGTCGTTCTGTGAAATTATGGGCACTAAAGTCAATGTTTCACGTTTGAAAGAAAGCAGTGAAGAGTATATTAAAGCACAAATAGTTGTGCCAGATGAATCTTCGTCTCAAGGATATAAACGATTTAACCTCTACGATAGTTTTCGCGTATACAAAAATGAACACGGAGTATGGATGGTTGAAATCACGTGCTCAAAATCTGCTGAGGAATACATTTTTAACCTTAACGGCTTGTATGCCAAATATCAATTAGGTGCAATATCGAAAATAGATTCGATTTATGCGACACGGTTAGCTGAGATGTTATACTCTTTTACATATAGGTATCGCAGCAGCAATGATGAATGGCCAAGTTTTACTTTAACATTGGACGAGCTACGAGAATATCTTGGCGTTCCAACTAACGTTAGCACCGGAGAGCCAATGTTCGCTGAGTGGAGAGATTTTAAGAGGCGTGTGATTGATTCTTCTTGTGCAACATTAAAAGAGACTGGATTATATGATTTTGACTATACGCCTGTTCGTGGTGGTGCATCAGGTAAAAAAACAGTTGCCTTGTCTTTTGTTGTTCACCATCTGCCAAAGTTTGAAAAGTTGCCTGGTGAAGATACAGAAGCAGAAGTAAAAAGGATGACACCGGTCGCTCAGTCTTTTTATCAGGCATTCCTCAGTATGGACTTTCCGGCCAAATACATAGCCTTAATGGAAAGAATGTACTTATCTGCTGAATTAAAAAAGTCTAACCCAGATGAGTTTTTCAAAAATTTGCTTGAAATATATGATGCTTATGAGTGTACCCACGAGATCAAATCGCGCGAAGGATTGCTACGCAGTATGATGGCGAGCGAATTACGTAAGGAAGATGAGAAGCAAAAATTGGAAGAACAACTTGCTGCAAAGAGAAGTTTTGATTTAGAAGAATATGAAAAGTATGATATATTTGCACAGTATGATTTGAAAAACAAGGAAAAAGAGGTTTGAGCTAAAAAGTGGGCAAGTTTGCCCACTTTTTTTAAAATAGAAGAGCGCAGCATCAAGAATGCTACGCTCTGCGGACAATACAACAAACAACAACAGCTATATCCGCAAATATATCATACCACAGATGTTGAATTCTGACAAGCTTTTAAAAGTGGGCAAGTTTGCCCACTTTTATTTTTTCATTAACGAAAAAGTATTGACAATTTACCATGCGTGCGATACAATGGAGGCACAACAACAGCTCAATAAAATACAACAGGAGGGCATCATGAAAGGAATAGCTTTTTATAACATCAAAGGTGGCTGCGGAAAGACTACCAGTGCGATCAATGTATCGTACATCCTTGCAAAAAAAGGCAAAAGAGTGTTGCTGGTAGATTTGGATCCGCAGGCAAACTCAAGTGATTTTTATGAGTTAGATGACTGCGAGTATCCGTTGACAATCGCTGATGTATTGATTGGAGATTGCAAAGTAGATAAAGCCATCTATCACAGTAAGTATAATGGGCTTGATTTTATTCCATCCACAATTTTGCTCGGGCGTACAGAAAAGATGATGACCGCAAATACGACGGTCCCGCAGCAATTCAAACTGAAAAGCGCTCTCAAAGAGATTGAAACTCAGTATGATTACGTGATTTTTGACTGCTCTCCGGTCTCTGAGTCACTGATAAATATTAACGGTTTGGCCGCAAGTGACCAAGTTTTTATCCCGTTAAAGTCTGATAAATGGACGATTGACGGTCTTAACTATACTGTTGAGACGATTAAAACGGTAACAACCTTTAACTTCCAGCTCCATTTTGGCGGTGCCTTTTTCGTTCAGAATGAAAGAAGAGTCATCAATGCGCAAGCAACAGAAATTGTGCATGAAATGCTGGGAGATAAGTTGCTTGATATTTCAATCAGTAAAAATAAAAATGCGGAGGAGTGCTCCTACCTGCGTATTCCCATTGTCGAATATCAAAAAGGTGAATCAACGATTGCAAAAGACTATATTAAGTTGACTGAAAAAATCGTTGAAATTACAAATAGATAAGGAGATAAGATAAGATGGCAAATAAATTTGCTGGTGCATTTAGACGCACCGCTAACAATACTTCCTCTATCCCGCTTGGTGCGGGCAATTTTGCCCCCGTTTCGTTGGAGCTTATGGCAAACAGCTTGGATGTTCGCTATATTCCCTACGACATGCTGCGAGTAGATGTAGCCAATACATACTCCCGTAACCCGGAGTATATCCATGATCTCGCAGAGAGTATTGAGGATATTGGTTTACAACAGCCTTTGGTTGTTGTAAAAGCAAACGATGATATTTATGATATTCTTGCCGGTCAGTGTCGATATTTGGCCATTAAAGAGATGATCGATAACGGTAAGGACACATATATTAACGTTCCTTGTCACGAGGTTGATCTTGATAGAATCAAATTGGATATTTCCAATGATCTTAAAAGAGAATATATCATTGCATCAACTAATGCTGTCCGTGAAAAGACGGACAAAGACAAATTGCTTGATGTCGAAAAACTTGGAAAGGTGTATGCTGCACTCAAACGCGAAGAAAAAAAGGCAGTGGGTCGTCAACGCGATTTTATTGCGCAGGCAACTGGCATGGCACCGCGTACCGTGCAGAATCTGATGACAGTAAATAAGCTCCCTGAAGCATTAAAGGAAGCCGTTACCGAAAATCAGGTGCCGGTTAATGCTGCGGTTAAATTGGCCCAGTTGCCGGAAGAACAGCAAAAAGAAATTGAAGAAGTTATTACAACGCAGCAGCTCGATTTGACCGTTGAAAACATTGATGCATATAAGGAAACAGGCGATATTTCAGAGCTTAAAAGGACCGAAAAGCAAGTGCAAGATGATAGTCAACCTGCACCCGAAAACTCTGAAAATAAGGAAGATAAATTGGTAATCCTTAAATTAGAGGAAGTTGATGATCTCGAAGCTGTTAATGACAATGTCGAGGAACTGGTTGAAAGCCTTAAGTATGGCGTCGAAGTTAGCATTGACGTAAAGGACAAGCTGGATGCAATAATTGCTAAGCTTTTGAAGTTATCTGATAAGGCAAATCGAATAGTAGATAATGCCTTGATGAAAAGAAAAAGATAATTTAAGGAGGTTCAAATGAGTAACCGATTGGAGAACGCAAGTTACCGATCGGGAGTGATCGTCGCAATGATGCAAACACTCATGGACGACGTAGATACCTCACCAACAATAACAAATAAACAAGCCGTTATGGAGCTTTACAACAGATGTGTTGTAAAGCTCGGCTGCGTTTATTTGCTAAATGGTTGGGAGGCGGAAATATGGGACGAGGTTAATGTCCTGATGAGTTATACGAATGCGAAATTAGATGATATATGTGAATGCCAGTTTGATGAAACGACGTTTACTGCCGGATATAGTAAAGGCATTATATTTACAAAAAAAATTGCTGAGGCTAAGAACTTTGGAGAGGGTCTGTATTACGTTCGATGGCTCGCAGGAGTTGCACTTAAGGATGTGTCTAAAGATGTAAGGATACCCCTTCCGGCACTCTACCAATACGAGGGTGGCGGGCGTATGCCAAACTTAGAACGTTTTATAATATTGCTGCGCTATTATATGTGCAGCGAAAAATTGCTTGTGAGGTTAATCCATAATGGCGCTTGCAAATAATGGCCGTAAACTTAAATCAAAACTTCTTACCCTTACATCGACCAGCAAAAATAGGCTCTATTTACTTGCAGTTGCACACAGATGTGCAGCTGCTATTATGCTACGTACCTTAATAGATCAGTATTTGGATTCGATTACGAATGCTGATCTCATTGCTATGGGGAAATACAATAGACAACGTAGGCTGCCTGTAAATCGTTTCCGGGCGCGAGTATATGAGGATCAGATAGAGAAAATCACAAAGAGGTTTGAGCAGCCGAGTGTTAGCTTGATTGCCATGGTCTGTATAGATCGTGCCTTTCAAGCTGAACATGATAAAATCAAAGATCTGTACTCACAGGATTACTGAATAATAAAAGTGGGCAAGTTTGCCCACTTTTTTAAATCATGAGTAAATAGCAAAGAAAAATTCATCGGATGTGCAGGCTATTCCTAATTGAAAAGCAACGAGTACTTGACATCGCACATGATATGTACTACAATAGTTGTGCAAGGAGGTGGGTGCTATGGATACAAATATGACTTTTAGAATAGATTCCGAAGTTAAAGCGCAAATGAACGCAATTTGTAGCCAATTAGGAATGACGGCTTCAACGGCTTTTAATATATTTGCAAATGCATTTGTACGAGCAAAAGGAATGCCCTTTGCTGTCACCATTGTGGAAGAACCCGCAGTAATCTCCCGTGAAAAAATGTTGGCGGATGCCGATCAACTGTTGACAGAGTTTGCTTCTGACTATGAGAGGATGGCCAAATGATTTGGATAACTGCCGAGGACGTCATTGCGCTTCATGGCCGGGTCATTCAAATCAGCGGCGGTATGGACGGACTTAGAGATCGAGATGGATTAGAAGCCGCTATTTTTGCACCGATGCAAACCTTTAACGGTCAAGAACTCTATCCTTCAGATATTGAGAAAATTGCTCGGCTTGGTTTTGGGCTTGCATCCAACCATGCCTTCATCGACGGAAATAAACGCATCGGTGCTCTAACGATGCAGCTTCTACTTAAATGGAATGGATACAACCTGACTATCTGTCAAGGCGAACTGGCTGATATGTTTATTTCAATCGCCAACGGCACAGCTAAAGAAAAGGATCTTCTAAAGTGGATTCTCAAACACATATGTTGATACTATGTGGTATCACCTGACATAGGAAAAAGTGGGCAATTTTGCCCACTTTTTTAGATTCAAAACAAATAGCAAAAAGGGAAGCATTTCTGCTTCCCTTTTTGCTTCTTCCAAAATGTTCTTGACAGATTTACCAATTAAGGGTAAACTAAACACCAAGGAAGTTAAATTCCGATGTAATACAACAAGTTCTGCAAAACTTGCTGTATTCGGTGGACACCTACGACACCAGGTTCACACCTCAAGAGAAGAAACTTCAACTTTTCAGTTGACCTCAAAACCTTCTCTATTTCGCTTCTTATTATACCTAAAAAGGGTTTATTTGTCAACGCTAAAACGCGTATTTTTGCGTTCTTTTATCGCTTGTTTTGCGGCAAAAAATCGTCTATTCATAGGTATAGTGTGAAATGAGATAGTTTCTCTTGAGATGTGACCTTGTCGTAGGTGTTCACCGGAACACTTACGATTTTTTATTTTTAGAAAGGGTCATGACCATGAAAACACAACGCTTCACCGTTACAGCCGAAACAAACGCAACGTACTACCAGATGCCGAGATGGTTAATGCAATATGCTGCGGATAAATACCTTTGCTGCGAATCTGTCGTCCTTTACACAATTATGCTGGATCGTGTAAGGATGTCCCGCGCTAATGGATGGCAGAATGAAAACGGGGAGGTGTATATCTACTTCAAGCGCGAACAGATGATGCAGCAGCTCAACTGCAAAAAGGACAAGCTAAGTAGAGTTTTGCGTGAGCTGGCAAATAACAACTTGCTTGATTTGGAAAAAGGCGGAATGTATCACGCAAACCGTCTTTATCTTCGATACCCGGATGCGCAGGAATATAAGCCTGTCGTAAAACACAGCGAAAATAGCGTAATCTCGCAGACCGAGTACCCCGTAAATAACGCATCTAAAATGGATGTTGTTACTATAGGCGAATTTGACGAAGGTGCGGATTTCCCGTCAAGTGATGTCGGTTTTTCCGCATACATGATGTCGGAAAAACCGACTACATATAATAATAACAATACTGAGAAAGAACAAATCAATAATCATCAAGAATCATTTGATATGGACGAAGCGATTTTACTTAAAAAGTTTGTATCAGATAGCGTTCCTGATGAGTTTAGTAAAGCTTGCGCGGCCCTGGTCGGCAATATTGGCAAAGGTAAAGGAAAAATTCGCATTAACCGAGAGGATTATGGTCGCGAAGATGTCTTGAAGTCTTTTTCTCAGCTGACTGCTGAACATATCGAAATGGCGTACAAGCAAATACAAAAAGTTGGAGTGCGCGTCCTTAATCCGAAAGCATATATGCAGACGGTATTGTACAATGTGGCTCAAATGCAGCCAGATAGTCAAAAGGAGGACTTATATGCGCAGTTCTTCGGCGGCTCAGATCATAGATCGTCACCTTCGTATGATTTGGAAGAATACGAGAAGTATGATCTGTTTGCACATAAGCCGTCTTATGATTTACAAGACATAGAGCAATTTAATATTTATAATGCGCGGGGCTGCGCAAATTCGATGTAATATTCTCTAAAAGAAATTCAAAAAGGTCCCTATTATTCAAAAAGATCAATTTGGTGATTGTTATATAAAAAAAGTGAAATTTTGGAAGAAAAAGCCCTTGACCTAAAACAAATTAAGGTCTATAATTTGACCATAAAGGTATGCCTTATTAAAGAGAATTTGGCGTGCCCTTTTTTTATGTACCTTTTTGAATGAAAGTGATGAGCAAAATAGAAGTGGGCAAAATTGCCCACTTTTATTTTTTCATTAACAGAAAAATCTTGACAAAACAGCCCAAAAGGGTTATTATGTAGGCAAGAAAGAACCTTAAATCACGGGAAAACATCAATAGGAGGATAGTATTATGGTTAAAATTCCGGAAAGCGAACGCACGCTTACAGCAGAATTTTGGGACAAAGTTCGTACTTACGGCGACTTGGAAATGACCGGAAACGGGTTGGAAATCTATCATTACAAGAATGATTCCATTATGCTTAGAGTTGACCGTTTGGCACCGGGCGAGGCAGAAAAGCTTGAAAAAGAATATGGCATTAAGCTTCCGGAGACATGGGAAACCGATAAGTATGGAAACAGAATTGAAAAAGTTGAAGACATATATCATATCTATGATGATGGCACTCAAGAGACATAATTTCTGCGCTCGATTTGTGCTGTAACCTGTATGGGTATAAGCGCAAAACTTGAACGGTATGCTTCAAAAACACGACCTCTCAATATATGAAAGAAATGTCGGGAGCAATCTGGACAATCTGAGCATACGGTCATTTGACTCACTACATATATTATAGTACAGAAAAGGAAGCGTTATTCAAAATGGAAAAAAGAATCACAACGATTATTCTTTGCGCATTATTGGCTGTCAGCGTAACAGCTTGCGCAAATGGAAACGGTTCAGAAAACAGCGCAACAGAGACATCCAGTGCAGTAAGCAGTTCTGTGTCCGAAAAAGAGCAGGGAAGCAGTGCATCGACGACGAGCAGCAAACCGACTGCAAGTTCAAGCACTGCAAGTGCAAAGCCTACGGCGACGCCGGGCACAAAAACGGAAAGCAGTAGTAAGACCGAAAGCTCGAGAGAAAGCAATTCGTCTGCCTCATCTAAAACGGAGAGCAGCACGACGAGCAGACCTTCGTCCTCGAGCTCTTCCAGCAGCACTGCATCGAAGCCGAGTGCAACAGCAAAGCCTTCCGCCACGACGAAGCCTTCCGCCACGACGAAGCCCAGCGCTGGTAGCAACACCGCAAGCAAACCGTCTTCCGGAAGCAGTGCGACAGCAAAGCCTTCCGCCACGACGAAGCCCAGCGCTGGTAGCAACACCGCAAACAAACCGTCTTCCGGAAGCAGCGCGACAGCAAAGCCTTCCGCCACGGCAACGCCGAAACCGGCAGCAACAGCAAAACCGACAGCTGCACCCACCGCGAAGCCTACAACTGCTCCGACAGCCAAGCCTACGGCAGCTCCTACCGCAACAGCTGCACCGACAGCGACACCGAAACCCAAAGAAAAGGTTTGGGTGGTAGATGTTGAGGGTCATTGGGAAGAATACGGACATTATGAAAGTGATTGGATGTATCAGTGTAATTACTGTGGTGCAACGTTCAATAGTGTTGATGCTTTCTACGAACATTCAGATTTGTATTGGGACGATGACGGCAAAAATTATCACTCTAATTATACCCAAATTCCAAGTGATCCGTATTGGGTAATTGATGGCAAAGAGTGGATTGATGAAGTTGGCCATTGGGAATATAGATAAAGAACAACGGAAGTCCGTGCTGCTCAAATGCAGCTCATACATTAAAGAATAAAGATGAAAGGAAACAAAATCATGAAGAAGATGAAAAAAACGTTTGCGTGTCTTCTGGCCGTTCTGTTGATCTGCGGTATTATGCCGACAGGTGTATTTGCGGATGAGACTTCTGACGGAGAAACCACAGACGAGCCGCATTACAAAGTCGCCGTTCAGCTAACTAAATCAGAAACGGATTTTACAAACGGTAATCCGTATTACAGCCTTGAGGACGCTGTGTACGCGATTTACAAGGATGTAGACGATCCGGACAATTATCCGTATTGGGAACACGAGCCGTGCGCAACAACGCAAGCTACAGATGAAAACGGTTACTGCGAGGTTCCGGGCGGATTGCCGAGCGGAAATTATGTTGCAATTATGCGCACAAGAGCAAAAGGATACCGTTACGATCAGAATCATTATGTTTTTGAAATCACGAATGATGATGTTCTCTTAACCTCTACAGTAAAGCCCAGTTCGATTACCATGAAAATCTACAAAAACGACAGAGATTACGGCTCAGCAGCCGGTGACGCAACGCTTGGCGGCGCAGTTTACCGTGTATACTATCCGCAGGGCACCGGTGAAACCTATAGCGACATTACGACCGACGAAACCGGTTTTGCTATGGTGGAAAATATGCCTTTTGGACAAATCCGTGCGCAGGAAATCACAGCGCCGACCGGCTACAAGCTGGACCCGATTGTACACACGTATAATATCACATCCGGCGGCGATGAAGCACCTTTTGTTTTTGACAATTTCAGCCTCAGGGATGAAGTTATCAAAGGTAAGATTGCTATAAAAACGCAGTCTGACATTGCGGTGCTGTCGCTCGATACGCTTGAAGCACAGGATCGCAAATTCGAGGTTTACCTTGCATCCGCCGGAAGCTACAACGATGCAAAAGAAACCGAGCGTGACATCGTAACCGTCGATGAGAATGGCACGGCACTTACGAAGCTTCTCCCTTACGGCACATATACCGTGCGTGAGATCGGCGAAGACGGCGAAGTGCTGTCCGATAGCTTCAATGCTTCCATCATCGAAGATAAAACCTATGTATACACGTCCGACGGAGAGCTGGAAGAAAAGCCCGAGAGCACAGCAACACCGGCACCGACAGAAGAGCCGACTGCGCCGCCGGAGCCTTCTGATACTCCCGCACCTACGGCAGCACCTACGGCAACACCTACGGCAGCACCCACAGCGGTTCCTACAGCAACGCCTACGGCAGCACCCACTGCAACACCTACGGCAGCACCCACAGCGGTTCCTACAGCAACGCCTACGGCAGCACCCACTGCAACACCTACGGCAGCACCCACAGCGGTTCCTACAGCAACGCCTACGGCAGCAC
>ENA-ORTQ01003805-ORTQ01003805.1-human-gut-metagenome-genome-assembly--contig:-NODE-3805-length-10834-cov-9.138046_pt1 | contig 10834 bp, 15 predicted proteins | sample MGYA00241912_ERZ509188 | MGnify/ENA primary metagenome ERZ509188 (study PRJEB26280, sample SAMEA2338849) | human gut metagenome | biome: human gut; feature: human-associated habitat; material: faeces...
AAGCCGTCGTGCAGCAGCCCTTTTCCCATGCCTGATTACATTACGGCGGCTTTGAGTAATCAAGGCCGCCGCTTTCCTTTTGTCCGGCGCAGGATTGGCGGCCCACGGAGGGAGCTGCCATGCTGATACCACCTGCTTTTCAACGGAATAACTTCTTAAAAAAGCCTGTACCCAATGGCGATGACTTTTTATGAGGTGCCCTACGCAGAAAATGTAGTTTGCACTGGACGCAGCGCCCAAGTGTTCCCCAATACTTCCACAGGTTCTCTTTCCGGCACGGCATCCTATCAATTCCAGAACACTTCGGGTCAGGAGCAAAATGTGGCCTTTGGCATCAATCCCGGATATACCATTTCCAATGTGCAGGTGAACGGTGCAGATATCCCCTTCTCGGTAAGCGAGTACCAGGAGTACAATGAGGCCATGTTGGAAGTGACCCTTCCCGCCGATGAACAAGCGGAGCTGGTCATGGAATACAGTGGTTTTCCGCAGGAGAGCCGCAATATGTCCACGATGCAGGGCAGCAAAGAGATCAGCACAGAATACCTGTGTCTGGAGAACTCGGCTCTTTCCCCGCGCCTGATGAATGTTATGCCGGGCGAAAATGGATACCCTGCCACCATTGAAATTACACTGCCTGCGTCCATGACTGCGATTCCATTTGGCTCCAGCGAAGCAGAGGTGATTGCAGAACACGACAACGGCACCAAAACCTGGCGTTATGAGGCCAATGGCACGGGAGGCATCCTTTATGCCGGTGATTATATTTGTGAGAATATCGAGGCTGGCGGCATGACCATTGAGTTCTACTACGGCCGCAAACATCAATCTGTTATGGAAGCCGCGGGTGCAGTAGATGCAGTCAAATCTGTGGTGGACTACTGTACTGAGCACTATGGCTCTTTGTCCTTTGGGACAGGTGAAACGCTCAAGCTCATCCAAAGCCGGGTCACTGGCGGCGGCTATGCCACGAATGGCGCCAGCTTGCTTGACGAGGCAGACTTCACCGCTGATAACCTTGGAAATGCTGATAAGGGCGGCGGCGCAGGCGAAGTGATGATCCATGAGCTTGTTCACCAATGGTGGGGCCTGGGCAACATGTTTGATACCTCCGATCCCACCAGCCCCTGGTCTGCCGAGGGACTGACCGTCTACACCACCTACCGTATCGTCAAAGAACTATATGGGGACGCCTACGCCCAGGAACATTACATCGACCAATGGCAGCAGGCTGTGGACGACTACTATTTGGATTTCTATGTGCGCAATCCCGATTACCTGGCGAATCTGCCGGAGGACAAGCAGCTGGAGATTACAGGGAACCTGACCTATGTGCGGCAATACTGCGAGATGCCGCTCAAAATTTTGAAAGCAGAGCAGCTGGTGGGCGGCGAAGATGCTTTTGATCAAATCCTGAATCGTCTGTTCAACCGGGAACTGGACCCCATGTATCCCTATCTGACCTATCAGGATTTCTTAAACGCCTGCGGGCTGGCAGAGGAGGATCTGAACCTTGATTAAGATATTTCAATATGAGTGCAAACGCCTGTTGTGGAACAAATTCTTTTTTGGCCTTTTGCTGATCCTGCTGTTCTATGGGTGGCAGGTGCTGAACAGCGTGACCATTTTAGGGGTGTCACACACCGCCCCGTTCTCTCCCTGGAGTTTCGGGGATTACCTGAGCCGCATGATTCCACTGCTGTGGATTGGTGCCCTCTTCTTTTTGACATTCTTCACATCCGGTAAAGCGCAGCGAGTAAATATCCTTACGGATGCAACCCCGGTTTCTCCGAGACGATATGCCCTTACCCGATGCGCCGCAGCCTTGACCGGAACCGTATTACTGGCTTTGGTTTGTATCGCGGAGACCGCTTTCTTTTACGGACAGTATTTTAGCTGGTACAGTTGGGGGCAACTGATTTTCCCGGTTTTGATCACACTGGTTCCGGCGCTGATATTTGCGCTCGGGAGCGGCTGGCTGTTGGGTCAGATCCGGCCTTGGCTGGTCTATGTATGGATGTTAGTTCCCTTCGGGTGCATGGCCCTACCATTGCCTGACGCCTTGAAAATTTGGAATGGACAGTTCTTTAGTGATTATCCATTATCGCTTGGGACTTTAGATCCGGCTTTCTCTATACCGGCTGCAGTTCTTATCGTTCAGTGCGCATTGTTTGCTGTGGGTATCGTCCTGTTGATGATTCGTCCTGCACATTTCAAAAGATAATAAGCGAGTGAAGTTTGAATGATTGGGGGTGAGCTGCTTGGGAAACTTATAATTCTATCATTTAGGGACGATGAAGAAGCCCTTTTTAGCAAAGCAATATCGGCCCTTGCTTCTGTCGCAAACTTTTCCACGGTGGCCGCCACCGCAGACGCTCCGCTGCTCTTTGGCTCTCTGCAAATCGATCCGCAATGCAGGCTGGTGTGGCAGTCCGGCCAGGCGGTGGAGCTGACACCAATGGAGTTCGACATTCTGCTCCTGTTGGCCTGCCGGCCAGGGCAGGTGTTCTCCGCCCGCCAAATCTATGAGGCTGTCGCGGCGGACTCCTTTGACGCCAGTTGGACGGGGATCTCCAGCATGGTCTATAAGCTCCGGCGCAAACTGGGGGCCGGGATCATTGAGACGGTGCGGGGCCACGGCTACCGTTTCACAATCAAATAGCAAAGCAGCGCCGCCTGGATTTGACATGGGCGGTGCTGTTTTTCATCGTTTAACTAATTTAAGAAACTTTTGCACTTTCTCTACCTGCAATCCGGATTGAGAAACCCATCTTTATCAGGTATAATAAAAAATGTGGAGATAGATTTGTGAAACACAGTCATAGTCCAGTGATATTTATGAATCATTTCTGAACCTCAATATTATTTTAGATTTGGGGAGAGATAGCCTATGGTAAAAATCGCAATATGTGACGATGAAGAAAAAGCCGTCGCCCTGCACGAAAGGATCGTTAAAGCCTGTTTACAGTCGCAAGGTATCGGCTATGAAATAACAACCTATACCCAAAGTCGCAACCTGCTTTATGACATAACCGATGATGGATTTTTCTATGACTTGATTTTGCTGGATATTGAAATGCCGGGGATCAGCGGAATGGAAATCCCGCAGCAGCTTAAAGGCTTTCTTCCGAATGTCAGAATTATCTTTGTGACCTCGCACACAGAATATGCGATTGATGCCTTTGAGCTGTCCATCTTCCGTTATGTACCGAAAAATAATCTGGAAGTGAAGCTGGCTACCGCCGTGACCGATGCCGCCAAGCTGATTGAATTGGAGGCCGGTCAGGAGTACACAATCCAAACGGCAAACCGCATGGAAAAGATACCATATAAAGATATTTTCTATATTCAGCGGGACGGAAAAAACGCCAGTATTACGTCCAGCGTCGGGATTGCAAAGGTACGAAAGAGCTTGCAGCAGGTTTTTGACGAGTTGAATACACCGGAGTTTATCTTTATTGACCGAGGCTGTATTGTCAACATCATTCAGATTATGAAAATCAGCGACGGGATGGTTGTACTAAAGAATGGCGAGCAGTTACCCATCAGTCGTTCCCACTTGCAGGAGGTAAAGCAGAAAATCAATCAGTTCTGGGGGGCGCATATATGATGGAGTATATTTCAGCGATTTCCTACTTTCTTACCAATGAAGTGCGCCTGTTTTTGGGGCTTTTCCTTGTCGCAAAGGTGATGAACTTCCTGCCAAAAAGAATATTACTGCTTTTATCTGCGGCTGGCGGTGTTCTGGTAACAGCTCTGCAAATGGCAGGATTGCCGACGATAGGTGTTTTGACTGTCGAATTGCTAGTGATAACTGCGGTTACATGGTATTGCCTGCGGGACAAGTTGAACCTTTGTCTGTTCCTGATTTTCTTTTATGAAGTCGGTGTAGGACTATGGGATTTCCTGCTGCAAGCGGGATTAGGCATTATGTTCCGTTCGGAAAATTTTATCAATCCCAATGCTATGGAATACCTTGCCGGTATCTGGCTGGTACGCCTTTTAATGCTCATTGGGTCAATCACTCTGATAAAGCAAGAACATCCAAACGCAGGGACACTTCGGGCTTTGTCTGTTCTTGTCATTTTGGGAATGTTTGGTGCTGTAACCCTTTCAGAGCAAACCATCCTGCCACTGAACGAAGATCAGGTAGGCACATGGATTATTCTGTCTATCATATTGCTGTTTGCAATCCTGTTCTACCGTGTCAACCAGCAGCGTGAAATGGAGGCGGAAATTGCAAAACTAAAACAGGAGCAGGCGGAAATCGTAGAGCGGGATTATCAGGCGTTGCGCCGTACTTATGCGGACAATGCCAAACTGTATCACGATCTGCATAATCATATTGAGGCTATTTACCAGTGCCTTATACAAGGTGATACCAAGGAGGCAGTACGGTATTGCGAAGACTTGCGTACACCTGTCCGGCAAATTTCACAAACCGTTTGGACGGGTGACAAAGCCCTTGATTATCTCATCAGCAGTAAAATGGCGTTGGCCGGGCAAGAGCAGATCAAAACAAAGGTCAATATCGAATATCCCCATAATACCAATATCCGCAGCGTGGACTTGACAACTATTTTAGGGAATCTGCTGGACAACGCTTTGGAGGCGGCCAAAACAGCCCCGGAGGGCTTACGCTTTCTTAATCTGACGATCCGGCGGATTAACGCCATGCTCATTATCAAAGTAGAAAATGGATATGGCAGCACGCCCGTACAGGAAGACGGAAAGCTGCTGACTTCTAAAAAGGACAAAGCCTTTCATGGATGGGGACTGAAAAGTGTCCAGACAGCGGCGGATCGCTACGATGGAACCATTCGCACCGATTACAAAGATCATGTGTTCCAATCCGTTGTCACCCTGTCTTTCCAGCCGGTCAAAACATTATAACCCCTGCTTCGACGAATGGTAGGCGGCCAAAAGCTGCCTGCCATTTTTTCGCGGTCAAAAACCTACCATTCGTGGACATTCCCGCACACAGGGGGCTTTGGGTGTATGCTTGCATTGTAAACAAGAAACCCAATGACATACAGAAATATAGGAGGTTATTTGTATGCGTCACTTTTATTTTCGTTTGATCCTCGGCATCGTTTTTATCTGTTGTATGATTTACAGCTTTATCACCATGAATATCCCGTTTGCTTTGCTGTATATCTTCCTCGGCGGTGTGTTTCTGTATTCCGCCTATTCTATCTGGAAGAAAGAAAAAGATAATCGGAGGTAAGCAATATGAGCAGCACGACACTTCTTTCCCTGGGCAATTTAAGCGTCTGGTACACTGCTAATCATCCCGTACTTTCAGATTTTTCACTGGATTTGGGGACAAATGAAGTTGTCGGGCTGATCGGGTTGAACGGCGCTGGTAAGACAACATTTATTAAAACCGTTGCCGGTTTACTGCCGGGCTATCATCAGGACAGCGCAGTATGGGAGGGTCAGCCGTTCGCGTTCCGCGATAAGGCATTCAAGCGAAGCCGATACATTGTTTTTGCGGAAGATCGGTCTTTTCAGTATTTCACATTCCGGGAATATCTGGCGTATGTGGCTGCGTCTTATGGCGTACCGCTGCCGGATGTGAGCGGGCTGGCAAAAGGTTTCCACTTTGAGGATTATACCGATGTTCTCTTAAAGGAACTGTCCACCGGCAATCTGAAAAAAGCCTATCTGATCACAGCGTTTGCCCTGCGTCCCAAGCTATTGCTTTTGGACGAACCCGTGAACGGGCTGGACTTTCAAAGCACAGAGTTTTTATACCAGCTTATGGGCGGTTATAAGCAGTATGGGACGCTCCTGTTTTCGTCCCACATCTTAGAAAGCATTTGTCTGACCTGTGACCGCGTACTGGTTTTGGAGCATGGCAAGATCAGTCAGACATTCACTGGCGCGGAGATTGCTGCCGGAAACATCCGGGAGGTGCTGACCGATGAAGAACACCATTAAAGCACTTTCCAAACAGTTTTTTGGCGCAAAGTATGAGAGCGCCAGAAAAAGCCTGCTGGCCGCGGTTATCCTGTTTATCGCGGTTTATGCGGCTGAATTTCGAGTTGAAATTGCGCCGTTTATTCTCTACCTGACTTCAACCTTTTTTACCGCCGGTATCATGTGGCAGATGCTTACCGGGCGGCGGCACATGGAAATAATGCAGGGGATGTTTATGCTCCCCTTTGATAACCGCAGCTTTGTCTTTTCCTATGTACTGGTGCTGGGAGCGCACACTCTGATTACAAAAACATTGCTGATTTGGGCGCTGTTTTTTGTTGTCGCCTCATGGAGCGCAGGGGAAATCACGCTTGCGGTCTTATGCGGCTGTATGGCGTGCGCGGTGACGGCGGCGGGGTATCGGATGTGCCGGAAAGGTCTTGCTGTGCTGCCAATCCTTTGGGCCGCTGGCATTTTGGCCGTAATCGTGCTGGTACGCCAGTGGGCGGCGGTACTGGCCGTGTCAATGACAAGCCTTGCGGTTGCGGCGCTGTATCTGGCGTTTGCAGATGCCTATGACTTTTACAGTGCAGCCGTTGCAAAAAGAACTGTCCGGCATAAAGGCCGCGTCGGAAGTGTGTTCGTTTACCTGACACGCTATCTGATGGCAAACAAGAGTTATCTAATCAATACCGTGGGCTTGTGTGCGATTGCCTGCTTTCTGCCTCTGCTGTTCGGTGAATTTCAAGGACTGAATATGTTTCCGATCGGCCTTGCGATCCTTTGTTTGAACACCCCAATCTGTACGCTGCTATCCTGCGACCCGGATTTGGAACAGGCGATCCGTATGCTTCCCGGACAGGCGGGGCGATTTTGCCGGAAGTATTGTCTGTTTATCTTTGCAGTCAACAGCATTGTCGCCAGTATTTACCTTTGCAGTTGGCAGATCGTAAACGGCGATTTTAACTTTGTCCATGTGGGGACGCTTCTTATATTTGCCCTGCAAAGCGCCATTTTGTCGGTTATTCTGGAATGGAAGCATCCAATCCGTGATTGGAAAACAGAAAGCGATTTGTGGCACCATCCCCGCAAATATCTTGTTCCACTGATTATGCTGCTGGCTGCAGCATTTGTAGGCACATGGACATTGGCCCTTTGGATATGCGCTACTGTTTTGCTGATGGAATGCTGTGTTTTGCTTTTTGTTACAAGAAGAGGATAACAATGAAAAATACAAGTTGCTGCCCGAAGTGCCATTCGGAGAATATTGTGCGTGTACCGGATAATCCTGCTCGATACGCCAGCGGAAACAATATCTATACCACACACATGACCTTATTCGGGAAGGTTCCCGTGATCCGTTATGTTTGCTGTAATTGCGGCTATGTAGAAAATTGGGTGGAAAACCAACACGAATTGAACGAGATCAAAAAGGCATTCGGATAAGGAGGCGTTGCATGAGTTGGGACATTGAAGTACACGAAAAAGTATATCAGCGTCTTGCCAATGAGATATTCTTTCGTATTTTGCGCAGCGAGTATGCGTTGGGAGCCAAGCTGCCCTCTTACATAGACCTTGCAAAAGAGGCCGGAAGCAGCCCGGAAACTGTCAGAAAGGCAATCCGGGAACTACAACAGCGTGGGGTAGTTAAAAAGATGCGGCAAGGTAATTTTGTAACTTCGGATGAAGCTGCCGTAATTACATTCCGGAAGCAGTACCTTGCATTTGTTGAGAAAGAGTATCGCAACGCCAAAGAGAAAGTAGAAATCTAAAAACATAACATACAAGCCTGGCTGATGGAAAATAAAGCACACTGCGGGCAGGCAGTCGACCACATGTACCTATATTTGAAAACCTGTTTTGGCAGCATTAGCGAATAGAAATATTTATTGGGAGAAGGTGGTGATCCACATGGGAAGTTTATAATTCTATCCTTCAGCGATAGCGAGGACGCCATCTTTGCAAACACTGTGACGGCTCTTGCTTCTGTCGCAGACTTCTCCACGGTGACCGCCTCCGCAGACACACCACTGCTCTTTGGCTCTCTGCAAATCGATCCGCAACGCAGGCTGGTATGGCAGTCCGGCCAGACGGTGGAACTGACACCGATGGAATTTGATATTCTGCTCCTGTTGGCCCGCCGGCCGGGGCAGGTGTTCACCGCCCGCCAAATCTATGAGGCCGTCGCCGCAGACTCCTTTGGCGCCAGTTGGACGGGGATCTCCAGCATGGTCTATAAGCTCCGCCGCAAGCTGGGGGCCGGTATTATCGAAACAGTGCGGGGCCACGGCTACCGGATGCGAATAACAAAATAGAGGGATACGGCACTGGAGTTATGGCTTTGGTGCCGTATCCCTAAGACTTATATCAGTTGAGTGGAGGAGATCAACAAAGGAATGCCATTATCAAATTGATTTTACAAGGAAGCAAAATTATATTAGCTTTAATGGTGAAAGCCTTTGTTTTTCGGGCAGTTGCGTTATTGTTAATCTATGTTGCTTGCCGTATGCGAGCTAATGTGTTACTTTGGATTTACCAAAGCAAAGGAGTGTAACGCACAATGTTTGGAGAAAACTTAAAAACTCTCAGAAAGCAGAAAGGTTTTTCACAGGAAGAATTGGCAACAAGGCTCCATGTAGTCCGACAGACCATTTCTAAGTGGGAGAAAAATTTATCTGTTCCCGATGCTGATACTCTTATCCGGCTGGCTGAAGTATTGGAAGTGTCTGTCAGCGAATTGCTGGGGGCAAAAATTGAAAATGAAAATGCCGCCAGTGATGTCGCAGAGCAGTTGTCGAGGATAAATGAGCAGCTTGCAATCAAAAATCGCCGCTCCCGCCGTATCTGGAAAATCGTTGCCATTATATTGGCGGCTATAGTTTTAATAAATATTTTCATTGCCGTGTTTTTCAGCGTTCCTACCCTCAATGAAGGCATTCAGAGCAGTCAACCAGAGATAACCGACCAAGCACAAATCATAGAGGAATGATTAGTAAAACCGGCCGAACTATTCAACGATAAAATGAGCACTACCTGCAAAACAAGCTGATCTAGGCTATCCTAAAGGATAGAAGGCATTTTCACCCTGGCTACATCCTGCTACCACAGTAAAATTGAAATCTGAAAGCATAGATGGAGACGCCTTTTCTATATCTTCACGCTTTGTCACTCTTTTTCTGGCTTGATTTTGCGTACTTCCGCAACGGCCATGCGTACATTATACGGAATTGTTTTTCGGGTTAGTAAGATGCTCATTAACCAAACCGACGCAGATCGTTGACATATTTTATATATGGATGGACTTCGATATTCTGCTTCTGTTTGTCCGCCGGCCAAGGCAGGTGTTTTCAGCCCGCCAGATCTATGAGGCCGTTGCGGCGGACTCCTTTGACGCCAGCTGGACCGGGATCTCCAGCATGGTCTACAAGCTCCGCCGCAAGCTGGGGACTGGCATCATAGAAACAGTGCGGGGCCACGGCTACAAATTCGTCGCCCCAGGCACCTCACCAAAATAAGACAAGCGCACAACGGATCTTCTTCCGCTGTGCGCTTTTTTATTCCTCACGCCGGTAATGCGGCTCCGGCACATAAGGCTCCTTCTGGTATTTGCGATATTTTTCCGGTACTTCGGCAGGCTCCTCCAGGCTTTCCTCGCTGTAATCAATCGGTTCATCACAAACAGCGTCCAGCAAAATGCGCTCCAAATGCTCAAATTCTGAAAACTGATCCAGGGAGGCCATCACAAAAGAGTCGCGGACATAGCCGGCACTGGCAGCCATCAGCTCCTGATCCATAAAGTATCCATGATGCTCCACAAAAAAGGTCATCATCATTACAACCGTTCGGGTATTGCCCTCCCGGAAGGGATGCACCTGCCAGATCGGCGAGAAAAGGCTGGTAAGCTGGTGAACAAATTGCTCCCGGCTGATGCCGTTCCAGTGAGCATTTCTCAGCCGTCCAAACGCCTCGTCGAGATCTTCCTCGATCCTGTCTTCGTTGCTGTACCAAACGCTTCGGCCTGCCAGCAGCTTCTCCCGCTTCTCGATATTGATGATGCGGTACTGACCGGCCCATTCGTAAATGTCGTCAAACAGGGTCCGGTGGATCTCCCGCAGGCCATCCGGAGAAAAATCCTGAAAGCCCTGTTCGTATAACAGCATCATATTTGCTCTGGATTGCTCGGCTTCGATGCGATCCAGTGTTTGCTCATTTTTGATGCCCAGCTTGTTTTTCAAGACAGGCACATCTTCATACAGGTACGGGTCAGACACGGCTCTGGCGCTCCTGTTCCGCGATCCGGCGATGATGTGCCAGTAATGCCTGCTTCATCTGTTCGCCCGTCAGCTCACCGCGGGCCCAGCTGGCAGACAGTGACCGTGCATAGCTGGAAATCGGCGCACCCTCAATGGCGTTGATCGCGTCGGCCGTCTTGACCGCTGCAATCCGTTTCTTTTCCAATGGACTCATCGCGCCTTCACCCCCTTCATTGATTTTAGTATAACACAGAACAGGCCTGTTTCCAATAGGTCAGGCCAATGCGAATCTTGCTGAATTAGCAACAGGTCTCAATGATTTCCTGCTCGGTGGTGCCGCCAATGGCCAGCTGGCATTCAGTTTTGATAATTTAGGGCTGGCCGGTCTGATAATAAATGCGTTTAGCAAATTAAAACTTCTTATTTCAAATCAAAAAGAACACTTTCATAGTCCTTTACGAAATATTTTATATTTGTGCGTCCTTTCTGAATAATTGTGTGACCTTCTGCTTCCAGCTTTTCCTTTTGTGCTTCTATACCGCCGGGATATTTTGCGTTCAATTCCCCATTTGCCTTTAAGGTTCGCCAATACGGGGTTTCATCCTCGGAACGCTGGTAACTCGCCCATGCTGCAATAGATACAAAAATCCCGGCTGTGA
>ENA-ORTQ01003807-ORTQ01003807.1-human-gut-metagenome-genome-assembly--contig:-NODE-3807-length-10831-cov-3.165089_pt1 | contig 10831 bp, 10 predicted proteins | sample MGYA00241912_ERZ509188 | MGnify/ENA primary metagenome ERZ509188 (study PRJEB26280, sample SAMEA2338849) | human gut metagenome | biome: human gut; feature: human-associated habitat; material: faeces...
CGTTTTCGCTCATCGTCATCCAAATTTTTTTCAAAATTTTGTCTGCCAAATCTTGGGCGTTTTCGCTCATCGTCATCCAAATTTTTTTCAAAATTTTGTCTGCCAAATCTTGGGCGTTTTCGCTCATCGTCATCCAAATTTTTTTCAAAATTTTGTCTGCCAAATCTTGTGTCTTTTATTAATTTTGAATTTTGATTTGTTCTTCTTTTATTAATTGATATCTTATAAGTTCTTTACTATCTAGATTTTCCTTATGCATATCAACTGATGTAATTTGATGGTTATCATATGTTGTGTAATAATAAATTCCTTTACTTGCATTACAACAAGATGTATAAATTGTTATCTCATACTTTCCGTCATCTAACTCACAACATCCCCTTTGTTGATCTACTGAATTAAGAATATGGAAGAATTGGCTAACACTTTCATTTTCTGTATCTTTTGAAACTGAGTTCATTTTTACAAAACTTGCTCTTATGAACCTAGATTGTGAAGATAAATCACCAGGAAGTCCTATTGCTCCCATTCCTCTGCTGTATCTATCTAAATTTATATTTTTTGCAAATTTATTCTCAGGAGATTTAGGTGATAAGTTCATATAGTTATTTAATGCAAACATTTGCTTATCAAATGGCGGGTTATTAGTTAAAATTCCTACAGAGTTTTCATATATTTTTATTCCATCTTTCATTGCTTCAACTGTTATGGCTTCTTCTTTGTCTGCTATAATCCAATGTAATTGTGCTAGCGGTAATTGTTCATTAAATGGTTCATTTAAAAAATTCATTTTTTCTATTAGTTGTCGTGCTTCTTTTACGGTTGTGCATTGACTTAAAATCCATGGTATAAATTCGTATTGTGTTATATTATCTTTTTCTTCTTCTTTTGGGCTGTAGTGCGTGTTTCCTACAAAGTTCAGTCCTGCTATTCCTAATCCTTTTTCGTTTATTGCGTCATAGTATAGTGGGTAGTTTTCTGCTACATATGCCATTCCTATTATTGCATAGTGATTTTTTATTTGTTCTGTTTCTTTGAATTTGAATTCGTAATTTCTTGGTGTTATTGTTATTTCATCTCCATATGAGAATTCATAGTCTAGTGTCCTCCCAAAATAGAAGTCTTTTGTTTTATATGTTGCTGCTGTACACATAATTTTTCTCCTCCTTATTTTTTCATTGTCTTTTAAACTTTTCTGTTATTTTTCCACTATTATATCACAATATGTGGATTGTTGTGTGATTTTTAAATTTAATTTTGGATTTTTATTTGAAAATAAGTTTAAAATTTGATTATTCTGCTAATTTTTTAAAATTTAAATTTTAATGATATAAAATACTGGGGCAGAATGTTTTTTAGTGTTCTACCCCATAAAAAATTCTTGAATTTTAACTATTATTAATATTTTAACACATTGATGCTTCTACTATTTTAAATGTTGCATTTTTCATTGAGTTTAATTTATCACTCTCTACATATTCGAACAATTTGAACTCTTGGCTTTGTCCAGCATTTAAATTATTTGCATAAATATAATCATTTGCTATTCTACTTCCATTTGCATCAACAGCTTCAACTTGAATACTGAATGAAGAATTAATTGTTATTACAATAGTAAGAATGCAAAGTATTATTCCTGCAATGGCTTGTCCTTTGCTAGATTTTTTTATTAGTGCTACTATACCAAATATTGTTCCCACTTTTATTTTATTATGTTGAAATTATATCATTTTGTTTTTTATTTTTATGTCGAAATTTGTCGGAATTATAAAATTTGTTTGTTTTTTTATATTTTTTACATTTTTTGTGGTTCTGGATATTCTATTCCAAATGTCTCTACTGTTACTTTTTTCATAACAGGTGGTTCTACTGGTCTATCTTTTCCACCGCCAAATGGACTTCTGGTAATTACTCTTGATTTTACAATTTTATCTACTACATCCATCCCTTCAATAACACTTCCAAATGCAGCATATTTTCCATCTAAAAATTCTGAGTCCTCTGTTACTATAAAGAATTGAGAACCTGCACTATTAGGCATCATGCTTCTTGCCATTGATACAATTCCTCTTACATGTGATATGTTGTTTTCTACTCCATTTTCTTTGAATTCTCCTTTTATTCCGTATCCTGGGCCTCCCATTCCTGTTCCTTCTGGGTCTCCTCCTTGTGCCATGAATCCTGGAATTGTTCTGTGGAATATTAGTCCATCATAAAATCCTTTTTGTATCAAATTTACAAAGTTGTTTACTGTTTCTGGTGCTTTGCTTGGATATAGTTCTAGTTTTATTATTCCCCCATCTTCCATTTCTATTGTTACTATTGGTTTCTTTAAATTTTCACTCATAATTTATCTCCCTATCTTTTATTTCAAAATTTTTTCTACAAAATCATTATCATTAAATAATATAATTGATTTTGGTAAAACATCAATTACAAATTTATTTCCTGTTAATTTTTCTCCATCAACATTAAAAGTAATTTTTTCATCAAGTTCCAATTCCACGTGATTCGTTCTAAATTTATGAATTCTTCTTTTTCCTTCATGTTTTCCTTTTTTCAGCCTTAAAATTAATGGAATCATTTTTATTTTTGACATTTTTTCTGCATAATAGACATCTAAAAGTCCATCTGTTAATGTTGATTTTGGTGCAATATTAAAGCCACCGCCATAATATGCTCCATTACAAATGCTTAAAATTGTATATTTGGTTTCAATGTTTTTTACACTGGTTTTCAACTTCATTTTTTTATGTTTAAATTTTATAAAAGTATATACAATACTTGCATTGTATAGTTGACTTGTTGGTATTATTGTGTTCCTTAATTTGTCAATATTGTTTGCTACTTCAGCATCAATTCCTGTACATGCTACATTTATGAAGTATTTGTCATTAATTTTTCCTATATCTATCAGTGTTTCTTTATTAGGTAGATTTTTTATTGTTCTATATGTATCATTTCCTGAGCCTGATGGAATAACACCAAGTTTATTTTTTGTGCCAACTAATGCAGGTAGCACAAGTGTTAAAGTTCCATCTCCGCCTACAACATATATCACGTATTCCTTATCTTTGTATTCAAACGCAATGTCATATCCACTTTTTTCTTTTGTTATATATCTAATTTCAAATTCAATGTTTTGATTTTTACATTCTTTTTCAATATTGGGTATGATTTTTTTGCTTTTTCCTCTTCCAGCACTTTCGTTTACTATAAAAATCATTTTCATGTTTAATTTCATTCCTTCCTCAAGGTAGAAATCCAGTTGAAAAAAATTAATTTTTCCAACCTTTTCTACTTCCTAAGTATGTTTAATACTTCATTCTTAATATAATTATTTGCTTCTTCTACTTCCATTTTACTGATATTTACTGGTTTTCCAAATTCGATTGATAAACCTTTTCTGAATGGTTTATAGTTGCCTTTTATTGCAAATGGAATTATTAGTGTATTTGTTTTTTTGGCAATTTTGACTGCTCCATATCTGAATTTTAAAAGTTCTTGGTTTGTCCTGTTTCTTGTTCCCTCTGGAAAAATTCCAACTGCTCCACCTTGTTTAAGTACTCTTTCTGCTTTTAATATGGCTACAGGATTACTTTTGTTTCTGTGTACTTTTATAGTTCCAATGCTTTCAAAAATTTTTCCATGTATTCCTTTGAATAGGCTTTCTTTTGCCATGTAGTGTACTATTCTGTTTGTGTTTGACATTACCATTATTGGGTCAAATGCGTGCTTGTGGTTTCCTACAAAGATAATTGCTCCTTTTTCTGGTATGTTTTTTGCTCCTTTTACTGTTGGTCTATATATTATTTTTAGCAATTTGCTGTATATTGCTTTTGCTATTTTGTATAGTGTTTTGTTTTCTTTCATTTTTTGTTTCCTTGTTACTTTTTCTATATTGTTTCAATTTTATGGATAAATATTTAATTAATTTTTCAACCTTTTATATCCTTAAGTATTTCCTTAAATAATTCTCTAGTATTTTCATATGTAATTGTTTCAACTGCTTCATCGAAATCTAACCATTTTATTTCATTAACTTCACATTCCTGTGCTTTAATTTCTCCTCCTGTGCATTTTGCAACAAATAATACTACTTGTTTTAGCTTTCCTTTATCTGTTACATATTCCATTGTATATCTTTTATTAGCATCAATTTCTACATCTAAATTAGTTTCTTCCTTCACTTCTCTTGCTGCTGTTTCAAGTTCTGTTTCATTTTTTTCTACATGTCCTTTTGGAAATCCCCAATGTCCTTGTATTTGCTTGATTAGTAGTACTTTATTATCATTTATTATAATACATCCACAGCATTTTTCTTTTTCTGAATTGGCATTTTTGTTTAATATATTATCTACTTCTCCTAGTTCAATTTCATTTTTTAAATCATTGTTTATTTTATGTACTGGAATTTTGTTTTCTTTTAAGATTTCTTTTATTGTTCCTGGTAAGATTTTATATTCTTCTATTTTGCTTTTTTCTATCCATTCATAGCGTAAGTTTTCTTTGCCCTCTACATTTTTTAGTGTTTGTTCCATTTTTTTGTCTTCTTCGTTTATGAATTCTGCCTTGTGCACAAATAGTATTTCGTGATATTTTTGGCCTTTTTCTTCGAAGAAATTTTCTATTGTTGCTATATATCCTGTTGTTTTTATTTCTTTTCCAAGTTCTTCTTTAATTTCTCTTTTGATTGTTGTTTCTGAATCTTCTCCTATTTTTACTCTTCCTCCTATTAGTGCATAGTGGTCTTTGCTTATTTCTTTGTGTACTAATATTTTTCCGTTGTGTTCTATTATCCCTGCTGCTCTTATGTTTAGTTTGTAGTTTTCTACATTTATTGTTAAATCCATGGTTTTTCCTCCTTTTTTTGAAAATTATATCATAATTGTATGGTTTTTTATAGTCAAATTGAAAAAGTACTTATTTTTTTGCTATTATATTAAATATGTGCCAATGTTTCTCTTTTCCTAAAGCAGTAGTTCCATCTTTTTCAACTTCTTTAAAATCTATTATTTCATAATCTTTAAAAAGTTCCATTACTTGTTCTTTAGTTAAGAAAGTCATCCCCTCTTTTTTATTTTTCCATTCATCATTATCTCCAAAGAAATTGCCTGCAAAATACCCGTCTGTTAAGATGCTCTCATCAATTTTATCCCATAGTTCTTTGAAATTGTTTTTATTACAATATGGAAGGCTAAAATTGGCAACAACTAAATTATTTTTTTCTAATTTTATACTTTCAAATTTTTGATTTGAAAATTTAAATTTCTTTTGTTCTTCTTTTGATAATCTTGTGATAATTCTAGATTCTACATCTTCTTTATCTATCGCAAGCACATTCCATCCTTTTTTTATTAATCGTACTGTATCTCTTCCCACTCCACATCCTAGTTCAATTGCGTTTCCTGGCTCTATATTTAATTTTAGGAATTTTTTCACAGTATAAGTTGGTTCCATATTTTGGGTGTTGTCATAGAATTTTTCTGTATTAGCCTTTTTTGTTAAGATTTTATCTAATTCTATTTCTGCTTTTTTTACAAAATAGTTATCTGTATATATTGGTATTCCTATTTCGTTTACTTTTTGGATTAATTTTTCTGTGGTATCTAATTCATCTTTTTCTTCTATTTCTATTAAATTGTCGCCGTTTTCTATATCTTTAATTGCTAATTCAAATCCATTTTTTTCGTATACTATGTCATTTTCTTTTATATTCATAATTTCTTTATATCCTATTGATTTTAGTAATTCTTTTGCTTCGTCTATTTCTAGTATATTACAATTGGTTGATTCTTGGCTTAGTATATTACCGGATTTGTCATAGTTTTTGATTTTGAATGTTATTAGTTTTGTTCTTTTGTTTGATGTTTGGTCCTTGATGTCTCTTACTAGTACTGCTTTTGATAGGATTTTTCTTGCATTGTTCTTTTCTAATTTTGTTTCTTTGGGTATGAAATATGTGTCGTCCATTGTGAATTTTTTTGTTATTTTGTATCCTTTTTCTTCTAGTATTTTGTAGAGTTCGTTTGGTTTGCTTTTTATTTTTATTGTTATTTCATTGCTATTTTTTTGATTCATTTTTGTTTTTCCATTTCCTTTTTTTATAATTATATCATTTGTTGTCTATTTTTTAAATATGTTTTTGGTGATTTGGGTGGTGGTGGTTGGATGAGTAAGGACTTCGGGTTATGAGGGTTACATAACATATTTTATTAGATGTGTTGAATTGTATTGTATGCTAGTGATATTAGGCATTTGGTAGTTTTTTGTTTAGTGAACAATTGTGCTAAAATTGGGGTGATTTTGAAAATTTGATCCCCAATTTCTCCCCAAGTGTTACTAAACATATTTTTGTATTTTTATGGTTTTAATTGCAAAATTTTTATTGCAATTGAATTGATATTTTTAAGGAGGAAATTTTTATGGAATTTAATAAAGATAAAATTAAAGATTTAATGAATGAGTGGATAATTTTTAGAGATGATGAACTTTGTAAATTAACTAAAGAAGATATGAAACATTCTCTAGATTTTGATACTTTTTATAATTTAGTTTTAAAAAATGTTTCTAAAAATAGTGAGAAATTTATGATTAAAAATTTGGACAAGTTTTATGAGCAAATTATGGATTTTGCTGGTTATTATAATGATAAATATTATAGGGCTGGTTTTGGTGATTGCTTGAATTTAGTTATTATGAGTCTTGGAGGTAATGGTATTGAAACTAAATAGATATGGTAAATTAGCTAAAAGGTATTTAGAAGAATATAAACCTTTTAAATTTCAACAACTTACTATGGATGGAACTATTATGGATTATTTGTTAGAATTTGAGCATCATTTAAATGGTTATGCTAATTTGATTGAAATTGAACTTAAGCAAAAATATTCTATGCCTGATGATAGGGATAGTTTTATGGAACAAGTTAAGTATTTGAATATGATTCAGGAGATAGTGGATGAGTTTGTGAAAGAGGAGGTTAAGTTGGTATAGAATGAAAGTATGAAACTTAATTTTAGAAATAAGTTTTATACTATTATTAATTCAAAATATTAAAAAGAGCAAAACAAGTGTGCTTTGCAATCTGTAAATTCACACTTGTTTTATATTTTTAGCCAACTAACATTTTCAGTTTTATTCTTTAATTCTAATTCATGTATCTTACTAACTATTGTTTTTATATTATATGAATTTTCTTTGTTCATATACATTTTTTGCTCAATTTCTTCTATTAACTTCAGAAGAGCTTTTGTTTTTTCTGCCTTACTTCATCTTGTCAGCGCCTTTTCTTTGGCTACAGCCCCGGACGTATCATTATTTCTTCCGAAAAAAAAGCCTCGTCGCATAGACGAGGCTTGGAATGTTTTAGGTTTAACTAACGTGCCAGGTATGGAACTAAGTACAGCAGCGTTGCAATAATGCTCAAGGCGCCGACGATGAACCACCAAACGTGGTACTCCCGATCCATCGCTCTCTTTTCTTCCGGGCTCGGTGTTTCATCAACACCTGACTCTTTCTCATCTAACTTGAAAGACGTTCCGGAACCGTAATACTTGGAGCAGCACCAGTAGATTGCAATACCAAGAAGGCACCAAATAACACCAGTATAGAAAGCTTCATTGCTAAGCTCTGTCATCATATACAAGTAGATTAAGGCGCTGATAGGCGCACCGATCATTATTAAAGGTGCTTTGTAAGAACGTTTAAGCTCAGGATGGTTCTTTCTCAGACCTAAAGCAGCTAAAATTCCCAAAACGTAGTAGAACAGATCGGCGAACAAAGATAGTTCAGCGATGTACAACAAGGAATTCGTAGCAATTAAAGCAACGGTCAATACACCCAGCGTTATCACGGCAACGTAAGGGGTCTGATAACGGCGGCTGACCTTCGCAAAAATCTTAGGCATCGCACCGTCTCTGGCCATAGTAAAGAGATAACGCGGCGTTGTTGAAATAGAGGCATTCAAAGTCGAGAAATCGCCGCCGAATGCGATACCGGCAGCGAGCAAAGCAAGAGGAAATCCGAGAATGCCTGCTGCCTTCATAGCCTCGGCATAAGGTGCTTCTGCCGTTGCCAAAGATGCTAATTTCTCAACCGGTGTAATTCCGATTAAATACCACTGAAACAATGCATTCACACAGAAAACGACAAACGGAGCCAGGAACATGGCTCGAGGAATATTGATTTTCGGAAAACGAATCTCCTCGCCCATCGCGACGCAAGCTTCGAATCCCGCAAAACACCACCAAATCATGCAAACGGCACCGATGAAGGTAAAGTCCTTATCTTTAGCGATAAATTCCGGTGATTTCACGAAATTCGGCAGCTCAATGTTCGGGATCATGGTAAGGAACCAAATGGCAGCAACACCCCAAAAGAAAAACATAAAGCCGTTTTGTAGCCGTCCCGTCAGTCTTACGCCGAAAACGTTGGCAATAATGAAGCCGATCGTGACAATTAACGCAACAGCAACATTAGATAATGGAATTTGCCAGCCGAAGGCAAGACAGAGTGTCTTGAAGTAGTAACTAAAGGCCAGCGCTTCACCGCCGGTCACAGCGACCAGTGAAATAATGAAATTCCAACCGGCTAAAACGCCGACTGCTTTTCCAAGCCCTAAGGATGCAAATTGATAAGTGCCGCCGGCGTACGGGAGCGCAGCGCCCATTTCTGCGTACAGCAGCGCAGGATAAATGCTCACCAAAAGGGCGAGTAAAGTTGCAAAAATCACCTCAACTCCGAGGTTTCCAACAACATTGGATCCTGTGGTAAATAAGCCGACGCCGATCACTGATCCGGCGGTAATCGTCACTGCCTCCCGCATGCCAAAACTTCTTTTAAGGCAATTCGGGCCTGCAGAATTCGATAGATTCTCTTGCGACATTGAAATCTCCTGAAAGATTCTTTTTTCTTCACTATAGGACGGAGATTTCAGAAATAACGAATCCGATACTTCAATTTCCTTGCTAAGGATGGTGAGTATCCTCTTTTTTGCCAGGTATAAGATTCAGGAGAATACTTATTTTGATCTCGGAAAATTATGAAATTTCAGGATTAAAATCCGAATCTTCTCAAGAAAAAGAGAATATTTTTCGTTCCGCAGTTTTTAGACAAAAAAATACCTTCTTCAGCTCTCTCTTTCTGAAGAAGGCACAGTCCAAATCAGACTGTTTATATCTAACAACCAATCAGGAGATGTCCGTCGGACCTTGGTTACGTCCGACATGTTTATTGTGCCTAAGTACCGCAGTTGATACAATGACAAAAACTTCGTGTTATTGCTAACAAAAAAGGCAATTTACAGATTTATTACAAATCGATCTTGATTTTGTTTGTTTAAATTCAAGTAATTATTGTCATTTGTAATGTTTTAATTGCCAATCCTGTTAGTTACAAAAACACACAAACTACAGTCTGAATATCAGCTGAAAGGATGAACTGTGAGTACTGTTTCCGACCTTGATACCTGGCGGCTTTTCTTTAAGATCGTCTCCCGCGGTTCCATCGCTAAAGTTTCCGAAGAAATCGGCGTAGAGGCCTCTTCCATCTCAAGGCGAATTAACAAACTTGAAAAAGATCTCGGCGTTGAACTTTTTCAGAGAAAAGGCAAACAGCTGGTGCTCACCAGTGCCGGATCTGTGGCCTATTCCCGCATGAGACGTATCGTTTTTGATGCGGCCTCATTGTTCAAAGACCTTCAGGTTGCTCGTGATAATGACAGGGACTTGATAACCATCGCCTGCCCTATTGGGCTCTCTGAAATCATCATGCCGATTGCAATTTCAAAGTACCTGGAATTCAATCCTGATGTTTCAGTGTCTATGAGATCATTAAGTTATGTTGAGTTAATGACCTCTGACGCCATTACCAGTTATGACGTCATGCTCTCGATAACACCGCTGAATATTCCGACACGTGACTCTAAACTGATTGCCGGTATTTCCTTCATGCTCGCTGCCACTCCACAGTATCTGAATGGACTTAAATATCCGATTCGCTCTCCTCGTGACCTCTCTGAACATCCTATTTTCTCTTTCTTTTCCAGAAACCGCGAAAGAAATATGGTTTTAAGAAAAGGAAGCGACTATTTTCCCTTGCACTTCCATGCCCATATGCGTTTGAATAATCCGGGAGGCATCAAGCAGGTCGTCATGCGTTCAAAGGGCATCGGAGCCTACTGCCCTGTCTATTACTATTTAGATGAGCTGGCTAACGGAACGGTTTGCGAAGTCCTGCCGGAATGGAAGTTCCCCGTCCAGCAAATCTATATCAGCCGTAAAGACAGAGACAGAGTTGCAGTCAATCGGTTTGTCCATTGGCTAATTGAGTACTTTGAACATTGTCCCGGACTGGTGCCTCCGAGCTACGAAGGTCTCTGGGTCGGTGACTTCGTTGACGGAGCGCCGGTGTGACAAAGACTCAATACAACTTTGCCCTTCTCGGGGACTCAGAGATATTTGAGCCTTATCTTTCCTCAGAGCTCAAAAAGAATTCGAATTTGTGGAAACCGACTGAATTCGAGCTCCCGCAAAACGATCCCGGACTCGCTGCAGCCTTCCTAACGCTTACGCAGCCGGATGCCGTTTTCTATGCTCCCCGTTTCTCGAACCGGAATTCAGATCTGAAAAACGCGGCTTATTTAGCTGCTCTTTCACAGGCTTTGGAAACCAAGGACTCTCTTTTGGTAAGTTGGTTAAAACCGGTTGATGACATCCCAGCTTTCATCAACTGCCAGTACTTATTCATAAGACTTCCGGAGGTCTTTTATTGTTCTGTGACTAAAAACCTAATCACGGAGTGGATTGACAAGATTCTTTCTCGCAAGAGA
>ENA-ORTQ01003813-ORTQ01003813.1-human-gut-metagenome-genome-assembly--contig:-NODE-3813-length-10819-cov-3.941472_pt1 | contig 10819 bp, 7 predicted proteins | sample MGYA00241912_ERZ509188 | MGnify/ENA primary metagenome ERZ509188 (study PRJEB26280, sample SAMEA2338849) | human gut metagenome | biome: human gut; feature: human-associated habitat; material: faeces...
ATATGAGTAAAAAATGGTATTTTACATCTGAAAGTGTAACAGAAGGACATCCAGATAAATTATGTGATTATATATCAGATACAATATTAGATGAAGCATTAAAACAAGATAAATATTCGAGAGTTGCAATAGAAACATTTGCATCTGCAAATCAAATAACAATAGCAGGACAATTAACAACAAATGCAACATTAGATATAGAAAAAATAGTAAGAGATAGAATAAAAGAAATAGGATATGACAGAGCAGACTTAGACATAGATTATAGAACATGTAAGATAGATATAAACATAACAAAGCAAAGCTCAGATATAGCACAAGGTGTAGACATTGGTGGGGCTGGAGACCAAGGGATAATGTTTGGATATGCTTCAGATGAAACAGAAGAATATATGCCATTTGCAATTTCAATGGCACATAAATTAGCAAAAAGACTTACAGAAGTTCGTAAAAACGGAATAATACCATATCTTAGACCAGACGGAAAAACACAAGTAACAGTTGAATATGAAGATGGAATTGTAAAAAGAATAGATACAATACTTATATCAAATCAACACGAAGAATCTGCAGATATGGATATATTAAAAAAAGACATTATGGAAAAAGTAATAAAAACAGTTATTCCAGAAAAATATTTAGATGAAAATACAAAATATTTTATAAATCCAACAGGAAGATTTGTTATAGGTGGACCTTTAGGAGATACAGGACTAACAGGAAGAAAAATAATCGTAGATACTTATGGTGGATATGCACGTCATGGTGGAGGAGCTTTTTCAGGAAAAGATGCAACAAAAGTTGACAGAAGTGCAGCATATATGATGAGACATATTGCAAAAAATATAGTTGCAAATGGATTTGCCAAAAAATGTGAATTACAAGTAGCATATGCAATAGGTGTTGAACAACCAATGTCAATATTTGTTGACACATTTGGAACAAATACAATACCAGAAGAAAAAATAGAAGAAATAATCAAAAAGAATTTTGACTTAACACCAAAAGGAATTATTGAATATCTTGGTTTACGTGAACCAATTTATACAAAAACAACTAATTATGGTCATTTTGGAAAGCCAGAATTACCTTGGGAAAAAATTATAAAATTAGAGGTCTAGAAAATTATAATACACATAGTATAAAATAAAAATTGGGAAATGTAAGAATTTCTCGATTTTTTTATTTATAACTAAATATCCTTGAAACAAACATATTTTTGTGATAAAATCACACTATCAAAATATGAAAAGAGGACGGAAATTGGAAGAAAAAGAAGGAATACTAGCAGAGATAATATATCAAAATGAAGTAAATAGCTATACTGTAGGAATATTTGAAACAGAAGAAGAACAATTTACAGTAGTTGGATATTTACCATTTATATGTAAAGGAGATTCATTAAAAATAATCGGAAAATTTATAGAACACAAAGATTATGGAGAACAATTTAAAATAGAAACATTTGAAAAATTAATGCCACAAACATTATCTGCACTAGAAAAATATCTTGCAAATGGAAATATAAAAGGAGTTGGACCAGCAACAGCAAGTAAAATAATAAAATTATTTGGAGATGAAACCATACATGTATTAAAATACGAACCATCAAAATTAGTACAAATAAAAGGAATAACAAAAGATAAAGCAAAAGAAATATCTGAAAGTTTTATTGAAAATTGGGAAGTATGGCAAATTGTTGGCTTTTTAGAAAGATTTGGATTAGGAGCAGAAAGTGCCAAAAAAGTATATGATCTACTGGGAATAAATGCAATATCAGAAATAGAAAATGATCCATATATTTTAATAGATATTGCAAGAGGTGTAGAATTTTCACAAATAGATAAAATGGCAATAAAACTTGGAATAGAACGAGAAAATCAAAAAAGAGTGAAAAGTGGAATAAAATATGCTTTGATGAAAATCACATATAATGGACATTGTTGTACATTAAAGGAGAATTTAATAGAATATGTAAAACAATTATTAGGAGTAGCTGAAGAAATAATTGAAGAAGGACTAATAAATTTAAAAGCAAATGAAGATATAGTTATTGAAAAAAGAGATGAAGAAAAATGGGTATATTTATACTCATTTTATAAAACAGAAAATGAGATTGCAGAAAGAATAATAAAATTAAAAAACACTAAAAATGTAAAAAAAATAAGTAATATTGAAAAAGAATTAAAAAAAGTAGAAGAAAGAACAGATATGATTTTATCTGAAAAACAAAAAGAAGCAATAAGAACTATTAACGATAATAATGTAACAATTATTACAGGTGGCCCAGGAACAGGAAAAACGACAATAATAAAAAGTATTATAGAAATCTATAAGCAAAAAAAATATAAAATAGTATTATGTGCTCCTACTGGAAGGGCAGCAAAGAGAATGACAGAAACAACAGGAGAAGAAGCACAAACATTACATAGATTATTAGAGATAGGAAAAGTTGATGATGATGTATTTTATAAGAAAGACGAAGACTTTGAAGGAGCACCAATAGATGCAGATATAATAATAGTTGATGAAATGTCAATGGTAGATATGTTTGTAATGAGTTATTTGTTAGATTGTATATATTTAGGAACAAAATTAATTCTTGTAGGAGATACAGACCAGTTGCCATCAGTAGGACCTGGAAGTGTTTTAAAAGATATAATATCATCTGAAAAAATTTCAACAGTACATTTAGATAAAATATTTAGACAGGCAGCAAGAAGTAAAATAATAGTAAATGCACATAGAGTAAACAATGGTCAAAAATTTATACAAAAAGATGATTCAGAATTATCAGAAAATGCAAAAGAAGATTTTTTCTTTATAAAAGAAAATAATCAAGAAAAAATATTAGAACAAGTTTTATCATTATGTAATGGAAGATTAAAAAAGTTCGGAGACTATGACTTTTTTGAAAATATTCAAGTATTAACACCAACTAAAAAAGGAATGTTAGGAACAAAAGAATTAAATAAATCATTACAACAAGAATTAAATCCGCCAAGAGAAGGTGAACCAGAAAAAGCAAGTATGGGAGTAATATTCAGAATTGGTGATAGAATAATGCAAACCAAAAATAATTATGATATGTATTGGGAAAGAAGAGAAGGAGACTCTATAGAAACTGGAAATGGTGTATTTAATGGTGAGATTGGAACAATAACAAATATAAATGAAAAAGAAAAAAATATAAGAATAAAATTCGATGATGATAAAGTTTGTTGGTATGAATTCAATGATTTAGAACAAATAGATCATAGTTATTGTATAACAATACACAAAGCACAAGGAAGTGAATTTGATGTTGTTATAATGATTGTACCACAAGCTGCACCAATGCTTTTAACACGAAATTTATTATATACAGGATTAACAAGAGCTAAAAAATTATTGATTGTAATTGGAAATGATAGAGTTGTAGACTTTATGATAAATAATGTAGATAGTAAAAAAAGAAATACAGGATTGGAATATAAATTGAAAAATACTTAGAGTAATGATATAATAAATTCATAAAATTTTTATAGGAGAAAGAATAGTGTCAGATAAAGAGAATGTTTTAATATTAGATAGAATAAGCGATTTTAATAGTGTAATAAGTTTTTATGAAGAAACAGCAGAACTTATAACAAAATTAAGACCCAATATAACAATGACAGAATTAAAAGATGAATTTGAAAGTCTTTCGCAATATGAAAAAATAGTATTTGCAGCTAGAGCAATGGTAGTATCAGAATCATTAAAATTATTTAATATAGAAGAAATATTATCTAAATATCGTATAGGAAATGTAGAACTTGAAAGAATGTTTGAGGGGATAGATTTTTTAGATAAATTTCAATTAAAAAATTCAAATGATAAAAAACAAAAAATAAGGCAATTAAGGAATTGCTTAGCACATGCAATGTATGAAATAAAAATAGTTAATGATTCAAAAATATATATTCACATTAATAATGGATATATATCAGGAGATATAGAAATTAATGAATTTATAGAATTAATAAAAAGTTATGAGAATGTTTTTGATAAATTTATTGAGAAAAAACTAGAAAAACTTGGAGTTTTATATTTTGATGAAAAAAAGCTAGATGAGAAAACAGAAAAATTATCAATTAATAAATTTGTAAATAGTATTACTATTTCAGGAAAGAAAATTTCACCAGAAAGAGAAAAAGAAATAAAAAAATGGTTGAAAAATATAGGAATAAATAATTTAAGAATTTCGGGGAAAGATACTAAAACGAAGCAAAAACAAAGATCACAACTAATATTAACAACAGCATTTTTAATTAATGCAACTGCTAAGAATGAAGATGATATAAAAGTAGCAGTATCATCAGATGTAAATTATATGATTCAATTATATTCTATGATAATAGCATCACCTGAATATTGGAGAGCAGGTGATGAGCAAGCAATGGAAGAAGAAAATATATCTATAAAAGAATTATATGATTTATCAATTTCACAATTAGCTGCTCAGAAACCATTTTTATATGCAAAATCAGCAATAGCTTTAGCTAATTATTGTTTTGTTTATATAAGAGAAATAAACAAAAATAGAAATAGACCAATTTTTGAATATAATGGAATTGATTTGAGTGGAGTCACAATAAAATATTTGAGTAAAGAAGAATCAATAAAACGAACAATAAATTTAAGAGAAAAGCTAGAAAGAGCACCCAAAAGAAAAAAAGACCAAATACAGAAACAAATAGATAGATATGGAGATGTTATGGTAAATAGTTCTAATTTGTTTAGACATTTAAGAGATAGCATTGCACATAATAATTATAATATAGACTATAGTAAGTATATAAATACAAGAAAATTAGATGATATTATTATAACTTTTAGAACTTATGAAAAATATACTGATGAATTAGATTTTGAAGTAGAAATATCAGTAAAAGAAATAAAAAGATTAGTAAAAGAACTTCAAAATAGTATCAATTTAAGTATTGAGCTATCAGATGAAGGAAAAAACTCAGAAGTTAGTTTTTTAAGAGAAGCATTAGTTTTTAGAAATCTTGGATTAGAAGATATAGAAAAAGAGTCTATATCAAGGAAAGAAGAAGAAAGATGATTGATGAAACATATAATGAAGTTTGGAAATTATTAAATAATATCCCTTTGAGAGACTACCTAAAAATTCCAAAGAAAGAAATTAGTGAAATATTAAAAAATAAAGTTCCTAATTATAGTGATAGAAAGATAAGCGAAGAAAATATAAAAGCAGTGAGTACGGAAGCATTAAAAATTTATACAAGGTTATATTATAACTATATAGCAACTAAAGAAGAAAAAAATAAAATAGAAGAAATTTTAAAAATTAATAGTAAAAATAGAACGAAAAAAAGTTCGCAAAACTATTGACAAAAATCAAAGAAAAACATATAATACTTTTCGAACAGATATTTGATATTTAACTTACGAAAAGTATTATTATTTTTTTGGAGGATTGCCATGATTACAAATTTACATATAAAAAATATAGGAATAATAGATGATTTAAGCATAGATTTAAACGAAGGGCTAAACGTATTAACAGGAGAAACAGGAGCAGGAAAAACGCTAATAATAGATTCATTAGGCATAATATCAGGTGGAAGATTTTCTAAAGAAATGATAAGAAAAGGTGAAACAAATTCATTTGTAGAAATATGTATGTATGAACCAGAAAACGAAAACTCAATAGATGGAAACATCATTGTATCAAGAGAAATAAATAGCAATGGTAAAAATATGTGCAAAATAAATGGAAGAATGGTAACTGTAAATGAACTAAAAAACTTTATGAGTAAATTTATAGAAATACATGGACAAAATGATAATCAAAGTTTGCTAGATAACAAATTTCATTTAAAATATTTAGATGGATTTATTGGTGATAAAATAATTGATACAAAAAAACAATATAAAGAAAAATACGAAAAATATTTAGAGATAAAACAAGAATTAAAAAACAACTATGGAGATGAAAAAGAAAGAGAAAGAAAACTTGATTTGTTAAGATATTTAATGAAATAGAAGAAGCAAATTTGAAAGTAAACGAAGAAGATAATCTAGAAGAAAAAAGAAAATTGATGTTAAACTCAGAAAAAATATCTAAAAATCTAAATGAAGCAGATATTGCAATAGGGGAAAATAGTATAGATAGTATAAATACAGCGATAAGAGCATTAGAAAAAATAGAAAATATAGATAAAAAATATGAAGATATTTCAAGCAACTTAAAGAACATTTACTACGAATTACAAGAAATCTCAAGAGACATATCAGAACATAAAGAAGATGTGTATTTTGACGAACAAGAAAGAAATGAAGTTGAAGAAAGACTTGATTTGATTTACAATTTAAAGAGAAAATATGGTAATGATGTACAAGAAATTTTGAACTATAAAGACGAGATAGAAGCGGAAATAAATCACATTGAAAATTTAGACGAATATAATAATAAGCTAAAAAAAGAATTAAAACAATTAAAACAAGAAATGACAACATTAGCAGAAAAGATGCATGAATTAAGAAATGAATATGGAAAAGTTTTAAGCATTAATATAAACAAAGTTTTAGAAGATTTGGAAATGAAAAATGCAAATATTAATATTCATGTTGATTACAATGAAGAAGAGTACTTTGAAAACGGAAAAGATATAGTAGAATTTTATATTACTACAAACTTGGGAGAAGATGAAAAGCAATTAGCAAAAATTGCATCAGGTGGTGAGATGTCAAGAATAATGCTTGCTATTAAAAAGGTATTAGCAGATACAGATAAAATGCCAGTCTTAATTTTTGACGAAATTGATACTGGTATAAGTGGAAAAGCTGCAGGAGCAGTTGCAGAAAAATTAAATGGAATTTCTAAAAATCATCAAGTATTATGTATTTCACATTTACCTAGTATTGCGGCAATTGCAGATTATAATTATTTTATTAGCAAAAGAGTAATTAATGAGAGAACTAATACTAATATAAAATTATTAAATGAGAAGGAAACTTTAGAGGAGATTGCACGTATTTCTTCTGGTGAAATTAATGAGGCTACTATTCAATATGCTATGCAGTTGAGAAATAAGAAAGTGAGCTAGATAATGTATATTTCAATTGTAATCAAAACTATAACAGAACTTTTTATATAAAAACAGTAGCCTATATGCAAAATATAGGCTACATTCTTAATCATATCTGCTTACATAAAAGTAAGCCTTCTCAGTCATCTAATTAATAGATATCTATAATTAAATGATACTATATTTTTATGCAAAAATCAAGAAAATATTATATTTTTTTATAAAAATCATTAAATTTTTTTCGCGGGTTTATATTTAAATAAATCAGATGATAAAAATGCTTTTGATATATTGTCTAAATCAGTTCCTTTTATATTACCTTTTCTTTTTGAAAAATCAATTCTTTCGATACTTATTGGAGTAATATTAAAGATATTGATCCATCTTTTCATTTCTTTAAAATTATATATTTTTCCAAGTTCAATATAGTTATTGCTAGAAATTTGTTTTTTCAGTTGGTTTTTTACTTGTAATTGGTATAACAAGTAGTGTTTTTCCACCGTTTTTTAATACAACGGCAGGATGGCGTCCGCTAAATTCTTCTCCTATATTAAATCCAAATTCAACCCATATAACATCACCACGAACAATATATTCTTTAGATTTTTCTAAGAATTTTGGGGAATTAATTATTATCTTTGTCTTTTTATCTATCCATTCAAGATAATCTTTAGGTGTATTTCTTTTATTATTAAAATTTCCTTTTTTATGGATTTCATAATAGTAATCCAAAGTATTTTTTGTAGTGTTTAAAATATTAAATAATTCTTGCATAAACAAAACATCCTTTCGCACAATAATTATATCAAAAAAATAAAAAATGTCAATAGATTTTGTAAAAGTTTATATAAAAGTAAATAAATTAAGTGTATAAAAATTACTAAAATGGTATAAAATACAAAATGAAAATACTTATGAGTATGAGAAAAATTAAATACAATTGAAAGGTGGTATATTAATGAAAGAATATTTAGCCATAGAAAACATAGAGGCATTAGAAATTTTAGACTCAAGAGGAAATCCAACAGTCCAAGTAGAAGTTGTAACAGAAGGAGGATTCTCAGGAACAGCAATGGTCCCATCAGGAGCATCAACAGGAAGTTTTGAAGCGGTGGAATTAAGAGACAACGACAAAAACAGATTTATGGGAAAAGGCGTAAGCAAAGCAGTAGAAAATGTAAACAAAAAAATATCAAAAAAACTAATAGATATGAATGTATATGACCAAAGAAAAATAGATAGAACATTGATAGAATTAGACGACACACTAAACAAATCAAATTTAGGAGCAAATGCAATTTTAGGAGTGTCATTAGCAGTTGCAAAGGCAGCAGCCAATTCATTAGGAATGGAATTATACAATTATATAGGTGGAATAAATGCAAAAGAATTACCAGTTCCAATGATGAACATTTTAAATGGTGGAAAACATTCAGACAACAATATAAACATACAAGAATTTATGATAGTACCTGTAGGAAGCATAACATTTGCAGAAAGATTAAAACGTGGAGTTGAAGTATATCATACATTAAAAAAGGTTTTAAAAGAAAAAGGACATTCAGTTGGAGTAGGGGATGAAGGAGGATTTGCACCAGATTTAAAGGATGAAGAAGAAGCATTGGATTCAATAATAGAAGCAATTAAAAAAGCAGGATATGAACCAGGTAAAGATATATGCTTAGCACTAGATATAGCAAGCACAGAAATGTATGACGAGGCCAAGAAAACAGGAAAAGATGGATATTATTTTTGGAAAACTGATGTATATAAAACAAAACAAGAAATGATACAATATGTTATAGATTTGACTGAAAAATATCCAATTATATCAGTAGAAGATGGCTTGGCAGAAGAAGACTGGGAGTCATGGAAAGTATTAACACAAAAAATAGGAGATAAAGTTCAATTAGTTGGAGATGATTTATTTGTAACTAATATAAAAAGACTTCAAAGAGGTATAAAAGAAAATGTTGCAAATGCAATTTTAATAAAACCTAATCAAATTGGAACTTTAACTGAAACTTTAGATACAATACAAGAAGCAAAAGAAAAAGGATATAAGACTATAATTTCTCATAGGTCTGGAGAAACAGAGGATACAACAATTGCTGATTTGGCAGTGGCTGTAAATGCTGGACAAATAAAAACTGGTGCACCTTGTAGAACTGACAGGGTTGCTAAATATAATAGACTTTTAAATATTGAAAATCAATTAACTATAGAAGAGGATTAAATCAAAAAATAAGATGTGCAAAGGGATTTTATAATTCCTAACACATCTTATTTTTTGATTATTTTAATATTTGCTGAATTTGAGAATTATCAACAATTATTCAACTCTCCTTTGGGTTCTTTCATTAGAATTAGAAGAATTATTAGAACACATTTTTTCATACTCTTTACATTTGATTTTATAGTCTATCTGCATACATAAATATCTATAGTACAAAAAAGCCTGTTCATATTGTGCCATAGGATTAAACATAGGATCTCTATATAAATCATTCATATCAGGACTACCTGTAGAATTAAAACCATTCATTTGTTGAAATGCAGAAAAGTCCATGAATGGTGGCATGTTATTAAAATCTTTATCCATAAAATCATCTCCAATCATAATAAAGTATATTCATGATTTATGAAATTATGAACTAAAAAAAGTGGCTGATGAGATTAGATGTTTAATTTAACACCCTTTTTTTATAAATTAAAATTAAAAAAAGGAAAAACACTAATAGCAATAAAAGTATAAAAAGCAGCCAAAACACCATGTAGCAACTTGCCATAAAAATAAGGCTTAATAGACAAATCAGTTTTAGAAGTGATACTCAAAACCTGAAGAAGAACAGACAAACCACCACAACCAAGCAAAAAAGCAGTAATAATAACATTAGCAGAAATACATTTAATATTAATACTAGAAACAGAACTAATACCATTAGTAATTTCAAGTAAACCAGTCAAAATTCCATAAACAAAAGAACTATCAATATGTAGAAAATTAAATGCAGGAGTAAGCAATACAACCAAACTACTCAAAATACCACTAGATTTTAAAATTGAAATTATACTTGAAAATATAACAACAAAACCACCTATCATTAAAATTGTAGAAATGCTATTAGTAATGCTTTTTCCCAGAACTTCTCCTAAATTAGAAAAAGATACATTTCGATATTTTGAAGAAGCAGAAGTTTTAGTGCTAACATAATCAGAACTTTTCTTTCCAAATTTCCAAAATCTAAAAATAATTCCAACAGTAATACAAGCAAGAATGTGAGTGATAAGCAATAATAAACCTATTGTAGAATTTCCAAACATACTGATGCCAACTGTTCCAACTATAAACAATGGACCAGAATTATTTGTAAAACTCAAAAGCCTTTCACATTCTTCTTTAGAACAAATATTATTTACTCTAAAATCACAAGCTATTTTTGCTCCAACAGGATAACCACTAATAAGTCCCATTATAAAACCAAAAGAGCCTTCACCTCTAATATTAAATAAGGGTTGCATTATTTTATTTAAAAATTTTCCAAGAATAGTTACAAAATTTGTATTCATTAATAATTCTGTAGCAACAAAAAATGGAAAAAGTGCAGGTACAACTGAATTTGCCCATAATGATAATCCTTTTTTTATTGCAGGTAAATTACTACTGGAAAATCGCAGTAAACTTGCTCCAAAGGCTAAAAATATTAGTGCAAAAATATTTCTTTTTATTTTTAATACTA
>ENA-ORTQ01003822-ORTQ01003822.1-human-gut-metagenome-genome-assembly--contig:-NODE-3822-length-10800-cov-2.932806_pt1 | contig 10800 bp, 8 predicted proteins | sample MGYA00241912_ERZ509188 | MGnify/ENA primary metagenome ERZ509188 (study PRJEB26280, sample SAMEA2338849) | human gut metagenome | biome: human gut; feature: human-associated habitat; material: faeces...
TTTTTTGAAAAATCTTTCGCATTACTATTGACAACACCCACAAAAACTGAAATTGTTAAAAAGTGATTGCATTTTTTAGGCAAACGTGTTATATTACAAATAGCGCGTTTTATTGCGCATGCCTATCCGCATCTAATGATGAGGATTAAGCCCATACGGACAGGCGGGGCAGCTGCCGATTGCGGTTTTTAAACCGCGTTATTGATTGAGTTAGAAGCTCAAATTTTATAAGTTGACGGGACATGGCACAGTAGTGTGCTCATCCGGTCGAAACATCACTTGTGAAACGGTCAATAATAATCGGATGCACATCTGGGCAAAAGCATGCGTGCGAAAAAACGATACATAGGACTTTACGGAACAGGTGATGCAGCCTGTTCCTTTTTTTATAAAAGAAACAGGTCATCAAATTGAGAGGACTGTAGGCAAATGGAAAAAGGACAAATGCGCGCGCCAGTTTATGAGGCGCTTGAAAAGCTAAAGAAACGAAGAGTGGTTCCGTTTGATGTGCCAGGACATAAGAGAGGACGTGGAAACCCGGAATTAGTCGAGCTTCTTGGTGAAAAATGCGTCAGTCTTGATGTCAATTCCATGAAGCCGCTTGATAATCTGTGTCATCCGGTTTCAGTAATTAAGGAGGCAGAAGAGTTAGCGGCAGAGGCATTTCGTGCCGATCATGCATTTTTTATGGTTGGAGGAACAACGTCCTCTGTTCAGGGTATGGTGCTTTCTGTCTGCAAGGCAGGAGATGAAATCATTTTACCGAGAAATGTTCATAAGAGTGTAATAAATGCACTTGTGCTTTGCGGTGCAATTCCAGTATATGTAAATCCGGAGATGGATAATCGTCTGGGAATCTCGCTTGGTATGCAGGTAAGCGAGGTAGAAAAGGCGATTCTAGAACATCCAAAGGCAGTAGCTGTCCTTGTCAATAATCCGACATACTATGGAATTTGTTCGGATCTTCGTTCCATTGTAAAGGTGGCACATGCACATGGCATGAAGGTGCTTGTAGATGAGGCACATGGAACGCATCTTTATTTTGGAGAAAATCTTCCAGTTTGTGCGATGGATGCAGGAGCAGATATGGCCTCAGTCTCCATGCACAAATCAGGCGGAAGCCTGACGCAAAGCTCCATCCTTTTAACAGGAAAGAATGTAAATTGGGAGTATGTCAGTCAGATCATTAACCTGACACAGACAACAAGTGCATCATATCTGTTGATGTCAAGCCTTGACATTTCCAGAAGAAATCTGGCACTTCGCGGAAAAGAATCCTTCGCAAAGGTCGCAAAAATGGCAGAGTATGCCCGTGATGAAATCAATGCGATTGGCGGCTATTATGCCTACGGCAAGGATTTAATCAATGGAGGAAGCGTTTATGATTTTGATGTCACAAAGCTTTCTGTTTACACAAGAGATATTGGTCTTGCGGGAATCGAAGTCTATGATTTGCTTCGTGATGAGTATGATATTCAGATTGAGCTTGGTGATATAGCAAATATTTTAGCTTATATTTCCATCGGAGACCGTATTCAGGATATAGAGCGTCTTGTTGGTGCACTTGCCGATATAAAGCGTTTGTATTCAAAGGACCCGGCTAGTATGTTAAATACAGAGTACATTAATCCGAAGGTACTTGTATCACCGCAGACAGCATTTTATTCAGAAAAGACACGCCTTCCAATTAGAGAGACATCTGGCCGCATTTGTGCCGAATTTGTCATGTGTTATCCGCCGGGAATCCCGATTTTGGCACCAGGCGAGCTTATTACAGACGAAATTATTGAATATGTACTTTATGCAAAGGAAAAGGGCTGTTCTATGCAGGGAACGGAAGATCCAGCAGTAGAGTATTTAAATGTATTATAAGGCTGCAGAATAAAATGTGGCAGCTGAAAGGATAAAAAATGGAGCTTTGGTTTTCAGATTATCATACTGACAAGGTAAAAATGTCAGTGAAAGTGGAAAAGCAGCTGTTCGGCGAGCAGACCGATTTCCAGCGAATAGACGTGTTTGATTCAAAGGAATTTGGACGATTTATCAGCTCCGATGGAAGCATTGTATTTTCCGAGAAGGATGAGTTTGTATATGACGAGATGATCGTTCATGTGCCTATGGCAGTTCATCCAAATGTGCGCCATGTGCTTGTAATTGGAGGCGGAGATGGAGGCGTAGCAAGAGAGCTTTCTTATTATAAAGAGATTGAAGAGATTGATGTTGTTGAGCCAGATGAGGTATTTGTAGATGTCTGCAAGAAGTTTTTCCCAGACAATGCAAGAGGTCTGGATGATCCGCGTGTGCGCGTCTTTTACGCAGATGGGCTTCGTTTTCTTCGTTCAAAGAATGATCAATATGATCTGATTATAAATGATGCAATTGATCCGTTAGGTCATACGGCAGGATTGTTTACGAAGGAATTTTATGGAAATTGCTATCGCGCTTTAAAAGAGGATGGCATCATGGTTTATCAGCATGGAAGTCCATTCTATGATGAAGATGAGGATACATGCCGCGCAATGCACCGAAAAGCAAGCCACAGCTTTCCAATAAGCAGAGTATATCAGGCACATATTCCAACATGTGCATCAGGTTATTGGCTGTTTGGATTTACGTCAAAAAAATATCATCCGTTGACAGATTTAAATGTGGAACGCTGGAAGGAGCGCAATATAAAAACGTGGTATTACACCACGAATCTGCACAAGGGTGCATTTATGCTTCCTCGATATGTTGAGGATATGCTGGAAGAAGAGGAAAACTAATACAAAACAGGAGGACAAAACGATGGGAAGACTTTTAATTATTGGATGTGGTGGAGTAGCAAGTGTAGCAATTCATAAGTGCTGCCAGAACAGCGACACCTTTACAGAGATCTGCATTGCAAGCCGTACAAAATCAAAGTGTGATGCATTAAAGGAAAAGCTTGAGGGTACCACAAAGACTGTAATCACAACAGCACAGGTAGATGCAGACAACGTAGAAGAGTTAAAGGCATTAATCAATTCCTATAAGCCACAGGCTGTTTTGAATGTTGCACTTCCTTATCAGGATTTGACCATTATGGATGCATGTCTTGCATGTGGTGTTGACTATATTGATACTGCAAACTATGAGCCAGAGGATACAGATGATCCAGAGTGGAGAGCTATTTATGAAAAGCGCTGCAAGGATGAAGGTTTCACTGCTTACTTTGATTATTCATGGCAGTGGGCATATAAGGAGCGTTTTGAAAAGGCAGGTCTGACTGCACTTCTTGGAACTGGCTTTGATCCAGGCGTAACAAGTGTTTTCAGTGCATATGCATTAAAGCACTATTTTGATGAGATTGAGACAATTGATATCTTAGACTGCAACGGTGGCGATCATGGCTATCCGTTTGCAACAAACTTCAATCCGGAAATCAACTTAAGAGAGGTTTCTGCAAATGGCTCCTACTGGGAGAATGGTCACTGGGTAGAGACAAAGCCGATGGAGATCAAGCGTGTATATGATTTCCCACAGGTTGGTGAGAAGGATATGTATCTGCTTCATCATGAGGAAATCGAATCTCTTGCAAAGAATATTCCAGGTGTAAAGCGCATTCGCTTCTTTATGACATTTGGTCAGAGTTATCTGACTCATATGAAGTGCCTTGAAAATGTTGGTATGCTTTCCACATCACCTATTAACTTTGAAGGAAAAGAGATCGTTCCGATTCAGTTCTTAAAGGCATTGCTGCCAGATCCGGCTTCCTTAGGACCAAGAACAGTAGGAAAGACAAATATTGGCTGTATTTATACAGGAACTAAGGATGGAAAGAAGAAGACCATCTATATCTACAATGTATGTGATCATCAGGAGTGCTACCGCGAGGTAGGTTCCCAGGCAATCTCTTATACAACAGGTGTTCCGGCAATGATTGGAACAGCACTTGTCATGGATAAGGTATGGAAAAAGCCAGGTGTATTCAATGTGGAAGAGTTTGATCCAGATCCATACATGGATATGTTAAACCGCTATGGTCTGCCGTGGGTAGTAGATGAAAATCCGCAGATCGTGGAGTAATGAAGCTATGTGGGAAACAATCAAACCACCAGCCTATGTGGTTGATGAAAAAAAGCTAAGAGAAAATCTGGAATGTCTGCATCGTGTCGAAGAAGAGACGGGCTGTCATATCCTTTTGGCACAGAAAGCTTTTTCAATGTTTCGCGTATATCCGCTGATCGGGTCGTACTTAAGTGGTACGACCGCCAGCGGTCTTTATGAGGCAAGGCTTGGATATGAAGAGATGAAAAAAGAAAACCATGTCTTTGCACCAGCTTACAAGACAGAGGATATGAAGGAGCTTGTAACGATCTGTGATCATATCATTTTCAATTCATTTGCGCAGTTTGAAAAGCACAAAGAAATCATTTCTGAATATAATAACAGTCAGAGAGAAAACGGGAATCGTGTAAGTATCGGAATGCGTGTCAATCCAGAGTTTTCCACACAGGAGGGTCATGCAATATATGATCCGTGTGCACCAGGTTCACGTCTTGGTGTAGTGCGCGCAAAATTTCCAGAAACACTTCCAAAAGAAATAGAAGGACTCCATGTGCATACACTCTGTGAGCAGGATTCTGATGATTTGGAGGCAACCTTCAACGCTTTTGAAAAGTCTTTTGAACCATATTTAAAGAAGATCAAATGGCTTAATCTCGGAGGCGGTCACCACATCACAAGACCAGGCTATGATATTGAACGTCTGATTCGCCTTATAAAGCGAATAAAGGATACCTATCATCTGGAAGTATATCTGGAGCCTGGTGAAGCAATTGCATTAAACGCGGGTTATCTGATAACAGAGGTTCAGGATATTGTGGACAATGACCTTTCTATTCTGATATTGGATGCATCTGCAGCATGTCATATGCCGGATGTATTAGAGATGCCGTACCGCCCACCGCTTAAAGGCGGCGATGAAGCTGGTAAGAAGCCTTATACATATCGCCTCTCATCCATGACATGTCTGGCTGGAGATGTGATTGGTGATTATAGCTTTGACCATGAAATTCATGTGGGAGACCGTCTTGTATTTGAAGATATGGCAATTTATTCCATGGTAAAAAACAATACATTTAATGGAATTGGACTGCCAGATATTTGCTTGCTTCATGAAGATGGAGCCATCGAGACAGTAAAGCGCTTTGGATATGAAGATTTCAAAAATAGACTTTCTTAGTGGAGTTATGAAACGACATCGGTGTAATGGTTTCGTCAAACATTGACGCGTATAGAATTCATCTAAGAAAGAGGAAGGAATCAGAAATTTATATGAAATTGATAAAGCAAATTCCGAGCGAGGACGGCTTTTACATGCCCGGCGAGTTTGAGCCGCATCAGGGCTGCATTCTAATATGGCCAAAGCGCCCAGGTTCGTGGGGATATGAAGCAAAAGCGGCAGGGAATGCATTTGCAGCAGTGATCAAAGCAATAGCACAGAGCGAAAAGGTCTACGTTGCAGTCACGAAAAAAACACTTCCAATTGCACAAGAAAAGCTGTTTGGAGAAAATAAAAACGCGGACATAATGCAGCAGGACAATATTGAGCTTTTCTTTGCAGATACCGATGATGCATGGGCAAGAGATGTGGCACCTACTTTTGTTAAATCAAATAAACACAATACTGCAAATTCAAATAAAGAAGGTTCAGATCAAAGTTCAAACTATGCTAGTGATTCTGTTATTCGAGCCGTAAATTGGGAATTTAATGCGTGGGGCGGAAATGTCGATGGTTTGTATGCTTCCTGGGAAAAAGACAATGCATTTGCCAGTGCATTTGCAGATCAGTTTGGCTTTGACTGGTACGATGCTGCGCCATTTGTATTAGAAGGTGGTTCCATTCACAGCGATGGAGAGGGTACACTTTTAACGACAGAAAGCTGTCTGTTAAGTGCCGGACGAAATCCAAATCTTTCGAGAGAACAGATCGAAGAACAGCTGTCACGTTTTCTTGGAATCAAGAAGGTATTATGGCTTCCGCGAGGAATTTATCAGGATGAGACAAATGAGCATGTAGACAATGTGTGTGCCTTTCTTCGCCCAGGTGAGGTAGTGCTTGCGTGGACAGATAATAAAGATGATCCTCAGTATGAGCTGTCACATCAAAGCTTATCGTATCTTGAAAACGTGCGAGATGCAAAAGGCCGCAAGCTTGTTATTCATAAGCTTCCAATTCCAGATCATCCGATATGCATCACAAAAGAGGATCTTGACGGCTATACATTTGAGGAAGGCGAGGATATGCGAGAGGTTGGAGAGCGTCTTGCAGCATCCTATGTCAATTTTTATTTTTCAAATGATGCGATCATTTTGCCAGTGTTTGGCGGTGAAAATAAGGAAAGCGATGAGCGAGCTGTGCAGCTTATGCAGCAGTGGAATCCAGACCGAAAGGTAATACCTGTTTTTGCGAGAGATATTTTGACAGGAGGCGGAAATATTCACTGCATAACACAGCAGATTCCAAGATGATTGAAACGAAATAGCAGCGCATGATATCCTTATAGCGAAATCGGACGCTGTACGCGATATTTGTGGAGAAGAGAGGAAAATTCATGAGTAAAATAAAAGCAGCAGCAATTCAGATGAAATGCAGCACAAATCCCAAAGAGAGTCTTTCGCATGCAGAAGAAATGGTCAGAGAAGCCGCAGCAAACGGCGCCAATGTCATTCTTTTGCCAGAGCTGTTTGAACGCGAATATTTCTGTCAGCAGCGCCGCTACGATTTCTATCAGTATGCTAAGACAGTAGAAGAAAATAAGGCAGTTCAGATGGGCAAGCGCCTTGCAAAAGAGCTTCAGGTTGTTCTTCCAATCAGTTTTTATGAGAAGGATGTCAACAATCTGTATAATTCCGTAGCATGTATAGACGCAGACGGAACACTGCTTGGCGTATATCGAAAAACGCACATCCCGGATGATCATTATTATCAGGAAAAATTTTATTTCACACCGGGCGATACAGGCTTCAAGGCATTTAAAACACGCTATGGAACAATCGGAATTGGTATCTGCTGGGATCAGTGGTTTCCAGAGACAGCACGCAGCATGGCACTTTTAGGTGCAGAAATTTTGCTCTACCCGACAGCCATCGGCTCCGAGCCAATTTTAGAGTGCGACAGCATGCCGCACTGGAGACGCGTCATGCAGGGTCATGCGGCAGCAAATCTGATGCCAGTCATAGCAGCAAACCGAATTGGAACAGAAACAGTAGAGCCATGCGAAGGAAATGGTGGCCAGACATCTGCATTAAATTTTTATGGTTCATCATTCATTGCAGACGAAACAGGAGAGCTTATAAGCGAAGCATCACGCGATCAGGAAGAAATTCTTTATAGCGAATTTGATTTGGCAGAGCTGGCACAAAAGCGCCTCGAGTGGGGACTATTCCGCGACAGAAGACCAGAGATGTATGGAATTATCGCGGGGAAGAAGTGATTGATATTGACGCTACAGTTCAAATAGAAGCCAATATTGAGGCAAAGCCCGAAGGTGAAGGGCTTTCGTAATATAGACGCGTGAACTGTAGGTATCGCAAAACTTTCACAAAATAAATTATGAATTTTATTGACAGATAGAATAATAAGTGTTATAGTACATGTAGAGCAGAACAACAATATCGTTCTGCCATTTGGAAACAGTTAAGCACGAAGCTCTTTATTTGGAGCGTTTCATAAAAAAGGAGTGAGAACTGTGATGAAAAGAGATTACTATGAAGTATTAGGCGTCAGCCACAGTGCAGACGCATCTGCAATAAAGAAAGCATATAGAAAATTAGCCAAGAAGTATCATCCAGACAGTAATGTAGGAGATGCATCAGCGGCAGAGCATTTTAAAGAGGTAAATGAGGCTTACGATGTACTCGGTGACGAGAAGAAGCGTAAGCTTTATGACCAGTATGGCCATGCCGCATTTGAGGAAGGCTTTGGTCAGGGCGCAAATGGTTACTCAGGTAGCTATTCCGGTGGAGCAGGCGGCTTTGGTGGTTTTGGCGGATTTAAGAATGCCGGCCAAAACGGCGGTTATCAGGAGTATCATTTTAATGGAAATGAAGCCGACATGGATGATATATTAAAAAATTTGTTCGGCGGCGGTCATTTTAAGGGTGGTTTTGGCGGTACTGGAAGTTCAGGCAGAAGAAGCTATTCGTCTAGTGGCTTTGGTTCTGGTTTTGGTCAGGGCGCAGATGGCTACAGTAGTTATTCAGACTTTGGATCTGATTATGGTTCAGGCTTTGGAACTGGTGCAGAAGAAGCAAATTCCCTTGATGTCAAAGCAGAAGTTACGGTTAGCTTTGATGAAGCAGCCTTTGGTGCAAATAAGAGAGTTCGTCTGCAGGGTTCTGATGGAAAAGTTCAGACACTTGAAATCAAGATTCCAGCAGGTATAGATACGGGAAAGACAATTCGTCTTAAAGGAAAAGGCAATGTCGGAAGAAACGGCCGTACAGGCGATCTGTTACTTAAAGTAACTGTGCAGGATAAGCTAGGATTTCGTCGTGAAGGAATGGATGTATACACGACAGTGCAGATTCCATTTACAACAGCTGTATTTGGCGGCGAGGCTCGCATTCAGACTATTCATGGTGATGTTATCTGCAAGATAAAACCAGGTACTCAGTCAGGTAGCAAGATCCGTTTAAGAGGCAAAGGTATTGTATCAATGAAGGATTCCAAAGTCTTCGGCGATCAGTATGCGGTTGTCGAGATCCAGGTACCAACGACACTTACACCACAGGCAGCAAGAAAGCTGCGTGAATTTGAAGCAGAGTGCGCAAAGACATCAGGCACGTCAAACGGAACACATGCAGCATAATTGCCTGCAAAAGATTTTTTAAAATTGATAGAGAAAAAGACTCTCATCATCCGAAAGGAATGGTGGGAGTTTTTTATTGCGCTGTGGGAATCCTTTCGGTATAATGGATTTGTAAAAAAACAAGGGGGACTATTTTATGTCAATGCAAATTGTGTTTGAGCAGATTCTTATAATCTTTGGCTATGTAATCGTCGGCTACGTGGCTGGAAAGAAGAATCTGATCACAAAAGAGCAGCAGCGCTATCTTTCAAAACTTGTTTCATCACTCATTCTTCCGTTTACAGTGCTGTCAGCAAGCAGCATGGAGGCAAGTGGACAAGATATAGTAAATGTTGCCATTGCTGTGGCGCTTCTTTTTTCCTGTATGGCACTTACATCAGCTGGGTGTATGCTATATGCAAAAATAAAACAGGTGCCGGAAAAAAAGCGTGCAGCCTACACGGGACTTTGCACATATCCTAATTGCACCTTTATTGGAATGCCTCTATGTATTGCGTTAATGGGAGAGTGGGGAACACTTTATGGTGCAGCAGGAATTATTGCATTTAATTTGTTATTTTTCACGCTTCAGATTTCTCTTTTTACAAGGAAGAAATTTCATCCAAAGATTTTCTTAACACCGCTTAATATAAGCACACTTGCACTCATTTTTATGTTGATTTTTCATGTGCATTTTCCAAGACCGCTTCAGACAGTTTGCTCCAATATCGGAGGAATCACAACACCTATGGCGCTGATCATCGTCGGCGTTATGCTTGCGGATGGAAATCTTTTTCAGATTGTGACAGAAAAAAGAGCGTATGTGATCTCATTAATCCGAAATTTGATTTGCCCGCTTATAATGTTAGTAGTGATGGCACTTCTTCCGTTAGATCCGAATTTAAGAATGGCAGTGTTGATTTATGTGGCGTGTCCAGTAGCAAATCTGACAAGCGTATATGCGATTCAGCACGATATGGAACCAGCTCTTTGTGCGAGGGCAACGCTTCTGTCTACGATTTTATTTGCTGCAACAATCCCATTTATCATCTGGCTTGGACAGCTTGTATATGGCGTTTAAACACAATGTTAATTTTTTAACAAAAAAGCCTAAAAACTGGCAAAAAGATGTGCCCAATTGGTAAAAAAAGCAATTGACTTTTAGTGAAAATTCTGGAATAATATAGATAGATTGGGATGCTTTTTGGTTTGCCTCAAAGCCACCAATTATATACAGATATTTAAGAAAAGAGAGGTTAATGTAAAATGGCAAAAGTGGATTTAAGCCAGTATGGTATTACTGGAACTACAGAAGTTGTATACAATCCTTCTTATGAAGATCTGTTTGCAGAGGAGACAAAGCCGGAACTGGAAGGCTATGAGAAGGGACAGGTTACCGAGCTGGGTGCTGTTAATGTCATGACTGGTATCTACACCGGACGTTCTCCTAAGGATAAGTTCATCGTTATGGATGAGAACTCTAAGGACACAGTATGGTGGACCTCTGACGAGTATAAGAACGATAATCATCCGGCAAGCGAAGAAGCATGGGCAGCAGTAAAGAAGATCGCTCAGGAAGAGCTTTCTAACAAGAAGCTGTACGTTGTAGATGCATTCTGTGGTGCAAACAAGGACACCAGAATGGCAGTTCGTTTCATCGTAGAGGTTGCTTGGCAGGCTCACTTTGTAACTAACATGTTTATCCGCCCAACAGCTGAGGAGCTGGAGAACTTCAAGCCAGATTTCGTTGTTTACAACGCATCTAAGGCTAAGGTTGAGAACTACAAGGAATTAGGTCTTAACTCTGAGACTGCAGTAGTATTCAACATCACCAGCCATGAGCAGGTTATCATCAATACTTGGTACGGCGGCGAGATGAAGAAGGGTATGTTCTCTATGATGAACTACTTCCTTCCATTAAAGGGTATGGCTTCCATGCACTGCTCCGCAAACACCGATATGAACGGTGAGAACACCGCTATCT
>ENA-ORTQ01003823-ORTQ01003823.1-human-gut-metagenome-genome-assembly--contig:-NODE-3823-length-10798-cov-3.465419_pt1 | contig 10798 bp, 9 predicted proteins | sample MGYA00241912_ERZ509188 | MGnify/ENA primary metagenome ERZ509188 (study PRJEB26280, sample SAMEA2338849) | human gut metagenome | biome: human gut; feature: human-associated habitat; material: faeces...
ATAGTGCCTAAAAACCGCTTTTTAAATCGCAACTTAAATCGGAATTAAAAAAGTTTCACGCGTCGATGCCGACCGCCTCGCTGACATGTTCGAACCCGTCGCGCCTGAGCAGTTCGGCCAGTCCACGCTTCAACACGGTGATCTGCTGCGGACCACGGTACATGAGCGCGCTGATGAACATCACCAGCGACGAGCCGCAACGAATCTTCTCATACGCCTGCTGCGGGGTGAAGACGCCACCGATGCCGGCGATTGCGAACCGGTCGCCATATTCGCGGTAGACCTGCTTGATGCGTTCGTTGCTGGCCGCGTAGCACGGCGAGCCGGACAGTCCGCCCTCCCAATCGCGCGGAATGGACATGCCGGTGCGGTCCTTCTGCAGATTGGCGATCGACAGTCCCTGCACGTTGTGCTCGGCGAGCACGTCCAGCAGATCCTTGAATTCCGGCCACGTCTTATTGAGCGGCATTTTGACGAGCGTCGGCTGCGGACGGTCGATTTTGTCCAGTTCGGTGAACAGCTTGTCGAGCGCTTCCGGGCTTTGGTTGAACGGTTCGCCGGCCATGGTGTTCGGGCAGGAGATGTTCACTTCGACCATGGCGGTGCGTCCGGCCGCGCGGCGCATCGAAATGCAGTAATCCTCGATGCCTTCGTCCAGATCGCCGGTCTTGCTGTCGTTCGTGCGGGCGATCGAAACCGACACCTGCATGCTCTTCGCCTTCGTCCATGCGTTCTCGGCGCGCGGAATCACCACCGCGGAACCCTCGTTGGCAAGGCCCACGTGCACCATCATCGAATCGTATTCAGGCAGGCGGTGGAACCATGGGCGCGGGTTGCCGGGGCAGGGGCGCGACGTGGTGGAGCCGACCGTTTCGAAACCGAAGCCGACGTTGTCGAGCAGCACCGGCATCTCGCAATCCTTGTCGAGGCCGGCGGACAGGCCGAACGGATTGGCGAAGTCGACGCCCATCACGTTGGTTTCCAGTATCGGGTCGGTGTAGTCGAGCATTTCGCGGCATAGCCACATCAGCGGTGGAATATTGCGGGTGACCTTGCAGAAATCGATCATTTGGCTGTGGGCCACGTCGGGCGTCTGGTTGAAGATGAAATGCGGTTTGATGATGTGCTTGTAGCCGAACGTGAAAAGGTCGGTGGTGGCTTTGTTCACTGCGTCGTGCCAAAAGTTTTCGGAAACGTATGTCATGGTTCCTTATTCTCGCACGTTTTCATTGGTTTCGCATGGCATTTTGGGCAAAAGCCGATGTGTGTCGATGCGGCATATAGGACGTTCGTTTTTGTTCGTTTTAGGCTGAATTTGAGTCGATTGTGGTGCGGCTTTGCGTGAAACACGCGCGAAACGCTCAACTCAGTTGTATTTTTGAGTGAACATGTGCGATAATGTTCATATGATTTCGTCGCAACGCCAGCATTTGATTTTGAGCCGTTTGCGTACCCGTGGTGCGGTGCGCATCACTGCACTGTCCAAGGAATTGGGCGTCTCCGCGATGACCATCCGCCGTGACATCGCCGATCTGGCGGACAAGGGTCTGCTGAAGCGCGTGCACGGCGGCGCCGTCAGCACCAGCACGCTGCTGAGCGAACCGTTGTTCTCCGTAAAGTCGCAGATGGACATCGGTCTGAAGGACGCCATCGCACAGGAAGCCGTCAAATACGTGGCCCCCGGAGACGTGATCGCCATCGGCGGCGGCACCACGGCGTACGTGTTCGCGCAACATCTGCTCGAATCGCAGCAATCGTCGGGCATCACCATTCTTACCAACTCCATTCCGGTGGCGGAGCTGGTGCAGGCGCTTGAATCGAAAGACGTGGAAGTCATCGTCACCGGCGGCGTCACCACGCGCTCCAACTCGCTCGTCGGGCCGATCGCAGACAAAGTGGTCGCCTCGCTGCGCGTCAACACCGTATTCCTGGGCACGCATTCCGTGTCCATTCCGCGCGGTTTCCTCATGCCGAACTCGCTGGAAGCCGCAACCGATATGGCGATGATGGACATTGCCGATCGCACGATAATTTTGACCGACCACACCAAGTGGAGCTGCACGTCACTGTCGCTGTTCGCACGTTTTGACCAGGTGGATACGGTCATCACCGATGACGGATTGGACCCCGATTCGGTGTCGAAAACAAGGGATTTGGTCAAAGAGCTCGTTCTGGCACGCCAGGCCGAGCCGGTTCAGGAAGGTGAATAATCACATGAGTGATTTCGTCAACTACACTCCGGGAGAATATGCGAAGGAGCATATCCGTATCACGCCGACCACGCTTGCCGATGGCCGCGACTTCTTCTATCTCGATGACGATCCGGAATACGTCTCCGGCGTCAAGACTCGCGAACTGAAGGATCCGCGCCAACTTCCGTACCGTTTCTCCAACCAGCTCAACGCGGCCGGCGAGGAAGTGCCGTACGCGGCTCCGGAAATGCGCCGCGATCCGCTGACCGGCGATTGGATTCCGATGGCGACCGCACGCATGAACCGCCCGATCACCGCAGGACCGGGCGCCACCGCCAAGGGCAACCCGCTGGCCGCACGCAAGCCGGGCGATCCGTACCAGGACGGCGAAGTGCCGGACACCGACTACAACGTGGTCGTGTTCGAAAACCGCTTCCCGTCGATGGTGCGCGTGCCGGGCCGTTCCGAAGCCGTGGAATACGTCAACGGCAACCCGCTGTGGGAGAAGAAGCTCGCCGCAGGCCGCTGCGAAGTGATCTGCTTCGACCCGGATGAAGACGGCCTGCCGGCGGACCTGCCGGTCTCCCGCCTGCGCACCGTCGTGGAAGCATGGGCGTTCCGCACCGCCGAAATCTCCAAGATGGAGGGCATCGAGCAGATCTTCCCGTTCGAGAACCACGGTCAGGAAATCGGCGTCTCCCTGGCGCACCCTCATGGCCAGGTCTACTGCTATCCGTTCATCGCACCGAAGATGGAAGCCGAACTCAAGCAGACCGAAGCCTACCATGAGAAGACCGGCGGCAACCTGCTCAAGGATCTCATGAACTCCGAAATCGAGGCCGGGGAGCGCATCGTCATGCGCAACCACAGTTGGGTCGCCTATGTGCCGGCCGCGGCACGCTGGCCGCTCGAGGTGCATGTGGCCCCGGTGCGTGACGTGCTCACCCTCGACGAGCTCAACGATCAGGAGCGTTGGGATCTGGCCGTCATGTACTCCACCCTGCTCAAGCGCGGCAACGCGTTCTTCGACAAGGGTGACGGCAAGGGCATGGACCTGCCGTACATCGCAGCATGGCATCAGGCCCCGATCCACGACAAGCGCCGCGAAAACTACCGCCTCAACCTGCAGTTCTTCTCGTTCCGCCGCGCCGCCAACAAAATCAAGTATCTGGCCGGCTCCGAATCAGGCATGGCCGCATGGGTGTCCGACACCACGCCGGAACTCATCGCCAAGCGCTTCCACGAGCTCGGACCGATCGATATCGAAGGCTGAAAGCCAATAAAACCCAAAGGACAAAACACCAATGACTGCTGTTGAATTCATTGAGCCGCTCTCGCATGACGAGGGTGTGAAGAACGCGACCGACCTGTTCCGAGCCACCTACGGTGAGGAACCGGCTGGCGTATGGGCCGCACCGGGCCGTGTGAACCTGATTGGCGAACACACCGACTACAACGCGGGCCTGTGCCTGCCGATCGCACTGCCGCACCGCACGTTCATCGCGCTCAAGCCGCGTGAAGACACCAAGGTGCGCGTGGTTTCCGACGTTGATTCCGGAAACGTTACCGAAGCCGACCTCGATGGTCTGCAGGCCGGTGGTGTGGAAGGCTGGGCCGCCTACCCGGTAGGCGTTGCCTGGGCATTGCGCGAAGCCGGCTTCGATGCGGTGCAGGGCTTCGACGCGGCATTCTCCTCCTGCGTGCCGCTCGGTTCCGGTCTGAGCTCCTCCGCAGCCATGACCTGCTCCACCGCTTTGGCGCTGGATGATGTGTACGGTTTGGGTTATGGCGCATCCGATGCCGGTCGTGTGACGCTGATCAACGCCGCCATCAAGTCGGAAAACGACATGGCGGGCGCGTCCACCGGTGGCCTCGACCAGAACGCGTCCATGCGCTGCACTTTCGGCCATGCGTTGCGTCTTGATTGCCGTCCAGAGCTGAGCCCGCTGGAGAACGTCTCCCAGCAGGAATTCGATCTCGACAAGTACGGTCTGGAACTGCTGGTGCTTGACACTCAGGCTCCGCATCAGCTCAACGACGGCCAGTATGCCCAGCGTCGCGCCACTTGCGAGAAGGCCGCCGAAATCCTCGGCGTGGCCAACCTGCGTGTGGTCGCCGACGAAATCGCTAAATCCGAGGATCCGTTCCAGGCACTTAAGGAAACGCTCGACAAGCTGGAAGACGACACGATGAAGAAGCGCGTGCGCCACGTCATCACCGAAATCGCCCGTGTCAATTCCTTCGTGCGTGCCTTCGCCAACGGCAAGATCGACGAGGCGGACCGACTGTTCAACGCGTCTCATGATTCGCTCGCAGCGGATTATGAAGTGACTGTGCCCGAGCTGGATATTGCCGTGGATGTGGCTCGTGTCAACGGCGCGTACGGCGCACGTATGACCGGCGGCGGCTTTGGCGGGTCCATCATCGCGTTGGTGGACAAGGGTCAGGGTCACGAGATCGCGCAGAAAATCGCCGACCGCTTTGAGCAGGAAGGCTTCAACGCACCGCGCGCCCTGCCGGCATACGCAGCCGCCGCGGCCAGCCGCGAAATCTGATTGGAACAACGGCTGGCGCAACCGCAATATATAAGTAATATATATTTTGTATATATAAAGTATGTATGAAATATGTACTTGCGATTGCGGGGTGGACGATTGCGGACGCGGCCGTCTCAGTATGTAACGCAATCGGGTAAAAGGCACGTGTTTTGGCACGTGCCTTTCCTATACTTGAGGGCACGTCCGGCAATCGCCGGGACGGTATTGGATATTCACACCTCACGTTTAGGGAGTTCCATGAACAAGGCAATCATCACCGTCGTCGGCCAGGACACTGTCGGCATCATCGCCCGCGTCTGCACCTATCTTTCCGCGCACCAGGTCAACGTGCTCGACATCTCCCAGACCATCATCGACGGTTTCTTCAACATGATGATGATTGTGGATTATTCCAACGCGGACGAGGAATTCGGCACTGTCGTCGACGACCTCGACAAGCTCGGCGAGGAGATCGGCGTGCGCATCCGCTGCCAGCGCGAAGAGATCTTCACCAAGATGCACCGCGTCTGATCCGCGGCACACGTAAGCCATGCAAGCAACCGAAGCCACGAATCGTACCAATCGTAAGGAAAAACCATGCTGAATATCATGGAGGTCCACGAGACCAACAAGATGATCGAGCAGGAGAAGCTCGACGTGCGCACCATCACCATGGGCATCAGCCTACTGGATTGCGCCGCCGACAGCGTCGACGAGGTCTGCGAGAACATCTACAACAAGATCACCACGTACGCCAAGGACCTCGTGTCCACCGGCCAGGCCATCGAACGCGATTTCGGCATCCCGATCGTCAACAAGCGCATCACTGTCACCCCGATTTCCCTGGTCGGCGCAAGCTCCTGCAAGAGCTCCGAGGATTTCGTCAAGATCGCGCACGCGCTCGACCGCGCGGCCAAGAAGGTCGGCGTCGACCTGATCGGCGGCTACTCCGCGCTCGTGTCCAAGTCCATGACCCCGGCTGAGGAGATGCTCATCCGCTCCCTGCCGCAGGCCCTGTCCGAAACCGACATCGTTTGCTCCTCCGTGAACGTGGGCTCCACCAAAACCGGCATCGACATGAACTCCGTCGAACTGCTCGGCCACATCGTCAAGGACATCGCGCACGCCACCGCAGACAATGATTCCTACGGTTGCGTGAAGTTCGTGGCGTTCTGCAACGCCCCGGACGACAACCCGTTCATGGCAGGCGGCTTCCACGGCGTGACCGAAGGCGACGCGGTCATCAACGTCGGCGTCTCCGGACCGGGCGTGGTCTCCCGCGCGCTGGACGAAGCCAAGGGCAAGGACTTCGAGCTCCTGTGCGAAACCATCAAGCGCACCGCGTTCAAGATCACGCGCGTCGGCCAGCTGGTAGCCCAGGAGGCCTCCCGCCGACTCGGAGTGCCATTCGGCATCATCGACCTCTCGCTCGCCCCGACCCCCGCCGTGGGCGACTCCGTCGGCGAAGTGCTGGAGAAGATCGGCCTCGAACAGGTGGGCGCCCCAGGCACCACCGCCGCGCTCGCCATGCTCAACGACCAGGTGAAGAAGGGCGGCATCATGGCGTCCTCCTATGTGGGCGGCCTGTCCGGCGCGTTCATTCCGGTCTCCGAAGACAAGAACATGATCGACGCGGCCAACAACGGCTGCCTGAAGATCGAAAAGCTTGAGGCCATGACCTGCGTATGCTCCGTCGGCCTTGACATGATCGCCATCCCCGGCGACACCACCGCGGCCACCATTTCCGGCATCATCGCCGATGAGGCGGCCATCGGCATGGTCAACCAGAAGACCACCGCCGTGCGTGTAATCCCGGTGGAAGGCAAGGGCGTGGGCGAGATGGCCAACTTCGGCGGCCTCATGGGCTACGCGCCGATCATTCCGGTGAACCAGACCAGCTGCGAGGCCTTCGTGACCCGTGGCGGCCGCATTCCGGCGCCGATCCACTCCTTCAAGAACTGACGTTCTTACGAAGGAGCCCGACCTTCCTGCACGGAGGGTCGGGCTCTTTTGCGTTTGTAAAACTGTTTTTACTTACCGCCGGCAAAGTTCAACTGTCGCCAGGCTTCGTAGATGGCGATGGAGGCGCAGTTGGTGAGATTCAGGCTACGCAGCGAAGGACGCATCGGCAGACGCACCTGCTCGGCCACATGCGGGCCGGCCATGATGTCCATCGGATCGGGGATATTGCCCGGTTCCGGACCGAACAGCAGGATGTCGGTCGGCCTGTATTCGATGTCGGTGTACAGCTTGGTGGCGTGCGCGGTGAAGGCGATGATGCGCGAATCCGGCATCGATTCCACCAGATCCTCGAAATTCGGGTGCAGCACCACATGCGCCATGTCATGGTAGTCGAGCCCCGCACGGCGCAGCTTGGTATCCCGCAGATTGAAACCCAAAGGTTCCACCAGGTGCAGAATCGTTCCCGTCACGGCGCACAGGCGGATCGCGGAACCCGTGTTGCCCGGAATACGCGGGGAGTAGTAGCACAGGTGCGGGGTGGAGGTCTCCGCCTTCGCTGCGTCCTTCGCGCTCAGCATCGCGTCCACCACGGAAATCGGATTGCCGTGCGCGTCGGTCACCAGTTCGTCCGGGCCGTAATTGGACTTGCGGTACCCGTATTCGAACATCTTCTCGACCTTGGCTTCGGCCGCCTGCGTCTCGGCGTCGCGCGTTGCGCCCTGCGCGTTATCGGTATGTTCTTCGTTCGTCATAAATGCTAAGAATAGGAACGATGAACGACACGAACACCACATACGACACCGCCGTACGTGACGCCGACTTTGACGACTTTGCCGATTCCGCCACCGCCGTCACCTCCGATGCTTCCGATGCTGACGAAATCGCAACGACGCTCGCGCAATGGTGGCAGACCAACGCGCGCGACCTGCCATGGCGATTCGGCCGCACCACACCGTGGGGCGTGCTCGTTTCCGAAGTGATGAGCCAGCAGACGCAGATGGGCCGCGTCGTGCCGTATTGGACCGCATGGATGGACCGATGGCCGGACGCAGCCGCGCTCGCCGACGCCCCGAAATCCGACGTGATCACCGCATGGGGGCGGCTTGGCTATCCGCGGCGCGCCCTGCGATTGCAGGAATGCGCGCACGTCATCGCATACGATTACGCCGACGAGCTGCCGCATACGTACGACGAATTGCTTGCTCTGCCCGGCATCGGTGATTACACGGCAAGCGCGGTGCTGTCGTTCGCTTTCGGCGAACGTATCGCGGTGGTCGACACGAACATCCGCCGTGTGCTGTCACGTGCGTTCGTCGGCGTCGAATCGCTCGGCGGCAGCGCAAGTCCCGCGGAACGCGCGCTGGCGAAACGGCTGCTGCCGGACGATGATTCCGCGAAATGCCGTCGTTTCGATCGCCCGTCCGTCGTGTGGAACCAGGCCGTCATGGAACTCGGCGCGACGGTGTGCACTGCGAAATCGCCATTATGCGAAGCCTGTCCGATCGCCGGAAAATGCGCGTTCCTACGCAACGGAAGACCGGGATTGGGGCAGCGGCGTACGCGACCACGCCAACGATTCCAAGGTACGGACCGGCAGGTGCGCGGGCTGGTGCTGAACGCGCTGCGCGGCCTGCCGGATGGCGAGACGGTGCTTGATCGCAAGAGCGTCGAACGGCTGTGGAAAGACCACGTGCAGCTGGACAAATGCATCGCGTCGCTTGACGAGGACGGTCTGATCGAAATCCTGCCCGGGGAAGGGGTGCGGCTGCCGGTGTAACGTACACGGCATGCGTGGTGCGTGCGGCCGCGGTGCCGCACGGAGGATGACACGCTAGACTGGGAGCCATGGCTCACAAGACCTCCCCGCGGACCGGTAAGAAACGTACGAAACAACAGCAGGCGATGTATCGCCGCCGCCGCATCGTTTTCGGTATCGCGACGGTGCTGGTGCTGAGCTTCATCGTATTCTGCCTGTATTCGCTGACGCAGGGCGTCGTCGCTGTCAACCGCGAAATCCACCATGCCGATGTTTACGCGATCTCCCGCAAGGAGGTGCCGTCGCCGACCCAACAGCAGAAAAGCAGCGTTCCCGATTGCGACGCATCCAACGTCGCGCTGTCGCTTACTCCGGCCGCATCGAGCTTCGGTGTGGGCGGCACGATGGACTTCACCGCTTCCGTGAAATACAACGGTTCCGGCAAGGCTGGCTGTCTGATCGACGTGTCCCAGGCGGGCATGGTGCTGACGATCAAGTCGGGCAAGGACGTGGTCTGGAAATCGAACGTATGCCCCGTGGACACGGATTACCGGCTGATAGCCAAGGGCGACGAGGTCAAGCAGACGATCACTTGGCCGGGCGTGCGTTCCGGCAGCGAATGCGCCGACGCGGCGGACCTGCCGAACGTGGACCGTGGCGTGTATTCGGCCCAACTGTCGGTCAAAGGCCATGCGAAAACCAAGTCGGAACCGGTCGGCATCACAGTGGAATAAAATCTACAGGTTATGTTATTCTAATGACTTTGCGTAGATGCGTGTCATATAGCGGGCACGCTGACAAGGAAGAGGCGCCCGCGTATTAGGCATATGGTGGCCAATGAGAGCGCTTCCGGGGAAACATATCGATACGATTAGCGAGCGATAAGGAACGTCCATTGGCTGAGGCTACGACGAACACCACCACCATCATCGCACGCGCCGACCAGCATGATATTGATCTGCACAAAGCGTCGGACCGTGTGAACTTCGGCTCCATCCGCGAGCCCATTGATGTACCCTACCTGTTGGGTGTACAGACTGACAGCTTTGACTGGCTCATCGGCAACGAGCGCTGGCAGAAGCGAGTCCAGGAGGATCTGGAGAACGGCACCAACACCGTGCCGCACACCTCCGGTCTTGATGAGGTCTTCCAGGAGATCTCCCCGATCGAGAACTTCGCTCAGACCATGAGCCTGACCTTCTCCGATCCGTACTTCGAAGAGCCACGCCACACCGTGCAGGAGTGCAAGGAGAAGGATTACACCTACTCCGCACCGCTGTACGTGAACGCCGAATTCGAAAACGGCGACACCGGCGAAATCAAGTCCCAGACCGTGTTCATGGGCGATTTCCCGCTGCAGACCCCGCACGGCACCTTCATCATCGGCGGCACCGAGCGAGTGATCGTGTCCCAGCTCGTGCGTTCCCCGGGCGTGTACTTCGACCGCTCCCAGGACCGTACCTCCGATAAGGAAGTCTTCGGCGCGAAGATCATCCCGAGCCGTGGCGCATGGCTCGAGTTCGAGATCGACAAGCGCGACGTCCTCGGCGTGCGCGTGGACCGTAAGCGCAAGCAGTCCGCCATCGTGTTCCTCATGGCCATCGGCATGACCAAGGATGAGATCGCCGACGCCTTCAAGGACTACCCGCTGGTCATGGACGCTCTCGCCAAGGAGACCGTGCAGACCCAGGACGAGGCCCTGACCGACCTGTACCGCAAGATCCGTCCGGCCGACACCCCGACCCCGGAAGCCGGCAAGAACCTGCTGGACTCCTTCTACTTCAACACCAAGCGTTACGATCTGGCCCGCGTCGGCCGTTACAAGATCAACCGCAAGCTTGGTCTGGAAAAGGACGTCAACGACCGCAGCCTGTCCCGCGAGGACATCATCGCCACCATCAAGTACCTGGTCACCCTGCATGCGGGCGATACCAAGTTCCCGGGCAAGCGCGACGGCAAGGACGTTGACCTGCGCGTGGACGTCGACGATATCGACCACTTCGGCAACCGTCGTATCCGCCAGGTCGGCGAGCTGATCCAGAACCAGCTGCGCACCGGCCTGAGCCGTATGGAGCGTGTGGTCCGCGAGCGTATGACCACCCAGGATCCGGAGGCCATCACCCCGCAGTCCCTGATCAACATCCGTCCGGTGAACGCCACCATCAAGGAGTTCTTCGGCACTTCCCAGCTGTCCCAGTTCATGGACCAGAACAACCCGCTGGCTGGCGTGACCAACAAGCGTCGTCTGTCCGCTCTGGGCCCCGGTGGCCTGTCCCGCGACCGCGCCTCCATGGAAGTGCGCGACGTGCACCCGTCCCACTTCGGCCGTATGTGCCCGATCGAGTCTCCTG